>Ga0307373_10001000_pt1 | contig 53659 bp, 54 predicted proteins | sample OX2MG_FD_202534 | JGI IMG/M metagenome (GOLD analysis project Ga0307373, IMG submission 202534) | Soil microbial communities from Risofladan, Vaasa, Finland - OX-2 | ecosystem: Environmental > Terrestrial > Soil > Coastal area > Acid sulfate soil | place: Finland: Risofladan, Vaasa | collected... | reverse complement strand
CGCGGTAGCGGAGCGTTCCGCCCTCGCGATCCGGCTCCATGATCTCGGTCTCGACGGCGATGACGCCTTCGAGACCCGGGCTGTATTCGCTCATGCGTGTATCTCCTCCAACTCGATCTCGGAGCCGGCGCCGCGCTCGCGAGCGGCCGCCAGGACAAGCGCCGCAGCGGCGAGGTCCTGGACGGCGACGCCGACCGACTTGTACAGGGTTGTCTGTTCGGGGGACGTGCGCCCCTCGCGAGTGCCGCCGATGATCTCGCCGAGCTCGACGACGCCGTCGCGGCCGCGCGGGTCGAGCTCGGGCGCGCCCGCGGGGAGAGGTGCGAACGCCGAGTCGCGCTGCTCGACGGCGACGAGGTCGGCGCGGGAGACGATCTCGGGGTCGAGCTCCGAGCCGCCATGGCCGTAGCCGACGGAGCTCACGTGGGCGCCGGGCGCGAGCCAGTCCCAGCGCACGATCGGCTCCGTGGCGCCTGTCGTGCAGTGGACGACGTCGGCGCCGCGCACGGCGTCCTCGTACTCCCCGCGGCCGGCAACGCGGATGTCGGTGAAGTCGCGCACGCGGGGGAACATCTCCTGTGCCGCGCGCGACTGGACACCGGTGCCGAGGATCGCGAGCACGCTCGACTCGGGGCGCGAGAGAAGCTTCGTCGCGAGCGCGGCGGCGGCCGCGGTGCGCATGGCGGTGATGTACGTCCCGTCCATGAGCGCCGTCGGCGTGCCGGTGTCCGGCTCGAAGAGCGCGATGAGCGCCTGATGCGTGGGCCGGTCGCGGTTCCCCTCGAAGAGCGTGACGAGCTTGCAACCGAGCCCGGCTGTCGGCGCGTAGCCCGGCATAGCGCCGAGCACGCCGGACCCGGACCAGACCCCGACGCGCGGCACGAGCTTGGCGCTGTCAGCGGAAAGCTCCGTGTGCGCTGCCGCGAGCGCGTCGACGAGTTTGTCGAGGTCGAGCACCTCCTCAACCTCGCTACGAGTCAGGACAAGCATCGCCGGAGACGGTACTTGTCGACAACGCCTTGGCGGGGCGTCACGCCATCAACGTTCGTAGCAGCTAGCTAGCGTCGCCCGGGGCGGCCCGGGCGTTATCTCGTCTCTAAGCCAGGTGCGTGGCAGTGGCCCAGGTACTTGTTGAATGGTGCGCACACAGCGCCGGCGACGGCAGCATGGCGGCGATACGTGACGCCTCCGTCGTGGTAGATGAGGTCCATCTCCGTCCACTGATGCCGCCCGCGTTTCGGGGTTAGTCCGACCACGATCCAAGCCGTCGCGTGGGGCGCCACGGTCACCCCCGGCAGGACTCGGCCATATGGTGGTACGCGGTACGTGAAATCCGCAGTGAACGGGGACTCGTGTAGGGGGAACGGCACCGCGTACGCGCCGACGTAAGTGACGTTCTGAATCCCGACAAGTTCAACGCGGTCGAGCACGACAGCGTTGTCGCTGGTGTTCTTTACGAAGAGAGGCCCACTGACCGACATCGCCTTGCCAACGGCCGTCGGCTGTCCGATACCGATCTGGCCGCCGAGCAGGGCGACGAGCGGTCCCTCGCCGCCGCTGGAGCGCGGGGGGCTTGCGCGGATCACAACGATCACTGCAACAAGCCCCACCGCTACCAGCGCGGCCAAGAGCATGAACCTCCGCTTACCAGCCCCCAAGGACTCGTATTCCGGTGTCCGACACCGCCTATTCCGGTGTCCGACACCGCCTATTCCGGTGTCCGACACCGCCTATTCCGGTGTCCGACACCGCCTAGTGGACCGGGGCGCCTGTCAATGGGTGTTTGTGTCAAACGTGCAACTTCTTCGAGCGGACACTAGTCGTCGCCGGCACGGCGCCGTACGGTCGCCTGCGTGGGTCGTCCGCTTCGCCTCTACGCGCACGGCATCTACCACGTCGCCGGACACGGGAGCGACGACCGGATTCTCTTCCGCGACGACGCCGATCGCCGCGCGTTCCTCGATCACCTGGAACGCACCTTCGTTTCGCTCGGACTCGGGATCGTCTCCTTCGTCGTCATGACGAACCACCATCACCTGATCGTCTCGACGCCCGACGCTCGCATCGCGCGCGCCTTGCACGACCTCCACGGGGGTTACGCCCGCATGCACAACCGCCGGCACGGCCGCACCGCGCACCTCTTCCGTGCGCATCCTCTCGTCCGCCGGATCGAGGACAACGACGACCTGAGATGGGTAGACCGCTACGTCGCTCGCAACCCGGTCGAGGCGGGGATCGTCCCGAGCTCGTTCGACTGGTGGTGGAGCAGTGCCACCGCGCACGCGGGACTCTCACCATCCCTCATCACGCTCGACGAGGCTCCCCTCCGCGGCGCGTATGAGAACGCCCCGCTCTGGCGCGACCACTACTTCCGATACGTCTCCGGTGAGTCCGTCAGCCGAGCAGCGTGAGCGTCCACTCGGGACGGTGCTGCGCGTCGAGCGAGAAGAGGAGGATCCGCTGCCACTGACCGAGGCACAACGCGCCGTCGGCGACCGGCACCTGCTCCGAGCGCGGGCCGAGGAGGAACGCGAGCAGCTTCTCGCGCCGACGCTGGCTCGAGGGCACGACGCGCTCGAGCAGTGCCTCGAGATCCTCGAAGAAGCCCGTTTCCCGTTCCTGGACGCGGATGATCGTGTGCGGGCTGTCAGCGTGGAGGAAGGCGATGCCGTCCGTCACATCGGCGGCGGCGACCTCGCGCGAAACGTCGTTCGTGATGTCCATCACCGCGAGCGACGGGAGGGCTGCTGCGATCGAAACGGGGATCTCGATGCTCGTCATGCGCGCGCTACCTCCTTCGGCAACCTGAAGTGGACGTCTTCCTTCGCTACCTCGATCTCCTCCGGCAACGCATAACCGACCTCGGAGAGACGCTTCGCCGTCGCCCGGACGAGTTCCTCCGGCGTCGACGCGCCCGCGGTGAGACCGACGATCTCGTGACCGTCGATGAGCGTCGGATCGAGCTCGCTCTCGCCGTCGACTAGCGTCGCCTGCGCGCCTGCCGCCTGCGCGACCTCGACGAGGCGCTGCGCGTTCGAGCTCGTCTCCGAGCCGATCACGAGGACGAGCGTCGCGCCCTGCGCGACCATCGCCTTGACGGCGTCCTGCCGGTTCTGCGTCGCGTAACAGATGTCGTCGGCGCCCGGCCGCCGCAGCGTCCCGAGATGACCCTCGAGCGCATTGACGATCGGGGCGACGTCGTCGAGAGAGAGCGTCGTCTGCGTGATCACCGCGACCGGCTTGTCGGTGACGAGCAGGCGCGCCTGCTCCGGAGACTCGATCACGATCGTCGAGTCGGGCCGCTCTCCCATCGTCCCGATCACCTCGACATGATTCTCGTGCCCGACGAGCGCGACGAGATGGCCGCTGTCGGCGTAGCGCCGCGCCTCGGCGTGCACCTTGTTCACGAGCGGGCACGTCGCATCGACGACGCGAAGCCCGCGCGCCTGCGCGTTCTCCTTCACCGCCGGAGCGACGCCGTGCGCCGAGAGGACGCAGATCGCGCCCTCCGGGATCTCGTCCTCCGACTCGACGAAGACCGCGCCGAGCCCCTCGAGGCGGCGCAGGACGTGGTCGTTGTGGACGATGGCGTGGCGGACATAGACCGGCGGCCCATGCTCCTCGAGCAGCCGCTCGACGATTTCGATCGCGCGATCGACGCCGGCACAGAAGGAGCGCGGCGCGGCGAGCAAAACGCGACCCGCTGTGTTGTTGGCTCCGTCGAGCCTACGCATCCGCCGCCACCGCATCTTCCAAAGCCTTCAGCGCGCGCATCGCGCCGCGGATCGTGCGGATCGCCGCACCACGCTGGGTCACGATCCAGCGCAGCAGTCCCGGGACGTTCGTCCGGCCGTCGGCGTGGATCGTCGAGTCGAGCCCCTCGACGGTGGTCGAAGCGTCGTCGGAGATCGCGCGCACGACTCCGGCGAGCCGACCGCTGCGCGCGAGCGTGCCGCTCTCCATGTCCACCGCATCCGCGCCGCTGACCGCGCGAAGCTGGTCGCGCACGGCCGCGTCGTGGACGAGGACGTTGCCACCGAGCAGCGTGCCCTGGCGGGCGCCGCGCACACCGAGGCCCGGTCCTTCCCACAGAATCGCGCCGGTCTCGTCGACGACGCGCGTCGCGTCGAGGACGTCACCGACGGCAAGCCCACCGAGCGAGCCGGCGACGCCGAAGGAGACGAGCTGTCCCTCCGGAACGCCGTTCGCGACGCCGAGCCCCATGCGAGCCGTCGTGAGGCCGAGCCGCTTCGCGACCCGCTCCTCGGCGGTCGTCGCACAGCAGAACGTCAACCCGTCAGCGTCCAAGCAAGGCTCCTGACCGTCTCCTTCAAGCTCGACGACGCCTCATAGGCGGCCGACGGCTCGAAGCCGCAATGGATGGCGCAGTGCTCGCAGCGCGGATCGTTGCCCGGGCCGTACGCCTCCCACTCCATCCCTTCGAGCAGCGCCTCGTACGTCGGGAAGATGCCGTCCGTCAGCAGGTAGCACGGGCCCTTCCAGCCATACGGGTTGCGCGTGATCGAGCCCCACGGCGCGCACGTGAGGTCGCGCGAGCCGGTGAGGAAGTCCTGGTAGATCGGCGACGCGATCCAGCGGTAGCCCTTCTCCTTCGTCGCGGCGCGGATCACGCGGAACTTCTCCTCGTGCTCGGCGCGCGTCATCGTCAGCGCGGGATCGATCTGGGAGTACTGGTAGCCGGGCGCGATCATCATCCCGTCGATGCCGACCTCGTCGGTGAGGTAGCGCATCATCTCGACGACGTCCGAGACTTCGGTCTCCTTGAAGATCGTCGTATTCGTCGTGACGCGGAAGCCCTTCGAGCGCGCGTTCTTGATCGCGTCGACCGCGATGTCCCAGAGGCCCGGGTAGTCGCAGACGTAATCGTGGATCTCGCGCATCCCATCGAGGTGGATGACGAAGGTGAGCCGGTTCGACGGCTCGAACCAGTCGAGGCACTGCTCGAGGCGCAGGGCGTTCGTGCAGAGCTCGATCGTCTTGCCCATCTCGAGGACGCCGGTGACGACCTCGTCGATCCCCTTGTAGACGAGCGGCTCCCCGCCGCAGATCGAGACGACGGGAGCGGGGCACTGGACGGCGGCGTCGATGCATTCCTCGACCGAGAGCCGGGCGCGATTCGACTCGTACTCGCGGATCTTCCCGCAACCGATGCACGCGATGTTGCACGCGAGCGTCGGCTCCATCATCAGCACGAGCGGATAGCGCTCGCCCTTGCGCTGCTGCTTCGCGACGTACTTGCCGATCGAGACCGTCGATGCGAGCGGGAACTTCATCCAGCCAACCTCTCTCTCATTCGTCCGAGTGCCAACAGCGGGAACGTGATGCGGTACAGGTGGTAGCGGATCATGAAATCGAGCGGAAATCCTGTGCCGGTGAAATGCTGCTCGTCCCAGTCTCCGTCGGGACGCTGCGCGGCGCATAAGTAGTCTGCCGCCCGGCGTGCCCCGGAATCCTCAGAGTTTCCTGCGGCCACATACGCCATGAGCGCCCACGCGGTCTGCGATGCGGTCGTGAAATCGGCCCGGCCGCGCCAGGCGGGATCGGCGTATGAGCGGATGTCCTCGCCGAAGCCGCCGTTCTCCTGCTGGACGGAGTCGAGCCACGCAACCGCGCGGAGCATCGCCGGGTGCTCGGGCGGCACTCCCATCGCGGCGAGACCGGGGAGCGCGGCGCCCGTGCCGTAGATGTGGTTGACGCCCCAGCGGCCGAACCACGAGCCGTCCTCCTCCTGCTCGGCAAGCAGCCACTCGACGCCGCGCTGGGCGGCGTCGCCGTGGGTGCCCCCACAACAATTCAGGGCGCCGAGGGCCTCGAGCGAGTGAGCAGTAACGTCGGCGGTCGGCTCGTCGGTGACCTTGCCGAAGTCGCAGAACGGGATCTTGTAGAGCCACATCGAGTTGTTGTCGACGTCGAACGCGCCCCAGCCGCCGCCGCGCGACTGCATCCCCACGAGCCAGTTCATCCCGCGGTCGATCGCGTCGCCGCCGATGCCGAGCTCGTGGAGCGTGAGCGCGACGACGGCTGTGTCGTCGACGTCGGGATAGAGGTTGTTCTCGTACTCGAACGCCCAGCCGCCGGGCGCGAGGTCGGGCTTGCGGATCGACCAGTCGCCCTTGACCGTGACCTCCTCGCGCAGGAGATAGTCGCCGGCCTTCACGAGCGCCGGGTGGTCGGCCGAGACGCCGCACGCGCGCAGCGCAAGCGCCGCGAGCGCCGTGTCCCAGACCGGCGACTGGCACGCCTCGGGCCGCAGCCGCTCGCCCTCCTCGACGAGAAAGCCGTTCCAGCCCTCGATCGCCTTCGCGACGGTCGGATCGTCGAGGCCGTTGCCGAGCGCCGCGAGGCCGATGATCGACCAGACCCACGGCGGCTGGATGCCGCCCCACGAGCCGTCCGCCTCCTGGCGCTCGCGGATCCACCGCTCGGCGCTCGCCTGGGCCTTGCGGCGCAGCGCCCACGGGCGGCGCGGCGGGCGCGTCTCCCCGGGACGCGCGCCGATCGCGCGCAGGTCGACGTCCGACGGGCGCACCGGGCGGAGGGACTGCGAGAGGGCGAGAGACACGAACGTCTGGCGCGCCCAGCACGAGAAGTCGTAGATCGAGAACGGCCAGCTCGGCGGGAGCAGGACGAGCTCGGGCGGGATCGGCGCGATCCTCTGCCACGGCCACTGGCCGATGAGCGCCATGAAGCACTTCGTGAACAAGCGCGCCTTCGGGATCCCGCCCTCGCGCTGGATGAAGGCGAGCGCCTGCTTCCCTGGATCCACACCGGCGAGGCGACACGCGACGTACGCCTCGACCGAGGTCGAGAGGTCGGGCGGGCCTTCGAACCAGATCGACCACGTCCCGTCGTCGCGCATTCGCGCCATCAACTCGTTCGCGATGCGACGGTCGAGCTCGGGCGTGCGGAGCCCGAGGTAGTGGTGCCAGAAGAGGTGCTGCGCGGTCATCGTCACGTTCGACTCGAGCTCCCCGACCCAGACGCCGTTGGGCCGCTGCAGCTCAAGCAGCCGCTGCACGCCGCGGTCGATCGCACGGTCCAGATCAGCAGCGTCGAGGCGCATCGGTTTCTCGGTCGTGGCCACGCTCGAAGTTTGGCGGATCAGGCGCTCAGGATGTGCTGAGCCGCCGGGAAGCGACGGTCACACACTCCTCCGGCCGGTGGCAGCCACTTACGAGAGTGTGACGAGTTTCGTTGGCGCAAACAAGCCACGGTTTGCAAGCGCGTGACGGTTTCGCGCGTGTTGTGTATCGGTGGCTGCCACCGGCCCTTCACGGCGTATCTCTCACGGAAGCGCCGTCCAGGATGTGCTGAGCCGCCCGGCGACCGCTGCGGACCGCGCTCTCCATCGTCGCCGGCCAGCCCGTGTCCGTCCACGTGCCCGCGCGCGCGACGTTCGGGCGGGAGGTCTCGACTCCCGGCCGCTCGACGCCCGGCCGCAGGGCGATCGTCGCGTACGGCTCGCGGCTGACCCGCGACCAGAGGAGCTCCGCCGCGCCGAGGCGATCCGTCAGCTGCCCGGCGACCGTCTCGACGAGACCGCGGCCGCGCACCTCGAGCAGCTCCGGCACGCCGCTCGATACGACAGTGAGGTACTGCCCCCGCTCCGGCTCGTGCCCCGTCAGCGCACCGCGGTCGAAGACCCAGTGCGCATCCGAGCCGAGGAGGGCCGCAAGCGGCTGCGGGAGGAGCTTCCGGTCGAACCAGAGATGGACGCTGACGATCGGCGAGTCCTCGAGAGCGGGCGCCGGCTCGTCGAGCAGGCGTGCGCTCTCGGCCGGAGGCACGGCAACGACCACCGCGTCGGCATCGAGCTCGTCGAGCGAGTCGACCTTCGAGTCGAGGCGCACACGATCGCCCAGGACGCGCCCCGCCGCGTCGCCGTGCATCGACCCAAGCGGTCGCGTCGGGAGGACGAGGTCGCTGTTCGCCCGCGGCCCGAGCAGGGCGGTGCGGACGGCGAAGAGCCCCGCACCGGCGTCGACCTCGTCGGCCGGAAGGTTGAGCGCCGGCCGGATGAACACGTCCCAGAAACGGTCGACCGCCGCGTCGCTCGCGCCGAGCCGGCGCAGCAGATGGCCGAACGTCTCCCCGGGCTCGGGCTTCGCACCGCGGCAGCGCGCCGTGACGAGCGGGATGCGCAGCCGGTCGCCGGCCGACAGGTGCACGTACCGCAGGAGTGCCCGGAGGCTCGGCTCGATGGTCGCCACCCGGCCGTCCTCGTCGAGCACCGGCAGGCCGAGCCGCTTGCGGAGATACGAGCCGCCCTCGCCGACGCGCTCGAGGAAGCGGAGGTACTCAGTGAAGCAGCCGAGCGCGATGTGCTGGCCGTTGTCGGGCGGCGGCTCGGGATCGCCGTCGCGCGCGGGGAGCGTCTGGACGGCGCCGCCGAGCGTCGGACGCGCTTCGTAGAGGACGACGTCTTCCCCCGCGTCCACGAGCTCGAGCGCCGCCGCGAGCCCCGCGAGCCCGCCCCCGACGACCGCGACTCTCACGTCCCTGGCCGCCTTTCGCTCCCGCCCGGCGGAGCCGGGCTCCGCGAAAGGCTGACGGCGCTGGCTGCGCGATCCAGCGCGCTGGCCGCTTGGTCGTACTTCATGTACTGCCCTTCGCGGCCAGCGCTTGGCTCCCTTGCCAGCGCCGCCCCAGGAACGTGAGCGAGCTCACCGGAACACCCCGCGCGCGACGACCGCGAGCTTCGCCGGCGCGGAGAGCCGCGTCTTGCCGTGGAAGACGTCGTAGTCGTTTGCCTCGATCCGGTCGAGCGTCGAGCGGTAGAGCTCCGCGAACGTCCGCACGCACAACGCGCTCCGCCGGTCGAGCGACCGGAGCAGCTCGAGCCCCTCGGTGAGGTGCGCCCGCGCGCGCTGCGCCTGGAACGCCATGAGCTCCCGGAACTCCGGCGACGGCTCGAGGCGGTTGACGCCGAAGCGCGTCAGCTCGTCCTGCGGGAGATAGACGCGGCCGAGCTGCCGATCCTCCGCGACGTCGCGGACGATGTTGATGAGCTGCAGCGCGATCCCGAGCGTCTCCGCGTGCCCGATGTCGTCGGAGCCGTAGACCGGCAGGCACGCGAGACCGACCGCGCCCGCGACCTTCTCGCAGTAGCCGCGCAGCTCGGCGAAGTCGGCGTACGTCTGCTGCTCGAGATCCTGCAGGCCGCCGTCGACGAGCGCCGCGAGCGGCTCGCGCGGGATGCCGAAGCGCTCACGGGCGTCGGCGAGCGCGACGAAGACGGCCTCCGACGGCGGGGCGTCGAGTGCGGCGCGCAGCTCCTCGAGCGCGGCGCGCTTCGCCTCCGGCGCCTCGGTCCCGTCGGCGGCGTCGTCGACGCGCCGCGCATACGCGTAGATCGCGGCAATGGCGCGCCGCTTGTCGCGCGGCAGCACCATGATCCCGTACGCGAAGTTCTTCGCCTCGCGCCGCGTGATCCGCAGCACCTCGTCGTAGGCAGCCTCGACGTTCACCGGACGAGGACGAGCGCCGCCTCGCGCGCGAGCCGCGAGCGCGACGGCTTCGGCCGCTGCGAGAACACGTCCCAGTCCGCCGCCTCGAGCGCGTCGAGCGCGGCCAGGCCTCCGCGGGAGAAGAGCGCCACGGCGCGGCCGAGTCGACCGCCGACGCGCGCGCGCAGCACCTCGCCGGCGGAGAGGAGCTCGGCCGCCCGTACCGCCTCAAACCGTAGGAGCTCGCGCAGCTCCGCGCTCGGCCGGTCGAGCGCAGGCTCCCCGAACCGGCGCCGGTCCTCCGCAGGCAGATAGACGCGCCCGAGCTCGAGGTCGCGCGGCACGTCCTGAAGGAAGTTCACGAGCTGCAGGCCGGTGCACACCGAGTCGCTCGCGGCGACGACCTCCGGCTCCCCGAGGCGCCCGAGCACTCCGAGCACGAGCCGCCCGCACGGGTCGGCGGAGTGGACGCAGTAGTTCTTCAGCTCGTCCCACGTCTCGTACTCCGTGACTCGCTGATCCATCCGGTTCGCGTCGATCAGGCGGAGGAACGGCTCGCGCGGCAGGTCGAACTCGCGGATCGTCGGCTCGACGTTCTGCATGACCGGCCACGTCGCCCGCCCGTCGAAAGCCGCGTCGACTTCGCTCTCGAGCTCGTCGAGCGCGGCGAGCCGGTCGCCCTCGAACGAGTCGCCGACTTCGTCGACGAAGCGCGCGTAGCAGTAGAGGGCGCGAATGTGCGGGCGCAGCGCGCGGGGGAAGAGCACCGAGCCCACGGGGAAGTTCTCGCCTGCCGCGCGGGCCGCCACCTCGGATAGCTCCATGCGTCCATTCTGCTTGAATCGCCTTGTGACAGACGCAGGGGGAGCTGGCGGCCGCGACGCCGCCGTGACGGGTGTGGAGAAGCGGGACGGAGCGACCGTCGTCTCTCTCGCGGGCGAGCTCGACCTCTACAACGCCGAGGACGTGCGCGCCGCGCTGCTCGAGTACTGCGGGGAGGAGCCGTCCGTGCTCGTCGTCGACCTCGCCGAGGTCACGTTCGTCGACTCGACTGCGCTCGGCGTGCTCATCGAGGCGCGCTCGCGCCTCACCGACCGCGACGGCTTCCGCCTCGCCGCGCCCCGCCTCGAGACCCGGCGCGCGCTCGAGGTTTCCGGCCTCGACCGCCACTTCTCCGTCTTCGACACCGTTGCCGAAGCGCTCGGGAGCGACGCGTAAGTGCCGACCGAAGGCCTCCTCCCGCCCGACTCGCTCGCCTGCTACGCCGACGCGATCGTCAAGGCGTCCCTCTCGGTGGGGAAAGGCGACACGTTCGTCGTCATGGGAGAGCCGGAGCACCGCGAGCTGCTCGCCGCCGTTGCCGTCTCCGCGTACAAGGCGGGGGCGCAGTACGTCGAGGTCCTGACGAACGACCCGCTGGTGACGCGCGCCCGGCTCCTGCACGGAAGCGACGACGCGCTCGGCGCGCTCCCGCCGTGGACTCGCCGCCTCCTCCGAGAGGCGTCCGCCCCCCAGGGCGCGACGGCCTTCATCACAGGAGCGGGCGAGGCGGGCTACCTCGACGGCGTCCCGCCCGAACGGATCGCGACCGACTACCAGCGCGTCGCGAAGCATGTTGCGTTCGTCCGGCGGGCGCAGCTCAACATGGAGGCGCGCTGGTCGATCGCCGCATGGCCGGCCGACCACTGGGCGCGCCAGGTGTACCCGAATCTCGAGGTCGGCCGCGCGAAGCGGAAACTCGCGAAGGACCTCCTCAACTTCTGCCGGCTCACCGACGCCGACGGCGCCGGGACGAGCGGCTGGACGAAGCACCTGAAGACCCTGACGCGCCGCTCCGCCAAGCTCACAAAGCTCGGCCTGACCGGCCTCGAGCTACGCGGTCCGGGCACGTCGCTCGACGTGGGCCTCAGTCCCGGCACCCGCTGGCTCGGCGGGCCCGAGACGATGAAGGACGGCCGCGTCGTCGCTCCCAACATGCCGACGGAGGAGGTCTTCACGAGCCCGGAGGCGCGCGCGACGAGCGGCACGTTCCGCTGCACGTTCCCGCTCTCGTTTCGCGGCCGGCTCATCGAGGGGCTGCGCGGCGAGTTCGCAGGCGGCCGGCTCGTGCGGCTCGAGGCCGACTCGGACGCCGATCGCGACTTCGTCGCCGCGTACATCGACTCGGACAAGGGAGGGCGCCGCCTCGGCGAGGTCGCGCTCGTCGACGCGTCGTCGCGGATCGGGCAGACGAAGCGCATCTACTACAACACGCTGCTCGACGAGAACGCCGCGGCACACATTGCGTTCGGCAGCGGCTTCGGAGGCACGCGCGAAGACTCGTCCCAGCGCGGTGTCAACCAATCGACCACGCACCTCGACGTGATGATCGGGAGCCCGAAGCTCGAGGTGACCGGCATCGGCGCGCGCGGCAAGCGAATCCCGCTCATCCGCGACGGTCTCTGGCAGGTCTGACTCGCCGCCGGCGGGTCAGTGAGTCGTCGCCGTAGTCGTGGTCGTCGGCGTCGGCGTGGGGTAGGAGCCGGGCGCGTACTGCCACGTGGTGCCGTAGGTGGTGTACCAGGTCGTGCCCCCGAAGACCGGGGTCGGGAAGTTCTTGACCGGCAGAGGAGCGACGGCGGGCTCCATGAAGTCGCGCCAGATCTCCGCCGGAAGCGTGCCGCCGAAGACCTGACCAACGCCCTCGACGTTGAGCAGGGGGATCTCGCCGGCGGGATAGCCGACCCAGACGCAGGTCGCGAGCTGCGGGACGAAGCCGCAGAACCATGCGTCCTGGTAGTTCTCAGAGGTGCCGGTCTTGCCGGCGGCGGGCCGGCCGATGTTCGCCGCGGTTCCCGTGCCGTACTGGATCACGCCCTCCATCGCGGCCGTGAGCTCGGCGTCGAGGTTCGGGGCGAGCACCTCGCGCCCGGCGGTCGAGATCTTCCCGAGCAACTTCGCGTTGGGCCCGCGCACGGTCTGGAACGCTTGCGGCGCGTGATGAACCCCGCCGGCGGCGATCGTCGCGTAGACGTCGGTGAGCTCGAGCGGCGTGAAGCCGACCGATCCGAGCGTGATCGCGCACACGGGCGGGAAATCGGTGCCCGTGCTCGTGATCCCCATCCAGTGCGCCATCTGCACGACGCGCGGAATCCCGGTCTTTGTAATGAGCTGGGCGTAGATCGTGTTCACGGAGTTCGCCGTCGCCCCGAGCAGGTTCATCGTGCCCGCGGACTCGTCTCCGGAGTTGTGGACGTCCCACGGGCCGCCGTTCGTCTGGCACTGCGGATCGGTGATGTAGATCTCCGGCGGACCGACAAACGTCGAGTAGAGCGAGGCGCCCTCGTCAAGCGCGGTCGCGAGAGTGATCGGCTTGAAGGCGCTGCCGGTCGAGCGGTGCGCCTGCGTCGCCAGGTTGAACTGGAGGCGCTTGCCGTTCGGGAGGTAGCCCACCATCGCCTTCACCGCGCCGGTGCTCGGGTCGATCGCCACGATGGCGGTTGCCGGGTCGGTCGACGTGTGGAGAACGCTCGCGGCGGCATGGAGGGCGAGCGCCTGCAACCGCGGGTCGAGGGTCGTCCTCACCCTCAGCCCGCCACGCTCGACCTGCCGCTGGCCGTAGCGCACGGCCAGCTGCTGCGTCGCCCAGCCGAAGAAGTTGGGCTGCTGGAGCCGCGTGTAGAGGTTTCCCGGCTTGATCCCGAGCGGCTTCTTGCGGGCCGTCTGGAACTCCGTGTGGGTGATGTAGCCGTTCTTGAGCATCGCCTGCAACACCTCGTTGCGCCGGGCGCGCGCGAAGTGGGGATTGACAAGCGGGTCGTACGTCGTCGGCGCCTGCGGCAGTCCGGCGATGAGTGCGGCCTGGCTGAGGTCGAGCTGCGAGGCGCTCCTCGAGAAGTACGTCTCCGACGCGGCCTCGACGCCGTACGCGTGACGGCCGTAGAAGACCTCGTTGAGGTACGCCGCGAGGATCTGCTTTCGCGCGTTCTCCCCGTATCTGTCCTGCATCCGCGTGAAGAGCTTGTCGGAGAGGCACGCCTCCTTGATCTTCCGGGAGAACGTCTTCTGCGGGTTACCGATGTAGAGGTTGCGCACGAGCTGCTGCGTGAGCGTCGAGCCGCCCTGCACGATCTGCCCGCTCGTCACGTCGTCGTAGAACGCACGAATGATCCCCTGGTAGTCGAGCGCAGCGTGCTGCCAGAAGCGCGCGTCCTCGATCGCGACGGTCGCCTCCGGCAGCCACGGCGACATCTTCGAGAGCGGCAGCGGCTGGCGGTTGGTCGCCGAGGGGACGACGCCGAGGAGCCTGCCGTTATCGGTGTACAGGAAGGAGTTCGAGCCGAGGGAGAGCGGCCGGAGATCCTTGAGGCTGCAGAAGCTGGAGAGGATCGCCGGGCCGGCGAGCGCGGCGCCGAGGGCGGCGGTGACGGCGATCACCGCGAAGAGCAGCGCGAAGATCGACAGGACGCTGCGGCGCCGGCGGCGGAGGCGGCGCTCCCGCGCGTGGCGCGTGGCGAGCAGCTGCTCGAGCCCGAGATCCCGCCGCGACCGCTGCCTCCGATTCGGTGCCACCGCCCCCATTGTGCTTGATCCGACGGGGGCGGAAACGCCGCATTCGCGTTTCCTCCGCCCGAGCTCGGGGAATCACCCCTAATTAGTGTTCGGGATCCTGGCCTACGCGATCGCCGCCCTCGCCGTACTGGCGGTCGTGTTCTGGATCGGGCTCGCATACTGGGTGAACAAGGACGCCCGGCGGCGGATCCACCACCCCTCCCTGGTCGGCGTCGCGACCGTTGTCGGCCTCGTCCCCTACGTCGGCCCGGTGGTCTACCTCCTCTTCCGCCCGGCTGAGACGCGGGACGAGGCCCGGTCGCGCAGAGCGGAGCTGGCCGCACTCGAGGCGCAGGTCGCCCAGCGCCAGCCGACGTGCCCGGAGTGCAGCGCACAAGTCGAGGCCGACTTCCTCGTCTGCCCGATCTGCACGACCCGGCTGCGCGCGCCATGCGCCCACTGTGACGCGCCACTCGAGCGGCTCTGGCAGACATGCCCGTACTGCGCGACGCCGGTCGTCGAAGCCGGGCTCGATCTCGACGAAGCGCTGGTGCGGGAGGTGCGCTCGCTCGAGCGCGTCGCCGACAGCGCGCCGCCGCAAGCCGTGGAGGTCTTAAGCCGACGCGCGGATTCGAACCGCGGACCCCTTCATTACGAGTGAAGTGCTCTACCAGCTGAGCTACGTCGGCGGGGAGGCAAGTCTAGCCCCAGTCACTGCTCGATCGTGACGTAGCCTCCGGGCATGAGAGAGCTCGACCGCGACGAGATCGAGGAGTTCCTGCGCGGCCAGCGGATCGCGCGGCTCGGTTGTCACGCCGGCGGCGAGACGTACGTCGTCCCCGTCATCTACGCCTACGACGACGGCGGCCGCGCCGTCGTCACGGTCACGCAGGAGGGCCGCAAGGTCGCGATGCTCCGCGAGAACCCGCGCGTGTGCGTCGAGGTCGACGAGTACGACAAGGACGGGCGCGGCAGCTGGCGCAGCGTGATCGCGTACGGCACGTCGGAGGAGCTCGCGGGCGAGGAGATCGATGCCGCGCTCGCTCTTCTCCGCGAGCGCTTTGCGCGCTCGGCGGGCCGCGAGGCCGAGCCGCGTCCGCTCAGCCCGGGCGTCGTCGTCCTCCGAATTCGCCTCGAAACCGTGTCCGGAAGGGCCGTCGAACGCTGATCTCCGGTTGAGGGGGACATAAGACTTTGTTCGGAAAGGGCAAAAATCCCTTGTTTGGGAATGGACTTCGGGGCTACACCGTTCTATAACTCGTATTGGCGGTAACAAAGATCGCGGGTAACCGCGTCGAATACTGCCCGGGCGCCCAATCCGGCAGCCCACTCCGACCGAAAGGATCTTCAACTGAGCGAGACCATTCACCTGCACGACCTCTCTCCCGCCGAGCGTCTGCTCGAGGAATCCGCCGAGCGCGGATTCGTCGAGGAGAAGGACATCCAGGCTCTGGCGGACGAGCACGAGCTGACCGAGGACGACCTCACGGCTCTCCGTGTCGCGCTCGAAGAGCGCGATGTCATCGTGCGCGAGCCGCAGGAGGAGACGCGGCCGGTCGCGACCGCCCATGTGAGCGGCACGCTCGACCCGCTGCAGCTCTTCATGGACGCCGCGGGCCGGCACAAGCTGCTGACGGCGGCCGACGAGGTCGCGCTCGCAAAGCGCATCGAGAAGGGCGACCTCGCCGCGAAGGAGCGGATGATCAATTCCAACCTCCGCCTCGTCGTGTCGATCGCCAAGCGCTACCAGGGTCATGACGTGCCTCTGCTGGACCTCATCCAGGAGGGCGTCATCGGCCTGAACCGCGCCGCCGAGAAGTTCGACTGGCGCAAGGGCTACAAGTTCTCGACGTACGCAACCTGGTGGATCCGCCAGGCCTGCCAGCGCGCGGTCGCGAACCAGTCGAAGACGATCCGCATCCCGGTGCACGTACAGGAGCGCCGGATCAAGCTCAACCGCGCGTCGGCGGAGCTCCAGGCGAAGCTCGGCCGCGAGGCTACGCCCGAGGAGCTCGCGCAGGCGACGCGGCTGAAGCTCGAGCATGTCACCGAAGCGCTCGACGCGGTCGACTCCGTCTCCCTCAACCAGGGCCTCGGCTCGGACGGCGACTCGGAACTCGGCGACCTCTTCGCCGACGAGTCGTCGATCGATCCCGCCGAGGAAGCGGTCGAGTCGGTGCGGCGCCAGCGCGTGCAGCGCGCGGTCGCGGATCTGCCCGAGCGGCAGCGCCGGATCGTCGAGCTGCGCTTCGGCTTCGAGTCGGAGCCGGCGTCGCTCGAGACGATCGGCAAGGAGCTCGGCCTGACGCGGGAGCGCGTCCGGCAGCTCGAGAGCGACGCTCTCGCGCGGCTCCAGCTCGCGCTCGGCGACGAGCTCGTCTTCTCGGCGTAGCCGAAAGTCAGGGTGCCTGCCACCGCTTTGCGGTGGCAGGCACCCGCCTCTACGAGGCGATCGCCGCGGTTGTCGGCGCGAGCTCGCCGCGCAGCCGGATCAAGAGCGCCTCGAGCGCGAGCGGCGTCGAGACCTGCAGCTCCTCGGCCTCCCGCCACGCGGCGCGCACGAGCTCGCACGCACGTTCCGCGCCCAGCAGCCGCTCGGAGGTCGCGTCCTCCCGCAGCTCGTGGAGGCGGTCGACATGCACGGCCGTCGCCTCGGCGCCCGCCGCGACGACGACGAGGTCGCGGTACCACCACTCGAGCTCCTCGAGCAGCGCGAGCAGCTCGTCCCGCTCGGCCCCGCGCTGCGCGCGGCGGATCCGCTGCTCGGCCTCGCGTCCCGTCAGCTCGAGCGTCTCGACCTGCGCCTCCGCCGCCGTTTTCGCCTCGGTGCCGCGCTCGTCGATCCCGGCGAGCAGCGCCTCGGTCGCGGCAGACGTCTCAAAGCTCGGGTCGCCGTAGACGGCGCGCGCGACGCGGATCAACTCGGAGCGGCGTCGCGCCGCCGCCGGATCGAGGAGCTGGAGCGCACGCCCCAGACGGCCACCGGCGGTGCGGGCGAGCGTCGCGACCTCCGCCTCGCTCAGACCGGCCGCACGCTTCGCAATCGCCTCGCGCAACGCCGGCTCCGAAAGGCGGCGGAACGGGACGAGCTGGCAGCGCGAACGGATCGTCTCCGGCAGAGGGCCGAGACGCTCCGCGACGAGAACGACGACCGCGTACGGCGGCGCCTCCTCGAGATCCTTCAACAGCGCGTCGGCCGCGTCCTCGTTGAGCGAGTCGGCGCCGAACACGAGATAGACGCGCCGGTCGGCCTCGAACGGCCGCATGTGGAGGTCGCGCCGCAACTCGCGAACGTCGTCGATGCGGATCTGCTCCCCGAGCGGCTCGAGGACGTAGAGGTCGGGATGGCTCCCCCGCGCGACGCGCGCCTGGTCGCCGAGCAGCTCGCCGGCGAACCGCAGGGCGAGATCGCGCTTGCCCACGCCGTCCGGGCCGTGGAAGAGGTACGCGTGCACCAGGCCCTCCTCGAGCGCGGCCGAGAGGAGCCGCTTCGCCTCGTGCTGCTCAGGAACGCTCTCGAAGGCGCTCACGGATCTCACTCCCGATCTCGTCGGCGGGTCGGTCGGCGTTCACGGTCACGATTCTCTCCGAGAACCTCTCGGCCAGCTCGCGGTAGGCGGCGTCGACCTTGGCCTGCAGTGCGGTTCCCTCCCGCTCGATCCGGTCGGATTCGTCGTAGCGGCCGGCGGCGAGGTCCGGGTCGATCAGCAGGAGGAAGGTGACGTCCGGCAGTAGGCCGCCCGTGATCGCGAGGTTGAGCTGGAGAACGGCGTCCACACCCAGCCCACGCGCGATGCCCTGGTACGCGAGCGACGAGTCGATGTAACGGTCGCAGACGACGATGGCGCCGCGGTCGAGCGCGGGCCGGATCACCGCCTCGACGTGCTCGGCGCGCGACGCCGCGTAGAGCGCCGCCTCGGCCCACGCGCCCATGTGCGGCCCGTTGAGGACGAGCTCGCGTGCACGCTCGCCGAGCTCCGTGCCGCCCGGCTCGCGGGTCAGGACGACCTCCTGCCCCTCGGCGGCGAGCGTCGCGCGTAGGAGCTCGGCCTGGGTCGACTTCCCCGAGCCGTCGGCGCCCTCGAAGCTGACGAACATCCCTCGACTCTACGGGAGGGATTGCCGGGACCCCGCCGAACCGGGACCAGCCGTGGAGCACGCTCATCCCATCGGTCGCAGCTTCTCGTGGCGCGGGCTCGTCCTCGCGCTCGCGCTTCTCCTCGCGATCGCGCTCGCGGTGCTCGGCGGCCGGGCGCTTCACAACCGTCTCGGCGGGACGCGTCCGGAACCGGGTTCCGGACACGTCTCTAAGAGCCACATCACGCCGGCGGCGCTTCGGCCGCGGTCCGCCACTTCGGTCCTCGTCCTCAACGGCAACGGGATCGCCGGCGCCGCCGGCGGCCTCGCGAGCCGGCTGCTCGCGCACGGCTACCGGAGCGCGCCGGCCATGGACGCCCAGGTCACGACGTACGCGCGCTCGCTCGTCCTCTTCCGAGCGGGCTGGGAGCGCGAGGCGAATCGGCTCGCCAAGGACGCGCACATCGGTGCCGTCGCGCCGCTCGACGGCGCCCTCCCGGCGACCGAGTCGCGGTTCCCGCTCGTTGCGATCGTCGGGCATTGAGCGACGCGAACCCTCACGTCCTCCTGGTCGGCCATCCGCCGGTGACGGAGTTCCTCGGTTACGTCGCCACGCAGACGCTCGAGGGGCGCAGCGGCGACGAGGGAGCCTTGATGGATGCGTGGCGGCACGGCAACGATCACCTTCTGACTCTCGCGGAGACGGAGGCCGGCTACGCCGACGGGATCGAGTTCGGCGAGATGCCCGACGAGCTCGCGCCGCTCGTCGCGCGCGCCCTGGCCGACCCGGTGATGCGTCGCGACTACGCGCTGGCGCCGGTCTCCATCGAGTGGATCGAACTCGACCGGCTCGTCGTCCACCAGAAGCACATCAACCTCGCATTCGCCGACGAACTGCTCGCGGAGATCGGCGAGAGCCCGAGTCCAGCCCGGATCTTCGAGTTCGCACTGCCCTATGAGAGACGCCGCGATCCGCCGGTCCAGGCCGGACAGATCGGAGAGGCGTCCTGGACGTTCAGGTCGGTGTCGAACGACCTCCGGATCCTCAGCGCCGAGCTGCTCGACCCGGCGCAGGTCTCCGGGCTCAAGCCCGGCGGCGTCCCGTCCATGCTCGTCGCCCTCAGCGTTGGCTACGGCTCGAACTACCTCAGCGCGCTCTCGGTCGGGGGCCGTCTCGTGCTCCACAACGGCAGCCATCGCGCCTACGCTCTGCGCGCCGCTGGGCAAACGCACGCGCCCTGCCTCGTCCAGCACGTCTCACGGCACGAGGAGCTCCGTGCGATCGTCGGGGACGGTCACCCCCTCATGGCCAAGGGCGAGAACCTCCTCACGACGCCCCGTCCGCCGCTGTTCAAGGACTACTTCGACGAGCAGCTGCGAATGATCGTCAGCGTGCCGGCCTCGGTCCGCCAGGTTCAGGTTGGCTTCAATCTGAACGTGACGGATCAGCCCGCCTAGCTGCTCGGCCCGCTCCGCCGGCTCTTCCGTCCGATCGTGGGTCTAGCGTGCGGTCCCCCGTCGGAGGACCCGCGTGCCGGCGGACGGCCCAGAAGGGTCTTCGGCCACTACAGTTGCAGGAGGGGAAATGGCGAGCGTCGAGCAGGTTCCGGGCACAGAAGAGGCGACCACGGAGGTCGTGAACACGGTTGTCGAGGAGGGCGCGCGCCTCGGCGTCAAGCGCTTCTTCACCATCCCCGGACGCGATCCGTTCGACGAGATCGAGTGGGAGACGCGCGACGCGCTCATCCCGGGCCGCGACGGCCCGGCGTTCGAGCAGCGCGGCGTCGAGTTCCCGAAGTTCTGGTCGCAGACCGCGACGAACATCGTCGCGCAGAAGTATTTCCGCGGTCGGCTCTCCTCCCCCGAGCGCGAGTCGAGCGTGAAGCAGATGATCGGCCGCGTCGTCGACACGGTCGTCGCCTGGGGCAAGGAGGGCGGCTACTTCGCCGACGCCGACGAGGCCGAGACGTTCGGGGCCGAGCTGAAGACGATCCTCGTCAACCAGTACGCCTCGTTCAACTCGCCCGTCTGGTTCAACGTCGGCTTCGAGGCGGCGCCGCAGTGCTCCGCCTGCTTCATCCTCTCGATCGAGGATTCGATGGACGCGATCCTCGACTGGATCCGCCGCGAGGGCGTCATCTTCCGCGGCGGCTCGGGCTCGGGCGTCAACCTCTCGCGCCTGCGCTCGTCGCAGGAGCAACTCTCGAAGGGCGGCCACGCCTCCGGGCCGGTCTCGTTCATGCGGGGCGCCGACGCGTCCGCCGGCACGATCAAGTCGGGCGGCAAGACGCGCCGCGCAGCGAAGATGGTCGTCCTCGACGTCGACCATCCCGACATCGAGGAGTTCATCTGGTGCAAGGCCAAGGAGGAGCGCAAGGCGCGCGTCCTCGAGTCGGCCGGCTACGACATGTCGCTCGACTCGCCCGACTGGGCGTCGATCCAGTACCAGAACGCCAACAACTCCGTCCGCGTCAGCGACGGGTTCATGGAGGCGACGGCGAAGGGCGAGGAGTTCAACCTCACCGCCCGCACCGACGGCACGGTCGTCGAGACGAAGGACGCGCGCGACCTGCTCCGGCAGATCGCGGCGGCGGCGTGGGAGTGCGCCGATCCGGGCGTCCAGTACGACACGACGATCAACTCGTGGCACACGCTCCCGAACACCGGCCGCATCAACGCCTCGAACCCGTGCTCGGAGTACATGTCGATCGACGACTCGGCGTGCAACCTCGCGTCGCTGAACCTCATGAAGTTCCGCCGCGAGGACGGCGAGTTCGACGTCGAGGCGTTCGAACACGCGTGCGACGTCGTCTTCCTCGCGCAGGAGATCCTCGTCGGCTACTCGTCGTATCCGACGCCCGAGATCGGCCGCAACGCGAAGCGGTTCCGCCAGCTCGGCCTCGGCTACGCGAACCTCGGCGCGCTGCTCATGGCGCGCGGCCTGCCGTACGACTCCGACGAGGGACGCGCGTACGCGGCGGCGATCACCGCTCTCATGACGGGGCGCGCCTACCGCAAGTCCGCGGAGATCGCCTCGCGGATGGGACCGTTCGACGGCTACGCGGTCAACCGCGCGCCGATGATCGGCGTCATCGCGAAGCACCGCGCGGCGGTCGGGAACATCGAGCACTCCGACTCTGTCCCAGCCGATCTCCTCGGCCACTGCCGCAAGGCGTGGGACGACGCGCTCGACCTCGGCGAGATCCACGGCTTCCGCAACGCGCAGGCGACCGTGCTCGCGCCGACCGGGACGATCAGCTTCATGATGGATTGCGACACGACCGGCGTCGAGCCCGACTTCTCGCTCGTGAAGTCGAAGAAGCTCGTCGGCGGCGGCGAGATCACGATCGTCAACAAGACGGTGCAGATGGCGCTCGAGCGGCTCGGCTACGCGCCGCAGGAGGGCGAGGAGATCGTCGCGTTCGTCGACGAGCGGAACAGCATGATCGGCGCGCCGTACATCAAGTCGGAGCACTACCCCGTCTTCGACTGCGCCGTCGGCGAGCGGGCGATCCACTACTCCGGCCACGTCAAGATGATGGGCGCCGTCCAGCCGTTCATCTCCGGCGCGATCTCGAAGACGGTGAACCTGCCCGAGGAGGCGACCGTCGAGGACGTGATCGCGCTCTACATCGACGCGTGGAAGCTCGGCGTGAAGGCGATCGCGATCTACCGCGACAACTGCAAGGTCGCGCAGCCGCTCTCGAGCTCCGGCAGCCAGGGCTCCGTGGCGTTGCCGCCGGTTCAGGTGCACGAGCGCAAGCGCCTGCCGCTCGACCGCACCGAGATCGGCCGCAAGTTCCAGGTCGGCGACCACGAGGGCTACATCCACGTCGGCCTGTACGACGACGGCAGCCCGGGCGACATCTTCGTCGACATCGCGAAGGACGGCACGACGATGGCCGGCCTCATGAACTCGCTGTGCCTCGCCGTCTCGATGGGCCTCCAGTACGGCGTGCCGCCGGAGGTCTACGTCTCGAAGCTCAGCCACATGCGCTTCGAGCCAAGCGGTCTGACGAACGACCCCGACATCCGCGCGGCGAAGTCGATCGTCGACTACATCTTCCGCTGGTTCGGCAAGCGGTTCCTCACGCCCGAGCAGCAGGAGGAGGCGGGGATCCTCTCGCCCGAGGTGAAGGCGCGCCTCGCCGAGCGCTACACGGCGGGCGAGGCGGCAGCGCCGGCGGATCCGTCCGACGCGCCGCCGCCGGGCCAGACCGCCCTCTTCAACTCGTGGGAGGACGCGGTCGAGTGCGCCCGCTGCGGCGGCCGCATGGTGCGGACAGGCAGCTGCTACACATGCCGCGACTGCGGCACGAACACCGGCTGCTCGTAGTAGTCCGTGCTCGATCGAGTGATTCTGGGGCTCCGTTGCTGCGGGGCCCCAGTTTTCTGGTAGGTCAAGCAGAACGTATTCGAGCCAGCAGGAGAGATGAATCGGGTCCGGGGAAAGGCAGCAACGATCGTCGCGGGGGCGTGTCTCGTGGCAACTCTCGTGGTTGTGCCGTCGGCGCAGGCTCAGACGGTCACGACTTCGAATGTCGCGTCGCCGAAAGACGGAACGTACCTCGTCTACAACGAGGACGCGCCGAACACGATCTCGATCGCCGGGACGTCGAGCGGGACTACGGGCAACCACGTCGATCTCGTCTGCTATGCCGGCGACAAGACCGGGATCCTCGCGAGCGATGTGCCTGTCGGCAGCAACGGCTCGTTCTCGGTTTCGGCGGCCGGGCTCAAACCGGCGCTCCTGTTCCGGACATGCAACCTGAAGGCCGTTCCCGCCGGAACGACGCCCGTCACTCTCGCTCCGTTCACGGGACCGAGGCTCTACGTCGGTGACGCCACGAAGAGCCACGTGAGCGGCGGCCCGAACAACGGCAAGCTCTACGACTTCTACCTCTACTTCCAGCAGCCGGACGGCGGCATGGACTACGACTCGCTCGGCGGATGCGGGATCGACGACGGCTACCTGCTCGACTCGACCGACTCCCTCACCACCGTGCCGTGGTACTGCAACGCGTGGCTCGCCAACAACGACCTCGGCTCCAACGCCACGCGGTCGGAGATCCAGGTGGACGGCGCAGATGCGTATCCGCCGTCGGGCGCCAAGGAGATCAATGCCGGGGCCACGTCCGGCTTCCCGACGGTCTCCTCGTTTTCGTACAGCCAGAACTCGAAGACGGGGAACAGCACGATCCACGAGAAAGAGGCGTTCGTCAAGTGCGAGAACCAGACGTACCCGCCGACGAGCGTCACGTGCCCGTCGTTCACGTCGACCGGTGTCACCGACACCCGGACGATCGTGCAGGACCACGGTGGGAGGGTTGCCTGGGTAACGGACGTCTTCAAGAGCACGAACGGCAAGGCGCACAAGGTCGACCTGCTCTGGCAGAACGACCAGCACTTCTTCGGCCCCGCCGGCGGCAACGCGGGCGAGGTCGAGTACAAGTTCCCGGGACAGTCCGGCTACTCGATGCATCAGGTGGGCGATGTGGTCAGCCTGCCCGGCAAGCCCGGAACGATCCGCGTCCGCTATCACGGCGCCGCGGACGGAGACCCGACCCATGGCCGGGGCGCGATCGTCTACGACCATGCCGCCACCGCCGCGAAGTTCATGTACCTCAGCCCGAGCCAGTCGGACTTCACGCTGCACCAGAGCATCAAGATCCCGGCCAACGGGTCGGTCACGCTCCGCTTCGCGTACGTCGCGGACTTTCACCAGGCGAAGGTCGACTCCCTCGCACGGCAGGCAGCAGTCGTCTTCAAGGGCTGCACCGTCCCGAAGGTGATCGGCAAGAGCCTCGCCGCCGCGAAGAAGGCGATCAGGAGCGCCCACTGCGCCGTCGGGAAGATCACACGCGCCCAGTCGACGACCATTCCAGCCGGCCGCGTGGTCTTCGAGCGGCCGAAAGCGAAGACGCACGTGGACTACGGGACAAAGGTCAGCCTCGTAGTCAGCAAGGGCTAGACGAACGCCTTGGGAAGCCCTGCCTCGGCGGGGCCTCCTACGACCGGCGGTCGCGGGCGATGAGCGCGCGCAGCTTCGTGCGGTAGACGTCCATGTCCGCGTGCCGCCAATCGGCGTGCGTCTGGTGCGCCCACGGCTTGTACAGCTCGCGGTGGTACGGGCTCCGGAGGCTCTCGTTGTGGCCGATCACGTTGTGGATCTCGATGTGGAAGCGATGGACGAGCCACGCGGTCAGCTCGAGCGACGCCGTCATCTGCGCCTTGTCGTGGAGGATCTCCCGGTCGCTCGTCCCGACGTGCTCGATCCCGATCGCGACGTAGTTGAGCCCGACCGTGTGCCGGCACATGACATTGAGCGGGACGAGCTGGTAGATCGTCCCGTCCCGGTCGACGATGAAGTGCGCGCACGTCCCCGGCAGCTCGCCAAGCTCGGGGTCGGGGCTGTTGGAGGCGAACGTGTTCCACGCGGCGGAGAAGCTCTCGCTGCCGGTGTAGTGCTCGACGATGACCTTCGGGTGGAGCACCCACGAGTCGATGCCGTAGTGCCTCTTCGAGTACGCCGCCATCTCCGCCTTCCGCTGCGGGCCGAAGGGGATCGGCTTCCAGACGATGTGCGGCCTCGGCGGCGCGGCGAGGCTGAGAACGGCGAGCGCGAGCGCGGCGAACATCAGCGCCACGCTAGCCGGTAGATGCGATCCGCGACACGCTCGGCGTGGAATCGCTCGAGGAAGTCCTTCGCGTACGGTCGGCCCGGTTCGGCGAGGAGCACCTCCCCTCTGCCGCGCGTAGGCTCGACGGAACGCGGCGAACGCGGGGACGGTGGCTCGGCCGCCGTCCCCGCGGGACAAATCAGCCGCGGGAGAAGAGCGGCGAGCTGGTCGGCGTTCCGTTCTTCGTACAGGAGGTCGGCGCCGAGGACGAGATCCCACGGCGCGGCGCGCAGGAGCGGCTCCGGCTCGCTCCAGCGGACGCGCGCAACGCGGAGCGGCGTGTCGTTCCGCTCGGCGTTGCGGCGCAGGAGCTCGATCGCGTCCTCCGCCCAGTCGGTCGCGAGGACGTCCGCCCCGCGCTGCGCCGCCGTGAGCGACGGCAGTCCGAGCCCGCAACCGAGCTCGAGCACCTTGCGCCCGGCCACTTCGAGCGTCGCGACATGCCGGGCCAGCGCGAGGCCGCTCGGCCACAACTCCGCCCAGTACGGCAGGAACTCCTCGTCGTCGAACGCCGCCTCGTCGATGAGCTCGTCGGCGCTCGGCGGCCGCAGGATCGACAACCGCACGCTCTCGGCGAGCTCGAGCTCCTCCTCGACGAGGTTCAGAGTGAGGATCCCGCCCGGCGACGCATGTCCGCCCCCGACCCGCGATCACGCTGCGCCACAGTCCACCCGCGCCCTTGCGAAGGCTTCCGGCATTCGCCGCGGTCGCGGGTGGCCTCTGGCTTGGTGCTCGCGACCCGGGAGCTAGACGACGCCACCGGGCGGGATCCTCGCAAACAAGTCGACCGGCGTGCCGTCGGGATCAGCCAGCTGCGCGTAGCGCTGACCCCAGAACGCGTCCCACGGCTCCTTCTCGCCGTGGAAGCCGGCCGCGACGACCCGCGCGTAGACCTCGTCCACCTCGGCCGGGCTGACGCACTCGAAGGCGAGCCCGACGGTGTTTCCCGTCGCCCGCGTCCATTCGGGCCGGAAGCTGCGGACGACGTCCTCGGTGTCGAACATCAGCCGAATCCCGTTCGGGAACGTTGCCTCGACGTGGTCGTCTCCCTCGGCGATCTCGACGCCGAGGAGCGCGTAGAAGGCGCGCGTCCGATCGAGGTCGGCGGAGACGATTCCGATTGCGTCGAGGTTCGGCACAGCGGGAACTCTAGGGAAAGAGCCGCGAGATCGCCCAGCCGCCGCCGGGCTCCCGCTCGTAGCGGAAGCGATCGTGGAGGCGGCTGTCGCGGTGCTGCCAGAACTCCCATGCGTCCGGAACGACGCGGTAGCCGCCCCACGTCGCCGGCCGCGCCGGAGACTCATCCCCGAGCTCTCGCTCGAGCTCTGCCAGCCGCTCCTCGAGCGCCGCGCGCGACTCGAGCGGCTCGCTCTGCCGCGATGCGAGCGCGCCGATCTGCGCGCCGCGCGGCCGGGTGGCGAAGTACGCGTCCGACTCCTCCGCCGGCAGCCGCTCGACGCTCCCCTCCACGCGCACCTGCCTCCCCAGAGCCGACCAGTGGAAGAGGAGCGCGGCGCCCGGGTTCGCCTCGAGCTCGCGGCCCTTGCGCGAGGTGTAGTGCGTGTGGAAGACGAGGCCGCGCTCGTCGAACTGCTTCAGCAGGACCATGCGCAGCGAGGGCGAGCCCGCGGGCGTGGAGGTCGCAAGTGCCATGACCTCCGGCACCTCGACGGCGGCGCCTGCCTCCGCGAACCAAACCCCGAACTGCTCGAGCGGATCTGAGGCGAGGTCGCCCCGCCGCAGCTCCCTCTCTTGCGTCACTGGCCGGCGTCGTCCTCCAGGAGCAACCCACGCTCGATGGCAACGCGCACGAGCTCGGCGCGGGTCGTGAGCCGAAGCTTCTGCATGATCCGCGCGCGGTGGGTCTCGGCCGTACGGACCGAGATGTAGAGTTGCTTCGAGATTTCCTGGTTCGTGTAGCCGAGCGCGAGAAGGCGCAGGACTTCGCGCTCGCGGTCGGAGAGCGGATCCGCGTCCTTCTCGGCGACGGAGGCCGCATCGTGCGCGGCGAGCCGCGCGCCGAGCTGGTGATCGACGTAGTTGCCGCCCTTCGCGACCTCGCGGATCGCGGCGAGAAGCTCGTCGTCGGCTGCCTCCTTCAGGACGTAGCCCTTCGCGCCGACCGCGAAGGCGTGCCGGACGTAGCTGGGGTCGTCCTGCATCGAAAGCGCAAGGATGTTCGAGTCCCGCGACGCCGCGAGGATCTCGGGGATCGCGTCAAGGCCGCTGCCGCCCGGCATGACGACGTCGAGGAGGATCACGTCGGGCTTGTGGAGGCGCGCGAGGCGGACGGCGTCGTACGCGTTGCCGGCCTCGTCCTCGACCGCGATGTCCTCCTCGGACTCGAGGAGGCGGCGAAGGCCCGAACGGACAAGCTGATGGTCGTCGACGATGAGGAGGCGGATCGCCACTAGAGCGGCACCTCCGCGACGACGGTCGTGCCGGCGCCCGGCCGCGACTCGAGGATGAGGCGTCCGCCGAAGAGGCCGACGCGCTCGCGCATCCCGAGCAGCCCGATTCCATCGCCCGTCGCCCGACCCGGCTCGAAGCCCACGCCGTCATCCTCCACCACCACCGACACGGAGCCCGGCTTCTGGGTGAGCAGGATGCTCACGCTCTTCGCGTGGGCGTGCTTCACGATGTTCGTCAGCGACTCCTGCACGAGGCGGTAGAGCGCGGTCTCGACCTCGGGCGGGAATCTCCCATCACCCGGCAAGTTGGGGACGAACTCGACCGACATGCCGGTCTGCTCGGCGAAGTTCTCCGTCAGCCGTTCGAGCGCGGCGACGAGGCCGAAGTCGTCGAGCGCCTTCGGGCGGAGCTCCACCGCGAGGCGGCGGACGTCCTGCAGCGTCGAGCGCACGAGGTCGCGCACCTCCGCGACGGTCGCCCTGAGCGCGACCTCGTCGTGCACGTCCTCGAGCCCGCGCAGGCCGAGGAGGATCGACGTCAGCGCCTGGCCGGTTTCGTCGTGCAGCTCGCGCGCGAGACGCCGGCGCTCGAGTTCCTGCGCGCTGACGACGCGCCGCAGCGCGTCGCGCGCGACCCGCTGCCGTAGCTCGACGGCGACTGCCGCGCGCGCCGCGAACACCTCGGCGAGGCGGAGATCCTCATCGGTGAACCGGAGATCCGTGCCCTGCTTGTCGTGCGCCGCGATGACACCGATCGCCTCGTCGCGCGCGAGCAGAGGTACGTAGAGAGCGCTGCTCGCGCCGAGCTTCCGCGCCGCTTCCTGCTCCACCTCGGGATCGTCGAGGACGGAGTCCACGCGCTCGCTGCGGCGCCGGGCGAGAACACGCATCGTCTTCGACCGCGCAGAGAGCTCGAGCCCGCGGTACTCCTCCGCCCCGTTGCCGGCAACCGCCGCCATGCGGAGCCCGTTGCCCTGCGGGAGCGAGATCGCGACGAGCCGTGCATTGATCAGCTCGCGGAGCCGCTCGGCGACGAGCTCGAGGAGGGTGTCGAGGTCGAACTCGGTGACGAGGACGTTCATGACCTCGTTCAACGACTCGAGCTGCTCCGACCAGTGCGTCGCGGTCTCGTAGAGGCGGGCGTTCTCGATCGCGACCGCAACCTGCGCAGCGAGGAGCTCGACCGCCCCCTCGTCGTCCTCGTCGAAGTCCGCGCCGCCGGCCTTCTCCGTGAGGTAGAGGTTGCCGTAGACCGTCCCGCGCAGCCGGACTGGCACGCCGAGGAACGTGCGCATCGGCGGATGGTTGGGCGGAAAGCCGACCGACCGCGGGTCGTCGTGGAGGTCGTGTATCCGCAGCGTCTGCGGGTCGCGGATGAGGACGCCGAGGATGCCAAGGCCGCGCGGCAGCTCGCCGATTGCAGCGCGAGCATCCTCGTCGAGGCCCGTCGTCACGAATTGCTCGAGATGCGAGCCCGACGGGTCGAGGACGCCGAGCGCCGCATACTGCGCTCCCGTCAACGTTGCGGCCGTCTCGACGAGCTTCTGCAGCAACACGTCGAGGGAAAGCTCCGCCGTGAGCGCAATTCCAGCCTCTACGAGTGCCCGTGTCCTGTCCACCACCGCATCCATCACCGCGGACGATATCCGTGCCTTCCCTGAGGGCGGAGTGCGTGGGTCCGCCGATGCGCGGAACCAGACCCGCGGCGACGCTGAGCCCATGAGCCGGAGAATGCTCGTAGTGGTCGCGCTCGCCGTTGCGACGGGAGCTGCAGCTCTCGCTGTCGCGCTCTTGCTGACCTCGGGCACCACAGCTGCGCCGCAGGCGCCCGTGACCGGCGCTGCGCGCATCGCGGCGATGCTGGGCGGAATCCCGCAGAACGGCAACGTCCTCGGCTCCCGCACAGCGCCCGTGACGCTCGTGGAGTTCGCCGATCCGCAGTGCCCGTACTGCGGAATCTTTGAGCGGGACGCGCTTCCCACGATCGTCAGCCGGTACGTGCGGCCCGGCAAGGTTCGCATCGTCTTCGAAGGAATGACCTTCGTCGGCCCCGACTCCGCGACAGCGCTGCGGACGGCGCTCGCCGCGGCCGGCCAGAACCGGTTCTGGAACGTGCTCGAGCTGCTGTACGAGAACCAGGGCACCGAGAACGCCGGCTGGGTGACCGACGCGCTCCTGCGCGGGATCGGAGCGGCCGTGCCGGGGCTCGACACCGGACGGATGCTCTCGGAGCGGAACTCGGCGACGGTCGATGCAGCGGTCGCGCGGGCGAGCGCCGCCGCCTCCAACGCCGGCATCACGGGCACGCCGTCGTTCCTCGTCGGCCGGACCGGCGGCGCGATGCAGCCCGTCCATGCCACGAGCCTCACCGCCGCAGGGCTCACGCCGGCGCTCGACGCAGCGCTCGCGCAGTGAGAGATCGAAGCCTCCGCGCCTCCGTCCTCATCCTCTCCTCGCTCGGCGCCGGGATCGCTGCCTATCTCACGGTGACCCACCTCGCGCACGTGCAGGTCGCGTGCGCGACCGGAGGCTGCGAGACGGTGCAGACCTCCCGCTACGCCGAGGTGGCCGGGATCCCCGTCGCGGCGATCGGTCTCGCGGGCTATCTCGTTCTCGCAGGGACGGCGATCGCACGCGGCTCCGTCGCCCGTGCGGCCGGCTTCGTCGCTGCGCTGGCGGGCGTCGCGGTCGCGATGGTGCTCCTCTACGTCCAGGTGGCCGTCCTGCACGCCTACTGTCAGTGGTGCCTTGCGAGCGACGCGATCCTCGTGGCGCTCGTGCCGCTGACGCTGCTCAGAGCTTCGCGCGGAGCTCCGCCGCGCGCAGGACCTTAGAGCCGAGCTCCGCATCCGAGGGCACGAGCTCGTGGACGACACGGAGGACGACCTCCGCCTCGTCGCTCAGCGGGCTGAGGATCTTGTTGCCCTTCAGGAGGACCTTGCCGAACGGGCCTGCGTGCACGGCGAGGTCGCGCTCCGCGTAGCCCTTCTCCCGCAACGCGGCGTTCGCCTGCTCGAGCGCATCCACAAGGGCCTTCTACCGGAACAGATCGGTCTCGGGCGGGATGACGAGGTCGGCGGCCGTCTGGTCGCCGGCGACGTCGAGGCCCCGCACGACGGCGACCGGGACACGGTCGAGCTTGCCGAACACGAGCTGCGCCGCTCCCGCGATCTGATCCCCGAGGGCCATGCGCGTCGCGTGGAGCTCGTAGCCCGCCGGATCCTTCTCGCCGTCGAGGATGCGCAGCACCTCGACACCGGCGGAGCCGATCGCGACGTCGGTCGTACCCGCGCGCCACGGGCGCCCGAACGAATCCGTGACGATCACGCCGACGTTCGCGCCCGTGCGCTCGCGCAGCTCGTCGCGCAGGCGCGCGGCGGAACCGTCGGGATCGAGCGGCAGCAGGACGAGCGTCCCCGCCTCCGGCGCGTTCGACGAGTCGACGCCGGCGGAGCCGCAGACGAAGCCGTGCTTCGTGCGCGCGATTATCAGGGGAGGCCGGGTGCGGACGAGCTCGGTCGCCTCGTCGAGGATCGCCTGGATGCGGCGCGGATCGGTGTCGGCGGCGAGCTCGCGCGCCTGCTCCGACGCCTCGATGTCGGCGAGTGCCACGACGCGCCCTTCGACCTTCGAGATCGCCTTCTGCGCGACGACGACGACGTCGCCGTCCTCGAGCTCGATGCGCTCGACGATCGCACCGGCGAGGTCGTCTCCCTCCTGCAGCTCGGGGAGCCCTTCGACGGGCGTGACGGAGAAACCGCTCACGCGCCTGGGAGCCCTGTGACGCGGATCCCGGCGTGGCCTTTGTAGCGCTTGTTGAGACTGACGATCAGACCCGTCAGGCCCTCGAGCACGCGTGCGCGCGAGAGCGGGCCAGCGTCGAGCGCGCGTCCGGCGACGGCTTTCCCGGCAAGCTCGAGCGCAAGGGCTTTCGCCTCGGCGTCGTCGCCGCAGACGAAGGCGTCCTCATCGGGCCGTCCCTGCGCGAGCTTGCCCGCGGCGAGCGACTGGAGGCCGGCGACGACCGGGCCGCCGAGGAGCTCCTGCGTCCGCTCCGCGAGGGAGAGGTGCTCGGTGGAGCGCAGGTCGCTCGCGACGCTGAGCACCGGCGTCGTGCCGATCGCGCTTGCGAGCGCGGCGGCGGTCTCCAGCGTCGCCGAGGCGTTTGTCGCGAGGACGACGAGATCGACCCCCGCCACGGCGTCGCCGTTCGCCGCGCCGGCGGCGGCACCGACCTCGCGCGCCTTCTCCTGCGCGCGCGCGGCGTCGCGCGAGCCGAGCACGACCTCGTCGCCCGCCTCGACGAGCCGAGTCGCCAGTGCGAGGCCGAAGTCTCCCGTGCCGCCGACGATCGCGACCTTCACGCGGGCACCGCTCCCAACGCGACCTCGGCCAGGCGGCGCCGCGCGTCCTCGTCGCTCATGAGCGTCCGCGTGACTATCGCGCGCACGTCGCCCAGCCCGTCGAGATCGTCCGCATCCGCCTCGTCGACGACGATCGCGTCAATCAGGCCCTTGTAACAACTTGTCACTTGCGCGGGAGAGGTTCCGCCGGCGAGGCGACGGAGCATCCGGTCGGCCGGACCCTTCACCGCGCGACCGCCGATAAGCGGGCTCACGGCGACGCACGGGACCCGGCGCGCGGCGAGCGCGTCATGCAGCGCACCGACTGCGAGGATCGGGTGGATCGAGACATAGGGATTGCTCGGCGCGACGAGGATCAGATCCGCCGCGGCAATCGCATCGAGCGTTCCGGGCGCCGGGCGGGCCGTCTCGGCTCCTTCGAAGCGGAGCGAGTCCACCTCGTCGCGGTGGCCGCGCGCGACGAACCACTCCTGGAACGGGAACGAGCCGGCCGGCGTGTCGAGCCACGTGCACAGCCTGTCGTCGGTCGCCGGGAGGATGCGCGTCTCGACGCCGAGCGCCGCGGCGAGCCGCGTCGTGACCGCCGAGAGCGGCTCCCCGGCGCGCAGCGCCTGCGTGCGGACGAGGTGGAGGCCGAGGTCGAGATCGCCGAGCGCGAACCACTCCTCCCCGCCTAGTTCGCGCACCGTCTCGAGCGCGCGCCACGTCTCGCCCGCGCGTCCCCAGCCGCGCTCCTCGTCGGCGAGACCGGCGAGCGCGTAGAGAATCGAGTCGAGGTCGGGCGAGATGTGGAGGCCGAGCACCTCGACGTCGTCGCCGACGTTTCCGATCACGGCCGTCGAACCGGCGCCGGCCACGGCAACAACGCCGCGGACGAACCGCGCGCCGCCCACACCGCCCGAGAGAACGACGACGTTCAGACGAGCCCTCGCTGGAGCATGCCGAGCGCCGCCTGCGTGCGTGGCCCAACGCGAAGCTGGAGGCGGGCAAGATCGTCCATCGTGTCGACGTCGTCCGCGAGGTTCGGCACCACCATCGACACCGCGCCGCACCGTGCCTGGTAACGCGCGGCGCTGCCCGGGCCGTAGAGAGGCTCGAAGTGGCCGGCGGAAGGGAGGCTCAGGGCGTTCGTCGTCCCGTCGGCGGCGGCGACGAGCGCGGGCGCCGTCTCTGCGAGCAGACGGACGTCCGCGGGGACGACGCACGGGACATCGGCGTTGACGACGACGATGGGCCCCTCGACGCCGGCGAGCGCGGCGGCGACGGCGGCTCCCTGCCCTTCGCCCGGGTCGTCGACGAGCTCAACGTTCGCGCCGGCGGCGACCGCATCCTCGTCGGGCGTCACGACGCGAACCGGGCCGACCGGCTGGCAAGCGGCGAGTACGTCCTCGAACATGGCCGAGGCGAGCGCGCTGCGCACCTCTGCCGACACGTGCAGGCGGGTCTTGCTTCCGGCGCCGGCGAAGGGGATCACGATCGTGGCCACAGCGGCAAGCCTATGCAGGGGGGAGATACTGACGGCGTGAGGATCGTGGCGACGACGAAGCTCCCCGGCCCCGCATGGGACGAACTCCCCGGCGTCGAGCTTCTCGAGGCGTGGCCGCCGAGTGGGCCGCTGGCCGGCGTCGACGTGCTCGTCGCGGTTGTCGCCCGGGTGGGCGCCGCCGAGCTCGAGCTCCTCCCGCACCTGCGACTCGTCGCGAACTACGGCGTCGGCTACGACCTCGTCGACGTCGTGGAGTGCCGCGAGCGCGGCGTCGCGGTCACGAACACGCCGGGAGTCCTCGACGCCGCGGTCGCCGACCTCACGCTCGCGCTCATCCTCGCGACGCGCCGGAACGTCGTCACGGCGGACCGGTGGATCCGGGAGGGCGGCTGGCGGAACAACTGGGCCCGTCCGAAGCTGCTCGGCCGCGACCTCGCGGGTGCCCGGCTCGGGCTCGTCGGCTTTGGGAGGATCGGCCGCGAGGTCGCCCGGCGCGCCGAGGCGTTCGGCATGGACGTCGCCTTCCACGCGCGCAGCGGCGGCATCGGGCTGGACGAGCTGCTCGCGTCCTCGGACGTCGTCTCGCTCCACGTCCCGCTCACGGAGGAGACGCACGGGCTGATCTCGCGCGCGCGGCTCGGGCTGATGCAGGACGGAGCGACGCTCATCAACACCGCGCGCGGCGGGGTCGTGGACGAGGACGCGCTCGTCGACGAGCTCGTCTCGGGGCGCATCTCCGCCGGGCTCGACGTCTTCGCCGAGGAGCCCACCGTCCCCGAGCAGCTCTTCGGCCTCCCGAACGTCGTCCTCACGCCGCACATCGCAAGCGCGACGAGCGAGACGCGCGCAGCAATGACGCGTGTCCTCGTCGACAACGTCCTCGCCTACGCGCGCGGAGAGCCCCTCATGACGCCGGTCAACGCCTGAACGGCCGGTGGCAGCCACCGTGACGAGAGTGTGCCCCGCGACCGGTCGAGTCCGGACGGTTTGGCTCAACCAAGCGGATCTCTCGCTGTTACAAAGTCGTAATTGGCTGCCACCGGCCGTTGAGGAGCGTCGAGCTACCCCTCGCCGGGACGGCCGGCGGCGACCCAGTCCCGCACCTCGAACCAGTGGCTCGCCCGCAGCGCGTCCGCCAGCTTCTCGTCAGTGTGCTCGGCGTAGAAGACGTGGCGGTCGAGGTCGCAGCAGATCTCGACGTCCGAGAGAGACACGTCGGAGAGAACCATGACCACCTCGGCCGGTAGCTTCGCCTCGGCCACGGTGTAGTGCTTGAACTGGAGCTCGGGCGCGATCTCCATGAGATCGGGCCAGTCGGGACAGGCGCGCGTTACCACGTCCCTGACGGTACCGACAGAGCCCGCTTCACAATCCCCGCAAGCGTCCGTACAAACTCCGGATCTGCGTTCGGCATCTCGATCCGCTCCAGCCGCATGCCGAGCTCCGCCGCCTTCTCGGATGCCTCGACGTCGAGATCCCAGCGGATCTCGAGGTGGTCGGAGACGAACCCGACCGGGCACACGAGCACGCTCTCGACTCCTTGCCGGCTCAGTGCCTCGAGGTGGTCGAGGATGTCGGGGCCGAGCCACGGCTCGCCCGTGGGCGACTCGCTCTGGAAGGAGAAGCTCCACTCCGTCAGGCCCGCCGCCACGGCGACGAGGCGGGCGGTCTCGAGTAGCTGGTCGCGGTACGGGTCGCCGGCCGCGATGATCCGCGCCGGAAGCGAGTGGGCCGTGAAGACGACATGCGCGTCGGTGCCGCGCACGCGCGACGCGAGCAGCTCGACGAAGCCGGGCTCGTCGTGCCAGCTCTCGACGAAGTGGAGCCGTGCGCGGTCGGCGAGCGCCGCCTCGAGCTGCGTCCGGTAGCCGGCGATCGACATAGCGGAGTAGTGCGGCGCGAGGACGAGGCCGACGATCTCGTCGGCTCCCTTGGAGACCGCCAGATCCACGGCGTCCGCTACGCGCGGTGTCCAGTGCTTCATGCCCGAGTAGACCGGCACACCGAGCTCACACTCGAGCGCGGCGCGCGTCTCCTCGGTGATCGCGTTGAGCGGCGAGGAGTCCTCGATCCCGAGCCGCCGGTAGCGCTCGACGAGGTCGGCGAGATTCTCGGGCGCGATCGGCCGGCCGCCGCGGATGTCGGCGTAGTACGCGGGCACGTCGGCGAGCCGCTCGGGCGAGCCGTACGCCATGAGGACGACTGCGGCCTTCACGCCCGGTAATCCTGGACGAAAGCCGTGAGGCGCGTGAGAACGTCGGGATCCGTCTGCGGCAGGACACCGTGTCCGAGATTGAAGACGTGGCCCGCCCCGCCGCCGCGCTCGAGGACGTCGCGTGCCACCGCCTCGACACGCTCCCACGGCCCGAGCAGCAGCGCGGGCTCGAGGTTCCCCTGGACTGCGCGATCGCCCGCGATCTCTCGCGCGACGTCGAGCGGGATGCGCCAGTCGACACCGATCGCGTCGCCCCCGGCATGCGCCATCTGCGCGAGAAGCCCTTCTGTCGCGCCGGTGCCGAAGTGGATCGTCGGAGCGCTCGCCGCGTCGAGCACACGCCGCGAATACGGCGCCACGAACTCCACGTAGTCCTGCGGCGAGAGCACGCCGACCCACGAGTCGAAGAGCTGGATGACGTCGGCGCCCGCGGCCACGAGCGCGGCAACGTACGGCGCGAACTGACCGGCGAGCCGCTCCATGAGTGCGTGCCACACGGCCGGCTCCCGGTACATGAGCGCCTTCGTCCGCGCGAAGTCGCGGCTCGGCTTCCCCTCGACGAGATAGCCAGCGACCGTGAACGGGCCGCCGCAGAAGCCGACGAGCGCGCGCCCGGGCTCGAGCTCGCCGCGCACGATTCGCACCGCCTCGAGGATCGGCGCGCCCCACTCCTCCGGCTCCGCGACGCGCAAGCGCTCGACGTCCGCCGCCGACCGCACGGGCTCGTCGATCACCGGTCCGACTCCCTCGACGAGCTTCACGTCGAGCCCCATCCCGAGGACGGGCGACATGATGTCGGCGAAGAGGACGGCTGCGTCGACGCCATGCCGGCGCACCGGCTGCAGCGTCACTTCCGCGCAGAGCTCAGGCGTGCCGGCGACGTCGAAGAAGCCGTGCTTCTCGCGGATCGCACGGTACTCGGGCAGCGACCTCCCCGCCTGGCGCATGAACCAGACCGGCGTGCGCTCGGTCTGCTCGCGCTTGAGCGCGCGGACAAGGAGCGGTTCGGTGGTCAGACCGCGACGGGGTCCAGGCCCTGCGCGCGGAGGTAGCGCGAGAGGCCTTCCTCGAGCGAGACCTCGGGCTCCCAGCCGAGCAGCTGCTGGGCGCGCGTGATGTCCGGCTTCCGCTGCATCGGGTCGTCGACGCGCAGCGCCTCGAAGACGATCTCGCTCGACGAGCCGGTCATCTTCTTCACGAGCTCGGCGAGGTCGAGGAGCGTCCGCTCGTCGGGATTCCCGATGTTGACCGGCATGTGCTCGCCGCTCTCGGCGAGGAGGACGATGCCGCGGATGAGGTCGTCCACGTAACAGAAGCTTCGCGTCTGCTGCCCGTCCCCGAACACGGTGAGCGGCTCGCTCGCGAGCGCCTGCCGCATGAAGTTCGAGACGGCGCGGCCGTCGTTCGGGCGCATCCGCGGGCCGTACGTGTTGAAGATGCGGACGATCGCCGTGTCGACGCCCTGCTGCTGGTGGTACGCCATCGTCAGCGCCTCGGCGTAGCGCTTCGCCTCGTCGTACACGCCCCGCGGCCCGATCGGGTTCACGTGGCCCCAGTACGTCTCCGGCTGCGGGTGGATCTGCGGGTCGCCGTACACCTCGCTCGTCGAGGCGGTGATGAAGCGCGCGCGCTTGACCTTCGCCAAGCCAAGCATGTGATGAGTGCCGTAGGAGCCGACCTTGAGGCTCGCGAGCGGCATGCGGAGGTAGTCCTCCGGGCTCGCGAGAGCGGCGAAGTGGTAGACGAAGTCGAGCGGCTCGTCGATGAAGAACGGCTCCGAGACGTCGTGCGGGACGAACTGGAACGTGTCGTCGCCGATGTGCTCGATGTTCGCGAGCGAACCGCTCAGGAGGTTGTCGACGCAGATGACCCGCAGGCCGCGCTCGAGGAGGTAGTCGCAGAGATGCGAGCCGAGGAAGCCGGCCCCGCCGGTCACGAGCGCGGTTGGCACGCCGCGACTTTAGCTGCCGTTGCGCGAGGAGAGGAGCGGCATGACGCGATCCCACAGCAGCGCGCCGAGCACGCCGAGGATCAGGCCGATGATGCCGGCGATGAGCACCGTGTTGCGCGGGCTCTGGGCACTGATCTGGCGTGCGCCGGCGGGGATGGTCACCTGCGGCAGTTCGGCCGTTCTCGCCAAGATCAAATATCCCGAAAACGTGTGGAGATCCTGCTGGGTGGCTATGAGCCTCTGCTGGAGAAGGAGCTTGTCCGTTCCAGAAACGGCGGGATCGGCTAGCCCCGTGTTGATGTTCTTGATCGCGGCGTTGTCGGCAGCGACCTCTGCCATGTAGTTCTTGATCTTCGCCTCGGGATACGTGCCGATCCCCGCCACGGCCTCGTTGGCGAGGCCGTTTGCGACGCAGCTGGCCACCTTCCTCTTTGCCGTCTGGACCGTCACCGTGACGAGTGGGTTGACGGCCGCAAGAGCTTTGGTCACCGTGCTGGCGGTCGCGACCTTCTGGACCGAGATCCCCTTGCGGAAGCTCTCGACGGACGTCTTGCAGCGGACCGCGACCTTTTGGTCGATCGACTGCGCATTCGCGAACTGGCCGACTGCGGACGGATTCGTCTGCATCGTCGACACCGGCGACGTGCCGCCCGGGTTGTACGGCTGGCCGACATAGATCGTCGCCGTCGCGCTGTAGAGCTTCCCGCCGCCGAGCGAGACGAGGAAGCCGATGACCGCACCCGCTACGACACCGACGGCGACGAGCCACCAGCGCCTGGCGAGCATCCGCCCGTAGCCGGCGAAGTCCACCTCCTGCTCGGCTTCGGGATCGAAGCCTCTATCGGGGGCAGGGGAAGTCGCCACGAGGGGCGACGATAGCCGAACTGCCTAAGAGCGTTCTCATCAACCGGCGCTCGCGACGCCGCCTGCGGGCTCGAACCCGTCGCCGGTGCGCTCGAGGATCACCTGTGAGAAGAAGCGGGTCATGACCACGCCTTCGCGGAAATCCCCGAAGCGCGGCTCGAGGCGCTCGCCCTCGGCGAGCGCGAGAGCCATCTCCGGGTACCGCGACCCGGCCGCCGTGGGGAGAGGGAAGCCTCCGCCGAAGCGCGGGTTGACGTCCGTCACCTGCAGCTCTCCCGAGGGCTCGCGGAAGCACTGGATGTTGGCGGGGCCGATGATCCCGAGCGTGTCGGCAACGAGGCGGGCGAAGTCGATGAGCTCGGCGTCCTTGATCGACATCCCCTTGATCGACTCGCCGCCCTTCGACTCGATCATGGTGCGCGGAACCGCGGCGACGCAGCGAGCGTCGAGGTCGGAGAACACGTCGACCGAGAACTCCTCCCCCTGGCACGCGGACTGCACCATCGAGTCTTCGGTCGTGTAGCGGAGGAAGAAGTCGAGCTCGTCGCGGTCGTGCGCGCGATAGATGTGGCGCGACCCGAAGCCCTTGCGCGCCTTGACGAATACGGGGAACCGCACGTCGTCGGGCACGTCGCCGGCGAGCCACGTCGGCGGCGAGCCGATTCCCTTCGCGGAGAAGAACGTGTGCGCCTCGTACTTGTCCGAGCAGCGCTCGATCGCGTCGATGCCCGAGACGAGCGCGACGGCGCCGCCGAGGTCGTCACGCGCCCGCGCGAGCTCGCGGTGATCGAGGTCGGTGAGCGGCACCACGAGCCCGACGCCGTGCGCGGCGATGAGCTCCCGCAGGGCATCGACGTAACCCGGATCGTCGAAGCGGGGGACGGTGGCACGAACGTCGGCGCTGTAGAGAGCGGGCGCGAGCGGATCGATGTCGGCCGCCACGGTCGTCGCTCCGGCGCGGCGAAACGCGGTGACGATGTCGACGCGCTGCCCGGCGCAGGTGAAGAGGACTGTCGTCACGGGTGAGGAGCGTAGCCCGGCGGCTCAGCTCGGGTCTCGGCCTCCTCCACCCTGCCAGCCGCCGGTATCGCCCTTGTACGTCGAGCGGAAGAGGGCGAGCGGCGTCCGGGCGAGGATCAGGAGGTCGGTCTTCCAGTCGCGGTGGTCGACGTACCAGACGTCGAGCTCGATCCGCTCGTCCCACGGCAGCGTGGCTCGCCCGTTGATCTGCGCCCAGCCGGTGATCCCCGGGCGCACCTCGAGCCGGCGCAGCTGGCGCGGCGTGTAGCGCTCGACCTGGTAGCGGAGAGTCGGCCGCGGGCCGACGATGCTCATCTCGCCGCGAACGACATTCCAGAACTGCGGCAGCTCGTCGAGGGAGAGCTTGCGGAGGATCCTGCCGGTGCGGGTGATCCGCGAGTCGCCCTCGTTCACCGCGAATCCCGCCCCCATCTTCTCGGCGCCTACGACCATCGTCCGCAGCTTCAGGAGCTCGAAGTCGGCGCCGTTCCTACCGACGCGCGTCTGCCGGTAGAGGACGGGGCCGCCGTCGTCGAGCTTGATCGCAAGCGCAGCCAGCGCGAGCACGGGCGAGGAGACGACGAGCGCCGCACCGGCGATCGCGGCGTCGGCCGCGCGGTTCACGCGACGTTCTCCTCGCGCGGCGGCGTCCAAGTGGCGGGAACTCCGCGCCGCAGGTAGTTCCAGAGCGAGACCACTGTCGCCCACGTGACGAGGACGTAGTAGCGGACGATGCCGACGCGCGCGAGGAAGGCGGCGAGCAACCCGAGCTGGAGCCCGAGCGCCACCGCGTAGATCACGCCGTGGGCGAGCAGCGCGATCGAGCTCGCGAGGAGGACGAGATGGAGCACGCCGCTCGCGTAGCGGAGATGCCGGTGCGAGACCAGCGCGACGCTGTAGCCCAGCGGCTGGCCGCGGAGCATCCGGCCGCGGAGGACGATGAGCCAGCAGTGCTCGAACATCCGCACCTTGCGGCGGTACTCCGTCTCGTTCGACGGCGTCGGCCGCTCGGAGGCGCGCGCCTCGGGCTCGTAGACGGCGCGCATCCCGCGTTGCGGCATGAGGTACGGAAGCGACAGGTCATGACCGAAGCGCGGGTCGACCTCGACGTAGTCCCCGCGCCGCAGCGCGTAGATCGAGCCGTTGCCACCGGTGACCGAGCCGAGCCGCGACTCCGACGTGCGCGTCAGGAGCTCGTAGCGCCAGTAGACGCCCTCCTGGTTCCCGCCGCCGACGGCCTCGAGCTGGAGTCGCCCGCAGACGTACGCGACCTTCGGATCTGCGAGGTTGCGAACGAGCTTCCGTAGCGCGTCCGGCGCCCACGTCGCGTTCGCGTCGGAGAAGGCGACCACCTCGGCGCCGCTCGCGCGCACCGCCGCGTCCTGCGCCGCGACCTTGCCGCCGCGCGGGTTGCGGATCACCCGCGCTCCCGCCGCCGCCGCGAGCTCCTCCGTGCGGTCGGTCGACGCATCCGAGGTGACGACGATCTCGAGGAGCTCCGGCGGGTAGTCGAGCTCGCGGAGGTTGGCGATGCGCCGCTCGATCGCATCCTCCTCGTTGTATGCCGCGACAATTACGGCGACAGACGGGAGGTAGCCGTCGTCCACCGCGACCGGCCTCGTGTGGAGCCGCGCCCCGACGGCAGCAACAGCGGGATAGAGCACGTGCGTCCAAGCGAGCGCGGCGAGCGATGTCCAGAAGACGACGACGGCCGCGATCACGGCCGGGAACGCTAGCGACCGCTCAGCCCCGCGGGAACGGCGTGACGTCCATACTCTCGTTGCGGGGCACGGTGAGTGAGAACGGACGCGAGTACCCCAAGCCCGGTACCGACGCCCGCAGCGAGTACGCGGACTTCGCTCCGAGGGACAGAGTCGCCTGGAAGATCCCGTAGTTGTTCGACGTGATGGTTGCCACGGTCTGCCACGACCGGCCGGCGCGGGTCTGCTGCTGAATCGTCACGTTCTGCTTGTCGTCCGTCGCGTCGCGCCCCCAGATAAAGACCGCTCCATGCGGCTGGAGGTAGGCGACGAGCGGGAAGCGGAACGGGGTGAGCAGCGGCTTCGCCTGCGCAGTAGCGAGCGAGGGCGAACGGAAGTAGAGCCCGCTCTGGAGCGGGCCGATGGGCGGCCTGTCCTCGAGCGAGAACCAGGTCGCGACGGTGGCGCCCGACTTCCAGATCTGATACATCGACTCAGCCAGCCAGCGCGCCTCGAGCAACATCGGAACGCCGTTCGAGTTGGGCGGTTTCGACGACCAGCCGATCTCCGTGACCCAGAACTGCACGGGGCGCGCCGAGGAGATGGCTCCGAGCCGCTCGGCGGTCTGAAGGAGTTTGTTCATCTTCGGCAGGTCCCCGAGCTCCACGCCGCCGGGCGACTTCGCCTTGCCGTAGGGGCCGGTGTTCGAGTACGGATGATGCGCCCAGACGTCGAACTTCGCCTGCGCGGTGCACGTGCGGTGCACAGGCGTTGTGGTCGAGAGGCAGAGCATGTTGCGCATGAAGTTCAGGGGCGGGATCGCGTGGTTCCTGTCCCTCCCGCTCGGCGTGTGCCTGAACGGAGCGAGCTCGCCGGCCACCACAAGGTTCGAGGGGTCCACCCCGTGCACCGCGTCCGCGACCGCATTCACCATCGCGCGGTAGTAGCTCGCGCTCTGCGGGAACAAGTTCTTGTTGTAGTTCGGCTCGTTCCACACGGAGAAGACGTGAGAAGCGGGAGCGGGGCCGAGACCGTCGTAATGCGTCGCGATGGCGGTCGCAAATGCGCGGAGGTCGGCTATCTTCGGCGACCCCCCTGTCCACGCCCCCGGCGGGACGGAATAGGCCCAGCTCGGAGGCGACACGATGTCGAGAATCGGCGTGATGCCGACCGCGTGCGCCGCCGAGACGCTCGCATCCAAGGAGCTCCAGTCGTAGTAGGGCGATGTCGGATCGGTGGGATCGAACCCGCTCACCGGGAGCGTCTTCGGCGCGATCGAAGCCCACGACACGACGAAGCGGGCATACGTCGCGCCGGCGCTTTTTGCCAGCGCGTACGCCGTTGTCGCCTGCGCCCCCAGGAAGAGCGGATCGGCGATCCCCGTCGCGAGCGGTGGCGTCGTGCCTGTCGTCGCCACGAGGAGCGGGGTTGCGTCGCTCCGGGCCGTGGCCGCCGTGGCGGCGGCACCGGCGACGGCGGCGCAAATCAGAGGGAGAGCGATCCAGCGCATTGATCTCCTCGTTCCGGCCACGGCTGGAGCGACGAGGGATGGCCGGCGGTTCATCCTCCGGCAGGGAAGGGCGTGACGTTCATGTTCTCGTTGTACGGCTTCGTGAGCGAGAACGTGGCCGAGGTCACGCCTTGCGCGGAAGCCCGCATCGAGTACGCGGACTTCGCGTGGACGGGCAGTGTCCCCTGGAAGATCCCGTACTTGTTCGACGTGATGACTGCCACGGTCTTCCACTTCCTGTCGACCTTCATCTGGATCGTCACGGTCTGCCGGTCGCTGGTCGCGTCGCGCCCCCAAATCAAGACCTTCCCCCCCGAATGGAGGTAGGCGACGAACGGGAAGCGGAACGGTGCGAGCAGCGGCTTCACCTTCGCGCCGGAGAGGGAGGGCGAGTTGAGGTAGAGGCCGCTCTGGAACGGCGTGCTCTTCGGCTCGTCCTGGAGCAGGAACCAGGTCCCGAGAGTGGCGCCGGACTTCCACAGCTGGTAGAAGGACTCGCCTACCCAGCGCGTCAAGAGCCCGATCGGAACACCATGCGTGTTCGGCGGCTTCGAGGACCAGCCGATCTCCGTCACCCAGAACTGCGGAGCCTGCCCCGACTGGGTGGTGATGGCCCCGAGCTGATAGGCCGTCTGAAGCAGCTTGTCCATCTTCGGCAGGTCGCCGAGCTCAACGCCGCCGCTGACGGACGCGTGGCCGTAGGGGCCCTTGTCCGAGTACGGATGATGAGTCCAGACGTCGAACTTCGCCTGCGCGCTGCACGTGCGCTTCACGGGCGTCGTGGTCGAGATGCAGAGCATCGTGCGCATGAAGTTGAGAGGCGGGATCACGTTGTTCTTGTCCGTCTTGGTCGCCGCGTGCTTGAACGGAGCGAGCTCGCCGGCGAGCGCGAGGTTGTTTGGGTCGACTGCGTGCACCGAGTCCGCGACCGCATTCACCATCGAGCGGTAATAGGTCGGGTCTTGCGGATAGAGGTTCCGGTTGAAATTCATCTCGTTGTAGACAGAGAAGGCATGAACAGCGGGGGCGGGGCCTGAGCCGTCGTAACGACTCGCGAGGGCGGTCGCGAACGAGCCGAGCGAGTTGATGTCCGGCTGCCCGCCGGTCCATGTGCCCGGCTTGACGTGGTAGGCCCACTTCGGCGTCCCCACGATGTCGAGGATCGGCTGGACACCATGCGACACCGCCGCCGACACGGTCGCATCGAGCGAGCTCCAGCGGTAATACGGCGACGACGGGTCGGTGGGATCGAACCCGCTCGAGGGCAGGGTCAGCGGCGCTACCGACTTCCACGACACGTCGATGCGCGCATACGTCGCGCCGGCCTGGCTGGCCATCGCGAACGCCGTCGACCGCTGTGACGTCTGGAAGATCGGATCGTAAAGCGCCGTCGCCAGTGGCGGCGTCGAGCCAGTCTTCAAGGAGATGATCGTCGTCCGGGCAGTGGCCGCGGTCGCGGCGACTCCGGTAACGACTGCACACACGAGGGAGAGCGCGAACCACCGCATTGCCTTGCCCCTTCCATGGGTAACCCCGGCGACGGTGTTCCGGCGCGACCGCAGAGAATCCATCACCCTCACGCCGGGCGTTGTACCAGAAGCCTCTCAAACCTGTTCGAGTGCTTTACCACGCCCTTACAGACAAAGCCGCCACATCAGAACGCGCCCCGCCGGCCGAAGACGGCCGGAAGCGTCATCAGGAGGATTCGGATGTCGCGAACGAGCGTGAGGTTCTCGATGTACTCCCGCTCGACGGCGAGGCGCTCGGGGAACATCAGCTCGCCTCGGCCGTAGACCTGCATCGGGCCGGTGATCCCCGGCTTCACCTTCAGCCGGAACTGGTGCTCGGGCAGGTAGCGCTCGACGAGGTCGAGCTGCTCCGGCCGCGGCCCGACGAGAGACATCTCACCGCGGAGGACATTGATGAGCTGGGGCAACTCGTCGAGACTCATCCGCCGCAGCAGCCGGCCGACACGAGTCACGCGCGGGTCGGCTGTGAGCTTGAACATCGGGTCTGCCAACTGCTCGAACGGGAGGATCTCCTTGAGCATCTCCTCCGCATCCCGGACCATCGTTCTGAACTTGAGCATCACGAACGGCTCCCCGTCCTGGCCGGCTCGTGTTTGCCGGAATACGACGGGCAGGCCGCCGTCGAGTAGTACCGCCACGGCCGCGAGCAGGAAGAGGGGAAGCGTGACCACGATCGTCAGCAGGGCGACCACGACGTCGAACATTCGCTTGAGGGCGATCGTCGACCGCGAGATGTCCCAGGTGTTGTAGTCGAGCAGCGGCAGGTCTGCGATGTGCGCGAGATGCGTCGCACCGCCGAACATCCCGCGCGACGGCGGAATCACGCTGAGCCGCAGGCCGCGCAGACGGCAGAACGGGAGGAGCTCTTCGAGCAACGCCTCGTTGAACTCGCTACAGGCGACCACGATCCGATCGAGACCTTTCCCGATCCCGTCGAGGCGCCCGTGCAGCTCGGCGCAGCTGTCGATCCGCCCGACGATCTCCGCGTGGATGTCGGGGAAAAGCTCGAGCTTGCGAGCGAAGGCCTGGGCCAGCGGACCGTCCCCGACGACGAGCACGCGTTGTGGCGTCACCGCGCGCCGCCAGAGCCCACGCGCTGAGGCACGCAAGAAGAAGGCGAACGCGAACGTCGCACCCCCGAGGAGCACCCGGCCGGTGGGACTCAACTGCAGCGCCGGAAACGGCACGAGCAGGAGGGAGATGAGCGTCATGCTCACCAGCGCCCACATGAGGAGCCAGGGCACCTCGTCGACGGTCAGATGGCGCATCGTCTGCTGGTCGCGGTCGTACAGACGGGCGACTTTCGCGACCACGATCCAGATCGGAGCGGAGAGCACGAACACGAGCGCAGGCCCCGTGCGGTTCTCCCAGAGGCCGACCACGATTGCGGCAAGGAGGACCGCCAGCATGTCCGCGGTGGCGAGCATCCGCCGCAGGAGGGCATCGGGGCCGTAGCGCTGAGTGGCGGGGTCCGGGGCCAGCAAGGGTTCGGCATCGGCACTCGGCCCGCCGGTGACGACCTCGGCCTCGCTCACGGCGTCCTCGCCCTCATCAGCGGAAGAGCGGCTGATGGGGGTTGAGCCGCCGGGCTTCCGCAAGGTCGCGCCTCGCCTGTGCGACGTGGCCGCGCTCCGTCTCGATGCGGGCCGCGGTCTCCCAGAGGCTCCAGTCGCGGGGCGACCGTTTGATCGCCGCGCCGATCCATTGCGCAGCGAGGCCGTAGTCATGCTCTGCCTCGTAGACAAGACTGAGCTGGAGAAGCGGAGTGGCGGCCCACGGCTCGATCGCCTTGGCGGCAAGGGCTTGGGAACGCGCGCGTGCGCCGTCGCCGGCGTTGACGGCCGCCTGGCTGTTGCGGAGGTGAACGCCTGCGGCGAGCACGACGAACTGCGCGATGACGGCCCCCACAGCGAGAACGGCGAGCGCCGGCCGTGCGGCGCCGATTCCGCCCGGAGAGGGCTTGCGCGTCGAGGGGCGAGACCCGAGCGCCACTCCGAGCATTCCGACCCCGACGAGCGCAACCCCGGCTAGCTGCCAGACCCAGTCGTACGCAGCGGCGACGAAGAAAGCACATCCGCACGCGGCGGCGGCTGCGACGTCCGCCCTCTGCAGGGCGCGCGCGGAACGGACGGCGCCCACGACCCCGGCGAGAACGGCGCCGCCGAGAAGCAGGAGCCCGATGATCCCCAGCTCGGCAAGCGCCTCGAGGTAGAGGGAGTGCGCGCTCTCGGTGAACGCGGGGAGCGATCCGTGTTGCAACCACCAGGCCCCGTACGAGCCAGCGCCTCCCCCGTTCAGAGGATGCGCGCGGAACTCGGAGAGAGCGGCGCTCCAGAACTGCCAGCGGCCGCTGCCGGAGGTGCCCAGCAGGTGCGCCGTCGTGGCGGTCGAGGCCGTCTGGCCGGCGACTGAGACGGTCTTGAACTCGTCGAACTTCCGGATCGGATGCGAGAGGACGAGCGCGGCGACCGCCAGGACGACGACGGCCACCACCGCGCCGACCGCCACGACGCGGGGCGGCGAGGGAAGACGGCGTCCCAGCTCGGCGAGCCCGAGCCAGGCGAGGGCCGAGACGACGCAGGCGGCTCCGATCAGAAGCGCCGCACGGTGCCCTTGCGAGACGCCGATCGCGGTGCTCGTCAGGCCGTTGACGAGCGCCTTCTTGTGGACGAGCGCTGCGACGGCCGCTCCGCTTCCAACTCCGGCGACGGCGATCGCGGCAACGGCGGCCCACCGTCTCGGCGTTAGCACGAGATACCCGAGCATGCCGATTCCAGCCGCGACGAAGGCGCCGCGAGACGACGCGAAGTACATGTCGGCGGCGAGGATCGGCAGCGGTAGCGCCGCCACGGCGCTCAACACGCGCGAACGCCGCGACGTCATGACCGCCAACAGCAGCGGGTACGCGAGCGCGACCTCGATGGCGAGGCCGTTCCAGTACCCGACCGGGAAGCTGAGGCGCGCGGCGAGCGCCGGGAGGAGGTTCGTGTCGTATGGCACGCCGAACGAGCTCGGAAAGAGCCGGCTCACGAGGGCGACGGAGGCGATTCCCGTCAGGCCGAGCCCCGCTCCGCCGACGAGAATGCCCGCCGGCACGATCCGCGCGAGCGCGACGGCGATCGCGAGCACGGCGACGTAGAGGGAGATCTGATCGAACTGCGCGAACGCCCGCTCGGCGTCGGACGCCCAACGCATCGAGATCAGCACCCAGACGGCGAAGCTCGCCAGCAGGCCGACGGCGGCGAGCGTCAGCCGGTCGGCGCCAAACCGCGCCGACGCCATGCCGGTCGCCGCGCCAAGTCCGAGGAGCCACCACGCCGTGATCCCGGCATACGCTTTGGTCGTTGCATCGAAACCGCCGTTCGCGTAGGAGAGCGCGAAGACGGCGACGGCGACGGCGAGCCCTGCTGCGATGTTTCTGACCGCCGCAGCGTCGAGGTTTCTGACCGTCGCGGCGAGGTAAAAATCATTTCTCGTCCGCGCCACAGTGCGCTAGAGTACCGCGCATGTTACGCGGGTTCCGTTGGCTTGCTCTCGCCGCCGTGGTGACCACGGCGGCACTCGTCGGGCCGTCCGCCGCGCTTGCCTGTGACGGCAGCGGGTCGGCCGTGAGCATCTATACCGAGTGCACGCCGTCCCCGAAGGGGGGAACACACCCGAAGCAATCCCATAAGCCCAGTGGGAGCACGCAACCGACGGCGCCGCCTTACGTTGCGCCGACGCCGGTGCCCGTCTCGCCTGTGACGAAGCACGCGATCGCGCGCTCCGGCAACGACAGGAAGGTCTTGAACAACCTCGTCCGGAACCCCGGCCTCGTCGACTCCCAGCGCCTGAGCGCTGTGCGGACGGCCTCACCGGCCTCAGCGTCAACCCTCGGCTCGGCGTTCGATCTGGGTTCCGGACCGACGCTCCTCCTCGTCTTGCTCGCCGGCTCCGTGCTCGTACTGCTCGGTACCGGTGGTGTTCGCGCCTGGCGCAACCGGCATCGCGTCTAGAACCGCAACCGTCGTCGTCCCGACGCATCTCGGCGGGCGGCGGCTCGAGCGTGTGCTCGACTCGCTCGCCGAACAGACCGCGCCGGCGCGCACGATCGTCGTCGACAACGCCGGCCCGAGCGACGTGACGGAGATCGTCGGGCGCCACGACTTCGCCGAGCATCTGCGGCTGGAGGAGAACGTCGGCTTCGGCCGCGCCGTCAATCGCGCCGCTGCCCTGAGCCGCGAGGACGTGCTCGTGCTCGTGAACGACGACTGCGTCTGCCACCCCGGCTTCGTCGAGGAGCTCGTGGGCGCCCTCGACCCGGCCAACGGCGTGGTCATGGCGGCGGGCGTCCTCGTCGAAGCGCACAACCAGACCACGATCGACACGGCCGGAGTAGAGCTCGACGACACGCTCCTCGGCTTCGACTATCTGAACGGCGTGCCGCTCTCGTCCATCGGTCCCGAGACGCCCGCTCCGGCCGGCCCCTGCGGCGGAGCTGCAGCCTTCGAACGCTCGGCCTTCGCCGAGGTGGGCGGTTTCGACGAGAACCTGTTCGCCTACTGGGAGGACGTCGACCTCACGCTGCGGCTCGTCCGCGCCGGCGGCCGCTGCGCGCTCGCGACTCGGGCCGTCGGAACACACGAGCACTCGGCGACGCTCGGCTCCGGGTCGAGCCGCAAGAACTACCTCATGGGCTTTGGGCGCGGCTACGTCCTGCGCAAGTGGAGCGTGGTCGGCTCCCCCGGCCGCGCGCTCCGCGTGCTCGCGAGCGACGCGGTCGTGTGCGGAGGTCAGCTCGTGCTCGACCGGACGGCGGCGGGCGTGCGCGGGCGCGTCGCCGGCTTCCGCGCCGCGGGCAGCGTGCCGCGGGAGCCGTACCCGGCAGCGCTACTCAGCACGGCTCCGCAATCACGGGGGACGCTCGTCCGACGGCTGAGACGGCGCCTGCGGCTCCGCACGCGGCCCGTCGCGCACGGCTAGGCTCGCCGCCGTGGACGTCGTCATCGTCGCCTTCCACGCGCACGACCGCCTCCGCCGCTGCCTCGAGTCGCTGCGTGACCACCCCGGCGGGCAGCGCCTCAACATCGTGGTGGTGGACAACGGCGACGACGCCGCAACGGCGGCGCTCGTGCGGGAGGTGCTTCCCGGCACCGAGACGGTCGAGCCGCATGCGAATCTCGGCTTCGGCCGCGCCTCGAACCTCGGCATCCGCCGCGGGCACGACGAGTACGTGCTCCTTTTCAACCCCGACGTCGAGCTTGGTGCCGGGACGCTCGACCGGCTCGTCGAGGTGCTCGCCGAGCATCCCGACGTCGGCATGGTCGGCCCGGAGCTCGTGCGGGAGGACGGCTCGCTCGATCACGCCGGACGCCGGTCGTTTCCCACCGTGTTCGGCGCCCTCGGCCACTTCGCCGGGGTGGGCCGCGCGCTGAGCGGCGGGCCGCTCGCGCAGTACCGCGCGACGGAAGTCGTCTCCGGCCCGGTCGACGCGGTGAACGGCGCGTTCATGCTCTGCCGGCGGGTGGCGCTCGAGGAGGTCGGGCTCTTCGACGAGGGCTACTGGATGTACATGGAGGACCTCGACCTCTGCTACCGGCTGCGGCAGGCCGGATGGCTGACGTGGTACGAGCCGTCGGTGCAGGCGCTCCACGTCAAGCACGGGACGAGCGGAGCCGTGCGCTCGCCGCGGCTCGTCTGGGCGTTCCACTACGGCATGTTCCGCTTCTATCGGAGCCACTATGCGCCGCAGCGGAACCCCGCGATGAACTGGCTCGTCTACGCGGGGATAGCGACCCGAGCGGCCGGAACGCTCGCCGCATCGGTCACGACACGGGCCGTTCGGCGCGGGTCGAATTGGCAGAGACGCGGCTACAGTGAGCCGCTGTGAACGCTGCGGCGAACACTCCACACCCGGTGAGAATCCGCGACGCGACGCTGTCCGGCCGGATCCGGGCAAATCTCTCCGATCTCGTCCGCTTCCGGCACCTCGTCTGGTACATGGCGATGAGCTCGCTGGCCGTCGAGAGCCGCGGGACGAAGCTCGGTCGATCGTGGTGGGTCCTCGAGCCGCTCGCGTTGATGGGCGTCTACACGGTGTTCATAAAGGTCATCCTCCATCGCGGCGGGGCGAACTTCCCGCTCGCCGTCCTCGCGGCGCTTCTGTCGTTCGAGTTCTTCGCCCGGTCGGTGGGACGGAGCATGAGCCTGTTGAAGGCAACGCAGAGCTCGATGCTGAGCGTCGCGTTCCCGCGGACGGTGATCCCCCTGGCCGTGACGCTCTCTGAGTCGATCCGGCTCATCATCGCCGTGGCGGCGTACATCGCGATCGCAGCCCCGTTCGGAGTCATGCCGTCGCCGGTAACGGCCCTCGCTCTACCCTTCATCGTCGTCGAGATTCTGTTCACGCTCGGGGCGAGCTACTTCTTCGCCGCCACATCGGTCTTCTTTCGCGACCTGAGCAAGATCACCGATTATCTGTTCTGGCTCCTCTTTCATCTCGCGCCGGGGATGTACACGCTTGCGATGGTCCCTGCGAAGTACCGGATCATCTTCGCCTTCAACCCGTTCACGACGTTCTTCGAGGGTCTGCGAGCGCCGCTTCTGTACGGCCTCGCGCCCGGCTTCTCCTCCGTACAGACGGGCATCGTCTTCCTTGTCTCGGTCATCCTCTGCATTGCCGGCTACCTCTACTTCCTGCGGCGCGAAGGCTCGTTCAACAAGGTCGTCGTCTGAACATGGAATCTGACGAACTCGCAATAGCGGCACACGGCCTCGGTGTGAGGTACGACCTCCGCCAGACGAAAAACCGAACGTTGCGCCGCTCCCTTGCCGCGGCAGTCGGCGCGCGGCCCGGCGCCGAGCAAGGCATTTTCTGGGCGCTCCGCGACGTGGACTTCGTCCTTGCTCCGGGAGAGATCCTCGGCGTGATTGGAAAGAACGGATCCGGAAAGAGCACGCTCCTCCAAGTCATCGCGGACATCATCAGCCCCGACGAGGGAACGATTCGGGTCGTCGGGCGTCGGCCGACGCTGCTCACGATCGGAGCCGGATTTGAGCGGGAGCTGACGGGACGCGAGAACATCCGGCTGAACGCCGCATACCTTGGGTTCTCTCGGAAGGAGATCGAACGGCTGGTCGAGCCGATCGCCGAGTTCTCCGAGCTCGGGCAGTTCCTCGACCAGCCGCTGAAGACGTACTCGACCGGTATGCGGGCGAGGCTCGGGTTCGCGATCGCCGTCCACACCGACCCGGACATCTTGCTCCTCGACGAAGTCCTCAGCGTCGGCGACGCCGACTTCCAGGAGAAGTCGCGCCACCGGATGCTCGAGATGATGAACCGTGCCCGTGCGATCGTCGTCGTGAGCCATAGCGGAGAGATGATCGAACGCACGTGCTCGAAAGTCCTGTGGCTCGAGAAGGGTCGGGTTCGTGACTTCGGAGATCCCGAAGCGGTGATCGCCGACTATCACAAGTCCACCGTCAAACTGATCCCACCCGCGCCGCCCGCCGAGCAGCAAGCCGCGGTCGCCCGCATCCGGTAGCTCCTTGGTCGTCGAAAGCATCCGCGGACCCCAGATCGGCGCGCGTGCGCGCCTCGCTTACCTGATGCAGCGCGCGCGCGACCTGTACGAGTTCCGTTACCTCGTGCGATACCTCGCGTCGTCGGCGCTACAGGTCGAGCGCGTGAGCTTGTCCTTCGGCTTCCTCTGGTGGCTACTCGACCCGCTACTGATGATCGCCCTGTGGACGACCTTGTTCGTCGTGATTCTCGAGCGGGGCAGTCGCAGTTCGTACCCCATCCCCCTCTTCCTCATGTCGACGCTGCTTGTCTGGCAGTTCGTGAATCGTACGACCCGAAACAGCGTCGCCCTGACCCACTACAAGGAACTTCAGATGCGCCCGATCGCGTTCCCGCGCGCGGTCTTCGCGCTGGCCAACACGCTCGCCGAATCGGTCAAGCTCTCCATGGCACTCGCCTTTTTCCCGGTCGCTGCGGTGCTGTTCGGGCAGCCCCTGTCGCCGGTGCAACTACTCGCCGTGCCACTCATCCCGATTCTGTTGACGACCACGGTCGGCCTAGCGTGGTTTTTCTCGGCGTTGAACTTCGTCTTCCGGGACACAGAGCGGCTGATCGGGATCCTGTTCCGGCTCTGGATGTTTCTCTCCCCGGTCATCTACGCGCTCGAGAGGGTCCCGGCTCGGTTCCGTCTCCTCTACGAGCTCAATCCGCTGTGTCTCATCATTGAGTGTTTCCGAGAAGTTCTCCTCTACCACCAGATACCGAGCCTGTCGTATGTCGGGGGGGCAGTGGCCGCAGCCGTAATCACTGCGACCATCGGGTTCGTCTTCTTTCACATTCAGGAGCCGCGCTTCGCCAGGCTCAACTGAGGCCGCGCCTACCGCCGGTCTCAGCAACGAGTGCGGGTTCAAGTCCGTCGCTCCGGTACTTCCCACGCACCTCGCTCCGAAGGCGAAGGAGGATCGCCAGCCACGGTGATCCACTCGACATCGGGCGGAGGGTCGCCTATCGTGCTCCGATGATTGCGAGTATCCTCGGCCGGTGATCGACGTGGCTGGACGAGGATGCCGACCACCCAGGGGACTCAAGTCAATCGCTGAATCGCCCGTCTACCCGGTGACGCTGAGATGATCGTTCGCCCAAACCTTGATCCGGAGATCGCCGCTTACGCCTCGCGGCCCCTGCAGGCAGAACTCTGATGAACGAACACGGCACGTCGAGCCGGACTCGGTCGGCACGTGTTGCCACAAGGAGCACATCCAGCACCAAGGCTCCGACGCCCGCACGTGCACGGCGCCAGCGCGCTCTCGTCGTCTTGGGCATGCACCGCTCAGGCACCTCCGCCCTCGCTCGCGTGCTCAGCCTGCTCGGGGCGCGGCTCCCGGACAACCTCCTCACGGGTGACGACACGCCGGGCAATCCGCTCGGCTTTTGGGAGCCGGCTCGCGTCGTCGAACTCCACGAGGAGCTCTTGGGCGCCTCCGGACGCACGTGGTTCGACCTCGAGCCCTTCACGCCGGAGTGGTTCACGTCAGATCTCGTCCTCTCATATGTCTCACGCCTCGCAGACGTCGTACGCGAGGAATACGCAAAGGCACCGCTTCTCGTGGTCAAAGACCCGCGGATCTCCCGGCTTGTTCCGCTCTGGCTGGAAGTCTTCGAACGGCTGGACATTGAACCGCTCTTCGTCATCGCCTTACGCAATCCGCTCGAAGTCGCCGCGTCACACGCGCAACGCGACCAGTTCCGATTCCCCCTCTCCCTCCTCCTTTGGCTACGGCACATGCTCGATGCCGAGGCAGCCACCCGCGGCCACCAGCGGGTCGTCGTCTCATACGACGACCTCCTGGCCGACTGGCGGCCGGTCGTTGCGCACATGGGACGCCAACTCGGCGTGCAATGGCCACGCGCCTCCCACACCTCCGAGCTCGAAATCGACGGCTTCCTCCGTCACGACGCGCGCCACCACACCATCGCAGACGAGGAACTCGAATCTCGAGACGACCTCAGCCCATGGGTACGCGACACATACCGCACCCTCCGCCGTATCAGCCACCGCCAGACGCCGCACGACCTCCGCGCGCTCGACGCCATCCGAGACGAAGTCAACAAGTCCGAGCTCGCATGGGGCAGCATCGTCCACGATTCACTTCACCGCTTGCAGGCCGAACGCGCGAGGTCTAGTGAGCGAATCACCGAGCTCGACGAGGAGCGGACGCGGCTTGTCGCCGAGCGCTCCGCGGCCGCCGACGCCGCCCAGACCGAGCTCGCCGCACTACGCGCACAACACGAACAAACGGCGGCCACCCTCGCGGAACGAGATGCCGAACGGCCACGCCTCGACGCAGCCGTGG
>Ga0307373_10000998_pt1 | contig 53721 bp, 51 predicted proteins | sample OX2MG_FD_202534 | JGI IMG/M metagenome (GOLD analysis project Ga0307373, IMG submission 202534) | Soil microbial communities from Risofladan, Vaasa, Finland - OX-2 | ecosystem: Environmental > Terrestrial > Soil > Coastal area > Acid sulfate soil | place: Finland: Risofladan, Vaasa | collected... | reverse complement strand
GTCTTGTGGGCACCGTCGTCGGCAGCCGCCAGCCCAGGCCGCGGATCGTCAGGTCGCCGGGCGTCCTGCTCGTCGGAGCGGGCGTCCTGGCAGGCGCGGCCCTGACCGGGTTCTTCCTGAACACCGCTGCCTTCTCCGACGCCGACGGCTTCGCCGCGGCCGGCCGGGTCCTGCTCTCCTCGAACTGGCGCCACACCTACGCAAACCCGTGGCTCCAGGCCGGGCCGTTCGAACAGTTGATCTGTCTCCTCGGCCGCACGCTCGGCGGCACGGCCCTGGGTGAGCCGGCGGCGCTGAACCTGATCGGCGCCGCAGCGCTCATGCTCGTGGCCCGGAGCGTTCTGGGCCGGAACTGGCAGGCCCTGCTCTACGTCGGCGGCCTGGCGACGCTGGTCGGGGTCACCAGCATGCTGTACGAGGTCGGGCACCCGTCCGAGCTCTTCATCGGGCTGCTGTGGATCCTGGCGGCGCGCACGGCGCGGCGCGACCAGGCCGTCGCGGCCGCGGTCGTGCTCGGGCTCTCGGCCGGCTTCGAGACGTGGGGGCTGCTCGGGGCACCCGTCCTGTTGCTGCTCCCGTCAGTTCGGAGGACGGCCGTGGCAGGGCTCCTCGCCGGCGCGGCCGCAGCGCTGATCTATGCGCCCTTCGCCCTCGGCGGCGACTTTCACATGTTCGACCTGCGCTGGCGCAGCGAAGTCGGCCTCGACGCGCTGCTCTTCGGCCGCGGCAGCGCATTCACCTGGCAGATGCGGCTCGTCGAGGCGGTGCTCGTCGTCAGCCTCGGCTCCGTCGTTGCGCTGCTGCTGCGAAAGCGCACGGCCGCCTGTATCTGGATCGTTCCTGCTGCCGCCTCGCTCGTGCGGATCGTGCTCGACCCCGTTCGCTACCCCTACTACTGGGACCCGGCAATCGTCCTGCTGCTGATCGGGACGGCGCCCTGGATCACGGCACCCCGCGCCGCCGCCGAGCACCTTCAGCGCCGACTGGCGGCCGCCCGCCGCGCAGCTCCGCCGGCGCCCGTCGCGGTCGGCAAAACGGCGCTCCGAGACGCTCGCTGATCAGGCCGGGCCGGGCTCGAGCGCGGGCTCGGGGGCCTCGGCGCTCAGGACGAGCGTGAACAGCAGCCAGCCGTCCTCCGGGCCGACCTCGATCCGGCCACCCATCACCTGCGCAAGCTCCCGCGCGATCGCCAGCCCGAGCCCGCTGCCCGAGGCGCGGGTCCCGTCGAGCCGGTAGAAGCGCTCGAAGATCTGGGCCTGCGCGTCGCGGGGGATGCCCGGGCCGTCGTCGGCCACGGTCAGAGTCGCACGGCCGCCGTCGAGCGCGCTGCCGACCCGGATGGTCGTGCCCTCCGGGGTGTGCACGATTGCGTTCTCGACCAGGATGCGACCGATCTGCAGCACCCGCTCGGCATCGCCCTGGGCCGGAACGGACTGGCCGGCCGGCGCCTCCAGGGTGTGGGCGGTCACGGCGGCCCGCGGGCCGAGCTCGACCGCCAGCTCGACCGCCAGCTCGGACAGGTCGATCGGCTCGCGGGTGACCGACAGCCGTCCTGCATCGAGACGCGAGAGATCGAGCAGATTCGTCGCGAGCCGCGTCAACCGGGCCACCTGCTCGCGCATCTGCACGAGGAACTCGTCCCGCGTGCCGTCGTCGAGCTCGGGGTCATCGAGCAGCTCGAGGAACCCGGCGAGCGAGAAGAGCGGCGTCCGTAGCTCGTGCGAGGCGTTGGCGATGAACTCACCGCGGGCGCGATCGAGATTCGCCAGACGCAGCCGCATGCGCTCGAACCCGCGCGCGAGCTGGCCGAGCTCGTCCGCGCGGTGGTCGACCACCGCCTCGCCGAAGTTGCCGTCGGCGATGCGCTCCGCCGCCTCCTCGAGCCGGCGGATCCGGCGGGCAAAGACGCTTGCTCCGGCATAGCCGAGCAGAATCGCGAACACGCTGGCGATCCCGCCCGCGACGAAGACGCGACGGCGCACGACGGAAACGGCCTGCAGCTGGTCGTGCAGCGACGCAGACAGCAGCACGACCGAGCCGCCGACGGGGTAGGCGACCTCGGCGTAGGTCTGGCCGTCGCGCTGCACCGTGCCACGCGCGATCGTCGAGCGGTGGATCGCGTCATAGGCGACCGGGTCGTTCACGACGTCGCTCGAATCGCTCTCCGCGGACGAGTCGGCAAACGGCGCGAGCAACGGCGGCTGGCTGTTCTGCAGGGTGAACACGACGATCCGGGCATGGACCGCGGGCGCCCACTGATCGGCGAACTGCTGGGTCAGGTACGGCTGCGCCGGGTAGTTCGGCACCGCCGTTCCGAGCATCGAGGTCTGCAACCCGTTCAGCTCCGCGTTCTCGAGCGAGCTGCGATAGGAAGGGACGACGATCAGGTACACGATCACGAGCACGCCCGCGACCACGACGAAGAGCGCGAGCGCGAGCCTGCCGCCGACGCTCCGGAGCGGGCTCACCGGTCGCGAAAGCGGTAGCCGACGCCGCGCACGGTGAGGATGTACTCGGGTGTCCGCGGCTCCGCCTCGAGCTTCTCTCGGAGATGGCGGACGTGGACATCGATCGTGCGCGGGTCGCGGTAGTCGGCGCTCTTCCAGAGCGCTTCCAGCAGCATCCGGCGGCTGAAGACGCGGCCGGGGTGAGCCGCGAGCGCCCGCAGAAGCTCGAACTCGACGTACGTGAGCTGCGCCGCCTCGCCGCGCACCTCGACGAGCCGCCGCGGCACGTCGATCATGAGGCCGTCGTGCTCGATCCGGTCCGACGGGTCGCCGCCCGGGGCATGCGGCGCGCGGGCGCGCCGCAGCAGCGCGCGCACGCGTGAGCGGAACTCTCGAATCGAGAACGGCTTGGTGATGTAGTCGTCGGCGCCCAGCTCGAGCCCGATCACCTTGTCGAGCTCATCGTCGCGGGCGGTCAGCATGATGATCGGCACCGAGCTCGTCGCCCGCAGGCGCTTGCAGACCTCGAGCCCGTCGAGGCGCGGCAGCATGATGTCGAGCACCACGAGATCGACCGGAGTGGCGCTGAACTGGCGCAGCGCCTCCTCGCCGTCGGCGGCCTGGACGACCGTGTAGCCGTCCTTCTCGAGCGGGAACGCGAGGACCTTGCGAACAGCGTCGTCGTCATCGACGAGCAGGATGGTGGGAGAGGTCTCAGGCATAGCGGGGCGCCGGCTGCCAGGATAGCCCTCGCTATGGCGATGGCCCGGATCCCCGCACGCCGTCGCCGGCCGCGTCGCGGCTCGCTCGAACGGCCGGTGAACGCGCGGCTGTACCGCGGCGCGTTCCTCGTGCTCTTGCTGCCCCTCCTGATCCTCGCCTTCAGCGTCACGCGCCCGGCACCGCTGCCTGCACCGCTCCTGCCGCCGAACTTCGACGGGCCGGCGACGCAACAGCTCGCCGCCGATCTGGCGACCCACTTCCCGGACCGCATGCCGGGCGGGCCCGGCTCGCTGGGCGCCGGCCAGTGGTTCCGCGATCAGCTTGCCCCCTACGGCCTGCCCATCTCCACGGACACCTGGACCGCGGCGGTGCCCGGCCTCGGACGCGTGCGGCTGCGCAACCTCTGGGCCGTCGCGCGCGGCCAGTCGTCGGATGCGATCGTCGTGCTGGCCCACCGCGACGACACCGGGGCCGGCCCGGGGGCGAACGACGACGCAAGCGGAACAGCGGCGCTGATCGAGCTCGCGCGCGGATACGCGCAGGCGAGCACCCCGACCTCGGAGCGTGTCCGGTCGGCTCACACGGTCGTCTTCCTCTCGACGGACGGCGGAGCCTTCGGCGGCCTCGGCGCGCTGCGGTTCGCCGAGCACTCGCCCTTTCACGTGGTCGCGGTGATCAACCTGGCGGCGATCGCAGGCAACGGACCGCCCCGGATCGTGATCACCGGCGACACCCCGCGCTCGCCGGCGGCGGCTCTCGTCGAGACCGCCGCGAGGCGTGTCGTCGAGCAGTCGGGCCTGAACCCGCTGCACGCCGGCTTCGTGCAGCAGCTGATCGACCTCGGGTTCCCCTTCACTCTGTACGAGCAGGGCCCGTTCGTCGCACGCGGCATTCCGGCGATCACCTTGACGACGGCGGGCGAACGGCCGCAGCCGGCGTTCACCGACCGAGCCCCGCTCCTGAACGTCACCCGGCTCGCCGCGATCGGCCGCGCCACGCAGGAGCTGATCGGATCGCTCGATCAGGGCCTCGAGCTCGCCCAGGGGACGACGAGCTTCGTCTGGCTCGGCAGCCGGATCGTGCGCGGCTGGGCGATCGAGCTCGTCTTCTTCGGACTGCTCTTCCCCTACGTGATCGGCGTCGTCGACCTCTTCGCCCACTGCAGGCGACGCGGCATCGCGTTGCTCCCCGCGATTCTCAGCTTGCGGACGCGACTCGGGTTCTGGCTCTTCGTCGGGATCGCGTTCGCCGCGTTCCGAGGGCTCGGCGCCTGGCCGGAAGGCGTTCCCCGGCCGCCCAACCCCGCTGCGACCACGTCGCACGACTGGCCCGTGCTCGCCCTGACCGCGCTCGGGCTCGTCGCGCTCTGCGGCTGGATCGTCGCGCGCCACCGGCTCGTTCCACGACGGCCGGTCGGGGCCGACGAGCGGCTCGCGGGCGAGACGGTGGCGTTGCTCGCACTCGGGATCGTTGCGTTGCTCACTCTGGCAACAAACCCGTTCGCCCTGCTGTTCTTTCTGCCGGCGCTCCATGCCTGGCTCTGGCTACCGCAAGTTCGTGCGCGACACCCGCTGATCCGCGTGGTCGTCTTCTGCCTCGGTCTCACGGGCCCGCTGTTGATCGTGCTCTCGCTGGCGGTGCGCTTCCGCCTCGGCTTCGACGCGCCGTGGTACCTGCTCGAGCTGGTCGGCGTCGGCTACGTCCAGCTGCCCGCGGTTGCGATCACGCTCGGCGGCGTGGCCTGCGCAGCGCAACTCGCCGCCGTCGCGACAGGACGGTACGCGCCGTATCCGCCCGCGGGCGCACGCACCGACCGTGGCCCGCTGCGGTCGCTGATCCGCGCGATCATCCTTGCCTTCCGTGCGCGCCGGCGCGTGCGGATGGAGCGGCGGAGCGCCTCGGCGAGGAGCTAACCATCTAGATCGGCAGGTAGGCGACCGCAGCGCCTGCGGCGAGTTCACCGTCGCCCCGCGCTACGAGCACGAGCGCATCCGCAGAGGCCGCACGCACGATCATGTGTGAGTCCTGGCCGTCAAGCGGCTCGAGCACCTCACCGCGCCGCCGCGCGCGCACGAGCTCGTCTCGCTGCGCGTTGCGCCGCACCGAGCGTGCGAGGCGTCCCCGCAGGTAGAGCGGCCCGGGAGCGCGTGCACCCTGCAGCGCACGCAGAGCGGGCCGCACGAAGAGCTCGAAGCCGACGAGCGACGAGACAGGGTTGCCGGGCAACCCGAACACGAGTGTCTCACCGTGCACCGAGAAGGCGACGGGTTTGCCGGGCTTCACCGCAACCCGCCAGAACACCTCGACCGCGCCGAGCTCTGCGAGGGTGCCCCGCACGAGGTCGTGCGGACCGACCGAGACCCCGCCCGACGTGATCACGACATCGCAGCGAAGTGCGCGCTCGAGCGCTGCGCGCAACGCCGGGGCGTCGTCGCCGACGACGGGGAGCAGCTCGACCTCGGCGTTTTCCTGCGCGAGTTGCGCGGCGATGAGCACCGAGTTCGACTCGTAGATCTCTCCCGGCGCGAGCGGGCTCCCGGGCGCGCGCAGCTCGCTGCCGGTTGCAAGCACCGCCACCCGGGGACGACGCGCGCAGCGCACACCGGCGATACCTGCAGCGGCCAGCGCCCCGACCTGCGGCGGCCCGAGCCGGGTGCCCGCTGCAACAACGATCGCGCCGGCGAAGACGTCGCCCCCGCGCGGGCGAACGTTCTCGCCGGGCGCAACTTCCTCGACTTCGACTGCGCCCGAGGTGCGCTCGACCGGTACGACGGCGTCGGCGCCCTCGGGCACGACGGCGCCGGTCGAGATCTCGACGGCCTCGCCGGCGGCGAGCGTGCGCCGCTCCGGCCGCCCGGCCGCCGAGTGGCCGACTACGCGCAGCGAGCCCGGGGTGTCGGCGGCACGCACGGCGAAACCGTCCATGGCCGAGCTCGGGAACGGCGGCAGATCGGTGACGGCGATTGCGTCGCTCGCGAGTACCCGGCCCGCCGCGACGGCGATCGGAACGTCTTCGGCCGCCAGCACGCGCACGCATGCGAGCACACGCGCAAGTGCCTCCTCGATACCGGGTAGAACAGCCACGAGCTACGGCGTCTGGACGGAGGTCGTCGTCGTCGACCCGGGCGGAGCGGGCGGCGGCACCGTGACGGTCGATGTCGATGTCGGAGTGGAGCTCGTCGTGGCCGGAGCAACGCGGGAGGTTGCCGGGGCAAGAGAGGGCTCGGGCCGGCGGGTCGGCGACCCGAGCGCGCGCGGGGCAGTGGCCGCCGGCGGCGGCGCCGTGGTGGTGGTCGTCGTCGTCGTCGTCGCGTAGTAGCCGAAGCTCCCATAGGTGCCGCGCACGATCGACCGCCACACCGGATAGACGTTCGGTAGATCGAAGGCGAGCGGCTTTGCATGCGCGAGCGCAGCCGCCATGTACTCGTGCCAGATCGGCACCGGGAAGGTCGCGCCGGCGACCGCGACCCCGTGCACGTCCAGCATCGGGATCTCGCCCTTCGGGTACCCCATCCACACGACAGTGGAGAGCTGGCGCGTGTAGCCGTCGAACCACGCGTCGGCATGGTTGTCGGTCGTTCCGGTCTTGCCGGCGTTGATGTGGATTCCGTCGCCGGAGCCCGCCCCCGTGCCGTAGAGCGCGTTCTGTTGCAGCACGTCGTTGACCTTCCACGCGACACCTTGCGAGAGCACGCTCTTCGTCTGCGGTACTCCCCAACCCGAATCCGTGTCAGCGTGACCGCCTGGAAGGATCACCTTGGTGATCGCCATCGGCTTGGCGTAGGTCCCCATCGCCGCGAACGTCGCGTAGGCCGCCGCCATGTCGAGCGGCGACACGGCGAGCGAGCCGAGGCCGATCGACGCAACGGGCACGTCGGGAGAGAGTTGCACGCCGAGCCGATGGGCCATCTCCCAGACGTAGCGTGGCCCGACGTCGAGCGTCAGCTGCGCATAGACCGTGTTGTCGGACGCAAGCGTCGCACGCGTCACCGAGGTCGGCCCGGTGTACGTGTTCTCGTAGGTGTGCACCTGCCACGGTGTCTGGCACCACGGTCCGAGCGTGCACGTGAACGGGGCGGAGGTGTAGTAGGTCGTGTCGGGATTCATGCCCTGCTCGATCGCCGAGGCAAGCACGAATGCCTTGAACGTGGAGCCCGCCTGGCGCGCCGACTGGGCGACGAGGTTGAACTGGTTGCCTGTGTCGCGGGTGACGGCGGTCATCGCTCGAATCGCACCGGTGCCGGGCTCGATCGAAACGATCGCCGCAGCGGGATCGGCCTTGTACGGAAGGATGTCGTTGATCGCCTTCTGTGCGAGCCGCTGGAGCCGCGGGTCGATGGTCGTGTAGACCTTGAGCCCACCTTCACGCACCGTGTTCGCACCGTACTGGCGTTCGAGCTCGTCGATCACGTACGAGAAGAAGTACGGCTGCTTGATCCGCGTATAGATGCGACCGGGCCTCAACCCGAGGCTCGAGGAACCGATTGCGACATTGAACTGCGCGACGGTGATGTCGTTCGACGCCAGGAGCGCGCGCAGCACTTCGTCGCGACGGTCGAGCGCCGCCTGAGGGTTGTGGAACGGGTCGTAGTACGACGGCGCCTGAGGCAGCCCCGCGAGCAGCGCCGACTCGAGCAGCGTCAACTGGCTCGCATCCTTCGAGAAGTACGTCTGCGCCGCCGCCTCGACGCCGTAGGCGTGGTTGCCGTAGTAGACGGTGTTGAGGTACTCGTTGAGGATCTTCGCCTTCGACCACTTGCCGGCGAGCTTGATCGCGAGGCACGCCTCCCTGATCTTGCGCGTGAACGTCTTCTCACGGCCGGTGTAGAGGTTGCCCACGAGCTGTTGGGTGATCGTCGAACCGCCCTGGACGACCTTGCCTGCGGTGATGTCCGCCCACGCGGCGCGGATGATCCCGACGTAGTCGACGCCGCCGTGCTGCCAGAAGCGGCGGTCCTCGATGGACGTCGTAGCCTTGCCGAGCCACGGCGACATCTGCGCGTTCGTCACCGGCTCGCGGTTGCGCTCCGCCGGAATCGACCCGAGCACCGATCCGTCGGCCGCGTAGACGAACGAGTTCTGCCCGATCTCGACGGGTCGCAGCGTGTTCAGGTCGCAGCTCGCAGAGAGCGCGGCGCCTGCACCGAACCCGACCACGAGCACGGTGGCGGCCGCCGCGATCGCAATCGTGCCCGCGGCAGCGCCCGCGCGGCGGCGGCGCTTGATCCGTGCGGAGCGCTTCCTCTTACGTCCCCGGTGCGCGAGGACGACGTCGAGCTCGTCGCCTTTCCCGCGCGCGGTCACGTGCCTGCTCCGGCGAGTCTCTCAGCGATCTTCAAGCGCAGGTCGCTCGCTGCCCGCTCCGCGGCGGCCTCACCAGAGACCCAAGTCCGCACCGCGATCGTGGCGGTGTCGGCGGTGAGCTCGGTCACATACACCTCGTCGCCCTCGGAGGCGAGCGCGTCGACGAGCAGGCGGAGGCCGGGCCCGGCCGGGACCTGGACGGTCGCCTCCGCAAGAGTGCGGGCGCTACGAATCGTCGAGTTGCGGATCGTCTCCGAGGCGAGGCGTTCGTTCGGAACGACGAGCTGGTCGTTGTCGCGAGTGCGGATCCAGGTGTAGGTGAGGCCGATCTCTTCGACGACACCCCTCGTGCCCTGCACCTCGACCTCGTCGCCCAGTCTCAGCGGCTGGCTGATCGCGATGAGGATCCCCGCAACCAGATTGCCGATCGTCCGCTGGCTGGCGAAGCCGATCACCAGGCCGACGATCGCCGAGGACGCGAGCACGCCGCCCGCGAGCGCCCGCACCGGCGGCAGCACGAGCAGCGCCGACAGCACGCCGAGCAGGACGATCGCCGCAAAGATCAGACGGCGCAGCACCCGGTAACGCGTCGCGACACCGGGCGCAAGCTCCCGCCTGGCGATCCGCCAGTCGACGAGCTGCGCCACGATCGACGAGGCCACGATCATCGCGAGGGCGATCAGCGCGCGTTGCCAGAACAGGGACATGTCGTGCTATTCGCCCCAGTCGATCGGTTTCCGGCCCGCGAAGCCCTCTTCGAGACCGTGCCAGGACGTGACGGACGCCTCGCCCACCTGCCAGCAGAGGAGCACCTCGGCGTCGCCGCGCCGCGCCGGGAAGTCGAGCAGGCCGAGGTCGAGGTCCTTCACCTCCACGCCCAGATCGTCGAGCTTCTCGACGCAGGCGATGACCGCTTCGGCCAGTCCTGTGAGTTCCGACTGCGCGGCCTTCAGGTCGGCGGCCGCATACCCGCCGCCGTTGCCGCCGATCGCAAGCACGTGCGTGCCCTGGGCCTGTTCGAGCTCGCGCATGCGGGTGCGGAGCGCCACAAGTCGCTCGGAGACCGGGCGCACCTCAGTGAGGGCGCTGTTAGCCTCGGCCGGGGTGAAGAAGCGTTTCGGCACGGCGCACGCGTATCGTAGGGACGACCGGCGCCGGCTCGCGCTGTGGCTTGTGCTCGTATCGGCGATGGTGGCGATCGCCTACGGCTCGCGCGCAACCGCCGGGAAGCCCGACCCGCAGATCCTCTACCAGTGGTCGACCGCGGCCGGCGGTCTCATCCAGGACGGGATCGTGCTGCTCCTGGTCGTCTCGATCGCCGGGTTCCGTGCCCCGCTGCTCGCGCTGCGCCTGCCCGGCTCGTTCTGGCCGGCGGCGCGAATTCTCGGGACGGCGCTCGCCGGCGTCTATGCCTTCGAGATCGCCTATACACGGCTCGTCCACGTCGGCAACGAGCAAGGCTTGACGCCGTCCCATTGGGAGCCGCGGCACGCGGCCGCCTATGTCGCGAACGCGGTCGTGATCTGCACGTGGGTGCCGTTCGTCGAGGAGCTCACCTACCGCGGCCTCGGCTATTCGCTGCTCGAGCGGTTCGGGCGGTGGCCCGCGATCCTCATCGTCGGCGTCCTGTTCGGGCTCGCGCACGGCCTCGTCGAGTCGCTGCCCGTGATCGTCGCGTTCGGCTGCGTGCTTGCCTGGATCCGCGCCCGAACCGCAAGCGTGCTGCCCGGCATGGTGCTGCACGCGCTCTTCAACCTGATCGCGCTCGTGGCAGCGGTCACACTCTAGGAGTCGTCGGGTTCGGCGTCCTCGTCGCCGTCCGGCTCGAGCGCTTCCTCGTCTGCGACCTCGACCTCCGCCTCCACGAAGTCCTCCGCAGAGACACGGTCCAGGAACTGCTTGAACTCGTCGACGATCTCCTCTTCGTTGACCTCGTCGCCTTCCATCTCGATCGCCGACTCCTCGATGACGTCGTCCGCAGCGAAGATCGGGGCGTGCGCCCGAACCGCCACCGCGATCGCGTCGGAGGAACGGGAGTCGATCTCCACCTCGGTGCCGTTCTGGGCGACCGTAATGGAAGCGTGGAACGTGTTCTCGCGCAACTCGGTCACCGTCACGCGAACGACCTCCACATCGAGTTCGCCGAGGATATTCACGAGCAGGTCGTGCGTCAGAGGGCGCGGCGCGCTCGCACCCTGCAGCTTCATCAGGATCGCAGCAGCCTCGGGGTGGCCGATCCAGATCGGCAGGTAGCGGTTCCCGTCCGCGGTCTTCAACAGCACGATCGGCTGCTTGCCGACGAGGTCGAACGAGACTCCGTAGATCGTCATCTCGACCATCGATCCCTAGAGTACCCCCGGCCTGTGAGGCAAACGCGGCCTCGCTATCATGCGCCCGCGCGGGCGATTAGCTCAGTTGGTTAGAGCGCCGCTCTGATAAGGCGGAGGTCCCTGGTTCGAATCCAGGATCGCCCATCAGCCTCGCGCGCTAGGACGCGGTGAGCCGCTCGAGGGCTTCGGCCAGCTCCTCGAGCTGGACCTCCCCCGTGAGCGGAACGTGCAGGCCGGCCGACCCGACCTTCGCGTCGAAGCCGGTCGCGAGACGGAAGGCCTCCTTGACGCGTGCGGCCAGCGCAGGGTCGACGGTCGAGACGCGGCGCTCCTTCGTGCGCGCGCCCGCCCAGCGCGCCGCGCGCTCGGCGGCGCGAACCGAGAGGCCTTCCCTGACGATCCGCTTCGCGAGCCGGCGTCGCCCGTCCTGGTCGGGGACGGAAAGCACCGCGCGCGCGTGCCCCTCGGTGAGCTCCTGCCGCGCAATCATCGCGAGCACGTCCTCGGGCAGCTCGAGCAGGCGGATTCGGTTCGACACGCTCGGCTTCGACCGGCCCACGCGACCTGCCACCTCACCGAGCGACAGGCCGAACTCGTCGATCAGCACGGCATAGGCACGCGCCTCTTCGATCGGCGACAGGTCCTCGCGCGCAACGTTCTCGACGAGGCCGAGCAGGAGCGAGTCGCGGTCGCCGGCCTCGCGGATGACCGCGGGCACGGTGGCGATACCCGCCTCGCGCGCCGCACGCCAGCGCCGTTCGCCGGCGATCAGTTCGTAGCCGCCCTCGAGGCGGGGCCGCAACACGACGGGTTGGATCAGCCCCTGCGCCCTGATCGACTCGGCGAGGCCGCTGACCGTCTCGCTCTCGAACCGCTTGCGCGGCTGCCTCGGGTTCGCGTGGATCTGCTCGACCGGAACGTGGGCGAGCTCGGAGGCGCCGCCGCCGATCAGTACCTCGAAGCCGCGGCCGAGACCGCGGCGGGGCGCGTTAGCTCCGCTGGACAAGCTCCATCGCCACCTTCCAATAGGCCTCGGCGCCGCGCGAGCGCCGGTCGTAGTGGGTCACGGGCAAGCCGTGGCTCGGCGCCTCGGCGACGCGCACCGAGCGCGGCACGACGGCGTCGAACACGAGCGCGCCGAAGTGCTTGCGCACTTCCGCCTCGACGTCCGCAGAGAGGCGGGTGCGACCATCGGTCATCGTCAGGAGGACGCCCGCGATCTCGAGCTTCGGGTTGAGGCGCGCCTTGATCAGGTTGATCGACTGCACGAGCTGCGCAAGCCCCTCGAGCGCGAAGTACTCGGCCTGCACCGGCACGATCACCCGGTCGGATGCCGCGAGCGCGTTGACCGTGAGCGGGCCGAGCGACGGCGGGCAGTCGAGCAAGACGAAATCGAACCCCTCCGCGTGCTGCAATGCGTCGGCCAGATACCGCTCGCCGTCGCCCCGCTGCGAGAGCTCGACCGCAGCCCCCGCAAGCTCGGGCTTCGACGGAACGAGGAAGAGATTCTCGAACGGCGTGGCCTTGGCGAGAGACGCGAGCGGTGCTCCGTCGAGCAGGTCGTACGTCGACGTGCCGTTGGCGTGCATGCCGAGGCCCGACGTCGCGTTCGCCTGCGGATCGAGGTCGACGACGAGCGCACGCTCGCCCGCCTCGGCGAGACAGGCCGCGAGGTTGATCGCCGTCGTCGTCTTGCCGACGCCGCCTTTCTGGTTCGCGAACGCATAGACCTTGCCGGGCATGCGCCCAATCTAGCGACGGAGTCGGATGCCGAAAGCCGCTTGCACAAAGGCTTTTTGCGCTCTTTCCGCGCGCGCTAAGCGAGTGGGCGCCGCTTTGCGACGCCCGGCCGGCGCGGGAAGCCGGGCGGCGTCGCGGCCGTCTTGCGCAGCACCAGGAAGCCGGCCGGGGAAGGCTCGAGCTCGGCGGCCAGTTGCGCCGCGACCGCAGCCACACCGTCGGCGTCTGCCGACGGGCCGACCCACAGCACGACGACCCCTCCCTCCCGCACGAGCGGCAGGCACCACTCGGCCGCCGTCGGTGGGCGCGCGAGCGCCTTCGCACACGCCACGCCGGCCCAGTCGGTTTGCTGCTCCTCTGCGCGACCCCAGACGACACGCGCGTTGGCGGGGGCGAAGCGTTCGAGGAACACGCACTTGCGGCGTTCGGCCTCGAGCAGCACAACCTCGCGCCCGGGCAGCGCGTGGGCGAGCGGGATCCCGGGCGCGCCGCCGCCCGAGCCGACATCCACGATCGGCCCGCTCGAGCGCCCCACCAGCTCGATGCCCGCCAGCGAGTCGTCGAGCAACACGCGCCGCGCGGCGGCGAGGTCGCGGAGCGCCGTCAGCCCGGGCGTCGCGACGACAGCCGCGAGCCAGTCCTCAAGCGGGGAAGACGACGACGTACCGATGTGGCTCCGTCCCCTCGCTCGCCGTCTGCACGCCGGGGAACTCCTGCAGCCGCTCGTGCACGATCTTGCGCTCGCCCGGTGTCATCGGTTCGAGCAGGACCCGCTCGCCGAGCGCGGCGCGCTCCGCACTGCGAAGCGCGAGGCTTGCGAGCGTCGTGCGTCGCCGCTCGCGGTACCCGGCCGCGTCCACCGTCACTGGCTTGAGCGTGCCCGCGCGATGCAGTGCGGCGTTTGCGACCGTCTGGAGCGCGTCGATCGTCTGTCCATGCTTGCCGATCAGCAGGCCGAGGTCGTCACCGCTGCAGGTGACGAGCAGCTCGCCGGCATTCTCGCGCACCTGGACGCGCACACGGATGCCCATTGCGCCGACGACCCGCTCGACCAGCTCGCGGGCGTGCGTCTCCGCGACGCTCTCGTCGCTTCCCCGGGACACGACCTCGGACGCCGCGGAGGCGGCGACAGTCGCGATCACCCGCGCCGGGGCGAAGCCGACACCGAGCAGTCCCCGCTCGCCCTCCGAGACAACCTGGAAGTGCACCGAGCCGCTGTCGAGGCCGGGCGCGAGCCGTTCGAGGTCACGCAACGCGTTCCACTTCGCCTCGCCGACGGTCTCCCCCGTCGCTTCGACGGAGAGTGTGCTCACCGCTGCGCGCGGCCCTTCTTCTTGACTCGGCGCGGCTGCGCCGGCGGCAGCTTCGGGGGCTCCGGGGCAGAGTCCTCGGACGGGCCGGCCGATGCGTCGCCGCGGCGCGGGGCACGCGAAGAGCGTCGCGGACCGGCCGGGGCGAGCGACGGCGCGCCGGGGGCGGGCTTCGGGACGAGCCTCCGGGTGACGAGCCCCTGGCCGACCGTCCACAGGTTCGTCGTCATCCAGTAGAGGATCAGGCCGGTCGGGAAGCGCGAGACGACCGTCAGGAAGACGAGCGGCAGGAACATCATGATCCGGCGCTGCGTCTTGTCCATGGTTGCGCCCATGAAGTACGTCGACGAAATCTGGGAGCCGGCGTAGATCGCGAGCAACACAAACCCCGACCAGTGCGCGGTCGCCTTGTCCGAGATGTTCGGGACGACGTGCAGCCACGAACCGGTGATGTGCTTGGTGTTGTTCTTCAGCGTGAAGTAGAGCGCGATGAAGACGGGGAACTGCGCAAGCAGCGGCAGGCACGACGCTGCCGGGTTGATGTTGTTCTCCTTGTAGAACTTCATCAGCTCTTCGTTCAGCTTCGTGCGGTCGCCCTTGTATTTGGCCTGCAGCGCTTTCATCTCGGGCGCATGCGCCTGCAGCGACTGCATCGAGTGGATCTGCTTGACGGTCAACGGGACGAGCACGATGCGCACGAGGACCGTGAGCGCGACGATCGACCACGCCCACGGCAGGCCGGCCGACGTGTGGAAGAAGTCGAGGATCGACTTCATGATGTTCTCGAGCGGCGCGAGGATCGAGGCGACGATCAGCATTTCGGCCCGGCGCTCATGGGTAGTCAACCCCGCCGTGCGACCAGGGGTTGCAGCGTAGAAGGCGCCAGCCCGCCATGGGCAGACCGCGTAGCACGCCGTGCTTGCGGATTGCGATCACCGCGTACTCGGAGCAGGTTGGGTGGTACTTACAGGTGTTCGCAGGCAGGAACGGGGACACCACGAGCTGGTAAAGCCTGATCGGTAGGACCGCGACACCCCGGACGGCTCGTTGTGTCACGCCGACGCCTTGCCCAGGACCTCGTCGACCCGCGCCTCGAGCCACTCGTGCCCGTTCGCCTCGGCCGCCTCGGGGAGCCCCGCTCGTACAACGAGCACGTAGTCATTCGACGGGGGCACCGCCTCGAGCCGGACCCGCACGATGTCCCGCAGCTGCCGCTTGATCCGGTTGCGCACGACGGCGTTGCCGACTGCCTTGGGCACGGCGAAGCCAAGGCGCGGCGCGCCGATCGACTCGTCGCGTTCGAACCAGTAGAGCGTCAGGAAGCGGGTCGACACGGACCGGCCTTGCCGATACACGGCGTCGAAGTCGCGCGAGCGGGAAAGGCGGTTCCGGCGCTGCACCGGCGGCATTACGCCGACAGGCGCTTGCGGCCCTTCGAGCGGCGCCGCTTGAGAATCTGCTGGCCGGCACGCGTCGCCATGCGGGCGCGGAAGCCGTGCTTCCGCTTCCGCTTGCGTACATTCGGCTGATAGGTCCGCTTCATCTCGTCGAAAAGAAAGGGTGAGCCGGCAGGAGCCGGCCGCGGGCGAGTATAGCCGGACCATTTCGGCCAGCGGTTGTCCACAGGCGCTCACGGGTGGAAAAGGCGTGGAAAGGGGGCAGACCGGAGGCTGGCCTGTCAAGCTTTCCACACCTGTGGAGACCCGTGTGGAGCTTGGCAAAATCCCTGCAAAACAGGCGAAACGGCGGAAGGGACGTGACGAGAAATCCTCATTGAGCGCCGAACCGGACGCTGCTATGCTCGCCAGCCCCAGGGGTCTACGCAGAGGAGCGTTGAGGCAGGTGGAGCGCCAAATCGAGCTGACGGCGGACGGCCTCTGGAGCGACGTTTCCGCCCGGCTCCGGGAAGCCCTCAACGATACGACCTACTCGACCTGGTTCGGTGAGGTGGGTGGTGCGGAGCTCGACGACAACACCTTCGCGGTCGCGGTGCCGAACGACTTCACGCGTGAATGGATCGAGGGGCACTTTCTCGATCTGATCCGAGCCGCCGTGAAGGACGCGGGCGGCACCGAGCTCCGCGTGCAGCTGCGCGTCGTCGAAACGGACGTTGTGCCCGTGCAGCCGGCGGCGTCGAGCGCACCCCCGAGCGCCGTGCGGCCGCTGCCGGTCGAGGTGACCCCGCTTCGCACGGACGTCGCCGGGATCAACCCGAAGTACACCTTCGACTCGTTCGTGATCGGCTCGTCCAACCGTTTTGCGCACGCTGCAGCACTCGCCGTCGCCGAAGCGCCGGCGCAGGCCTACAACCCGCTCTTCATCTACGGGCACACCGGCCTCGGCAAGACGCACCTGCTGCACGCGGTCGCGAACTTCGTCACCGACCACGGCGGCGGGCTCACCTGCCGCTACGTCACGTCGGAGACGTTCATGAACGACTTCATCAACAGCCTGCGCGACAAGCGCATCGAGGGCTTCAAGCAGCGCTATCGCACCTACGACGTTCTCCTGATCGACGACGTGCAGTTCTTCGAGCACAAGGAGCGGATCCAGGAGGAGTTCTTCCACACCTTCAACTCGCTCTACGAAGCCGGCCGTCAGATCGTCATGTCGTCGGACCGGCCGCCTCGCGACATCTCCACCCTCGAGGAGCGGCTGCGGTCGCGTTTCGAATGGGGGCTGATCACCGACATCCAGCCGCCCGACCTGGAAACGCGCATCGCGATCCTGCGCAAGAAGGTCAAGAACGATCAGATCGAGATTCGCGAGCCCGAGCTGCTGACATTCATCGCCTCTCGCGTGTCCACCAACATCCGCGAGCTCGAGGGTGCTCTCACGCGCGTCGTGGCGTTCTCGTCGCTGACCGGCCGGGCGCTGTCGGTCGATCTCGCCCAGGACGTCCTCAAGGATGTGTTCCCGCAGGGCGAGTCGGCACAGATCTCGATCGAGCGGATCCAGGACCTGGTATGCGAGCGCTTCAGCGTCACGATGCAGGAGCTGACCGGCGACCGGCGTTCCCAAAACATCGTCTATCCGCGGCAGGTTGCCATGTACCTCTCGCGCGAGCTGACGGACTCCTCGCTGCCGAAGATCGGCAAGGAGTTCGGCGGTCGCGACCATACGACTGTGATTCACGCGACCTCGAAGATCGCACGGTTGATTCGTGAGGATAGGTCTGTGTACAACCTCGTCCAAGAACTCACAGCTCGCGTCCGTCAGGCGAGATGACAAAAAACCCTGTGCAAGACCGTGAGTTGTCCCCCGTCCGGCCTCACAGCAAAAATGAGCAGGGTGGCGGGGCAGTGGCACTTCTCCCCGGACCCACAGCCCCTATCACTACAACGAGGTCTTTTATTACATGATTGACTCAGAAACAGTGGTCGGAACCGGGCTGAGGATTACCGTCTCCAGAGACGAGCTTGCGGCGAAACTCGCCGTCGTTGCACGAGGTGTCTCGAGTCGTACCGCGGTGCTCGTGCTCGGAGGGATCCAGCTGCGAGCCGAGGCCGGCCGGCTCCACCTCGCCGCCACGGACATGGAAGTCTCGTTGAGAGCATCGATCGACGCCCAGGTCTCGGACGAGGGAACGGTGATCGTTCCCGGCCGGCTGCTGCTCGACATCGCCCGCTCGCTTGCCGACGGCGAGGTCGTGGTCGAACATCACCCGGACGAAGCTGTCGTCGTCGTGACCGCGGGCGCCGCCGCTTACCGGCTGCACACGTACTCGAGCGAGGACTTCCCGCGGCTGCCCGAGGTCGACACCGATGCACTGCACACGATCGACCGCGACGCGCTCGTCGAGACGATCGCGCGGGTGGGCCGCAGCGCATCACGCGACGAGAGCCGCCCGGTGCTCACCGGCATCCTCGTGCGTTTCGAACCGGGCAAGATCGTGATGGCGGCCAGCGACTCGTACCGGCTCGCCGTCAAGGAGACGCCGGTCTCGGGCACGTTGCCGGAGCTCGAGGCGATCATTCCCGCCCGCGCGCTGCAGGAGCTCGCCCGGATCGCGGCCGGCGCCGGCGAGGTCCAGATCGGGATGCAGGAGAACCATGTCGTCTTCGGCGCCGACGGAACGTGGCTGACCACACGCCGGATCGACGGGCAGTTCCCGAATTACCGCCAGCTGCTGCCCGAGCAGTTCGAGTACGAGCTGCCCATGCCGCGCGAAGAGGTCCTCGAGGTCGTCAGGCGCGTGTCGCTGATGGCGCAGCGAAACTCACCTCTGCGGCTCCGTTTCGCCGACGGCGAGCTCACCGTGTCGGCGGTCACCCAGGACGTCGGTGAGGCCCGCGAGTCGCTGCCGGCGCCCTACACGGGCGATGCGATGGAGATCGGCTTCAACGCCGAGTTCCTGCGCGACGGGCTCGAGTCGGTCGACTCCGACTCGGTCAAGTTCAAGCTGATCAGCCCCCTGCGGCCGGCGGTGCTCGAGGGCGACGCGCACGACTACGTGTACCTGATCATGCCGATCAGGCTTGCGGGCTGAAGGCAAGACTGCCTGCACTGCTCGCGCGTCACACTTCGCCAGTACCGCTCGTACGCGTCGCTCGACCTCGCTCTCGTCCCGGGCGTCGTGCTCGTGGTGGGGCGTAACGGCGCCGGCAAGACAAACCTGCTCGAGTCGTTGCATGTCGCGACCCAGGGCTTCTCGCCCCGCACACGGCAGGACACCCAGCTGATCCGGCTCGGCGAGCAGGCGGCCCGCGTCGCGGTCGAAGGCAGCCGCGGCAGCACGCCGTTCGAAGTGACCGTGACGCTGCGGCATGGACAGGCGAAGGAGGCGCGCGTGAACGGCGCCAGGCTGACCTCGGCGGAGTCGCTGCGCCGGGAGTTCGCCACGCTCGTGTTCACACCCGACCGGCTCGCGGTCGTGAAAGGGGGGCCCGCGGCGCGCCGTGCGTATTTCGATCGCGTGCTCGGCCGCCTGCATCCGGCACGCGCGTCGGTGCCGCAGGACTACCTTGCTGCGCTCGCCCAGCGCAACGCGGCTCTGCGGCGGGTACAGCTCGGCTTGTCCGGACGCGACGCACTCGAGCCGTGGACCGAGCAGGTTGCGACGCTTGGCGCGGACCTCGTGGGGCGGCGGGCAGAGACGCTCGCCGTACTCGGCCCGGGCTTTGCGGAGCGCGCAGCCGAGCTCGGCCTGCCGGAAGCCCGCCTCGGCTACGACGCGAAACCTCCGACGAGGGAGGAGCTCGACGCGCGCCTCGCGCGCGATCTCGACCGTGGTGCAACGAGCGTCGGCCCGCACCTCGACGACGTGCTCGTCACAGGCGGTGGGCGAGATCTCCGCCAGTTTGGCTCGCAGGGCGAGCAGCGCCTGGCGGTGCTCTCGTTGCTGCTCGCCGAAGCAGAGCTCCTGCCCACGCCGCCGCTCCTGCTGCTCGACGATGTCCTCTCCGAGCTCGATCCGGGCCGCCGCGAGGTTCTGGCCGCGCGCGTTGCGGGCATGGGACAGACGATGATCACGGCGACGCACCGGGCGTCGCTTCCGATCGAGCCCGCGCAGATCGTGGAGGTGTCAGTTGGATCGGCTCGGTAGCAGGATTCGTTCGGAGCTCTCCCGCTTCGGCCCCCAGGCCGGCCTGGCCGACCTCGTCGAGCGCTGGCCGGCCGCGGTCGGCGACGGCATCGCACGGAACGCCTGGCCGGCACGGATCGCTCGCGACGGAACCGTGCACGTGGCGACGGCCGACTCGGTGTGGTCGTTCGAGCTCGGTCAGCGTGCGGCCGAGATCGCCGAGAAGCTGGGCGTGCCCAAGGTCAGGTTCGCCCCGGGCCCGCTGCCGGAACCGGATCCGGAGCTCAGCGCGAACCCGATCGACGTGACCCCGGAGGACGCCGAGCGGGCCCGCGCCATCGCCTCGTTGATCGACGACGAAACCCTGCGCGAAAGTGTGCAAAAAGCGGTGTCTTTCGGGCTCGCCAGGGGGCGGGGCACCCGCCCGATCTGATACACTCTACGTGCCTCGCAAAACCCGCGTTTTGCAGGCATTTCTTCGATATGGCAAAGACCCAGGCGAAGGCCGGTTACTCGGCCAAGGACATCACCGTGCTCGAAGGTCTCGAGCCGGTCCGTCTTCGCCCCGGGATGTACATCGGCTCGACGGGGATCCGGGGCCTCCATCACCTCGTCTACGAGGTAGTGGCCAACTCTGTCGACGAGGCCCTGGCGGGCTACAACGACTCGGTCGCGATCACGATCCATCCCGACAACTCGGTCACGGTCGTCGACCGCGGCCGGGGGATCCCGGTCGACGAGGTCCCCGAGACCGGGGTTTCGGCGCTCGAGATCGTCTTGACGAAGCTGCACGCCGGCGGCAAGTTCGGGGGCGAGGGCTACAAGGTCTCGGGCGGCCTGCACGGTGTGGGCGTCTCCGTGGTCAACGCGCTCTCGGAATGGCTCGTCGCGACGGTCGACGCGCCGGACGGGAAGACGTATCGCCAGTCGTTCACGCGCGGCGTGCCACAGGGCCCGATGGAGGTGATCGGCGAAGCCACGGGTACCGGCACGACGATCTCGTACCTCGCCGACGCCGAGATCTTCGACGAGACCTCTCACGACGCGACGACGCTGCTTTCGCGCTTCCGCGAGACGGCATTCCTGACGCGCGGGCTGAAGGTGACGTTCACCGACGAGCGCGCCGATGCCGCCGCACCCGTCGAGTTCCACTACGAGGGCGGCATCAGGGACTTCGTGGGCTACATCAACGAGTCGAAGGACGTCGTGCACCGCCACGTCGTCTACTTCTCGAGCGCCACAGATCAGGGCGAGGTCGAAGTGGCGATGCAGTGGAACTCCTCGTATCAGGAGTCCGTTTTCTCGTTCGCCAACAACGTCAACACCCACGAGGGCGGGTCGCACCTCTCGGGCTTCCGCTCAGCGCTCACCTCGACGTTGAACAAGTACGCGCGTGACAAGGGCCTCCTGAAGGAGAAGGAGGACAACCTCGAAGGCGAGGACGCGCGCGAAGGCCTTGCAGCGGTCATCTCGGTCAAGCTTTCCGACCCGCAGTTCGAGGGTCAGACGAAGACCAAGCTCGGCAACCCATGGGTGACGGGCCTCGTCTCGACCGCGGTCAACCAGAAGCTCGCGGAGTTCTTCGAGGAGAACCCGACCGACGCGCGCCAGATCATCAGCAAGGCAGTCGCCGCGCAGCGTGCCCGCCAGGCCGCGCGCAAGGCGCGTGAGCTGACCCGTCGCAAGTCGGCGCTCGAGAGCATGTCCTTGCCGGGGAAGCTGGCCGACTGCTCGATCAAGGACCCCGAGTCGGCCGAGCTCTTCATCGTCGAGGGCGACAGCGCGGGCGGCTCCGCAAAGATGGGCCGCGACCGGACCTACCAGGCGATCCTGCCGCTGCGCGGAAAGATCATCAACTCGGAGAAGAACCGCATCAACAAGGTTCTCTCCAACAACGAGATCCAGGCGATGATCACGGCGATCGGCACGTCGCTCGGCGAGGAATTCGACCTCGAGAAGCTTCGCTACCACCGCATCATCGTGATGACGGACGCCGACGTTGACGGCTCGCACATCAGGACGCTCATCCTCACGTTCCTCTATCGCCAGATGCCGGCGCTGATCGACAACGGGCACGTGTACATCGCGGTCCCGCCGCTCTACAAGGTGAAGCTCGGGAGCCAGGAGTTCTACTTCGAGAAGGACGCCCAGCTCGAGGATCTGCTTGCGCGCGAACGCATCCCGAACGTGGCAATCACCTCTCGCGAGGGCGAGGCCGTCAAGCTGACCGAGGCGAAGTGGAGCCGCTTCGCCAACGACCTGCAGCAGTACGAGGGGTACTACGCACGACTTCGGTCCGACTTCGGCGCCGCGGCGACGGAGCTGATGATCCTGCACCGTCTCGTGGAGCACGACATCGAGGGCCCCGACGATCTCGCAGGCGCGATCGCCGCCATCGGCGAGAACGGCTATGCCCTGTCGGTGCTCGAACACGCGCACGACGAGCTGCGCGTGCGGGTCGTCGAGACCGAGACCTCTGCCGGCCGCAACATCACCGTGCCGGTCGAACTGCTCGCCTCGCCGATGTACGGCGGCCTGCGTGCCGCGTACCAGAAGCTCGTCGCGCAACTCGGCCGGCCGCCGTTCACCGTGCAGGTGGGCAAGGAACTGGAGGTGGCGGAGACCTTCGACGTCTTGCGCGAGCGCGTGCTCGAGGCTGCGAAGCAGGGGATCCAGGTCTCGCGCTTCAAGGGGCTCGGCGAGATGAACGCCGAGCAGTTGTGGGAGACGACGATGGACCCTGCAAAGCGTCTTCTGATGCGCGTCGACGTGGAGGACGCCGCCGCCGCCGACCGGGTGTTCTCGATGCTGATGGGCGACGCTGTCGAGCCGCGCCGGGAGTTCATCGAGCAGAACGCGAAGGACGTCAAGTTCCTCGACGTTTAGCTGGCGCTAAACGTCGAGAAAGAGATGCCGGATGAGTGAGGTAGAGACAGGAGCACTGGGGCCCGGGCGCATCGAGTCGAGAGAGCTCGAGCAGGAGATGCGCACGAGCTTCCTCGGGTATGCGATGCACGTCATCGTCTCCCGGGCGCTGCCGGACGTGCGCGACGGGCTGAAGCCGGTGCACCGCCGGGTGCTCTACTCGATGTGGTCGAACGGCAACCGCCCCGGCCGGCCGTATGTGAAGAGCGCGAACATCGTCGGTTATGTGATGGGCAATCATCACCCGCACGGCGACGCGTCGATCTACGACACGCTCGTTCGTCTCGCGCAGCCGTTCTCGCTGCGCTACCCGCTCGTCGACGGCCAGGGCAACTTCGGCTCGATCGACGACGATCCGCCGGCGGCGATGCGCTACACCGAGGCGCGCCTGGCGAAGCTCGCCGAGGAGATGCTCCGCGAGCTCGACTCGGACACGGTCGACTTCGGGCCGAACTACGACGAGTCGAAGCGCGAGCCGCTCGTCCTGCCCGCACGCTTCCCGAACCTGCTCGTCAACGGCAGCGCCGGCATCGCCGTCGGCATGGCGACGAACATTCCGCCACACAACCTGACCGAGGTCGTCGGCGCGATCGTGACGCTGATCGACAATCCGTCGGCGAGCGTCGAGGACCTGATGAGGCACGTGAAGGGCCCCGACTTCCCGACCGGCGCGATCATCGTCGGCCGCTCCGGGATCCGCGACGCGTACCGCTCGGGACGCGGCCGCGTGGTCATGCGCGCGCGCGCCCACATCGAGGAGCTGCGCGGAGGCAAGAGCGCGATCATCGTCACCGAGCTTCCCTACGGCGTCAAGAAGGGCGGCGACGGCGGTGTGATCGCCAAGATCGCCGAGCTCGTCAACGACAAGGTGCTCACGGAGATCTCCGACCTCCAGGATCACTCCGACCGCTCCGGGATGCGCATCCAGGTGGAGCTCAAGCGCGACGCGATTCCTCAGGTTGCGCTGAACAAGCTCTTCAAGCACACGCCGCTGCAGTCGACCTTCGGGGTGAACACGGTTGCGCTCGTCAACGGGGTGCCGCGAACGCTGTCTCTGCTCGAGCTCCTGACGCACTACCTCGACTTCCAGCGCGAGATCGTTTCGCGCCGTTCGAAGCACGAATTGCGCCAGAAGGAGAAGCGCGCGCACATCCTCCAGGGCTACCTGATCGCCCTCGACAACCTCGACGCGGTGATCGCCTTGATTCGCAGCGCGGCAGACACCGAGGCGGCGAAGACCGGTCTCATGTCGACGTTCGAGCTGTCCGAGCTCCAGGCGGTCGCGATTCTCGAGCTACGCCTGCGCGCGTTGACCGCGCTCGAGCGCAAAGGTGTCGAGGACGAGTACCGCGACATCCAGGAGCGCATCGCCGAGCTGCGCGAGCTGCTCGCGGACGAGTCCAAGATCGATGCGCTGATCAAGGACGAACTACTCGAGCTACAGAGCATCTATGCCCGTCACGACGATCGGCGCACGGAGATCGTCGCCGCCGAGGAGGAGCTCGAGCTCGAGGATCTGATCGCCGAGGAGGACATGGTGATCGCGATCACACGCTCCGGCTACATCAAGCGCCTACCCGTGACCTCATATCGCGAGCAGCGCCGGGGCGGCATCGGCGTGATGGGGATGGACCTGAAGGACGAGGATTACATCGAGCACCTCTTCGTCGCCTCGACACACGACTACATCCTGTTCTTCACGAGCGTCGGCAAGGTGTATCGCCTCAAGGTGCACGAATTGCCGCTCGGCTCGCGTCAGTCGAAAGGCCGCGCGATCGTCAACCTGCTGCCGTTCCGCCAGGGTGAGGCAGTGCGGGCCGTCGTGCAGACGCGGAGCTTCTCCGAGGCGAAGTACCTGCTCTTCGCGACGAAGAACGGCGTCGTCAAGAAGACCGAGCTCGGTGCGTACAACACGTCGCTGAAGGCCGACGGGATCATCGCGATCAAGATGCGCGAGGGCGACGAGTTGATCGGCGTCCGCCACAGTTCGGGCGAAGACGACGTGCTGATGGTGTCGAAGCTCGGCCAGGCGATCCGGTTCTCCGAGCAGAACGTCCGCGCGATGGGACGCGACGCCTCGGGCGTGCAGGGCATGCGGCTGCGCGGCGACGACGAGGTGATCTCCGTCGCGATCGCAGCCGACGACTCCGACCTGCTCGTCGTGACCGAGAACGGCTACGGCAAGCGCACTCGCGTCTCCGAATATCCGAAAAAGGGCCGTGGCGGCATGGGTGTGAAGACCGTGCAGCTGACTGCGGCGCGCGGCCATCTGGCCGGCGCCCGCGTTGTGCGCGACGGCTACCAGGTGATGCTGATCTCGACGGGCGGGACCGTGATCAAGATGCCGGTCGAGGACGTCAAGCGGCTCGGTCGCTCGACGCAGGGCGTGATCGTGATGCGGCTCCGCGAAGGCGAGCTCGTCTCGTCGCTCGCCCCGGTTGTCGATTCCGGTGACGACGCAGAGGTCGATGCGCTGGACGACCTGGCGCCGGCGGCGGGCCCGGCAGCCGACGCTGCAGACGACGCTTAGGGGCCACGGCCGGTTTACCGACGCGCCCGCTTCCGTTTTGCAAGCGGTAGTGGTAGAAGTGCCAGGCGAGGGTCGGGGGCAAGCGAACAAAGGAAGCTCTCCGAGTGGCGTACATCAGGCAGGTCGACCTGCTCGAGCCGATCGACATGGCTGAGCACTTGGACAAGATCGAGCTCTATCTCGGGCAGGTCTGCGCAATCGCCGGCATTTCGAAGATGCAGCTCGACTACTGGACGAACAAGGCGCAGATTCCGACCAAGGGGAAGAAGCAGCGGATCTACGACATGAGCGCCGTGGAGACCGTGATGTTGATCAAGCAGGCGAAGGACAAGGGCCTGAACCTCGGCGCCGCGATCGATGCTGCCCGCCGGTTCCGCGAGCGGCGCTCGCTCGCGTAGTCAGGCACACAGGGTCAGTCACGCACCCAGCCTCGCCGCTGCATCCTCGGGCGCAACGGAGTCGATGTAGACGCCGGCGCCGAGCTCGAGGCCGGCAAGGCGCGTCGTGCGCGGGTAGAGCTCGAGGTGCCAGTGCGGGCCGTCGTGCAGCCAGGCGTTCAGAGGCACGAGCGCGGCGCCGTGGATGTGCTGGAGCCGCCGAACGAGCTCGGCGAGCAGCCGGACAGCCGGCGCGAGCAGGTCGCTGCGCAGGCCGTCCGCTTCGGAATGCGACGGGGCAATCAGCACCTCGTACGGCACACGGCTGACCACAGGGCAGCCGGCCGTGACGCCGTCGCGCTCCAGCACCGGGATCACCTCCGGCAAGCCCCGCTCGGCCGTCACCTGCGGTGCCGGCCCGGGCAGCCACGCGAGTTGCGAGTGGGAATGCGGGAGCGAGGAGCCGGCGTCGTAACCCTCGTTCAGAAGCGGGAAGCAGAAGCCGCCTACGTCGCGCGCCCGGCGCTGCCACGCTTCGGCGACCAGGTCGAGTGTCGCGTCCGCAAGCGCTCCGAGCGAGTGGACGTGGGCCGGGCCGTGGATCACAACCTCCTGCCGCTCGAGCGCCGGAAAGAGGTTCGGCACGACTCTCACGCCCCAACCCGTGGGTCCGTCGCCGAGTCGCAGTGTCTCGGGCGGAGTCAGATCCTCGTTGCCCGAGCAGAACGGGCACGTGGCCGCGTCGTCGCTCGCCGGCCCGCCGGCGCCGGGCCGTTGTGCGCGCCCGGGTGCGACGGCGGCCCAGCGGCCGGTCATCGGGTCGTGACGGATGTCGGTCACGGGCTGAAGGCGGTCAGGTACCCCGGGGTGGCCGGGGTCAGGCTGCGGGCTGGTCGCCGAACGCCGCGAACGCCTTCAGCATCTCGATCGGTACGGGGAAGGCGATCGTGGTCGACTGCGACGACCCGAGCTCGAGCAGGGTCTGTAGATAGCGGAGCTGCAGTGCGATCGGGTGCTGCTCGATCACCTTGGCAGCGTCTTTCAGCCGTTCGGATGCCTGGAACTCGCCTTCGGCGTTGATCACCTTCGCGCGCCGCTCGCGCTCGGCCTCGGCCTGGCGCGCCATCGCACGCTGCATGCTCTGAGGGATCTCCACGTCCTTGACCTCGACGATCGAGACCTTGATGCCCCACGGCGCCGTCTGCTCGTCGATGATCCCCTGCAGGATCGCGTTGATCTTCTCCCGCTCCGAGAGAAGCTCATCGAGCTGGTGCTGGCCGAGGACGGAGCGCAGTGTCGTCTGCGCGATCTGCGAGGTCGCGACCATGAAGTTCTCGATCTGCACGATCGCGTCCTCGGGCTTGACGATGCGGAAGTACGCGACGGCGTTGACGCGGACAGGCACGTTGTCCTTGGTGATCACCTCTTGCGGCGGGATGTTCAACGTGATCGTGCGCAGGTCGACCCGGACCATCCGGTCGACGACGGGGATCAGGATGAAGAGGCCCGGGCCCTTCGGCTCAGGCAGCAGCCGCCCGAGCCGGAACACGATTCCCCGCTCGTACTCGCGGGCCACCTTGATCGCACTGATCGCGAACATCAGCACGAAGAAGACGACGACAGCGAGAACGATGAGCGCGACGTTCACGGCTACAGCCTAGACCTTCTAGACCTGCCGCACCCGCAGTGAAAGGCCGTCGAGGGCCTCGACCCGGACATGCTGCCCCTCGACGAGCGGGCTGTCGGAGTCGGCATGCCACAGCTCACCGCGGACGAAGACGAGACCGCTGCCGCGGACGACCCCCTCCAGGCCGACGATCTCCTGCGGTCCAACCCGGGGTGGCCGCCTGCGAACTGCGAGCGCCTTGGAGATCGCGAAGGCCCAGAAGGAGCCGATCAGGACGGTCACGGTGACGACGAGCGGCACCGAAGTGTGGTACGGCGCCGGCAGGTTGTGGAAGAGCGTGGTCATCCCGAGCGCCATCGCGACGAGCCCGGAAAGCGTGAGCGCACCGTGGGTCGGCACGTGGAGGTCGATCACGAGGAGCGACGCGCCGAGGAGCACGAGCGCAAGCCCGGCCCACGAGAGTGGCAGCACCGAGAAGCCAAACAGCGCCGTCACCATGCAAATCGCGCCGAAGGCGCCGGGAATCACTGCGCCCGGATGGAAGAGCTCGAAGCCGAGGCCCAGGAGCCCGGCCAGGAAGAGCAGCGAGACGATGTTGGGGTCGATCAGCGTCGAGAGAAAGCGGGTGAGGAAGCCCGGGCTGACGTCGGTGATCGCCGCGCCTGCGGTGTGTAGCGTGAAGTGCCGTGGGGTCGTGACGCGTCCGTCGATCGTCTTCAGGAGCGCAGGAAGGGTCGGGGCGATCACGTCGATCACGTTCAGACGCAGCGCCTCCTCCGCGGTCAGGTTCGACGCCACCCGCACCGCAGAGTCCGCCCACTTCGCGTTGCGGCCATGTGACGCCGCGAGGCCGCGCAACGATGCCGCGGCGTCATTCACCACCTTGCGCCGCAGGTCGCTGCCGATGTTCGCGCCGCTGCCGCTGATCGGTGTCGACGAGCCGATGTTCGTCTGCGGCGCCATCGCGAGCACGTCGGCAGCCTCAGAGATCCAGACACCCGCGGACGCGGCGCGTGCCCCGTTCGGCGAAACGTAGACGATCACCGGGATCTTCAGCGAGAGCTCTCGCTGCACGATCTTGCGCATCGAGTCCTCGAGCCCGCCCGGCGTGTCGAGCACGATCACAGCGGCCGAGTAGCCCTGTGCTTGCGCGTTGCCCAACTCGTGATTCAGCCAGTCTTGCGTCACCGGGTCGACGTCGGTCGTGAAGTGGATGGCGAGCACGCGCGGCGCGCCCCACGCGCCCGCAGGGAATGCGAGTGCGAGGAAGAACACGGCCAGGAGCAGGCGCTTCAACGTCGGTAAGGATTGTATGCGGAGAGGGTCGCTGGCCTCGAGGGCGAAGCCTGCGTACGGCACCGTGGAAGCGGGGCCGTACGCATGCTGAAGCTTTCCCTCGCACTCGCAACCATCGCCGCGGCTCTGATCGCTCCGTCACCCGGGCGGGCCGGCGACGTCGCGATGCACGTGCAGGATGTGCCGCTCGGGGCCCGCTCGCTGGCTTCGGCAGCGACGCCCATGCATTTCAACCTGCTCGCGGTCCACTGGACCGGGAGCGGCACAGTTTCCTACCGCACGCATCGCCTGCACGGCGGCTGGACCGGCTGGGTGGCGGCGGACGCCGACGCCGCACCCGACGGAGGCACGGGAGCCTGGCATGACGGCAACCTCGAGTGGACGGGAGCGTCCGACGCGTTTCAGTTCCGCCGCAGCGGCGACGTGCGCCGTCTGCGTGCCTACGAGATCTGGTCGCGCGTGACCACGCCGACGGTCAGAAGCCTGTCGGAGGCGGGTTCGCCCACGATCGTGCCGCGCTCCGGCTGGGGCGCAGACGAGCGGATCGTCCGGGCGAAGCCGCTGATCGCGCCTGCGATCAGGCTCGCGATCGTCCATCACACAGCCGGCTCGAACTCGTACACGCCGGCGCAGGCGGCGGCGATCGTGCGCGGCATCGAGGTCTACCACGTGGAGGGGAACGGCTGGAACGACATCGGCTACAACTTTCTCGTCGACCGGTTCGGCACGGTCTACGAGGGCCGGGGCGGCGGCATCGACCGGAACGTCGTCGGCGCCCACTCGGAAGGGTTCAACACCGGCACGGTGGGCATCGCGCTGATCGGGAACTTCGGCACGGCGACACCGCCGAAGGCGATGCAGGACGCACTCGTCAAGCTGCTTGCGTGGCGACTCGACATCGCTCACATCGATCCGCTGTCGACGGTCGTCTACACCTCGGGCGGGAACGCGAAGTTCAAGGCGGGCAAGCTGGTCACGCTGCGCGCGATCTCCGGGCATCGCGACACCGGCCCCAGCGAGTGCCCTGGCAACGACGCGTACGTGCTGTTGCCGGCAATCGCAAGGCGTGTTGCGGTCACCGGGCTGCCCAAGCTCTATGTGCCGACCGCGGCGGGCGTGCTCGGCGGCAAGATCAGGTTTCAAGGGCGCGTCTCAGCGGCGCTCCCCTGGACCGTCACGATTACCAACGCGCTCGGGAGCACGGTCGCCTCCGGGTCGGGCCGCGGCCCGCTCGTCGACTGGACCTGGAACTCGCTCGTCGCGGGCAAGGGCGTGTTCACCTGGACGATCGCGGCTCCGGGCGCTCTGCCGGCGACCGGCACGATCGGGATCGCACGCGCGTCGCCCCAGCCGCCGCTCTCACTCCGAAATCTCGCGTCGGCGCCGGCGGTCGTCACCCCGGCCGGGGACGGGTCGGGCGACTCGTCGTCGGCCAGCTTCACGCTCGGCGCCCCGGCGCAGGTGACCGCCTGGCTGGAGGACGCGGCGGGAACGACCGTGCTGACGCTGCTCGACGAGCAGCGAGCCGCCGGCGCGAACACCTTCGATTGGGCCGCCGGTGGGCTGCCCGACGGTCGCTACCTGCTGCTCGTAACCGCGGCGGCCGGCACGAAGAGCGTCACCAAGACGGCCGCTGTCGTGGTCGACCGGACCCTCAGCGGTCTCACCCCGGCGCTCGTCGCCTTCTCGCCCAACGGCGACGGCGTTTCCGACTCCGCCACGTTTTCCTTCGTGCTCTCGCAGGGTGTGCCTGTGCGACTCGACATCGAGCAAGCCGGAGTCGTCGTCACCTCGCCGTTCCAGGGCGAGCTCGCCGCAGGCAACCACTCGCTCCAATGGGACGGGACGGCGAACGGGGCGGTCCTGCCCGACGGCGAGTACACGGCCGTGTTCACGGTCACCGACGCCCTCGGCAACGTGCAGATCGCGGTGCCGGTCACGATCGATGACGTGCCGCCGACGCTCCAGATCGTCGATCGCTCGACGCTCACGTTCTCACTCGACGAGCCGGCTACGGTGACCGTGCTCGTCAACGGGACGACTCAGATCGTCGCCGCGGAGACGGCGGGAACGTTCACGGTGCCGTTCCAGGGCGCCGTGACGACGGTTTCGGCTCAGGCGCAGGATGCGGCGGGCAACGTGAGCGCCACCGTCACCATCAGCTGACCAGCCACGCGTCATAGCCCAGCTCGAGGCGCTCGAGCACGTCGACGAGCAGGTCGAGCGGCTCGCGGTCGACGTAGCCGGAGCCGGGCCACGCCGTCCGGCCGACGTTGATGCCGATTCCGAGCACCACGCGCTCGCTCGCTTCGGCGAGGATGCCGGCGACCTTGCGGCCGTCGACGAGCACATCGTTCGGGTGCTTGATCGACGCGCCGGGCCCCACCGCACCCGTCACCGCCTCGGCGGCGACGACGGTCAACTCCGGCCAGCGGGCCACGGGGCCGGGCGGATAGAGCGCGACGGAGAACATCAGGGTCGAGTCGACCCAGGTACGGCCCAGGCGGCCACGCCCGGCCGTCTGGCGTTCGGCAAGGGCGACCGCGCCGTGAACGGCGCTCTCCGGCAGCATGCGCTGGGTGGTCTCCGTTTCGAGCGCATAGTGGTATTCGCGCCCGAATGAGCCGCGCAGCGCACGCAGGACGGTCTCGGGGCGCAGGTCCACGGGCACTAGAGTAGGCGCGTGCAACCTTCTGCCCGCCGCTCCCGTCGAATCGTGCGTGACCTGCGGCCCGACGGACCGCTCGTCTATGAGAGGCTGTCCGACCCCATTCTCGTGCGCCGTGTCAAAGACGGAGACAAGCTTGCGCTGGAGGCCCTGTGCTCCCGGTATGCGGACCGCGTGCACCGGATCGCCCTCCACATCCTCAGAGATCCCGACGACGCGAGCGACGCGGCGCAGGAATCGCTCGTGAAGCTCGTGCAGCGGGTGGGACAGTTCAGGGGGGAGTCGCAGTTTGCGACCTGGCTGCACCGGCTCGTCGTGAACACGTGCAAGGACGTCGCGCAGGCGCGCTGGGCGGTGCAACGGCGAACAGAGCCGCTTGCCGAGGACTTGCGGGTGGCTGCCGACGGCGATCCGGCCCGCGCGCTCGCCGAGTCGGAGGCCCGCCTCGAGCTCGGCCGCTCGCTTGCGAAACTGCCTGTTGCCCAGGCCCGCGTCGTCGTGCTGCAGGACGCTTTCGACGTTCCTTTCGAGGAGATCGCCCAGGCCACCGGTCTGCCGGTCGGCACCGCCAAGTGCTATGCCCATCGCGGACGCAACGCACTGCGCGAGCGAGTCTCCGGGTGAGCGACGTGCTGATGGACAAGGCCGCGATCGAGGCGGTGCTGCCCCACCGCGACCCGATGCTCCTGATCGACGAGGTCGTCGAGCTCGTCCCGGGCACCCGCGCGGTCGCACGTAAGCTCGTGACCGAGGCCGACTGCGCCGGGCACTTCCCGGGCAATCCGATCATGCCGGGCGTGAAGATGGTTGAGGCGCTCGCGCAGTGCGGTGCGGTCGCGGTGCTCTCGCTGGAGGAGAACCGCGGCAAGCTGGCTCTCTTCGCGGGCATCGACGACGTCCGCTTCAAGCGCGTGGTCCGGCCGGGCGACGTGCTGACGCTCGAGTGCGAGGTCGAGACCGTGCGCGGACCGGTCGGGCGCGGCAAGGCGCGGGCGACCGTCGACGGCCGGCTCGCCGTGCGCGGCACGCTCACCTTCGCGGTGGGGGAGCACAGCGGCGGAGCGACACCGTGATCGCGCGCACGGCTGGACCGCGCATCTCGATCACAGGGCTCGGCTGTCACGTGCCCGAGCGGATTCTCACGAACGACGACCTCTCGAAGCTCGTCGACACGAACGACGAGTGGATCATCGAGCGGACCGGTATCCGAGAGCGGCGGATCGCAGCCGACGACGAAGCGCTCACCGACATCTGCCTGCCTGCCGCCAGGCGTGCGCTCGAGATGGCCGGGGCCGACCCGAAGAGCATCGACCTGCTGATCGTCGCGACGGTCACCCCGGACATGGCCTTTCCGTCGTCCAGTGCCCTGCTTGCGAACACGCTCGGCATGCCCGACGCCGCGGCCTACGATCTCTCGGCCGGCTGCACCGGCTTCGTCTACGCGATCGCGCAGGCTCACGCCATGCTTGCCTCCGGCCTCTCGAAGCGTGCGCTGGTCGTCGGCGGAGACGTGCTGTCGAAGATTCTCGACTGGACCGACCGCTCGACGCTCGTGCTCTTCGGCGACGGCGCCGGCGCCGTCGTGCTGGAGCGCGTCGACGAGGGAGGCTTCCTCGGTTTCGAGCTCGGCGCCGACGGCGGCGGCGGCGACAGCCTGTGGCTGCCGGGCTCGGGCTCGAGGCATTTCGACGAGCCTGAGAAGTTCGTGAAGATGAACGGTCGCGAGGTGTTCAAGTTTGCGACGCGGGTGATGGTCAGCTCCGCCGAGGCGATTCTTGCCGAGTGTGGCAAGACGGTGGCGGACGTCGATGTCTACGTGCCGCACCAGGCGAACGTCCGCATCATCGATCACGCTGCACGAAAGCTCGGGTTCACACAGGAGAAGACGATCGTCAACGTCAGCAGGTACGGCAACACGTCTTCGGGCTCGATCCCGCTCGCTCTGGCAGACGCCGCCGACGACGGGCGGTTGCAACCGGGCAAGCTGGTACTGCTGACCGGCATGGGAGCCGGGCTGACCTGGGGCTCGGCCCTGATCGAGTGGACACATCAAACGACAGGAGCGACCTCATGACCAAGATCGCCTTCATGTTCCCCGGCCAGGGCTCGATGGAGGCCGGGATGGGCCGCGACGTCGCCGCCGCCGTGCCCGAGGCGATGGCTGTGTACGACATGGGCAGCGAGGCCGCAGGGATGGACCTCAAGGAGCTGTGCTTCGAGCGCCCGGTCGAGGACCTCGTCGACACCGAGGTACAACAGCCCGCCCTCGTTGCGACCTGCCTCTCCCTCGACGCGGCGCTTCGCTCCCGGGGGATCAGCCCCCACGTCGTCGTCGGCCACTCGGTCGGCGAGTTCTCCGCGCTCGGGTCGGCGGCCTCGATGAGTGTTCGTGACGCGATCGCCCTCGTCCGCGAGCGCGGAATTGCGATGGCCGACGCCGCGCGGGCGCATCCGGGCTCGATGGCGGCGATTCTCGGGCTCGCCGACGAAGCGGTCGAGGCGCTCTGCCACAAGATCACGAACGTGTGGCCGGCCAACTACAACTGCCCGGGCCAGCTCGTCATCTCGGGCGAGACGCCCTCTGTCGACGAGGCCTGCGAAGAGGCGACACGGGAAGGGGCACGCCGTGCGATCAAGCTGCGCGTGTCCGGCGCGTTTCACACGCCCCTCGTTGCGAAGGCCGCCGAGGCGTTGCGCCCCGCCGTCGAGCGCGTGCACCTTGCGGAGGGCCGCTCGGCATTCATGTCCACCGTGACCGCGAAGGTCGAAGACGCGCAACGCTATCGCGAGCTCTTGATCGAGCAGCTGACGGCGCCGGTGAAGTTCACTCAGGCCGCACGGGCGCTGATCGCAGACGGTGTGACCACGTTCGTCGAGGTCGGTCCCGGCAACGTGCTGAGCGGTTTACTGAAGAGGATCGACAGATCGGTGCGCACCTTCTCGGTCAACGACCTGAGGTCGCTCGACGAGGCAGCCGAGGCGCTCGGCTAGTCGTTCGTGAGTCAGTTCGCCTCTCTCGAAGGGAAGCTTGCGCTTGTCACCGGCGCCTCGCGCGGGATCGGCGCCGCCATCGCGGCGGAGCTCGCAGCCGCGGGCGCCGAGGTCGTGCTCGGCTACCGGTCGGGCAAGGACGAGGCCGCTGAGCTCGCGTCGAAAATCGGTGCCCGCGCCATCCAGGCGGATGTCTCGTCGGCAGAAGACGCAAAGCGTCTCGTCGAGGAGGCCGGCGACGTCGACATCCTCGTCAACAACGCCGGGCTGACCCGCGACGGCTTGCTCGCCCGCATGTCCGACGACGACTGGCGGACAGTGATCGAGACGAACCTCAGCTCGGTCTTCTACACCTGCCGTGCCGTGACGCGTCCGATGATGCGAAAGCGCGGCGGCTCGATCGTCAACATCAGCTCGGTGGTCGGTGTGCACGGAAACTGGGGGCAGACGAACTACGCGGCCTCGAAGGCGGGAATCATCGGCTTCACGAAGTCGCTGGCCCGGGAGCTCGGCTCGCGCAACATCCGGGCCAACGTGGTGGCGCCCGGGTACGTCAAGACGCAGCTCACGGACGTGCTCCCCGAGGAGGCGACCGCGGCGATGGTGCAGGCGACGCCGCTCGGCCGCGTCGCCGAGCCGAACGAGATCGCGGGCGCGGTACGCTTTCTTGCTTCAGACGACGCCTCGTTCATCACGGGCGAAGTGCTGCTCGTCGACGGCGGATTGGGAATGTGATGAGGCGTAGGCTTGACGGAGCCGACAAAGGAGCGGAGGGTGTCGGCTTGGCCTGCGCCGCAGCGGGAAATGAGTAGACGTGTTGTGATCACCGGTCTGGGCATGGTCAGCCCGCTCGGCAACGACGTGCAGACGTCGTGGTCGCGCCTGCTCGCGGGCGAGTGCGGCGCCGGCCCCATCACCGCGTTCGACCACACCGACTACAACGTCCACTTCGCCTGCGAGCTGAAGGACTTCGACCCGACCGTGTGGGTCGACCGCAAGGCGTCCCGCCGCATGGACCGGTTCGCGCAGATGATCCTCGCCGCCGCCCGCCAGGCCGAGACCGACTCGGGCGTCGACGTGGCGCGCGAGCCCGATCGCTTCGGCGCGTCGATCGCGACCGGGATCGGCGGCCTGCAGAGCTACCAGGAGTGCTACCACGTGCTTCTGACGCGTGGCCCGGACCGGGTCAGCCCGTTCTCGATTCCGTCGATTATCCCGAACATGGGCGCCGGCTGGGTATCGATCGAGCTCGGCACCAAGGGGCCGTTGATGAGCGAGTGCACTGCGTGCGCGGCATCCAACATGGCGATCGGCGACGCGATGGACGAGATCCGCGTCGGTCGCGCCGACGTGATGTTCGCCGGCGGGACCGAAGCGCCCATTACGCAGGTCGGGATCGCCGGCTTCGATGCCATGCGGGCCCTCTCGCGTCGCAACGACGATCCGCAGCGCGCGTCGCGGCCGTTCGACAAGGAACGCGACGGTCTCGTCATGGGTGAGGCGGCTGCGGTGCTCGTGCTCGAGGAGCTCGAGCATGCGAAGGCACGCGGCGCGAAGATCTACGCCGAGCTCGTCGGTTACGGGATCTCGTCGGACGCTGCGCACATGACCGAGCCCGACCCGACCGGCGAGAGCCCCGCGCGTGCGATGACGATGGCGTTGCGCGACGCCGGGGTCGCGCCGACCGAGATCGGCTACGTGAACGCGCACGCGACCTCGACGCCGCTCGGCGACGCCGCCGAGACCAAGGTGATCAAGATCGCTTTCGGCGAGGAGTACGCGACGACTACGCTGGCGGTCTCGTCGACCAAAGGCGCAACGGGGCATTGCTTCGGCGCTGCCGGCGCTGTTGAGGCCGTGTTCACGACACTGGCAGTGGTCGACCGTAAAGCACCGCCGACGATCAACTACGACGAGGCGGATCCGGACTGTGACCTCGACTATGTACCGAACGTCGCCCGCGAGCTTCCGGATCTCCGCGTCGCCGTCTCGAACTCGTTCGGATTCGGCGGTCACAACGCATCGATCGTCGTACGCGCCTTCGACGGTTAACAGGAAAACCGAGGCCTATGCGCGAACGGGTTGCGCATGGACCGCACAAGCGTTGTCGTCCGAGGCGACTCCTACCGTCCTGCCATGCGCCTCGTCGAGCTGGGCGGCCGCCTGGTCGAGCTGCACGTGCGCCGGTCGAAGCGCGTGCGCGGGCACCGCATCTACGTACGGCAGGGGCTCCCACCCGAGCTCGTCGTCCGCCCGCGCGCTTCGGAGGTCGAAATCGCCGAGGCGATCTCGCTGCACCTTCCGTGGCTCGAGCGGCAGCTTGCGAGCGTCCCGCCACCCTGTCTCGGTCTCGACCGGCTCAGCCTCACCGAGGCGCAAGGACGCCGCGAGGCTCACGCGCGGATCTCGCTGATCGCGCAGTCGGAGGCGGCGGCGCTCGGCGTCGTCTACACGCGGCTGACGCTGCGCGACCAGCGCAGCCGCTGGGGCTCGTGCTCGAGCAAGGGTGCGCTCAGCTTCAACTGGCGACTCGTGCTGGCGCCGCACGACGTGCTCGACTACGTCGTCGTGCACGAGGTGTGCCACCTCGCCGAGCACAACCACGGCCGGGCGTTCTGGGAGCTCGTCGGCCGGCGGCGCCCCGCGTACGCCGAGGCGCGGCGCTGGCTCGACACGCACGGGTGGGAGCTCCTTGCCTACCGCCCGCCGCTTGCAGCGGCCGCCTGAGCCCGAGTCAGACGAGCGCGGGACCAGGGCGAGTCATGTCCCGCACGGCCAACCGCGCGCGCATGGTTGAGCCGGACCGGCTTACCCAGTCCAGCCCGGACCCGGCCCGAAGCGGGAACACCGGGGCCAGACCCCGGTCGTGGCTCGAAGCAGCGCGTCCCAGAGCGGCCAGTGTGATCCCGGCGCGGCTCGGCGGGCCGGTGACCGGTGCCGTCTAGAGTTGACCCGTGGAGCGCTGGGCGACGTTTGACTGCTACGGCACGCTGATCGACTGGGACGGCGGCGTTCGCGCCGAGCTCGTCCGCGTTTTCGGCGACGAGCGCGCCGACGAGCTGCTCGCTCGCTACCACGAAGTCGAGCCGCAGATCCAGCGGGACGGCACGCTGAGCTACCGCGAGGTGCTGACCGAGGCCATGCGCCGGCTCGGCGCGCCCGCCGGCACCGAGCACGGTCTTGCCGAGGCGCTTCCCGGCTGGCGCGCGTTTCCCGAGGTGCACGGTGCGCTTGCTGAGCTGCGACGGCGGGGCTGGCGGCTCGCGATCCTCTCGAACACCGACGACGACTACATCGCGGCGTCGCAGGTGCAGATCGGTGTCCCGTTCGACGAGATCGTCGTGGCGCAGGAGATCAGCTCGTACAAGCCTGCGCACCGCCACTGGGACGAGTTCTTCGCACGTACACGCGCACCGCATGCAGGGCACGCGCATGTGGCGGCGTCGCTTTACCACGACATCGAACCGGCGAACGAGCTCGGGCTGCGGAGCGTCTGGATCAACCGGCTCGGCGGGACAGCGACCGTGCAGCCGACACGCGAACTTCCCGACCTGCTCACGCTGCCGGAGCTGCTCGATGAGCTCGTCCCCGTTCCGCCCGCGTGAGCACGCTCCGGGCGAAGTCCCCCGATTGCCACACGCTGACGGCGGTCGCGATCGGACCGGAGTATCGATGCCACTCGTGCGGACGCGAGTTCGCCGCCGGGCTCGTACGGGTTCCGAGCGCCCGCCTCTCCTCGCCAGGCCCTGCCGCGCCTCGCGCACGCCCTCGGCCTGTAACCGTTCGACCTCTGCCTGGGGTCTAAGCTCTCGGCATGTCCGAGACCCGGATCGACGTCCAGGTCGAGCACCGCAACGCTCCTCCCTCCGACGCGAAGAAGCACCCGAACACCTGCCCGAAGTGCGGGTCGCACTACCGCGACGACGAGCTGGCCGCGACGCTGTGGGTCTGCGGCCACTGCGGCCATCACTTTCCGATGGGCGCCCGGGCGCGCATCGAGTGGTACGCCGACCCCGGGTCGTTCGTCGAAGAGGCGGCCGACGTTCGTTCGGAGGACCCGCTCGAGTTCTTCGACCTGCGCCCCTACGCCGAGCGCCTGGCGGAGGCGGAGCTGAACACCGGGCTCGGCGAGGCGGCGCTGATCGGGCAGTCGACGATGGACGGTCGCCCGGTCGAGCTCGCCGTCATGGACTTCACCTTCATGGGCGGCTCGATGGGCAGCGCGGTCGGTGAGAAGTTCTCGCGCGCCTGCGACTCGGCGATCGAGCGCGGCGTGCCGCTCATCGCCGTCACGTCGTCGGGCGGTGCGCGGATGCAGGAGGGCATCCTCTCCCTGATGCAGCTGCCGAAGACGGTCTGCGCGGTCGAGGACCTGCACGACGCCCGCATCCCGATGTTCATCGTGATGGCGCATCCGACCACCGCCGGGGTGCTCGCGTCGTTCGCGTCGCTCGGCGACGTCACCATCGCCGAGCCGGGTGCGCTGATCGCCTTCACCGGTCCCCGCGTCGTCCAGCAGACCACGCGTGAGAAGCTGCCCGACGACTTCGGGCTGGCCGAGCAGAATCTGCGCTTCGGCCACCTCGACGCGATCGTCCCGCGCTCCGAACAGCGCGGGCAGCTCGTGCGACTCCTGAGGTTGTTCGGATGAGGCAGGTATGACCGAGCGCGACCAGGAACAGAATCTGCGCTCGCGGCTGTCCGGGCTCTCGCGCTTGCCGCTTCTGCGCGGCACGAAGGTCGACGGTGAAGCGCAACGGCTCGAACGGCAACTGGAGCGGCTCAAGGCCGACACGAGCGACGAGGCGATCTGGAGGTCGGTCGAGCTCGCACGCCATCCAGACCGTCCCTACACGATGGACTACATCGAACGGTTCGTCGACGACTGGGTCGAGTTGCACGGCGACCGAGGCCGGGCCGACGACGGTGCACTCGTCGCCGGGCTCGGGTCGCTTGCGGGCCGAACGATCGTGCTCGTCGGGCATCAGAAGGGCCGCGACGTCAAGGAGCGACTCGACCGCCAGTTCGGCATGGCGTACCCCGAGGGCTACGGGAAGGCGATGCGGGTGATGGAGATCGCCGAACGGTTCGGCTTCCCGTTCGTCTCGCTCGTCGACACGCCGGGCGCCTACCCGGGCGTTGCGGCCGAGCAGCACGGACAGGGCGGCGCGATCGCCCGCTCGCAGGCCGAGATGGCGCGACTGACCGTGCCGACGGTTGCCTGCATCATCGGCGAGGGCGGTTCCGGCGGCGCTGTCGCGATCGCCGTGTCCGACCGGGTGCTGATGCAGGAGAACGCCATCTACTCGGTGATCACGCCCGAAGGCTGCGCCGCCATCCTCTGGCGCGACGCGGGCGAGGCGAAGAAGGCCGCCGCGGCCTTCAAGCCGGATGCCCTCCACTGCCTCGAGCTCGGCGTGATCGACGGCGTCGTGGCCGAGCCGCCCGGAGGCGCGCAGACCGACCACGACGAGGCGGCGCGGCTCCTCAAGGCCGCCCTCGTCGAGTCGCTCGAGGAACTCGAGGACACCCCAGGTGAGGAGCTCCGCCGCCGCCGCCGCGCCAAGTTTCGCGGCATGGGTGTCTACGCGTGATGTTTGCCACGTAATCCAGGGACTTTCCACATCGTCCACAGGGTTTTCAACCGAGACGAACGCCCTCTGAAACCGGTCAGCGCCTGCGAAAGACCCGTTCCCGTGTCCTCCGTCCGGCCGGCAGGCCCCGCCCGCCCGTCGCCCCGGGGCCCAGGCGCCGTCCTGCCTGTGGAAAACCTGCCGCGCTCAGATGGTTCGCTTGACCGGATGCGTACGGGCCGCTTCCTTGGCGACCGCCAGCTCCTTTCCGTCGATCGCCGCGTAGCGCAGGGCGATCGCGCTCAACTCGTCCGAGGCCTCCTTCGCCGCGTGTCCCAGCTTCGCGTCGAGTGTGGCCGGGTCGTCGAGGTAGAGCAGCCGCGTCCAGAACGTCGTCAGCACGATCGAGACCCACGGCATGAAGATCGCGTTCCGCTCGAGCGCCGCCGACGGCCGCTGGACGAAGAAGGCAACGAAGACGCCGACCGTGAGCCCGGCCAGGCCCACCGCCGCAGCGGCCTCGCCGACGCTCGATGCGGTGAGACCCTTCACGAACGCCGCCACGATCGCGGCGATGCCGAACACCAGCATCGCCACGTAGCCGAGGAACACCACCCGGTATGAGCGCCGCAGGTATGCCGTCGTGCGCGCGAGCGTCTGCACGTCTTCGTGCAGGATCGACGCCGCGAGCTCGCGCAGCTCGACCGTCGTCTGTAAAGGATCCCCGTGCCGCGGGCGGGGCAGCCCCATTGTCATGGCGTGCCCTCCTTTTCCGCTTCGATTGAGGCGCGAGCCTACTAGATGATCGCTCTAAGCACCGAAGAGCGGCAGCAAGGTCTCGAGCCCGCCGATCTCGACGGGGACGGGCGACTGGAAGCGGTCGCGCCGCAGCTCGAGGTCGGCGTGCTCGACTGCGACGCCGCGCGGACTGACGGTGTGCGCCCCGACGCGCTCGTAGCCCAGCTTTCGGGAGACGCCGAGCGACTGCGGATTGCCCTGGATCGCACCCGAGGTCGCGAGTGCGGCGCCGAGGCCCGTGAACGCGAGCTCGAGCACCGCCGCGCGCATCTCGGTTCCGAGCCCCTGCCCCTGCCAGGCGGTGCCGAGCCAGGAGCCGGTGTCGACGATGCCGCGCTGCGCAAAGTGCTCGCCGCGGATCTCCTGGACCCCGATGGGCTGCCCGTCGTGGAACGCGACGAACGCGACGGACCAGTCGCCGGGGGCGAACGCGGCGAGCTTGTCGGCGTGGTGGGCGATGAAGCTTGCCTCGCTGAGGGAGTCCGTCCAGGCGACCCCGAACGGCATCTCGGCCGGGTCGTGGATTCCCGCCGCCGCAACCTCGTGGAGCTGCCGGAGCTCGGCGACGGTCGCGATGCGCAGCTCGAGCCGCGGCGTGCGCAGGCGCAAGCGCGCGAGCGGGTGGGGGAAGCGGGTCAGGAAGTCGCGGCGGTCGACCACGTCGAAGCCGAGCTTCGCGTAGAGCAGGCGGGGCCAGTCGTCTGCCAGCGCCTCGAGGAACACGAGGTCGTGGTCGCGCCGCGCCTCGGTCAGCGCGTGCTGCACGATCGCGCGTCCGAGCCCGCGGCCGCGGAAGGCGCGCGCCGCCTCGACGTCTTCGATCTGCGCGGTGGCGCCGTCGCTCCGCAGCTCGCAGTAAGCGGCGAGCTGACCATCGACGACCGCCGCGAAGAAGCGGGTCGGGATCGCCCGGATGATCAGGCGCTTGGCGTCGTTCAGCTGTTTCGCGATCTCCCCGTCGCCCCACGGCTCCGAGAGCGTGCTTGCTGCGCGATAGGGCGCAAGCTGCTCGAAGTCGACTTCCTGGACCATCGATGTGTCCACGAACCGGTCGGGCTCGCGTTCGTGCGCGAGCACGAGGTGGGTCGAGCGAACGTATCCATGGCGCGCGAGCGCTGCCGAGGTCTGGTCGTCGCTTCGCTCGAGGATCACGCGGCGGTGGAAGAAGCTCTCCAGCACCGCGTCGGCCTCCTCGGCGATCTCGTCCGCCGGAGCGAACCGGTCCTCGACCGACAGGTAGTTCGCGTCGTAAACCCCCGGCACGCTGCAGGCAAGGAGGGCGGTGCCAAGCCGGGTCTCGATCACGCGCTCGGCGGAGGCGTGCTGCAAGGCGAAACGAAAGGCGCGAATGCGCTCGGTCTTCACCGCTCTATCTTGGCGGTTCCAGCTCCGCGAGCCGGCGCTCGAGGAACCGCCGCTCGTGCTCGAGCTGGGCGAGCTCGAGCGCCAGTGTGTACGCGAGACGCGCCTCGCCGATGCGATCGAGCCGCGCAAGCAGGTCCGCCCGCGCCGAGTGGAGATACCGGTAGCCGTCGAGGTCGAGCCGGTCGACGATCGCGAGGCCGGCGAGCGCGCCCTCCACCTCGGCGACGGCAACCGCGCGGTTCAGCTCGACGACGGGGGAGCCGGTCAGCCGTGCGAGCTCGCCGTAGAGGAGGACGATCTGCGGCCAGTCGACGGGTTCCCCGGCGTGGAGGGCTGCAATCGCCGCCTGGAGCACATACGGCCCGCGGCCCTGGAGGGCGAGGGCCCGATCGAGGTTTCCCTGACCCTCGGCGAGCCGCGCGCCGTCCCAGAGGCCGCGGTCCTGGTCGCGCAGGAGGACGAGCTCGCCGTCCCGAAAGCGCGCGTCGCGGCGGGCGTCGAGCAGCAGCATCAGTGCGAGGAGGCCCTGCACCTCCGGCTCGTCGGGCATCAGGCCGGAGAGCGATCGCCCGAGCCTGATCGCCTCTGCGGCCAGTTCGCCCCGGCCGCCGTAGCCCTCGTTGAACACGAGGTAGATGACGGCGAGCACCGCCGCGAGGCGGTCCGGCAGCAGGTGGTCTGCGGGCACGCGGAACGGGATGCCCGCGTCGCGGATCTTGCGCTTGGCGCGCACGAGTCGCTGCGCCATCGCCGGCTCCGGCACGAGGAAGGCGCGCGCGATCTCCTCGGTCGTGAGCCCGCCCAGCGTGCGTAAGGTCAGCGCCACCTGCGCGTCGGGCGCGAGCGCCGGATGACAGCAGGTGAAGACGAGCTCCAGGCGCTCGTCGGGGAACGCCGGTTCGTCCAGGGTGTCCTCCACGGCGTCGGGGACCTCGAGCAGGCGCGTCTTCGCGGCGAGTGTGCGGTCGCGGCGGATGCGGTCGATCGCGCGGTTCCGCGCGGTCCGCTGCAGCCAGGCGCCCGGCGCCGCCGGCAGGCCGTCCTTCGGCCAGCGCTCGGCGGCGACCGCGAAGGCCTCCTGGGTGGCTTCCTCGGCGAGGTCGAAGTCGCCGAGGAAGCCGATCAGCGAGGCGAGGACGCGGCCCCACTCGTCGCGAAAGACCCGCTCGAGCTCCGTCAGTGCTCCACCACCGGCCGCACTTCGACGGCGCCGCCCCGGCGCGCCGCGGGGATCCGCGCGGCGATCTCGAGCGCGGCGTCGAGGTCGCCGGCCTCGTAGAGGAAGAAGCCGCCGAGCACTTCCTTCGTCTCGATGAACGGGCCGTCGGTGATCAGCGTCTTCCCGCCGGCCACCCGCACGGTTGTCGCCGTCTCGGCCCCGGCGAGCTCGTTGCCGCCGACGATGCCGGCCGTCTCCGAGACGGCGGCGTACTCGCCGTAGATCGCGTTGCGCTCGTCCTCGGAGAGCCCTTCCCACTCGGTGTCGTTCGTGTAGATCAGCAGTGCGTACTTCACGGTCGCCTCCTTGGCGGAATGTGGTTGCTTCTACGACGAACGGCGCCTGCGGAAATCGACAGGCGATCGCCGCAGCCGTTCGAGCAAGGTGAGCGCGGCGTGCTTGTCGAGCAGCTCGTTCAGGTTGCCGCACTTCGGGCTCTGCACGCAAGACGGGCAGCCGTCGTGGCAAGGGCAGCCGCGCAGCAGGGCCTCGGTGTCGCGCGTCCAGCCCTCGAACTGCTCGAAGCCGCGCTCCGTGATCCCGACGCCGCCGGGGTGCCCGTCGTAGACGAAGACCGTCGGCCGCCCGGTCTCGGGGTGGAAGTTCGTCGAGAGACCGCCGATGTCCCAGCGGTCGCACATCGCCCACAGCGGCAACACGGCGATCAGCGCGTGCTCAGCGGCATGCAGCGCGCCGAGCAGTGTGGGCAGGTCGTCAAAACCCTGGAGCTGCTCCGGTTCGGGCAGGAACCAGATCGCCTCGGTGGTAAACGTCGTCGGTTCAAGGACGAGCGGCACGAGCTCGATGCGCTCCTGCCCCGCGATCGTCCGGCGCTCGTAGCCGACGAGCTGCTCGGTCACCTCGATCTCGCCGAACGACAGTTCGAGGCCGAGCCGCCGCTCGACCCGGCGCGGCTCCACGATCAGCGTCGTCGTCTCCTTCTTCACCTGCGTGTACCAGTCGCCGCGAAACGGCTCGACGACCGCGTGCAGCGTCGTCAGGTCGAGCGCGCGCACGAGGAACGACTCGCCGCGGTGCAGGTAGACGGCGCCTTCGTGCACCGTCGTGTAGGCGCGCGAGCGTTCGACGAGCCCGAGTACCGCGCCGGTCGAGGACTCGACGATCGTGAACGCGCCGGGGTCGGTGGAGCGGAGCGGCACGCGGGCGGCGGGGTGGTCGCGCCCCGCCCAGACGATCCCGGCGGGCGTGTCCTTCAGCTCGGGGTCCAGGCGTGCCGCCCGGATCGCCTCGGGACCGAGCGTTGCGGCGTCCTCGTCGGTGATCGGGGCCTCGTAGGCCGCTGCGCGCACGTGTCCGGCGAGCACGCGCGGGTTCGTGTGGTCGAGGATCGCCGCCTCCACGCGGCGTCCGAGCAGCTTGTCGGGCTCGCGCATGAAGAACTGGTCGAGGCCGTCCTCGCTCGCGACGAGCACCGCGAGGCCGTTGGCGCGGCGCCCAGCGCGTCCCCACTGCTGGCGCAGCGAGGCCACCGTGCCCGGGAAGCCGACGGAGATGACCGCGTCGAGCAGCCCCACGTCGATCCCGAGCTCGAGCGCGTTCGTGGCCGAGACGCCGAGCAGCTCCCCGGCCGCGAGCCGCCGCTCGATCTCACGCCGCTCCGCCGCCGTGTACCCGGCTCGGTAGGGAGAGAGAAGCGTGTCATCGCCGAGCCGCTCGGCGGTGAAGCGGTGAATCAACTCGGCCGCCTTGCGGCTCTTCGCGAACGTCAGTGTGCGGAGGCCGCGGCCGACGAACATCGCCTGTAGCCGCGCCGCCTCTGCGAGCGCGGAGGCGCGCAGGCCGAGCTCGCCGTCGAGGAGCGGCGGGTTCCACAGCACGATCGTGCGCTCGGTGCGAGGCGCGCCGTCGTCGCCGATCACCGTCACCTGCTCGCCGAGGAGCGCCTCGCCGAGCTCGCCGGGGTTCGAGACCGTCGCCGAAGCGAGGATGAACTGCGGGTCGGCGCCGTAGATGCCGGTGAGGCGCCGCAACCTGCGCAGGACGTTCGCGACGTGGGAGCCGAAGACGCCGCGATACACGTGCGCCTCGTCGATCACGACGTAACGAAGGTTCGAGAGCACGTCGCCGAAGCGGTCGTGGTTTCCGAGCAGGCCGATGTGGACCATGTCGGGGTTCGTGAGGATGACGTTCGCCCACCTGCGGATCTGCGACCGCTGCTCGACCGGCGTGTCTCCGTCGTAGATGGCCGGCTTGAGACCGGGCACCTGGTAGCTCGAGAGCGCGCGAAACTGGTCCTGCGCGAGCGCCTTGGTCGGGTAGAGGTAGAGCGCGCGGCTCTTCGGTTGCCGCGCGAGCTCGTCGAGTACCGGGAGATTGAAGGCGAGGGTCTTCCCCGACGCAGTTCCCGTCGTCACCAGCACATGCCCGCCGCGGCGGACAGCATCCCACACGGCCCGCTGGTGGGTGTAGAGCTGAGGCACCCCTATGCAAGCCCGGACGCGTGGGTCGAGGTCGTCGGGAAGCTCCGCGAACCGCGCTTCCTGCGCAGGCTCGACCGCGAGGTGCGCGAGCTCCTCGCCCTGCAAGAGGCCCTCGAAGCGCAGAACGTCGATGCTCATCGCGTGCCTAGAAGTACGGCGCGAAGGCCTTCTCGAAGTGCTTCTTCGGCCGGGCGCCGTACACCGTCTCGCGTGCCTCGCCGTCCTTGAAGAGCATCACCGTGGGAATCGAGAGCACCCCGAACCGGCTCGCGATGTTCGGGTTCTCGTCGATGTCGAGCTTCACGAACTCCACGCCGGTGTTCGTCTCGGCGAGCTCCTCCAGAGCGGGCTCGATCGCCTTGCAGGGGCCGCACCAGGGCGCCCAGAAGTCGACGATCACCGCGCGCCCTGCACCCAGCACCTCCGCGTCGAACGTCCTGTCGGTGACGGCCCGCATCGAGCTCAAGGCTAGCGGCGCAGGCGGAGCAGGGGCACCGCCCAGATCGCCTCGAGCACGATCCCCTTGTTCATCTTGGACTGGCCGGCCGTGCGGTCGACGAAGGCGATCGGGATCTCGACGACGCGGAAGCCCGCTCGCTTGACGCGGTAGGTCATCTCGATCTGGAAGGCGTAGCCACGCGGGGTGATCGCGTCGAGGTCGACCTGCTCCAGCACCGCTCGCCGGAAGCATTTGAAGCCTCCGGTCGGGTCCTTGATGCCCATCCGCAGGAACAGTCCCGTGTAGACGGACGCGCCACGCGAGATGAAGCGGCGCGCGAGCCCCCAGTTGCCGACCCGGCCGCCGCGGACGTAGCGTGACCCGAGCACGAGATCGGCGCCGTCCTCGGCAGCGGCGATCAGGCGGGGGACGTCCTTGGGGTCATGGGAGAAGTCGCAGTCCATCTCCAGCACGAGCTCGGCGCCGGCGGCGAGGGCGTGACGAAAGCCGGCGATGTAGGCGGGGCCGAGCCCTTCCTTGCGCTCCCGGTGGAGCACGTCCACGAAGCCGAGCTCGTTCGCGAGCCGGTCGGCGAGCTCACCGGTGCCGTCGGGTGAGCCGTCGTCGATCACGAGCACGCGGTCGCCTTCACGCAGCACAGCGCGGAGCGCGAGCAGCATCGGCTCGAGGTTCAAGCGCTCGTCGTAGGTGGGGAGGCAGACGGTGGCCCGCATCGGCGCGCCTATGATCGCCGGAGTGAAGGGGTTGCCGCGGAACGAAGTGCTCGCGGAGCAGTTTGAGCTGCTCGCCGACCTGATGGAGCTCGAAGCCGCAGACGGGTTCCGGATCGGCGCCTACCGCAGGGCAGCCGCGCGCATTCGCGAGACCCCGGCCTCGGTTGCGCAGCTCGCACTCGACGGAAAGGCCAAACAGTTGCAGGGAATCGGCAAGACGATCGAGGCCAAGATCGTGGAGGTCGTGGACGGCGGCGAGATTCACGCGCTGACCAAGCGGAAGACCGAGGTTCCCGAGGAGGTCGCGGCGTTCATGCGGGTGCCGGGGCTCGGTGCGAAGACTGCGCGGCGCATCTGGCAGGAGCTCGGCATCACGACGGTCGCGGCGCTCAAGGCGGCGGCCGAAGGCCAGGAGCTGCGGGGCCACGCCGGCATCGGTCCGGGCACGGAGGAGAAGATCGCGGCGGCGCTCGCGCTCCCGGAAGCGACGGAGAGCCCGCGCCGGTCCCTGCTCGGCGCCACCCTGCCCGCACTCCGGGCGGTGGTCGAGCTCCTGCGCGAGCAGCCGGCTTCCGTCGAGGTCTCGCTCGCCGGCTCAGCGCGACGAATGCGCGAGACGGTGCGCGACCTCGACATCATCGCCACGGCCACCGACCCGGAGGCGCTGATCGACGCGTTCTGTTCGTTGCCCTTCGTGGTCGACGTCGCAGCCAAGGGCTCGACCAAGGCGACCGTCGTCTCCCACGACGGCTTGCGCTTCGACCTTCGTGTCGTTCCGCCGGAGAGCTACGGCAACCTGCTGCAGCACTTCACCGGCTCGAAGAACCACAACGTCGCCCTGCGCGAGGATGCGGTGCGGCGCGGCTATTCCGTGTCGGAGTACGCGGTCACGGAGGTCGAGTCGGGCAAGGAGCACAGATTCGCGCGCGAGGAGGACGTCTACGGCTTTCTCGGCTACGACTGGATCCCGCCGGAACTGCGTGAGGATGGCGGTGAGCTCGCGGCAGCCCGCGCAGGCGCGCTGCCGGCGCTCGTCGAGCTCGGCGACCTGCGCGGCGACCTGCACACGCATACGACCTGGTCGGACGGCAGGGACACGCTCGAGGACATGGTCACGGCCGCGCAGGCGCGCGGCTATGCCTACTACGCGATCTGCGACCACTCGCAGCGGCTGCGCGGCGATCTCCTCCAGCGCCAGTCGGAGGAGATCGACCTGCTCAACGAGCAGCTCGCGCCGTTTCGGGTCCTGAAGGGGATCGAGGTGAACATTCGTCCCGACGGCAGCCTCGACGTCGACGACGCGGGTCTCGCGACGCGGGACTGGGTGGTGGCGTCGGTGCACTCCCGCTTCGACCACAATCCCACGGAGCGCGTGCTGGCGGCGATGGACAATCCCTACGTCGATTGCATCGGCCACCTGACGGGCCGGAAGATCGGAAAACGTCCGCCGGCGCCGGTCGACCTCCAGCGCGTCCTCGAACACGGGCTCGAGACCGGGACCTTCGTCGAGCTGAACTCGCAGCCCGACCGCCTCGATCTCAGCGATGTGCACGCCCGCGCGGCACGGGAGGCCGGGCTGAAGGTCGTGATCGACTCCGACGGACACCGGGTCGCCGCTCTCGACTATGTCGAGCTCGGCGTCGGCCAGGCGCGCCGCGCGTGGCTCACGAAAGACGACGTGCTGAACACGCGCACGTGGAAGCAGATCGAGAAGCTGCGGAAGAGGCGGCCGTGAGCTTCCGCGATGACCTCGACCGCGCCGCCGACTGGGTCGACGCCTACCTGCAGCGGGTCGGCGAGTTGCCCGTGGCCGCGCCGGTCGAGCCTGGCGCGATCCGCGCGCTGCTTCCCGGGTCGCCGCCCGAGCACGGTGAACCGTTCGCGTCGCTGCTGCGTGACCTCGACGAGGTGATCCTGCCCGGCCTGACGCACTGGAACCACCCGCGCTTCTTCGCCTGGTTTGCGAACACGGGCTCCGAGCCGGGCATCCTTGCCGAGCTGCTGATCGCGGCGCTCAACGTCAACAACATGACCTGGATCGCCTCACCTGCTGCGACCGAGCTCGAAGTGACGGTGATGGACTGGCTCGCCCAGCTCCTGGGCCTGCCGCGCGGCTGGCACGGTCACATCGAGGACACGGCGTCGACCGCGACGGTGGCGGCGCTCGCCGCCGCCCGCACGCTGAAGCCTGGCGGCGTGGTCTACGCGTCCGAGCAGGCGAACTTCAGCGTCGAGAAGGCCGCACGCCTCGTAGGGCTCGAGTTCCGCAAGGTCGAGGTCGACGACGAGTTCCGGATGCTCGCCGATTTTTCGCTCGACGACGCAACCGCTGTCGTCGCCACGGTGGGCACGACCGCGACGACGGCAGTCGACCCGGTTCCCGAGCTCGCGCGCCGGTGTGAGGAAGCGCGCGTCTGGTTGCATGTCGACGCGGCCTACGCCGGCTCGGCGGCGGTCTGTCCCGAGCTTCGCTGGTGCATGGAAGGCGTGGAGCGTGCCGACTCGGTCGTCGTCAACCCGCACAAGTGGCTCTTCACGCCCATGGACTGCTCGGCGCTCTGGACGCGCCGGCCCGAGGCGTTCCACGAGGCGTTTGCGCTCGTGCCGGACTACCTGGCGGAGACGGTCGAGGCGATCGATCTGAAGGACTACGGCCCGGCGCTCGGGCGGCGGTTTCGCGCGCTCAAGCTCTGGGCCGTGCTTCGCTACTACGGAGCGGACGGGCTGCGCGCGCTGATCCGCGAACACGTGCGCCTCGCCCAGCTCTTCGCTGCGCTGGTCGAGGCGGAGTCCGGCTGGGAGATCGCCGCGCCCCATCCGTTCTCGACGGTGTGCTTCCGGCACGCCGAGGCCGACAACTTCGCGCTCGCGCGCGCGGCGACGGCGACGGGCGAGCTCTTTGTCGCAGCAGCCATGCTGCGCGGCCAGGACGTGATCCGGCTTGCGATCGGAAATGCCCAGACGACCGAGGCGGACATCCGTCGTTCGTGGGAGGTGCTGCGCGCGTGCGCGCCGGCGTAGGAGCGGGCTACCGGGCGGTGGTCTTCGATCTCTGGGAGACGCTGATCGACTGGGACCGCGCTGCGGCGTCCGCGATGCTGCACGAGGTCGACGCGCTCGTCGGCGACGGTTTCGCGGGGCGCTGGGACAGCTCGCCGCTTCGCTACGTCGCGCCGATCCGCATCGCGCTCGCCGAGGCGGGCGTGCCGGCCGAGCTCGTCGAAGAGGTGTGCGCGATCAGGCTTCGCTACCACCGCCGGGCGCTCGCGCCGCGGCCGGGTGCGCTGGACACGCTGCGGCGTCTGCGTGCAGACGGGTACCTCGTCGGTTTGATCACCGTGTGCAGCGAGGACATCGAGGTGCTCTGGCCCGAGTCCGAGTTCGCCGGGCTCTTCGACGCCGAGGTGTTCTCCAATGCGGTCGGCCTCGCCAAGCCGGACCCGCGCATCTACCTGCACTGCCTGGAGCTGCTCGGAGTCGAGCCGCACGAGGCGGTCTTCGTCGGCGACGGCGCAAACGACGAGCTCGCAGGCGCCCGCCGGGTGGGAATGGACGCGATCCTCATCCACCGGGAAGGCGACGGTCCGATCTGGTCCGGCCTCGACGACTGGGACGGTGCGCGCATTTCGTCGATCCCGGGCGTCCTCGACCTGCTCGAACGGTGAGCGTCACGATCCGGCGCTCGGAGCGTGCCGAGGCGGAGACGCACTTCGAACTGCAGCGCGCAGCGTCGGTGGCGGGCTTCGCACACGTGTTCCCGCCCGCGCTCTACCCGTTTCCCGACGCCGAGGTTCGTGCTCGCTGGCGCACCTTCGCAGGCACGGTGCTGCTCGCCGAGCGAGCCGGGCGCGCGGTTGGGGTCGCGGCGTTCGAGGCCTGCTGGCTGCACGGCCTCTATGTCGTGCCGGAGGAGTGGGGCAGCGGAGCCGCGGCGGCGCTGCACGACGCGGTGCTCGAGGAGCTGCCCGACTGTCCCGAGCTGCGCCTGTGGACGCTCGAGGCGAACCGCCGCGCCCGGCGCTTTTACGAACGCCGCGGCTGGCGCTTGAACGGTGAGACGCGTGTCGTGCCGTTCCCGCCGCAGCCGCTCGACGTCGGCTACGTGCTGGTGCGAGAAGAGCCGTAGGCCTCGAGTGCTGCGTCGTGCAGCGCGACGCGATACCGCCAGAACGCGTGCCCGGTTGCAAGCAGCCGCTCCCGCAGCGGCCCTGCCAGCTCGCCGAGCGTGCCCCAGCGCGCCGCCGCGATCTCGTCAGCGTCGCGCGGCGCGAGCACGTTCCCCTCCGTGCGGGCGAGGAACACGTGTGTCCGCCATGAGACGTCGTGCCGCGCCGAATGGAACGTCGCACGCGTCGCCACCAGATAGCGCTCGAGCCGCACTTCGAGCCCGGTCTCCTCGAGCGCCTCGCGCTCGGCGCCCGTGGCGAAATCCTCGCCGGGCTTGATGCCGCCGCCGGGCGGGCGCCAGATCCCCGCGGCGAACTGCGGCTTGCGAATCAGCGCGATCCGGTCGGCCGGATCGAGGATGAAGAGCGTCACATCGTGCATGCGGTTCGGGTTGTAGGTCGCGAGCGCATGCTCTCGACCAGAGATGTCACCGGCCCAATCGAGGTCGACCGGCTCCCCGTAACGGGCCCGCAGCGGCGCGAGCACTTCCTCGGTCACGTGCACAATCACGATTGTGCCGCGTGTGCGCAGACCCAGGCGCCAGGCGCCGGTGCTCGAATTGCTCGAGGCGACCCTGCCCGAGCTTCGGCGCGGCCTCACCGGTTCGGCCGCACGGACTGTCGCCTACGAGCTCTTCGAGAAGCTCGGCTTCGGCGCGGTCGCCGTCACCGACACGCATGAGGTGCTCGCCTTTGTCGGCGCCGGAGCCGACCACCACGGTCCGGGTGACCAGCCGATCAGGCCGGTGTACGAGTCGCTCGCGCGGGCGCGCCCCCTGCTCGCGCCGCTCGGGATCCGCACCGAGTGCCTGCACCCCGCCTGCCCGCTGGGTGCGGCGGCGGTGATTCCGCTGCAGTTGACGGACGGTCCGGCCGGGGCGGTCGTCGCGTACGCCACCGCGGGCTCGCCGCTCGACGAGCAGACGGTGGACGTGCTCGAGGCGCTCGGCACCCAGCTCTCGGCGCAGCTGCAGCTCTCCGAGCTGCACTCGGCGACCACGACCGCGTTGCAGGCTCAGATGGAGCCGCACTTCGTCTTCAACGCGCTCAACACGATCGCCTCGTTCATCCGCACCGAGCCCGAGCGGGCGCGCCGTCTCGTGTTGGCGTTCGCCGACCATCTGCGCAGCCGCCTCGCGCGGCCGGGCGAGTTCATCACGCTGGAAGAGGAGTTGCGTCACGTGCGCAGCTACCTCGAGCTCGAGCAGGCGCGGTTCGGGTCACAGCTCGAGGTGACGGTCGACGCGGCGCCCGGCGCGCTCGCGGTCAGGTTGCCGCCGCTCCTCGTGCAACCGCTGGTCGAGAACGCGATCAAGCACGGCAAGACCGACAGGCCACTGCACTTGCTCGTGCGCGCCCGGGTGCGCCGCGGCCGGCTGCGGGTGACGGTGCGCGACGACGGTCGCGGCATCGCGCGCGAGGTGATCGAGCGCGTGCTCGAGCCGGGGGTCGGCGAAGGCACGGGCCTCGGCCTCGCCAACGTCAACCAGCGGCTCGTGGCCCACTACGGTGAGACGGTGCGGCTGCGCTCGTTCCCGTTCGGGACGGTCGTGCGGCTCGAGGTGCCGATCGAAGCGGAGCAGGCGTGATCCGCGCACTGCTCGTCGACGACGAGGCGCCGGCGCGGTCGGAGCTCCGCTATCTGCTTGCAGCGCATCGCGACGTGCAGGTGGTCGGCGAGGCGGGCAGCGCGCGCGAGGCAATCGAGCTTGCCCGCGACCTTCCGTGCGACGTCATCTTCCTCGACGTCGAGATGCCGGGCCTGACCGGGGTCGACGCTGCGCCGCTCGTGCGCGAGCGCAGCGACCCGCCCGCGGTCGTCTTCGTCACCGCCCACGAGCGCTATGCGCTCGACGCGTTCGCGGTCGAGGCGTTCGACTACCTGCTGAAGCCAGTCGATCCGGACCGGCTCGCGCGCGTGATCGAACGCCTGCACGAACGCTCGGTCGAGAACGTCATGGCGGTTGAGAGAATCGCGGTCGTCTCAGCCGGGGGCACGGAGCTGCTCGACTACGACCAGGTGCACTACGCGCAAGCTGACGGCGACTACAGCCGCGTGCACACGTATGGCCGCTCGTATCTGTGCACCTCGTCGCTGCGCGAGCTCGAGGAGAAGCTGCCGCCCGCGCGGTTCGCGCGCGTTCACCGCTCCTACCTCGTCAACCTGAGCAAGGTTGCAGGGGTCCGCCGCGCCGCGCCGGATCGATTGCGGCTGCAGCTCGCCGACGCAGAGCAGACGGAGCTCGACGTCGCCCGCCGTCAGGCGCGCCAGCTCCGCGAGCGGCTCGGCCTCTAGACCAGGCGTAAGGACTCTGGCCCAGGCAGCGTCGTCGCACTCCCGCCTGAGCAAACCCTTGACGCACGCACCGGTTCGTGCAATTCATTGCTAGAAGGATCGTCAACCTGTGATCGGAGGTAGACGTGGATTGCGACGGCGGCCGTTTGCGGCTCCACCCTTATCGGATGCGGGCGCTGTTCGTTCTGTCTGCCGTGTGCAGCTTCCTTGTCCTGGTCGCACCGACAGCTGGTGCGTCGTCGGCTCAGTGGAAAGTTGTCGCATCGAACACTGGCACAGTGGGCTACATCAAAGTCTTCTTCGGCTCGCGCGGACCGAACCACTACCCCGGCACGCGCTTCATCGCGGGCATCAGCCTCAAGGGCTTGCGGTTGGCGGTCCGGATGAGCGGCGGGGTCTCCGCGGCGGGAGGGGCAACGAACGTCATCCAGCTCGGTTGCAGTGGGCCGCCTCTCTATCACGGACCTGCATCGTCGTACGACTATGCGCCGACCGCGGCCGGCCTTTATCGGATCGCGTTGCCGCGCGGCTTTCCGGCAGCGCCCGGCTTTCCGCACCCCTACGAGCAGTGTTACCTCAGCGCCGAGGTGCGAGGCTCTCTTTCGAACGGCACCTTTAGTACCGTGACGGTTCAGCTACTGATGTCGCACGGCTAGACCCCTGAGCTCTCTTCCGGAGCACTCTTGCTGCTCTGGCATCTGTGAACTCCCGAACGCTCATATGGATTGCGGCGTGTCAACCGGGCAGGGGTTATTCGCCCCGCTGTTTGTGGGGTTCGGGGACGGCGGGGGGAGCGCACCGGCTGTCGTCGACGTCTGTGTCGCGACTCATATGCGCGGGTTGGTGCCGCATGACCGGGTATGCGAAATGAGGAGCGGAGCCGATCTCTGGCGTCGAG
>Ga0307373_10000997_pt1 | contig 53752 bp, 42 predicted proteins | sample OX2MG_FD_202534 | JGI IMG/M metagenome (GOLD analysis project Ga0307373, IMG submission 202534) | Soil microbial communities from Risofladan, Vaasa, Finland - OX-2 | ecosystem: Environmental > Terrestrial > Soil > Coastal area > Acid sulfate soil | place: Finland: Risofladan, Vaasa | collected... | reverse complement strand
AGTTTTCCGAGTTTGCGAACAGCTGCAAATGCTTTAACATCAATAAAAGTTCCCGCTGTGGGCGTGTAGCTCAGCTGGGAGAGCACCTGCTTTGCAAGCGGGAATTTGAATTTATCAAATCTTGCCGGAGCCGACGCAACCCGCTTAAAAGTGGCAAGTTCGAGCGAAACGAGACAAGCCGTTTTTCTCCTTTTTATTCGCCTTCTTTTCGCAAATTGGCCGTTTTTGCCGCGACTTGTACTACGTTTTTACTACGGGCAATCGTCTGCTTTCAAGGCAGATAAACCAGGCCGTCCGCATGGAGGGCGCTACTGCGCGCTTACAAACGGGATGGACGCACCGTGAATCAGCCTAGCATCGTCGCTGCACAGAAACAGCATCACCCGAGCGATTTCCTGAGGTTTAGGCCATTTACTGTAATCAGCGCCGGGGCCATGTGGTCGATCATCGCCACGGCCGCAGATTTCGAGGCAGTATACTCAGCCGAATCGCCGGATCTATTTTGTCCCGACATTTTATGGCGTCTCTTGCGTTGTAGGCGAAGAGGACGAGGGCAGTGATTGGCGAGGATTTCCACACGGATGAATGGGTGCCGTGCTTCCGTCTCTTCAAGTCGCATGTGCCCGCTGGCTTCGTATTTGGCTGAGCAGGTGCAGAATCTCGATGTACATCCACACGAGCGTTACCATGATCCCAAAGGCGTCGTACCATTCCATGTACTTGGCGGAACCCGCGCGAACGCCCGTCTCTATGAAATCGAAATCCAAAATCAGGTTCAGTGCCGCCACGATTACGATAAATACGCTGATTGCGATTCCCCACGGAGTAGAGACACGTGATGGCCGAAGAAGCCCATCACGAGGTCGATCATATAGAGGAGAAAAATTCCTCCGGTCGCGGCGATCACGCCAACGGTGAATTTCGGAGTCGCTCGAATCACGCCAGATGTGTGTAACAGCAGCATCACGGCGGTGACGGCGCCCGTCAAGCCGAGCGCCTGGAACGCGATGCCGGGATAGACCTGGTTGAGAACCCCTGAAATTCCGCCCAGCGCGAGACCTTCGCAGAGCGCGTAAATCGGAGCGGTGAACGGCGCCCATTCCTTCTTGAAAATCGTGACAATCGCGAACACGAGGCCGCCGATAAGTCCGCCCCACAAGCACAGCCCCAAGGCTTCCGGCTGCGTGCGGGCTAGCCACCACGTCCAGGCGACGGTTGCGACGGCGCAGAACAACAGCAGGCCGGTCTTGTTGACCGTGCCCTGCAGCGTCATCGCCTCGCCGGCGATGGTAAAGCGATTCTCGAACGTGTTCGCGTTCAGGGCGGGATTGGAAGTCTTAAAAAGACCGGGCATAAACCGACTCCTTTCAGAACGCCGTTCTGCCAACAGTGCGGCCGGCGCAACCAACGCCTTGTAAGAAGCTTGTTACGTTTGCATGCACCCTTGATTCGGCCAGAACTCCAAGACCGAGGCAATTGGACGAAAGTATCGGCTCTCCCTTTGCATCGGCGGGCATAGGACCATTCACGAGTCGGCTTGACCACGCCCGACTTCGCGATCTTATATTGTCGAAATTCCGGACGGATTTTGGTAATCGAGTCACTAACACGCGCCCAGCAGCTCAATTGCGCCGAGCGAGCGTCTGAAAGCCCCCATCGCTCCGACTGATACGGTAGTATCGGCAATACCATCGTCCAATTGTTTCGCGTCCACTCTACTGGCTTAATCGCGCTTGTTCACTGGCGGTGTTGCATCGTGTGTGGGTATGCAACCCAGTGAAAACAGGGGCGACATGGGGGCAGCGCTGACTCTAGTCACCAGATCGCCGGGACTGTGTGGGGAGATATGGAGCAAGACCTACTGGACATCCTCGTAATTGGCGAGAACCAACAACGTTGCTGTCATCTTATGAAATCCTTGGAGCAGCTGAAGTGCCGTTGTTGGTTCGCTTCTGCAACTGAAGAAATACGTGCAGCTCTTGATCACCACAACTTCCGTTTGGTGCTAAGCACTCGGCCGGTGACTGAGGGAAGCGCGCTCATGCCGTTGCTGTGCAAGCCAAAGCGAAGCGTTTTCTATTCAATTCCGGTTGAAAATGGCTGTTTGTGGTTTAGGGCTTTCCCTGAAATCGTCGCTGGTCAGCGGCTGTCCGCGGTCACAGCAGGCGCGTTCGCGAGGTTCCTGACAAATCTTATCCCACGACTTAAGGCTCCCAAGGACTCCATTTCGATATCCTCGAGCACGGCACTTTTCAATCCGGCCCCACGTGCGGCGCGGAGAAACCAAGTGGGACAAGATGAAAATACAACCAGTCAATCGACCTGATATCTCGGCGGCGAGGCGGCGCTCTGGCAACGAGGACTCACTTAAAGGCCAAGAAGAGGAATTGGTCGCCGAGGCAAAAGGCGGATCTCTTCATGCCTTTGAACAACTCGTCGACTGTTATGCAGCTAGGGTATTTCGTGTGGCTCGGTCCCTGACTCATGACCGCGCGGATGCGGAAGAAATCATGCAGGACGCATTTGTAAGGGCATTCGAGAACCTGCCGCACTTCCAAGGTGAGTTTCGTTTCTATACCTGGCTGGTTCGCATCGCGATCAACGAAGGGCTGATGAGGACGCGCCGCTATCGCTTGAATGAGATTTCCGTGGATGACGTATTTGAAAATGAAGACTGTCGTCTTCCTTGCGAGCTTCAAGATTGGGGGCCATCTCCTGAACAGCGCTATTCACAGAAGGAGCTACACGGAATTCTCGATAATGCGATCAGCCAGCTCGCGCCCGGATATCGAATGGTCTTTCAGCTTCGCGACGTCGAAGGTTTTTCTACGGAAGAAACTGCTCGATCTCTCAATCTCTCAATACCCGCTGTGAAGGCACGCTTGTGCCGCGCGCGCTTCCGGTTACGTGAGTTATTGAACGAGTCTTTTAAACCCACAATCGCGCCGTAGCCGCAGAGTGGATCCCAGTTTTCGTGAGATCAAAGGACAAGCCGCAAACGCCGAGTGGAGTCAAACCTAACGACTCCTCATCTCGTCGAGGGGCCGCTAACGAACCGGCTGCCCGCCTCGAAGGAACGCGGCGGCCGGCCCACTTCGCGCGTGATGCCGACTCTCATAGTCGTACCTATTTGCCCAGTGTCTCGAAGAGCTGTGCCCAACCATAGAAGACCGTCAGCACATAAATCAGCGCCGTCGAATCGCTCATCGATGTCCAAGGCAGCGGCAAGCCGTCCCGGCCCTCTCGCCAAATCTCTCAGCTTGTCGGTTTTGCGGAGCTTTTCCATTACGTCGATGCCCTCAACCGGCTCAATGGCGCGCAAGAGCACTCCTGCACCGACGCCGGCCTCTTCCGCGGTGACATTGAGCATGTATGACGTCCCATAGATAAAGTACACATAGGCGACTCCCCTTGCCAGGAATAGAGATTGGTTTCTGGCCGTTTGTCCCCGATAAGCAGCATGCCCACTTCGGTCGCCCGGCGGGTAAGCCTCTGTCTCCACAATGCGCCCGCTGATTCTGGTTCGCCTGATTTTGCGCACAATGGTTTTCCCGATCAGATAGCGGGCCAACTCGGCCGTGTCACTCGGCTAGCTGCCCAGTGATAGCCGACGGACTTCGTTAGCGAGATGAAACGCGGTTTGCAAAACAAACTGATCCTCCGCCAACCCAAATCGTTATGGCAGCCTCATTCGCCTACCAGAGCGTCTGTAATCCGACCCGCCGGAGCGCAAATCCTGCAATAATGCCCATCGTCAGCCTCCGTAGTCGTCGATGTAGTTCGGCGGTATCCCACGGCATAGTAGCGCCACAACGCTTCTTCATCCCGGTGTCTGATCTCTCCATACCCGATGCGACGCCCAGCACTACACCACGAGCGCGAAAAGAAACCTATTGGACGAAGGTATCGTTCGTTGAGTTCATGCGCTGAAGGTCCGCGTAAGACGGCAGCTCGGCTCGCCACCTGTACAAAAGTATCGGCGATACCATCGTGCAATTGATTCCTCTACGTACCGCGGGCTTAATTGCGACGGTGGACCACCTACAAACCAATCGAAATTGCGTGAGGCGCAACTTTAACGAATTGTGCTTAGGAGACGTCATCATGGCGCTGCAAAGCTTGTTGAATACAACCCAGCCGGCTGCTCCACGCGTGCGCGACGGAGTGTCGATGCGAGTGAGACGCGACGGGGCAAGTGGCTTCGCCCAAGATGCGAAATACGATGCGGCCGCTCGCAGCGGTGCGAGCGCATTCGCCGAAACGAAACTCGTAGCGGCGGCGAAGAAGGGAGATGAAATCGCCTTTCGGGAGCTGGTAGAAAACCACAAAGGGCGTATTTACCTTCACGCTTTTCGCATCGTGGGCAATTCGGAGGACGCTGAGGATGTCCGTCAGTTGGTGCTTCTAAAAGCGTTTCTTCATTTGTCTGAATTCAAGGGCCAATCTTCCTTTTCAACCTGGATCACGCGAATCGCAATCAACGAAGCCATCATGATGCGGCGCAAGGATCGGCGTGGGCTGGAGGTGCCAATCGACGAAGCGATTCCCTGGGACGACAGCCCGTCTGCGCCAGAGGTCGCTGATAGTCGCCCCAATCCCGAACACTGGTACGCCCAACTGGAATGGCGGGAGATTTTACATTCCGCCTTGCGTGCACTGCGGCCGGCTGTACGACTGGCGCTTCTCACGTATGGCATAGATGAACTTTCAGCCCGACAGACGGCTGAAATGCTGGGCATAACCGTCAGTGCCGCGAAATCCCGCATCACCCGGGGTCGGCGAGCACTTCGCAATAAGATTCGCCGGCATTTGGCTTCTGCCGACACGGTGCAGATCGGTTTGCGACGGGGTTTTTGAACCCAAGAGGCATGGGGAAAATCAAACCAGTGAGTTATTGCCAATAAAAAGGAGTGGCGCAAATGAAAAGCAAGTGGGCCGTTACGCTTTTGGTTCTCGCAACATCACTATCCATCTTGGGCGGAATAGCCGCGGCGCAGCAGGACAGGTATACGCTGAAAGTTCCTGGCGGCCTCGCATTCTCCGAGTTTCGGGGCTATGACACATGGCAGGACGTCGCGCCGAGCACGACCGAGGGCAGCGTCAAGTCTATTCTGGCGAATCCCACGATGATGAACGCCTACAAAGAAGGCATACCGGCCAACGGCAAGCCTTTTCCCGATGGCTCGAAGATCGTAAAGATCGAATGGGCCAAGAAGAAAAATGCACTGTCGCCTTATTTTGTCGAGGTGCCGGACACCCTGAAATCTCTTGCCTTCATCGAGAAGGACGCCAAAAGATTTCCGAACACGCACGGGTGGGCCTACGCTAAATGGGACTACGATCCCGCCTCGGGCACATTCACGCCTGACGCTCTTTCCGCGAGCGGACACACGTGCGGGTACACGTGCCACACCGCGGTGAAAGCAACTGACTACATTTTCACCGCGTATCCCAAGAGGTAAGCGCTCGTATCTGATGCGGTCCGGACGGAGTTCTTGGCTGTAGTTTGAACTTCCGTGGGAGGGCAGTTTCTGGACGATAGGAAATGTCGCCTTTATCGAGCGTCATAAACTCGGCGGCACATGCGTGAACACAAGATGACCTCCGGCCAGGGCGCTCGTGGCCGCTTCCTGTTCCATCCGTGTGGCTCGCCGAGGTGCAGGATGTGGATTCTCCACTGCTGATGTGCGCCTTAAGACGAACCGAGTCATTCACGGACCGGCCGTTCTCTGTGAAGGCTGCTACTTTACGAGCGATTCCCAATTGGCCGGCACCCTTCCGGCGGGTCCTGGCGCGGGCTGACTTTCGGGATGCGCGTGCGGCGGAAGCAATTCCACACCTTCGATCATTTCCTGCTTCTGGTAATCGAAGAACCAGTCCTCACCCGGCTCAAAGCTGGATATGATCGGATGCCCCGTTGCCGCCGCATGCTTCGATGCACGCTGACTCGGAGAACTGTCGCAGCAACCGATGTGCCCACATTCCGCACACCGACGAAGGTGATACCACCAACCTTTCGGTGACGCTAAACACTCGACGCAGCCACTGCCGCTCGGCTTTGATGTGGGGTTGATCCCGCGCAGACCCTTTCTCATTTCCGATTTTCCCTTCCTGTCCTCTGTCGCATTTTAGCGAGCGCCATGCAGCGTAAGTAAAATCTTTCCTCTCTTGTGCGGCGCACCGGCCAGCAGTTCGTGCGCCTTCCGAGCTTCTTCGAGCGGGAGCACGGTCCCGACCTCCGTGGTCAGCTTTCGGCTATCGAGCATTCTCGCGAGGATGTCCAGCCGTGTCGCAGTCACGTCTGCCAAGAAGAACGCTGAACGAAAGCCCGGAGGCTGTGGCGGTGGCGAAATCACTGATACGAGGATGCCGCCCGGCTTTAAAGCGCGGAATGAACGATGCTGCGTCTCGCCTCCGACCGTGTCGAGTACCGCATCGACGGGGGGCACGACATCTTCGAACTTTGTCGTTTTGTAGTTCACGACCATCTCGGCCCCGAGGCCGCGAACATAGTCGAGATCCCCGGGTCCAGCGGTAGCGAAAACCTGTAGCTCTGCTTGCCTCGCCAGTTGCACCGCATACGCGCCAACATTGCCAGCTGCCCCGTGGATTAATACCGCTTGGCCTGCCTTCATCCTTGCATGGTCGAACAGCATCTGATACGCCGTCACCGCTACGACCGGCACAGACGCCGCTTCGACGAAACTCAACGACCTTGGCTTTGCGGCTACCATCTGTGCCGACGCCACCGCGTATTCGGCATAAGCGCCACAGAACTGTTTGTTTGTGACGCCGAAAACATCGTCACCCGGCTTGAACTGAATGACTCCTGTTCCCACGGAGTCGACAACCCCCGCCACATCCGACCCGAGAATGATCGGAAGGGACAGTTGCACTACGCTTTTTCCCGCGCGAATGAGCGCGTCCCATGGGCCAACCCCTGCAGCAGCAACGCGTACAATCAACTCACCTCCGTTCGGCCTGGGACATGGCACCTCGTCGATCACAATCGCGTTCGGGGGGCCAAAATGATGGACTCTTCCGGCTTTCATTCTGCCTCCCGCAGGACTGGCACGCTCGTGTCAAGCCACTAGCAAGATCTTCCCGCTGCCACCCTTTTCCGCCGCTGCTTGAGCCTCGGCGGCTTCACTGAGTGGCAGTTTCTGGCTAATCGGGATCACCAGCTTGCCATCTCGTACCGCTTCGGCCATGAACTCAAGCGTTTTCCTATCGAATTTTGAGAATACGTGCACCACCTTCACGGACGGGTACTTCGCCGCGTTCTGCGGCGCCTCAACAACCGATGCGTACGTGCCTCCCGGCTTGACCTTGGCGATCAGCTTTTCGGCGGTCCTTCCGCCGACCGTATCCGCCACCGCATCAAGCTGCGGAAGATTCTCAATCGAGGTGTCGTCGTCGGTTGCGACAACCCGATGCGCGCCGACAGTCTTCACCTCATCTATCCGCTTCTTCAAAACCCCCGCGATTACCGTCGCCCCGCGTTGCTTCGCAGTGAATACCGCCGAACGCCCGACATTACCAGCAGCGCCTATGACGAGGACCGTCTGGCCCGCGTTCACTCCAGTAGCCAAGAGGAGCTGATTGCCAGTCGTCGTCACCAGCGGCAGCGCCGCCGCCTGGACCAAATCGAGCCCCTTGGGAACTTTCGCCAGAATCACGGCTTTCACGACACAAAGTTCGGCGTAAGTATTGTCCGCCATAGCGAACACTTCGTCGCCGACGAAAAAGCCTTCCACTCCCGGCCCAATCTTGACTACGGTCCCCGCCATATCGACTCCTATAAGCCCCGGGAACCGTATAGGATAAAAATCCTTCGTTAATCCAGCACGCCGCTTGTAGTCGATCGGATTCACGCTTGTGGCGACGACCCGCACCAAAACTTCGCCGAGACCCGGAACCGGGTCAGGGTAGTCCTCAAACTTCAGCACTTCGGGACTGCCATATTCGTGAACGACGATTGCCTTCATAATTTCTCTCCTTCGATGAGGGCCATCAGTTGACCATTGAACAGCTTCAGGCGTGAACTCACGACCTGCTTCACGGATTCGATGACCGGGGGCAGAATCTTATATGGAACTACTTCGTTCGGTTGACTCGCCAGGCTGCCTTCCAGGGACCGCCGCCATGCGACCCGCAGTTCGGTATTGATGTGGATGATGTTGATCCCGGCAGTAATCGCCCTTAGAAAGTCTTCGTCATCCGTTCCCGACCCGCCGTGAAGGGTGAGAAAGATCCCAGTTGCCTTCTTGATCTGGGCGATTCTTTCGATGTTTAGGTGCTTTTTGGTTTTTCCTTCGACCATGCTTTCCAGCATGCCATGCATGTTGCCGACCGCAGGCGCAAGAACGTCGATTCCAGTGGAGCCGACGAATTGTCGGGCTTCTTCAGGTGTGGTGAGGTTCCGAAAACCGTTTGGAACGGCTTGATGGATTTCAGAGCCGGTTCCGATGTCGCCTATCTCTCCCTCCGCAAGAATTGCGGGGTTGATCGCTTTAATGGCCTCAACAGCGTCCTTCGTGCGAGAAACGTTCTGGTCAAAGGGTAACGCGGAAAAATCGATTACGACTGCATCGAACCCTGCCCTCGCCGCATCCACTGCTCTGGCTAGTGAATGCGTATGGTCTGCGTTCAGGAAAATGGGAACGCCATGTTCCTTCCGCATGACTTTCACAAGCGCTGCGAGTTCATATGTCCCCAAAAAGTCCCGCTCTCCTTCCGACGCGCCTACGATTACCGGAACTCTGACCTCAACAGCAGCTGCGACAACTGCCTTTAGCAGAACCAGATCGGCAACATTGAAATGGCCCAACGCCGCGCCCTGTTGTTGCGAACGAATCAACACATTTTGTAATGCATCCATGGTCGTGGTCCTTCCATGATGACCGGTGCCAGGCGTCGGAGAGGGCGCCGCCGAGTGCGGAGAATCCCCACTGAGCGAAAGGTCCAAACCGTTCTTCGAGAAAGCTGCTTCCCAGTTCCTCGTCGCCCGAGTGCGAATCGGTCTCCATTCGCCCGACCGAATCGCCTGCCATCAGCGATTTCACTCCACGTGCCCCGGCGAAGCAATTGGACGATAGTATTGGCGATACGTTTGTGTGGGTCCCACAGATCGAAGTACACACCACCTGAGCCTATGACCGATCCGCGCTTTGGCGGTGGTCGATACGTTCGTCCAATAGACTTGTCGTCGCGCTTCTGCCAATCTCGCCTCGGATGGTCACTCGCTCTGACACGGAAAAGACTACCGAATGGCCGGCACCGGCGCGCCGAAAGAGACCACGCGCGCGACCGCCTGTCGCCTCGGACACGCTTGGTGTGAACGTTTTTACCGCCCGGGAAAGGCTATGGCGGCGAGCGGCCTAAGCTCTTCGGCGAGGCGCTCGGCTTTGACTCGATCAAGTCGACTTTAATCTTCGGCGAGTACGACGCGGTACTGGTAGACGCAATGATGAGGTAGCTGGGGACGAGGCTCTCGCAAATTGGGTTGCTCCGTACAAGCTAAGATCTCGGGAAACAGATTCGATTTCAGAGAGGAGAACAAGATGACAACAAAAGGAAAAATCTTGGTGCTGGTCTCAAGCGGTCACGGCTTGCCATTGAAAGATGGCAAGGTTTATGCCGGCGCTGGCTACTATCTCAACGAACTGACGGTTCCCGTTCGCGCCTTGATGAAGGAAGGCTACGAAATCACTTTCGCCAACCCCAAAGGCAACACGCCGCAAATGGATGTCCATTCCGCTGTCGCCGATTTCTTCGGCGGGGACGAGGCTAGGCTTCAGGATTATCTAAAATTCCGCGACAGCCTGACTGGGCTCAAAAATCCAACTCGCATCTCGGATGTCATCGCATCGGGCCTGGATCAATATGACGCTGTTTTCGTCCCTGGTGGCCATGGCCCGATGATCGATCTTCTCGATGATCCCGGCGCTGGCACAGTGATGAGACACTTTCATGAAACATCCAAGCCTACGGCGGTGCTGTGCCACGGCCCGATTTCACTTCTCTCAGCTCTTCCGAATTCGACGGAGGTGGTCGCAGCGCTGGCAGCGGGCGATGCCGCTGGAGCGCGGGCAAAGGCTCAAGGATGGATTTATTCTGGATACAAGATGACCATCTTTTCGACGGCGGAAGAGCAGCAGCGGGAGCCGCTTGAGATTGGCGGTAAGGTTCTCTTCTATCCGGACTTCGCCTTGCGTATGGCGGGCGGTGACGTAAGTGTGGTCGCTCCGTGGAAGAGCTATGTCCTCCAAGATCGCGAGTTGATCTCAGGTCAGAACCCGTTTTCGGACGAAGCGCTTCTGAAACTTCTTCTACCGGCACTCAGGGGGAGAAGAAGCGAAGGGGCTCGCGCATCCTCCGTTGGATAGAGCGTTCGCTACTAAGCGAGTGACGCTGCCCCACCCATCGTGCTTTTCGATGGATGGGAGGCACGGACCTGAACCTCACGTTCCAAAGCGCTCTACCACGCTACCTTGGGCGCAGTGCCACCCACGCTTCGAACCGCGCCCTTTGGCCTCGCTCAGGGCAGGCTCCGGGTGGGGCGGCCTCGGCTGTTTGGCCCGGAGCAGGCCCTGGCTTCGCCTTGGCCGCTGTTTTGTTTTCGACGCGAGGAAAGGAATCTTCGATGAACTACCCTACCACTTACCGCACCCTGCAGGTCGACAGCCTGTCGATTTTCTACCGAGAGGCTGGACCTAAAAATGCGCCAGCGCTTGTCCTACTGCACGGACTTCCTTCTTCGTCGCGGATGTTTGAGCCGCTCTTCGCGAGGCTCTCCGATCGCTATCACCTGATAGCGCCTGATTACCCCGGTTTCGGACACAGTGACTGGCCGGACCCGAAGAAATTCGCGTACACCTTCGATAATTACGCCCGGATCATGAACCAATTCACTGAGGCGCTCGGCCTCTCGCGCTACACGCTCTACATGCAGGATTACGGTGGCCCGGTAGGCTTTCGCATGATCCTGGCGCACCCGCAGCGCGTGGAAGCTCTCATTATTCAAGACGCGGTCGCGCACAACGAGGGCCTGGGCGTGAATTGGAAAACGCGGCGAGCCTTTTGGTCTGATCGCGCGACCAATGAAAGTGGGCTGCGGGCGAATTTGCTCTCGCTGTCGGCGACACGCACTCGTCATGTTGGCAACGATCCGAACGTGGAGCGCTACGACCCCGATCTCTGGATGGATGAATTCTATTTTCTCAATCGGCCCGGCCAGGCCGAGATTCAAAGCGATTTGTTCTATGACTATCGAACCAATGTAGACGCCTATCCGAAGTGGCAAGTGTGGATGCGCGAGAAGCAACCGCGGCTGCTAGTCGTATGGGGCAAATATGAGCTTTCGTTCGACCCCAGCGAGCCGGAACGCTATCGCACAGACGTGCCGAATGCTGAGGTTCACATCGTCGACGGAGGCCATTTCGCATTAGACACGGCGGCAGATCAGATCGCCGCGTTCGTGCACGGATTTATCCGCTCTTCACGCGAGGCGGACGTACGGCGAGCGGGATGAAGCTGCTTTGGCAAGGCCGCTAACGCGGCTGTGTGTCGGGTTGGCATCTTCAAAACGGAAGGTTATGTATATCGGCGAGAAGGCAGCGATCGTTAGCGGGCGCATCGGGAGGCATTCGCGCGGAGCAACGTCTCGTGACGCCAATCGAGAGCTTACTGCCTCCGACGGGCTGGTTCTCCTCGAGGGCGATATCGGCAAACCGCCGGCCAGGCGGTTGAGGCGGCAATCGACACCTTCAGAACAGCGCCACGCCCTGTTGTTGTTGCAAAGTTGCAAACGAGTCAAAACGTTTCGTGATGCATCGTGATCGTTATCCCTCCATGATGACCGGTGCTAAGCGTCACGCGTGGTACCGCGGTACCGCGAATCCCCACTGAGCAAAAGGCCGAACGCCGCTCTTCGAGAGCGGTAGCTCCAGTTCGTCCTCGCCCTAGTGCGAATGGCTCTCCATCCGTCCGTCCGACCGACTAGCCTGCCATGAGCGAATCCAGTCCACGTGCCCCCGGCGAATCAACTGGACGATAGTATTGGCGATACGTTTGTGCGGGTCCCGCAGATCGAAGTACACATCACTCTTTGCCTATATGTCTAATCCGCTCTTTGGCGGCGGTCGATACGTTCGTCCAATAGAATTCGCCATCGCGACTCTGGCCTAATCGGGTCCAGATGGACGCTGAGATCTCGGTGTGTCTCAGATCGAGCGGAACCCCGACTCCGAGACGAAGCGTGTCTTAGTCGGTAGGAGCACAGGAGCACGCCCCAAATGGAAGGGACTAACCACCCATGAAGGACTTCGACACAATCATTATCGGAACGGGCCAGGCGGGCCCGCCCATGGCAGCTCGGTTTTCGGATGCCGGGAAAACCGTCGCTATCATCGAACGCCGTAAATTTGGCGGCACATGCGTGAACACGGGATGTACCCCGACGAAGACGCTCGTGGCTAGCGCCTATGCCATTCATTGTGCCTCCCGAGGTGCCGAATACGGTTTCTCCATCGGTGACATGCGCGTTGATATGAAGCAAGTCAAAGCCCGCAAGGATGAAGTCTCAGGTGGGTCAAGTAGGGGAGTGGAGGAATGGCTACGAGGAACGGCAAATTGTACGGTCATTCAGGGTCACGCCCGCTTTCAGTCATCGAACACTGTGATGGTCAACGGTGAAATTCTGCAAGCCGACAAGATCTTTATCAACGTGGGCGGACGCGCCTCAGTTCAGGAAATGCCCGGGATTCACGATGTACCATTTCTCACCAACTCATCGATTATGGACATCGACTTCTTGCCCGAGCATTTCATCATTGTCGGCGGAAGTTATGTCGGGCTCGAGTTTGCCCAGATGTATAGGCGCTTCGGGAGCCAAGTTACGATCGTGGAGATGGGGCCGCGCTTGATTGGACGGGAGGACGAAGACGTTTCCCAAGGTGTGCGCGAAATCCTGGAGGCTGAGGGAATACACATCCGGCTGAATGCGAAATGTGTCTCACTTGCGAAACGCGATGGCGGTGTCGCCGTCGGCGTCACGTGCGAGGAGGGGTCGCCAGAAGTGACGGGCACTCACGTTCTTCTCGCCGTCGGACGTACGCCCAACACGGGTGACTTGGGTCTGGACCGGGCCGGCGTCGCCACCGATCACCGCGGCTACATAATCGTTGATGATCAACTGCAAACGAACGTGCCCGGCATCTGGGCTCTAGGGGACTGCAACGGCCGCGGTGCGTTTACGCATACTGCTTATAACGACTACGAGATCGTTGGGGACAATCTCTTCAACGGTGACCATCGGCGAGTTTCGGACCGGATCCAGGCTTACGCGCTGTATATCGACCCGCCGCTGGGGCGATGCGGCATGACCGATGCTGAGATACGGAAGTCCGGACGTCGTGCCCTCGCTGTGAAATATCCGATGAGCCGAGTGAGCCGAGCGTACGAAAAAGGTGAGACACAAGGTTTCATGAAAATCTGTGTCGATGCAGAAACGAAACAAATTCTGGGTGCTGCGATTCTTGGGGTGGGAGGCGATGAGGTGATTCACGTTCTGCTGGACGTGATGTATGCCAAGGCGCCATACACCGTCATCCAGCGCGCCATGCACATCCATCCGACGGTCGCGGAATTTCTACCGACCATCCTCGCCAAACTGGAGCCGCTTGCGTAATCGCGCGGAAGGCGATCGCTGTGAAGCCCGAGAAGAGTACGTATCAAGAACCGCGGGCTGAGCAGCACTTCAAGCTGATACCAACGTATCCCCAATACCATCGTCCAATTGCTCCGTTTTGAAGCCTCTGCTTTTATGCGTCTAGCGGACACGAATCAAACGGGTATACCGAACGAGAAGTTCTCAGGAGGGTACGATGGCTCAAACCAGTGCCGCTGCGGTGCAAGGCCAAGCAGAAGCCGTACAAGCTGCCAGCAGCAGAGTTGGAAGCGAGAGGCGGGACGCCTCCATTCGATCCAGGTACAAGGCGGTGCGATCAGCGACGAGCGCTCTTGCCGAAAGAATGTCGGCCGAAGATCAGATGGTTCAATCGTGCCCGGAAGCCAGCCCGATGAAATGGCACCAGGCTCATACCACATGGTTTTTCGAGACATTCGTGCTGCGTCCGTTCCTGAAAGGCTACAAGCCTTTTCGGGAAGACTTTCATTGGCTTTTCAACAGCTATTACAACTCCCTCGGCCAGGAGATTCCCGAGAAAAACCTACGTTCGGCCTTCTCCCGGCCCCCACTCGATGAAGTTCTCGCGTTCCGCTCGCACATCGATCAGGCGATGGATGAGTTTCTTTCGAGCGATATCGATGAGGAAGCAATACGGCGGACAGTGCTGGGCCTGAATCACGAGCAACAGCACCAGGAACTAGCCCTGACCGACATTAAGCATGCCTTTTTTTCTAATCCCCTGCACCCATCGTATGTCGAGGGCTCACTTTCGGAAAAAGGGGGGCCTCTAGGTTCCGACCGAACCTGGCATACGTTTAGCGGTAGATTGGTGGAGATTGGTTATCCATTTCGAGCAGAAGATCCACTCGATTTTTGCTTCGATAACGAAACTCCGTGCCACAAGGTCTATCTGGAACCCTTTCAAATCGCAGACCGCGAAGTGACCTGCGGCGAGTACTTGGAATTCATGTCGGATGGTGCATACGCGCGGCCCGAATCATGGCTTTCCGAAGGATGGGATAGTGTGAAGCGGGCTGCGTGGCAGGCGCCTCTGTACTGGCAGCGTGATGCTGAGGATAAGACCGGCTGGCGCGCGTTCACACTGAGGGGTTGGCACGGCCTTTCGGCACTACTTGATACGCCGGTGTGTCACGTAAGTTTTTTCGAGGCCGATGCGTTCGCGCGCTGGAGAGGTTGCCGGCTCCCGACCGAAGTGGAATGGGAATACATCGCGAGCCAAAACGCCGTGCGTGGAAACTTGCTCGACACGGGAATACTCCATCCCACTGCGGCGCGAACTGCGAGTCTTGGCCAACTGTACGGTGATTGCTGGGAATGGACGGCGAGCGCCTATACCGGTTATCCGGGATACAGGCCTTTGCCTGGTGCGCTCGGCGAATACAACGGCAAGTTCATGTCGAGCCAAATGATTCTGCGCGGAGGATCGTGCGTCACTCCTGCGAGTCATATGCGGGCGACTTATCGGAATTTCTTCCCACCAGCAACCAGATGGCAGTTCACCGGTATTCGTTTGGCCGCTTGAAAGGATTCACGCACATGGGAACCTACGTTCAGGCAGTTGACATCGAGCATCTCGCAATCTCGGACGGGCGCCAAGCACTGAGCTGCGAAGTGCGGCGCGGTTTGATAGCGCGACCACGATCGCTCTCGCCATGGATGTTCTATGATGCAGAGGGCTCGCGGCTCTTTGAGCGCATCACAAACCTTCCCGAATACTACCCGACGCGCACAGAGAGAGCCATCTTGTCGAAATACGCAGATGCGATCGTTGCCGCCGCTCACCGTGGCAGATCGTTGCCGTTGCGCCTCGTAGAGTTGGGTGCCGGCACAGCCTCGAAAACCTGTATTTTGCTCGAAGCTGCTTTGCGCATTTCCGACGATGTCGTTTACGTTCCAGTTGATGTCTGCTCCGACGCCCTTGAGTTGGCTTGCCAAAACGTCGCATTCGCTTTCCCGGAAGTGCGCATGCAACCCATCGTCCGTAACTACGTAAGTCACCCGCTCCAACTCGAACCCTTCGACGGCACCACACTCGCGCTCTACATCGGTACGAGCATCGGCAACTTTTCGCCTGAAGAGGCTCGAACGATCTTGCGGCACTTAGGCCTTCAACTGCGAGCCGGAGACGCGCTACTGCTCGGTACGGATATGGTGAAAGACGAAACGACTCTCTTGGCTGCATACGACGACAGCGAGGGAGTCACCGCAGCATTCAACTTAAACATCTTGCGGCGCCTCAATAGAGAACTCGGGGCCAACTTTGAGGCTGCCCGTTTCCGTCATCGCGCGCTTTGGAATTCGACCGAGTCTCGGATCGAGATGCATCTCGAGAGCACGCAGGAGCAGGTTGTGAGTATCGAGGACGCGGAACTCAATCTTCATTTCATGCGCGGCGAAACCATTCACACGGAGAATAGTCACAAGTTCACGGACCGCGATATTCGAACCCTTCTCAGGGGGGGCGGTTTTGAGATCAGAGGCGCATGGAAAGACGGTCGTGGTTGGTACACCGTCACGCTTGCATACCTCCAGTAGCGCTGGTGGAGAAGGTGCCAACCCCCGTGACAGTCCCCGGCTCAAAGCGTGCGGCCGATGACGCTAGCACGATCGGTTCTTGGCGTGGGTTCGTAAACGTCCGGTGGGGCCGGTGGGGAGTTAAAGAGATTTCGCGGCCCTTATCGTTCGACTTTAGTTCTGAGGTTTGGTCCAGTGCCCGTGCCACTGTCTGTAGAGGCCAGCAAGAAATTCATCCCAAGCGGCCGCGGGGCGGGATCTAGGATAGGGTTCGGGACGAATCGGTTTTTCCGAACTCCAGACGATCTCGAATTGTCCGCCTTCGACAATCTTTCCCAGTCGCACCGTCTTCCAAGTATGCTGATTCTCTGAATCTATTCGGACCGGCCCGCTGGGAGCATCGAATTTCTGCCTCCTTAGCGCTTCCCGGACGGCCGAGGTGTCTGTCGTCCCCGCTTCTTCCACCGCCTGAGCCCAGAGGTGGACTCCCAAATAGCCGGCTTCCATCGGATCGGCAGTTACGCGCTGGCGACCATATCGATGACGAAACTTCTCCACAAAAATGTGGTTCTTCGGCCGGTCGAGGCTCTGAAAGTAGTTCCAGGCGGCATAATCTCCCAGAGTTTCTTTCGTCGACAGGCTCAACAGCTCAATTTCGCCAACGCTGAAGTAGACAGTGGGAACTTTCGCAGGCGTAATCCCGGCGGCGCGCAGAAGGCGGGTATAAAACAAGTTCGTGTCGCCGACGAGGGAATTGAAGATCACGTCCGGCTTACTCCTTGCGATGGCGCGAACAACCCGGGTTATCTCCACGGTGTCCGGGAGCACGTACTCTTCACCAACAATCGCGCCCCCTAACTCCTCGACCTCGTCCCGGATAATCGCGTTCGCGGCCCGCGAATATACAGAATTCCACCCTACGAGAAAGTACCTTTTCTTTCGGAGGAAACCAAATGCCCACTGGACCGCGGGGATAATCTGTTGGTTGGGCGCCGCGCCCGTGTAAAAGATGTTGGGACACTGCTCCATTCCCTCGTATTGAGTCGGATAAACCAATAGGTGATCTTTTTTTTCCACGATCGGGAGGACTGACTTCCTGCTCGCAGACGTCCAGCACCCGAATATCGCGCAGGCCTCTTCCCTGGCGATCAATCTTTCGGCATGGTAGGAGAAAACTGTTTCTTCAGACCGTCCATCGACTACCACGGGAAGGATCTCTCGTCCTAAAATTCCCCCTCGCCCATTGATCTCTTCGATGGCGAGCAGAGTGGCGTCAACTACCGGGCCCTCGGTCCAGGCCATGGTCCCGGTCAGGGAATGGAGGATCCCTACTCGCAACTCGTTATGGGTTTTTCTAGGCTTCGTTTCTGGCGATGGGATTTCTGTGCGGGTCCCGACTGGCGAGGAAGGAGCCTCAAGTTCAACGCGAAGCAAAAAGCGATAGCCTCGCGCCGGAACGGTCTCGATGTACCGTGGCTTTCTTGCGTCATCACCCAGCGTTTCGCGCAGCTCTCGGATATATCCCCTGAGCAATTCATCACTAACGACGGTATCCGTCCAGATATTCTCGAGTAGCTCTTGCTTGGTCACCAGGCGTTGAGCGTTCCGGGCAAGGTAGAGCAAAACCCCAAACGTCTTGGGCCTCAACGGGATCAAGGTGGATTCCCGCCACAGCTGCTCGTTGGCGAGGTCGAGCCGAAACGGCTGGAATACAAGGGTGTCGCGCGAGGTCACTTAGCACCTGCCCGATTATAAAGGCCCTATTCTACGAAAGTTCCACGAAACTTCCACGCTTCTTCTATGCCCTGAACGCCTAGAATGCGGCATGGGTGTAGCGCCAGCTCATGACGAACCGTAGAAAGCGGAGCACGGCCGCAAAAGGACCAAAGAAAATCGGTTCGTCGCCAGAAGCTTCGGCCATGCCTCCGGAGCGTGCCTTTGTGGTTCAGTTTAGCCAGTCCACTCGGTTGGAGCGCGGTTGGTTCAGCGGACGAGTGGAGCACATCATGTCTGGGCGCCACGCAAGCTTCGTGAACCATCGAGAATTGACGGCGTTCTTTCGGAAAGTCATGAATCGACAACTTTGTCTGTCGCCAAAGAAAGTCCGTCGTCGTAGCGCCGGAAACTAAGGGGATCTGGAGACAAGTTACCACCTACAGCCAAACGTGCACGGCGTTTGTGCTCTCAACTCCGTGTTTCTGACGACGGAACTCGCGGCGCAAACAGCGGAAGTGCCATTCGTTGGGAACGTGGAAGTAAGCCTAATTGTTTCCAGTTGGCGGCGGGCGTACAATCACGTCGTTTTCCGGAGTAATGGTCATGCGACAACGGACCGCAGGGACGATCGCAGAACTTTGGCGGTATCCGGTCAAGTCGATGCTCGGGGAGCGGCGAAGCCAGCTCGCGATCACCTCTCGAGGAAGCCTTGGTGATCGTGCCAAGGCATTACGCGACCTCAACACCGGGAGGATCGCAAGCGCGAAGAAGTTCCCGCGGCTACTCGACTTTCATGCACGGTACGAAGTCGAGCCAACTTTCGACACTCCGGGGCGAATTGAGGTTACGACACCAGGGGGGCGGACAGTCTGCGCCGACGATCCTGCGGCATCCGCGATTATTTCGGATGCCCTTAGGCACCCGGTTCGATTGGAGAACGAACCGCGCAGCGAAGAAAAAACGGACATCAATCGTGCGACCGTGTTCGGTGACGTGCCGGTCAACAAATTCAAGCCGGACTGGACGCCCGAGACAATGCCTGATTATTTCCAACTGATGAAGGAGTCGTTCTTTGAAATAGGCGCCGTCTTTGTGATAGCAAGTGGCTCCGTAGATCATTTGCGCAGGCTACAGGGAGGGACGGCGAAGATCGACCGGCGCCGGTTCCGTCCGAATATTTACATCCAGTCTGAGCCGGAATGGAGTGGTTTCGTCGAAGACTCCTGGATCGGTGGCTCACTGGAAATCGGCGGAGCCGTAAGAATCCAGGAGTTCCAGCCAACGGTATGGTGCGTCACATCCACGCTGGCGCAGGAAGACCTGCCCCGCGATTTGAGCATTCTTCGCGCAATCGCCGACCATCATACGGGGTGCTTCGGCGCCTATGCGACTGTTTCTAAGCCAGGGTTGGCGCACGTCGCAGATCCGGTCATCCTACTCAACGAGGAAACGTCGGCGGCTGCCAGAGCGTAGTCGCTGGGTCGTTGAGGTCCGACTGTGCGCCTGGTCATTGATCGATTTTTGATCGAGTCGTAAGCGCCAGAACGTGCCACTCGAAGAATCGAGCGACCCTGCCCGCAGCTTCTTCCGGTTTCGTAGACACCGATTGAATCGGGACAATTCCACGGAAATTCCACGCGAGTTCCACGTTCCTTCTATAGCTGGTCGAAGAACCCCATTTTATCTTAGCTCGGTCGACGCTACGTCAACCGGCCACGGAAAGGGACGTACGACAAAGTTCAGAAAAGGAGTGAGACATGAATTCGGCCACGATTTCTCAGGGACCTGGAACGAGTTCGGCGCACTTGTTTAGTGCTACTTCGAGGGCATCCGTTATAGCGGAAGTCACACCAATCGTGTTTGTTGTCGATGGTGACGTTTCGGTCCGCGAATCGCTGCGACTGCTGGCCGAATGTAAAGGCTGGCAACCGAGAGAATTCGCGTCTGCGCAAGATTTCTTCGCGTGGCCTCCGGCTCTCGTTCCGAACTGCCTGATCCTCGATGCTACTCTTGCGGGCCTCGATGGTCTCGACGTGCAAAGACGCGTCTCTGTCGAACGCCCAGAAACGCCAATCATATTTGTTACCGGACACGGCGAAGTGCGCACCACGGTCGAGGCGATGAAGGCAGGGGCGTTCGAATTCTTAACGAAGCCGTTCCGAGAGGACGTGATGTTGCGTGCTATCCGAGAGGCCCTCGAACGCAGTCGTGTTGCCCTAGGGCAAGCGGCGAAGATGAGTATAATTCGGGATTGCTACGCGTCGCTCTCACCCCGCGAACGCCAGGTTATGGGGCTGGTGGTATCCGGTTTGTCAAACAAACGGGTCGGCGGAGAACTCGGTATCAGTGAGATCACGGTTAAGGCTCATCGCGGTAAGGTCATGCACAAAATGAAGGTCGACTCGCTCGCGGACTTGGTACGAATGGCCGCAGAACTCGACCTAGCGTAGAAGCCGAACAGCCACCCACCTGTCGCCCGGCCCGACTGGTGATCACGGAAAAAATCGTTGCGAAAGTGATCCAGTCGGCTACCGCTTCGAAGGGATGACCATCGCATCCTCGGCGACTCGAAAGTCACCGCGCCGAAGTCGGCCCGCAGGGCTGCCACATTTAGCCGCCGGCAATCGGCCGATAACGCCCCGCGCTGGAGCGCGTGGTGTCCGCTCGTCGGTGTGCGAGGCCTGCCGCTCAGCCCTTCTGGCAGGTGCTGATTAGCAGGAGAGCCGATACAAAGGTATCGGCGATACCATCGTCCAATTGTCGTGCTGTCGCCCTTCTGTTTTGATCACTGAGGTCGCCCGATTCAATCGGGATGCGCATGGCAAGCAAAAAAGGCTGAAGGTACTGACATCGCACGACAAACTGGGGAACGCCGGCCTCCCGACTGGTTTCTGGCTCGATGAGTTCGCGGGCCCCTATTTCGTATTCAGAGATGCCGGCGTTTGGGGTAACGAACCGGTTCTGAGGCCGCAGGTACAAAGGAGAGTCCCATGGCAAGTGTGACGGCAGTTGCGAAACCCGCGCAGATTCGGGTGACCCAGCGATCACCCGCGTATTGGCGTGTCACGATCGACAACCCGCCAATCAACGTTATGGGCCCAGAAATGGTCCGGGAGTTCCAGGAAGTGATCGGCGCTCTGGAGCGCGATGAGCACGTGAGGGTGGTGGTTTTCGACAGCGTGGTGAAGGACTACTTCCTGAATCACTCCGATTTCACGGTCAAGCTCGAGGACCTAACCGCAATGCCGGCCGGCCCCACGGGATTGCCGCCTTGGCCGGACTTTCTCGTGCGCTTGACCCGACTGCCAGTCGCGTCCATTGCCCTTATCCGCGGCCGCGCGACCGGCAACGGCAGCGAGATAACGCTCGCCTGCGACATGAGTTTCGCGAGCCGCGAGAAGGCCCTCCTCTCGCAGTGGGAGGTGGGCGTGGGGATGGTGGCCGGGGGCGGCCCGATGGCGCGGCTGCCCCACCTGATAGGCCGGAACCGCGCCCTGGAGGTGCTCTTGAGCTCGGAAGACATCCGGGCGGAGCAAGCCGAGGCCTATGGCTATGTTAATCGCGCCCTACCCGACGCCGATCTGGACACGTTCGTGGAGGCGCTCGCGATTCGAATTGCCAACTTCGACAAATGGGCGATCGCCAACACCAAGCGCCTCGTCAATACCAGCCTACCGCCGGATGTCGAGTTCGATGCAGGGTGGGATGCGTGTATCGCTTCGCTCGGCCGACCCGCCGCCCAGAATGGGATTGAAGCGCTCATGGCGCGCGGCTTCCACAAGCCGGGAGATGCCGAGAATCGGCTCGGATATTACCTCGGCCAAATCGCTCGGTAGGTCGATTCAGACACGACGGCGGGATGTTGGCGATGTCTCGCAATTTACTGCACGGAGGAGGTCTGTATGTCTCAGGAAGCCAGCGCCAAAAAACGCGTTCACCAAAGCGAAGTCCGGCCTCACCAGCTCGGGCAGGAGGTTTTCAAAACCATCTTCGCAGAAGATATCGATTGGAAGTCGTTTCCGGCGTTTCCACCGGCGGCGCGCCTGGCCGTTGTTGTCGGCCAGCCTACCGAGCCGGGCCCGTACGTGATCAGAGTCAAGGTGCCCGGGGGCGTGAAGTTGATGCCGCATCGCCACCCCGAAGATCGCATCTACACCGTCATATCGGGCCTGTTCTATATCGGCCTTGGCGACGAATTCGACCCCGACAAACTACAGGCGTATCCGCCTGGGGCGGTGATCGTTTTGCCGGGGGATACATCGCACTTTCACTGGGCGAGATCCGGCGAGTACGTCACACAAGTAACAGCGATTGGTCCCCTGGGAATGGAATACCTGAGCGCGAAAGACGATCCGCGAAATAACAACACCTCGTAGCAGACGTCCGAGCAGCCTCTTGTGAGCGCGGGAGGCCGAATTTTCTGATCTTGAGTGTGGAGCAGCACTGGAAAGCCGAGGGGAATCGCGGAACGTTGCAGCACGGTGAAAGGAGGAACGACGATGGCGACGACAAAACAAGCGGCCGTGCCGAGTCTGATAAAGGCGGTTCGGATCATGCAGTACGGCGGCTCCGAACAACTGAAATATCAGGAAGTACCGCTGCCAGAGATCGACACCGACCACGTACTCGCGAGGGTGCGCTACGCCGGCGTGAATCCGGTAGATTGGAAAATCCGTGAAGGCGACATGAAGCAAGTCTTCCCGGTGAGCTTCCCGCTAACGGTCGGGCACGATTTCGCGGGTGAAATCGTGAACGTCGGCGGCGATTCAAGCCGTGTCCGGACGGGCGAGCGGGTGTTCGGATTCGGCGAAGGGACATATGCCGAATTCACCGCAGCGGTCGTTACAGACATCGCCGCGATTCCCGAGAAAATCGACTTCGCGGTGGCCGCAGCGCTGCCGACGGCAGGACTCACGGCCCTGCAAGCAATTCGCGATTACGTGCGGCTGAAGCCGGGAATTCGGATCCTGATCCACGGAGCGGCCGGCAGCGTAGGCTCGTTTGCAACCCAGATCGCCCAGGTCTGGGGAGCCGAGGTGATCGGCACGGCCTCCGGCGAAGACGCCATTTACCTTCGCTCCATAGGTCACGTCCAGATAGTCGACTACAAGCAGGAGCGGTTTGAGGCCGTGGGGCAGGTCGATGCGGTGTTGGACCTCATCGGTGGCGAGACGGCGACGCGCTCGTACGCGGTGGTGAAGAAGGGCGGCGTGATAGTTTCGACGTTGGGCGCGGCAAACGCGGAACTGGGGGCGCGGGCGGGGATTCGCAGCGCGAACGTGGCGATGAAGCGAAGCGCGGCGGACCTTTTGGAGCTAGCGCGCTTGGTGGAACGCGGCGACGTTAAGCCACGGATGGGCGAAGTATTTCCGTTGGAGCAGGCGCGCGAGGCACAGGACGCAAGCCAGAATGGGCGCGCCAAGGGCAAAATCCTACTGAAGGTCGGGTAAGCAAGGGCCGTCACAAGCGCGGCCAATTCAGGAGGGCAGTATGGCGGTCACCACGGAAATCGCAGCGAATATCTATCGCATCTCCATCTTTGCTCAATGGACCAATCTCCAGTTCAACCATTTCCTGGTGAACGACGACGAGCCCTTGCTCTTCCATACCGGACTGCGGGGAATGCACGCGGAAATTCGCGAGGCGGTCTCAAAGCTTATCAAACTGTCCGAGTTGCGCCACATCAGCTTCAGCCATTTTGAGTCAGATGAATGCGGGTCGCTCAATGAATGGCTAGCCGCAGCGCCCAAGGCCGATGTGATCTGCAGTCAGGTTGGTGCATTCGTGAGCGTGAACGACTTCATTGGTCGGGAGTCACGCGCCCTCACTGACGGTGGAACTTTTGCAACGGGGAAGTACCGATTTCGCTACTGCCGAACCCCTCATCTACCTCACGGCTGGGACGCCGGCGTGCTCTTCGAGGAAACACAGAGGACACTGCTCTGCTCGGATTTGTTCCATCAGAATGGCGACGTCGAACCGCTCACCTCTGTCGATGTCGTGGGCCGCTCGCGTCAGGCGATGAAGGAATATCAGGCGGGCATCCTTGCGGAGTATGTTCCGTACACACCACTCACCGCGCAGAACTTGCAAAAACTCGCTGACCTAAAACCCAAGACACTCGCCGTTATGCATGGCTCTAGCTTTACAGGTGACTGCGTCCAAGCACTCGATGACCTCAACGTAATGTTGCGCGAAGTTTTCGGCCAGGAGAAATAGACAATGGCGCCAAACTCCTGCTGCATCTGAAAGCGTTCAGACTAGACTGAAGCTGGATGAAGTGGTGCAAACGTCGTTCCAGGCTTCATGCACAGGGGAGCGAAACATGAATGCGAAACCGGAGCTAGAACAGCCGATGCGAGATCAACAAATCCGCGAGGCACTGGACCAGCATTGGGCAGCCTCCGACGCCAACGATTTCGAAACGGAGCACCGCATCTATCTCGAGGATGCCGTGCTGGAATATCCCCAGTCAGGCGAGCGAACCCGCGGTCGATTTAACATACAGAAACAGCGCTCTATGCAGCCGAGCGAAAAGCGGTTTACTGTCCGACGAATTATTGGCGGCGGTTATCTTTGGGTCACCGAATTCATCCTGACGTATGACGGCAAGCCATCCTACACCGTGAGCATCATGGAGTTTAGGGGCGACAAGGTTGCACGGGAAACACAGTACTTTGCGGACCCATTCCCGGCCCCCGCCTGGCGCGCTCAATTAGTCGAGCGGATGGACACATAATTTTTAGGCGCCTGCAGTGCCATGCAACCGATACTTTGGTGTCGATCGATACGTTCGTCCAATAGATGGGTCCTTGGGCTTCTGGTTTAATACGGACACTGCCAACCGAAGCAACTATGAGCAGCGTAATGGCTTTCAGGAACCGGAGCTCCTCGGGACACCGCATTTGAAACGAGCACCGCAGCAAAAGGAGTCGCCAATGAGCAGCGTAGAAATCGAACAAAAGAGCTATGAGATGCCCCCCCGCGAGGGGATCAGCATCGCGCATTTTCTCACCGTCGCCGACATCGAGCGATCGGCTCGCTACTACGAAAAGGTCTTCGGTGCTCGCATTCTGACCATGGGTGACGGCAACGCGCCTCCGTACCTTCAGCTTGCGAATATCTGGATGATTCTGAACGTGGGGGGCGGACCAACCCCGGATAAGCCGACGGTAACGCTCAGCGTCCCCGACCCGAATCACATCAACAGTTTTATGAATTTCCGCGTTGCGGATATTCAAGCGTGCTATGAATTGTGGAAAAGTCGGGGAGCCGAGTTCCTCACGCCGCCGATTCCCAAGTACGGCGAGATCCGCTGCTACATCCGCGATCCTGACGGTTACATTATCGAGGTCGGACAAAGCACCTCCCTTAAGTACGGTTAACGCTCGGCCGGATGGGATTCGGATTTAAACGGTTGCGGATGTTCTGTTGAGGCCTTCCGGGCTGCACTGTCGAGCCAGTACTTTGGTCTTGATCGATACGTTCTTCCGAGGGATTCGTCGTCGCGTTTCTGCCAATTTTGCTTTGAACAGTCACTCGTTCTGACGTCGAAAGGAGTGCCAAATGGACGGCACAAATGCGCTGAAAGGGGCCACGCGCGTAACCGCGCCTGTCGCGACGAACACGCTTAGTGTGAACGTTTTTACCGCCCCGGGAAAGGTCATGGTCGGCGAGCGGCCAAAGCCCTTCGGCGAGCCGCTCGGCTTTGACCCGATCACCTCGACTTTGATCTTCGGCGAGTACGACGCGGTGCTGGTGGACGCAATGGGGACAGTGGCTGAGGCCGAAGCTCTCGCTGGTTGGATTGGTCTGCACAACCGCAACTTGGAGACCATCTATATAACTCACTCCCATTTCGACCACTTCTACGGTCTGAGCATTCTGCTCGACCGTTTCCCGGGCGCTCGGGCGATCACCACGCCCGAGGCCGTGAACGCCATGCAGATGTCTTTCACTCCCGTAATGGAACGGTTAGCCCGCCGGCTCTTTCCTGGGCAAGTGGCCACAAACTTGGTTCCCCCAGAGCCCTATGAGCACGACACGTTTACTCTCGAGGGCCACGAACTGCGCATCATCAAGCAGGGCCGCACCGATAGTCCCGATTCGACGTCTCTATATGTTCCATCGATCGGCCTGATCGCCGCTGGCGACGTCGTGTACAACCAGTGCCGCGTGTACGTCGGCGACACCACCCCCGAGAGCCGAAAGAATTGGATCGCCGCCCTAGACCGGTTAGCGACGCTGAACCCGGCGATTGTTGTCGCTGGTCACAAGAAGCCTGGCGCGACAGACTCTCCCTCGACGATCCAAGAGACCAAGCGTTACCTGCAGGACTTCGATCGGCTACAGAAAACCGCGACGTCCGACCAGGAGCTGTTCGATCAGATGACGGAGCTGTACCCGCATTGGGTAGCCAATCAGTCGTGGCTGATGTTCGGATTCCCGCAGCCATAACCCATACGTGAATACCACAGAACGCTCGATGGGATAGGAAATGGCCCGATTACTCTCCTTAAATGTTGGTCTTCCGCGCGACGTGACCTGGAACGGCAAAACCGTTCGAACCGCAGTCTGGAAATCTCCGGTTACAGGACGGCGAATGGCGCGCGTGCTCGATATCGATGGCGACGCCCAAGCCGATCTCGCGGGTCACGGCGGAGAGCAGCGTGCCGTTTTTGTGTATCAGATGGATTCCTATCGCTACTGGACAAGCTTTCTCGGGCGTAATGACTTCATCTCCGGCCAGTTCGGTGAAAACTTCACCATCGAGGGACTGCCCGACAGCGAGGTGTGTATTGGCGATCGCTACCGCATCGGCGATGCGATCTTTGAAGTGAGCCAGCCGCGCGTAACGTGCTACCGCGTCGGCATTCGAATGAACGAGCCTCGTATGCCATCGCTTCTTGTAGCCCACCACAGACCCGGATTCTACTTTCGCGTGTTGCAGGAGGGAGAAGTCGGGGTGGGCGACGATATTGTAAAAATTGGGGACGGTCCAGAGCGACTAAGCGTGGCCGAGGTTGACGCCCTTCTCTACTTGCCGGGGCAGTCCAGCGAGCAACTGCAACGCGCACTGCGGATTCCCGCACTGAGCAAGGGCTGGCAGAGTTCGTTCCAGGCAATGCTCCAGCAAGATTTGACATCCAATACTGAGGGGGGGAATCCAGGGCTCGCCTATGAGGAACAAGCGCCGGCATGGCCCGGCTTTCGACAGATGCGAGTCGTGAATATCCATAAGGAAAGCGATAGCGTAACTTCCTTCATTTTGAGGCCAGTCGACGGGCAGCCCCTTCCCGTTTTCCAGGCAGGTCAATTTGTCGTGTTGCGGTTGTCGGTCGATCCGGAGAAACCGCCGGTTCTTCGCAGCTATTCGTTGTCTGATCTGCCAGGACCCGATCATTTCCGCATCAGCGTCAAGGAGGAATCGAATGGGATTGGAAGTTCATTTCTGTGCGGCCGCACCCAAGAAGGCGATCTATTGGACGTCAGTGCACCACGAGGGAGCTTCATTCTGCGTCCCAGCCAAGGTCCTGTGGTTCTGCTGAGCGCAGGAGTGGGCGCAACCCCGGTAATGTCGATGCTGCACGCACTCGCCGCTGAAAGTTCGCAACGAGAGATCTGGTGGATCTATGGGGGCCGCAATCGCATCGGCCATCCATTTGGGGAGGAATCGCGTTCGTTACTGAAACAGCTTCCTCGTGCGCGGGGATACATCGTGTATAGCAGACCCGCTGCAACTGACCAGATGGGATCAGACTTCGATGCTCCCGGGCACATCGACGCAGCTTTGCTGCAGAGAATCGGCGTCCCAAAGGGGAGCGACTTCTATCTCTGTGGCCCCTCTTCCTTCTTGCAGAATATGCGCGATGGATTGCAAGACTGGGGCGTGTCCGCCGGAAATGTGGACACGGAAGTTTTCGGTTCTCTCGAGGGTATTACTCCTGGCATGGTGCAGGTCGATCACACTCCTCACCCGCCAGAAGGGCCGCCCGGATCTGGCCCTCCAGTTTCCTTCGCTCGTAGCGGGATTACCGCCGCTTGGGATCCTAAATTCCGGAGCTTGCTTGAACTGGCGGAGGCGTGCGATGTCCCGGCCAGATGGTCGTGCCGGACGGGAGTCTGTCATACTTGCATGACCGGCTTGATCGACGGATCGGTTGCTTATCACCCTGAACCGCTTGAGAGGCCCGCTCCCGGGAACGTGCTCATATGCTGTTCCCAGCCAAACGCGAGTGTAACGCTGGATCTTTGAGGGCAACGGGAGGACTCCCATCATGCGTTCTGACATTGTGCCCGGAGGCAGGTTTCCCGATTACCAGCTGCCTGATCACACGGACACACCGCGCAAGCTCAGCGAGCTACAGGGCGAGGACCCGCTCATCCTTACGCTCGCCCGCGGTCACTACTGTCCGAAGGAGCACCAGCAGCATTTGGAGCTCGCCGCGTTTTACCCGAAGATCGCCGTGGCCTACACCCAAATCGCCACGATCGCCACGGACGACCATCACACCATTCAAGAGTTTCGCGCCTCGGTCGGCGCCCAGTGGACCTTTCTTTCGGACCCCGGCCGGACGATCCAGAAGGATCTCGACATCCAGGAGTACACCGACCCCGAGCATGACCCGATGATCCCGCATACGTTCGTGCTCAAGCCTGGACTCGTGATTTACAGCGTTTATAACGGCTACTGGTTCTGGGGGCGTCCATCGACCATCGAACTTTGGCACGATCTGCGCATCGTGACGAGCGAAATTCGCCCTGACTGGGACCTGAGCACCCCTGGGCTGCGCGAGGCATGGAACGCGGGAGACGTGTCGCGCTTCCACGGCTGGAACAAGCGTCCCACTCGTTCGACCGCCGCCGGTGTTCGACGGAGCGAAGTTAGCGACTGCTAAATTTTTCATAAAGATGACTTCGGATAACGTTTTACTTTTTCATGGCCGTTGAACTATTCCATACACCGCGATAGAGTGTTCCCGTGGCATTCGCCGCATTCTCGGCCAGGGACCTCCATGACTACCGCGGCCCCCATTTCCTTTGCTGGCTCTCAACTCACCGAAACCCGTCACGTTTGTGCATTTTTCAATAACGAAGATGAAGAGTATCGCGTGCTCCTTCCCTTCATTAAGGAAGGCTTCGGATGCGGGCACAAGGCGGTTCACGTCGTCAACCCGGATCAACGGGATGAGCATATTCAGCGGTTGGTCGCGGCCGGGATCGATCCGAATGCCGCGGAACACAGCGGCCAACTAGAACTTCGGATCAATACCGACACATACCTCCGCGATGGCCGATTCGATCAGGAGCGAATGCTTCACGCATTCGAACAAATCGCCAGCGGCAATGCTCCGGGAGGATTCCCCCTGAGCCGTATCGTTTGCCGAATGGACTGGGCGGCTGACGGGAAATCCTACGTGAACGATCTGATTGAGTTCGAATCGCGGGTAAACCGTGTGTGGGAGCACCACGACGACGCCGTGATTTGTACCTACCATCTTGGAAAATTCGGCGGGGACACGGTGATCGACATCATGCGCACGCATCCGATGGTCATCATTGGCGGAATCCTCCATCGAAATCCATTCTTCGTACCTCCAGGCGAATTCCTGCGAGAGTTTCGCGAACGCCGAACGGGGCGAAGCACATCGACCTCAGCAGGAAGTTAGCATGGCAATCCAGTCCGAAAATCCCACCGAAGAAATTAGGCGCCTTCGGCGCTGCATCAATGATCTGGTGAGCGTCCTCGCACTTCCCGCCGTCTGGAGCGGCGGCGAACCGAGTCGAATCCTGGGGACGTTGCTTGATGCCCTCATGGGAGTGCTCGACCTCGACTTCCTGTACGCGCGAATGCACCTTGATTCGCACGAAGCCCCGATCGACGCGCTTAGGACAGCTCCGCTCTACGGGAAGAACCATAACCAGGACGAGATCAGACGCGTACTCAACCACAGGGCTGGAGAAGGTCCGCAGCGATGGCTTAAAAAAGAAGTTAAGGATGTGGGAGGGCAGGAGATTTCACTCTTTCCCATCAAAATCGGAACGGATGACGAACTCGGATTCGTCGTCGCGGGATCTCAGAGGCGCGATTTTCCCATACAAACCGAGAGCCTGGTGCTCAGCGTAGCTGCGAATCAGGCGGCTATCGGGTTGCAGCAGGCGCAGCGCTTGAATGAACAAAGGCGGGTCGCCAGCGAACTCGATTGGCGAGTCTCGGAACGAACGAGGGAGCTTGCCGAAACCAATGAAAAGCTGCAACTCCAGGTCGGACTGCTGCAGCAACTTCCTGTGTCGGCCTGGACGCTCAAGCCGGATGGGACTCCGGATTTCGTGAATCGAGTTTGGCTTGAATTCTCCGATCAGACCGTCGATTTCGTCCGATCGCATCCTGATGCCTGGATGACTGCGGTCCACCCCGAGGATCGCGAAACCGCATCGAGGGCCTTGTGGGACGGAGTGCGTTCGGGAAAAGGTTTTGCGTTTGAAACCCGGTCTCTCCGCGCCAAAGACGCGACCTATCGCTGGCATCTTCAGCAGGCCGTGGCCTTGCGCGATGCGGAAGGAAAAGTCCTCAAATTTGTCGGTACGACCACCGACATTGACGACCAGAAGCGCGCCGAAGAGGAACTGCGAACGAGCGAGGCCAATCTACGGCGAGTGATCGATACGATTCCCACACTGAGTTGGTGCAACTTGCCGGACGGTCCAAACGAGTTCCTAAGCAAGAGCTGGCATGAGTACACGGGTCTCTCTCCGGAAGAAGCGTACGGCTGGGGCTGGTCTGCGGCTTTTCATCCGGACGATCTTCCGCCACTGATGGAAAAATGGCAGAAGATGCTGGTTTCAGGGGAATCAGACGAAATCGAAGCTCGGCTTCGGCGTCATGATGGAGTTTATCGATGGTTTCTTATTCGCGCTCAGGCTTTCCGCGACGACTCCGGCAGGATTGTGAGGTGGTACGGTACAAGCACCGATATCGAGGATCGCAAGCGGGGAGAGGAAGCCCTGCAGGACAGAGAACAGAGTTTGCGGTTGATCCTTGATGGGATCGCCGGATTGGTGGCCATCATGAGCGCGACGGGGGAAGTCGAAGCCGTCAACCGCCAGGTCTTGGAGTATTTCGGCAAGCCCATCGAACAAATGAAAGGATGGTCAACAAACGACGCCGTTCATCCGGACGACCTTCCGGGCGTGATGTCTGCTTGGAGGCGTTCGATTGAGGCGGTATCCCCTTACGATTTTGATCATCGTCTGCGCCGAGCTGACGGCGTCTATCGTTGGTTCCACGCGCGAGGCCTGCCGCTGCGTGATTCAGAAGGTCACGTGCTCCGCTGGTATGTACTGCTCACAGACATTGACGATCGGACGCGAGCGGAAGAAGAATTACGCAACACCCAGGCGGAGCTTGGAATGGTCATGCGAGCGATGACGATGGGGCAACTCACCGCTTCGATGGCACATGAAGTAAATCAGCCACTTTCTGGGATTGTCACTAATGCCGGCACATGCCTGCGGATGCTGGACGCCAACCCTCCGAATTTGGAAGGTGCACGAGAGACAGTGCGGCGTACGATTCGGGACGGTAAGCGCGCTTCAGAAATCATGACGCGATTGCGCACGCTCTACAGCAAGAAAGAACCAGCTCTTGAACCGATGGACCTGAATGAAGCGACCCGGGAAGTGATCGCATTGTCGTTGAGCGAACTGCGGAGAAACAGGGTGGCTCTGCGACAGGAGCTTGCTGAAGACCTGCCGCTGGTCATGGGCGATCGGATCCAGATTCAGCAAGTCATTTTGAATCTGGTGCGAAATGGCTCGGATGCCATGAGCGCGGTCGATGATCGCCCGAGAGAGCTGCGGATCAAGACAGAAAGCGATGAAATCAGTGGCGTGCGCCTCAGCGTCAAAGATACGGGAGTGGGATTTGATACGCACTCCGAAGAGAAACTGTTCGAGGCCTTTTATACGACGAAGACTGATGGCATGGGAATCGGACTTTCCGTCAGCCGATCAATTATGGAGAATCATCGGGGACGGCTTTGGGCGATCCGTAACGATGGCCCCGGCGCGACGTTTGTGTTTTCTATTCCAAGAAGCCTGTCATCGACGTCACCCTCGACCGACGGATTGCTTTCGGTCTGATGTATGTGGCGTAGGGCCCAAGGAACCAAGACAAATCCTCTTCAGCATCCGACGGTCTAACTCCGATACGGTTTTTCTCGATGAGATATAGGTCGTTTTCACTTTGTTTGCACGTAGCTTCAGCGAAGATTGATTTCGCTCTAGTAATGGGGGCCTAACTGACAAACCGTCTGGCAAATGGTCGGAAACGTGTGTCACCCAGTCCCTCGTCAACTGTTTCACGTCGTGAGGTCTTCGCGTTCGGCACTTCCTGGCCCCGCGCCAGATCCAAGAACCACGTCGCGTCCGTTTTTCCGAGAGACTCCCGAATACTTCGAACTCAGTTTTCGCGGTAAGGACCTTCTTCTGGCTCCATGCGGACGCTCACGAGCGAAAAACGTCGTTGCGAATCCCACAAACCTAAAGCTCCCTCCGCAGCGTACCAATCGATGTCGGGCGATCCAACCGGGCGGCCCCGGCGCTCCCACAATTCGTAAGCGAGCTTTGCAATCTCTTCGTGCCGGTGTGCCTCCGCCATTAGCTCCTCCTATCCTGCGCGACCCAACGCGGCTCTAAAAATTCCCGCACACGACTTCGGAGAAATATGTCCGTAACGTCCTCATCGCAACCCACTGATCAGTATCAATAAAGGTTTCCTAGAACCTGGTGCCGTGACATCCTTGCGGGACGTGATCATCCTTTACGTGTGCCGCGAGAGAATTGCACTCGAACGTCGCCCCAAACGAAAACGGTTTTGATCTTGCAGTGCGGGTTCCTGCCCGCCTTCATAAAAATCGTCGGGAGCGGAACGAGACGTATCCGCCGCTAAATGCCAAATCGCAGTTGCCCTCGCGCCGGGGAGCGGAAAGCTAACCGCGTCCTCGCCCGCGTTGAACATGAGGAACAGGTCCGGCTCCGAGTGCCCAAGAATCAAACACGCAAAAGCGCTCCGCGCGGGATTGGACCACTCGGGGACTCCGCCATGCGGGCCAACCCACACTACGTCGGCATCGGAATAGAACGTTTCTTTGCGCAGCACAGAATGACCTCGACGGAACGTGATCATTTCTCGAGCGAAGCGATAGATGTCTCCGTGCCTCTCTACAAAGCTCCAATTAAACCAGCTTACGTCGTTGTCCTGGCAATAAGCGTTGTTGTTGCCCTTCTGTGTTCGGCGAAATTCATCTCCGCCCAGCAGCATGGGAATTCCACGAGAAACGAAAAGCGTCAAAAGGAAATTCTTAATCAAGCGCTTGCGGAGAGCCTCGATTTCCGGATTATCGCTGGGGCCTTCGACTCCACAATTTTCACTATAATTCGCATCGCTGCCATCGCGGCCAAATTCGCCGTTTTCCTCATTGTGCTTTTGCTTGTATGAAACCAGATCATCCAGAGTGAAACCGTCGTGGGCTGTGATGAAGTTAAGGCTGCTTCCAGGTCCTTTGCCGGACGCTCCATACAAATCGGCGCTCCCGCAGATTCGGCTGGCAAATACGGATGTCATGGCCGGCTCGCCGAGCCAGAAGCGTCGGACGTCATCTCGGAAACGGCCGTTCCACTCGATCCAGCGGCGTTCCGAGAAACTCCCTACCTGGTAGGCACCGCCTGCGTCCCAGGCTTCGGCGATGATTTTCACGTCCCGCAAGATGGGGTCCTCGGCGATACGTTCAAGCAAAGGGGCGTTGCGCAGCAGGTTTCCATGTTCATCGCGCCCCAGCACGGAAGCCAGGTCGAAGCGAAAACCATCAACGTGCATGTCCATCACCCAGTAACGAAGAATCGCCATCACGAAGTTGCTCACTATGGGATGATTTGCGTTAACGGTGTTGCCGACGCCGGAATAATTCTTGTAATAACGCCGGTCGTTCTCTTGCAGCATATAAAATATCGAATTATCAATTCCGCGGAGGCAAATGGTCGGGCCAAGTTCGTTCCCTTCCGCAGTATGGTTCAACACGATGTCTAAGATGACCTCGATGCCTGCGCGATGAAAGGCCTTCAACATTTGTCGAAATTCGAAGACTTGATCCCCATGCGATCCTCGTCCACCGTAGGATCCCTTGGGTGCGAGCAAGGCGGCAGGATCGTAACCCCAATAGTTCCTGAGTTTCTCTCCCGTGAGCGGGTTCAACCGCACCAGTTCGTTCTCGTTGAACTCCTGAACAGGCATCAGTTCAATGGCGGTCACGCCCAGATCCTTGAAATAGGGAATTTTCTCGGCCAAGCCTCGAAACGTTCCTGGATTAGCTACCCCCGAACTCGGATGAAATGTGCAACCACGCACGTGAGTTTCATAGACGACCGTTTCTGAAGGCGGATGCCTCGGAGGAAGGTCACCTTCCCAATCAAAATCGTGATGGTAGAAGACGCACTTCGGCGTGGTGTCGGCGTTGTCAAGGGTCGAAAAGGACACATCCGCGAGCCTACTGCTGGGGTCGTAGCCCCTGGCGTTCGGAAAGCTCCATTCGGCGACGCCGGTGACTGCCCTCGCATACGGATCCAGAAGTAGCTTGTGTGCGTTGAAGCGGTGGCCTTGGGCCGGCTGATATGGCCCGTCGATCCGATAGGCGTACAGTTGGCCGGATGGGAGCCCACGCACCCATATGTGCCACACGTCGCCAGTCCGGTTACGGACAGGGTCCAAATCGATCGCTTTGTAGGCCGCACTATCATCCGGGGATCTGTAAAGCTCCAGGCGAACTCGATCAGCGTGACGGCTGAAGAGTGCGAAATTGACTCCGTCGCCCCGTTGGTGGGCGCCATAGGGCAGAGGACTTCCCGAGCGAACGTTGCCGGTTTCAGACGCACTCGCCAGATCCTTCGCTCTGTGTTGTTCTGCGACATTCTTAGGCGTCATGAGCCCGCTCTTATCTGCTCGTTCTGTGAACGAGCATCCCAGCCCCCCAGTTCATCTCGCCGACTGCTGTCGTGTGTGTTTGCTCCAAAAATACGTGATAAAACCGCCGCAGTGGGCGTCAAAAATTCTGTATGCGCCGAGCTTGACCCAATCGTTGACGAAGAACCACGCCAATGCGTAACCCCAAATCAACAGCGCCCAATGCCAACTAATCGGGGCCATGAGTACTCCATAAACGGCTGCTAAGGTGGCTAGCGCTTTCGTGCCGACGGCAGACCAGAAGAGTATCGGAGCTGGCCGGATGGACCAAAACGGCCCGCGTGTACGGGTCAAAAAGATAGTGAGATGCCCAGCGACCGCCAGCTTGAGGAACATGAGAGTCTGAATTACGTTTCGGTCGAGATGAAACGTACGCTCCGCCAGATAGAAGAGGCCAAATGTGGCAATCACCCCGGCGAGACCCAGCACGCTTGATATTCCGAGCACCAAGGGCATGTCCCAGGACTCCGGAGCGTTTCGATAGCGGACTCGATCGTAGGCAATCGCCAAGATCGGACCATCATTCAACAATGCCAGCAGCACTAGCATGGCAGCGGTCACCGGGTAAAAATTGAAAACGAGAATCGAAAGCGTCATGAATAAGAGGAGACGGATGGTCTCGGCGATTCGATAGATGGCATAGCTGTTCATGCGCTGAAACATCTTCCGGCTTTCCTTTATCGCGTCGACGATTACCGAAAGACCTGGCGTCAGAAGAGCGATATCGGCAGCAGCCCGAGCCGCGTCGCTGGCACCGGAGACGGCGATTCCAGCGTCGGCCTGTTTCAGTGCCGGCGCGTCATTGACCCCGTCACCGGTCATCCCGACGATGTGCCCCTCTTTTTGCAACGTGCGGACAAGCCGGTACTTGTGTTCCGGGAACACCTGTGCGAAGCCGTCTGCCTTGTCGATTACCTCGGACGGAGGGCGGATCTGCAGATCGTTACTTTGCACGAGGACGCTGGCGTCCACGATGTTCGAGCCCAATCCCAGTTGGTGCGCCATTTCTTTCGCGATGGCCAGCTGATCGCCGGTTACCATCTTTACCCGCACGCCCATCTCCTCGGCCGTCGATATGGTTTCCTTCGAGTCTGGTCGGGGCGGGTCAAAAAGAGGGAGTACGCCCAAGAACTGCCACGTTCCTCTCTGATTTGTTCGCGCCACCCCCAAGGCGCGAAAGCCGCGCGCGGCAAAACCTTGCACCGCCTGTTCCACGCTGCTCCGCACCTGATCTGCGTTCCCCGCAAGCCCGAGAATCGCTTGCACTGCACCCTTACTAACGCGAAATTGGTTGTTATCGGGTGCTGCAACAACCGCCTCTGTCCGCTTATGAACGGGATCGAACGGTTGGAAGTGGAGAACTCGAAATCGGTCTGCTTCGTTCGGGTCTTTCAAACCAGTCCGGACAGCAACGTCAATGGGATCTTGACTGTCGACCGGAGATGCAAGCGCCGCGGCCAAAATAATTTCGGAGGGAGTAACACCGGCTGTGTCGTACGGCTCCCCTAGAGTCAACTTGTTCTGTGTCAGCGTGCCCGTCTTATCCGAACACAGCACGTCGATTCCCGCCAATTCTTCCATCGCGGCCAAGTGTGTGACGATGGCTTTTTTCCCTGCTAACTTGCGTGCGCCTGCGGCCATCGTCACGGAAAGTACAGCGGGCATCGCGACAGGCACGGCGGCGATCGTCAGGATCAGAGCGAATTGCAGGGTCGTTAACATCGGGTCGCCGCGAAACAGGGCAACTAGAAGTATGATCGCGACGAGAACCAAAGCGATGGCGATAAGGAAATCGCCAATTCTCATCACCGCGCGCTGAAAATGGCTTACGGTGTGGGCGGTTTCTACTAAATGCGCCGTTTTGCCAAAGTACGTCTTCCCTCCAGTGGCAATTACGAGCGCGTCTATTTCTCCCTGTTTAACAATCGAGCCGGAATACACCAAGTCGCCGGATCGACGGTCGACTGGCAGAGATTCACCCGTCAGCGCAGACTGGTCAACCTCGATTGGATCCCCTTCGAAAAGCCGCGCATCGGCCGGAACAATCTCCCCGATGCCAACACGCATCAAATCGCCCGGCACAAGTTCCCTCGCGGGAACCGTTTTCCATGATCCGTCTCGCTTCACCCGTGCGTGCAACGCTAGCTTGGCCCTCAAGGCTGCCACCGCGTTGCCGGCTTGAAACTCTTCCCAAAATCCGACGCCGGCGTTCATCAGCAATAGCGTCAGGATGATCGCGAAGTCTTCCCAGTGGCGCACGACGGCAGAGAGAACTGCGGCCACCTCGATCATCCACGGGATCGGACCCCAGAAATAGGCAAGGAATTTCAACAGAGAGTTCGTCTTTTCCTCTGGCAGTTCGTTGTAACCATACGTCTCAAGCCGAGCCTGTGCTTCCGACCCACGGAGCCCTTCCGGGGATGTTCCCAATTGAGATTGGACAGATTCGAGGGGGTCTTTCGCCAAGTCAGGCAAATGGCTTGGAGACGAAACTGACGGCGCTATCGGAGCTCTTTGAGACTTGGCCATCTGACACTCCCTCGCAAAGATTCAGACGAGATTTCGGCGAGGCGTTATCTGGTGTAATTCTCAATCAAAAAGCGGCAATGCTTCGCTCGTTCGATTGAAGACGCACGATTTCGACCGAGCACCGCGCGTGTCGGCTTACTGCCTCCGCTACGCTTCCCATTAACAAACGGTCTGTGCCTTTATGTCCATGCGAACCGACGACAATTAAGTCCGCTCGCCATCTTCCAGCGCAGTCGAGAATGTCGTCTCGTGGATCTCCCTCTTCGGCGAGCGTTTGCGTGACCTTGAATCCAACGCTCTCAAACTTCTCTGCCGTTTTCAGGAGTTTGCGTATTGCTTGGTCCCGAAGCTTAACAACTGCACCAGCAAAATCAGGATATTCCTCGCTGGCCCGTTGATGGGCTTCAGCTAGCGCCTCGGCTAGTGGCCACGGGTCGAGAACGCTCAGCAATTTGACCTCGGCACGTTCCGACTTCACTTGTGTGATCACCGCGTTGGCTACTGCCTCCGAAAATTCCGAATCGTCCATGGCAAGAAGAATCCTCAAGCCTTGCGGCGTTTGCTGAGGCTTTGGAGCTCGCACAATCTCCACTGAGCAAGGGGCATGACGTGACACAGCATCTGAGACGCTTCCCATCAACAATTCGTGCAGTCCGGTTCGGCCGTGGGAGCCTAGGACGATCGCATCAGCTTGCCATTCCTTGGCGGCTTGGATGATCTGTGATCTGGGATCTCCCCAAACGACCATCGTCGTTGTGTTGAAACCTCCGATACGGAGCAGTTGAGCTGTTGCGTCAACAAGAGCTTCAGCGGAGCGCCGGCGCGCCGGCGCGTTCATCACTTCGGCATCCAACGCGGTCATTTCGGGCAGCAGTTCTTTTTTGCTATCCACCACGTGTATTACCCGAATGTCCGCGCCGTCTCGCTTCACTTCTGCGATGACAGCTTGCGTCGCCGCATCTGCGAACGTGGAACCATCGGTGGCAAGTAGGAGCCGCATCAGCTTGTCGAGTCAGGCCGTTCGCAATGCCCTATAAGCAGCATGGTTACGCGTGCAGGCTCCGCAGGACTCCGAGATAGTTGATCAGATCGTCGCGAGACAAGACTCCGATGATTTTCCTGCCGTCTCCAATCGGAGTCCGACTGATGCCGTTTTGCTCCATCTTTTCAATGGTCGGCCAAGCCTCTGCGTTTGCTGGGGTCAAAGTCAGCTTTTCAGACGGGATCATTACGTCCACAATCCTTGTCGAAGGCCAAGACGAACGAGGGACCTTCGTAATTTCCGAAAGTGTTATCAAGCCAATCGTTTGGCCTCCCTTCGTGACAACGAAGCAGCGGTGGCCGCTTCCGAGGACGTACGTTTCGACGAGTTCTTGTAGGCTCAGGTCACCAAGGACGCCAGAACAATCCCTGCTCATCATCTCGGAAACTCTATGGCCGGCCAGCAGATCCTTCAGAACCTGTTGTTGGAGTTGGCTCGCTGCAGCGTTTTCAAGGAACCAACCAATAAACGCAGTCCAAAGCCCGTTAAGCACGGCTCCAGACAGCGCTAGCCAGACGCCGATAAAAATCAGCGAAAAACCAAAAAACCGGCCCACGAAGGTAGCCGCAGCTGTCGCACGGCGAAAATTGCGGGTGCTCCGCCAAACGATAGCCCGAAACACTCGGCCTCCGTCTAGCGGAAACCCTGGAATAAGGTTGAAAACTCCCAGAACGAGGTTCAGCAGCGCCATATATTTTGCGAGAACAAGTAATGCAGGAAACCCCGGGAGGATTAGCCGTAACTCCCAAAATATCGCAGCCAGAATGAAGCTCACGGCAGGACCGGCGGCAGCCATCCAGAATTCTTTATTCGCGTCGGCAGGCTCCGTTGCGATTTGAGAAACCCCACCAAAGATGAACAATGTGATCCGTGGCACAGGTATCCCGAAGTGCTTCGCAACGACGGAGTGTCCAAGCTCGTGGAGCAAAACGCTCACGAACAGCAAGATCGCCGTCACAGCTCCCATGAACCAACACTCCGCATGGCTCAAGCTCTTCAATTCCGCGGGGTAGTAGCTAACGGCTAATATCCACGTGAACAGACCGAAAACGAGAAACCAGGACAAGTCGAGGTCTATATCGATTCCAAGAATTCGGCCCAAACGAATCGTGTGGCGAAACATAGATCACCCCATCGCGTAGTGGCAGTGTGTCAAGGAGCTAACGGCCTTTCGAGAGGAGTTCGCCTTCGGCCTGAAGCCAGTCCTGAACTTCATCTCCGGGGGCACCTGCGCGAGTGACAAAGAGTTCATATGCGCGTATGCGGATGTCGTCGATTGTCGGTTTTTTCGGTGGAATTGTTTCTTTTGTTTCACGCGCAACCTTCACAGCACTTGCCTTGCTCATTTGCCTTTCCTCCCAGGAGATGGAATGCGATTCGCGCCTTGTCAAAAAAAGCCTCATCTTGGAGAGAAAACCGAGACATGAACAAAACCGGGGCAGCGGCACTTGCTTTCGATTTTTGTCGTGATGGCCGCGAAGTGCCCTACCTCTCGCTTCGCCCAAAACCAACATCCAAGCTCCCCAGTCGCTCTTGCGTTCGGGACCAATGCGCAACAGTCTGCACGAGAAATTTCTCGCTTCAAACCGCGCACCCGCGATTAGGCCATGGGCGAAACAGTGAAACAATTAGACGATGGTATTGGCAATACTTTGGTGCAAATCGACCGGTGAACTGGGGTCGGTAAAGGGTGGCTGCGGATTTGGCGACCTAGTTTCTGATGTGGTGGCTATTTTCGAAGCTCTCGGAGCGGAACCGAGACCAAAGTATCATGGACATCTGCGCGCAACATGGCTTATCCTCATGCTCGAAACTGGAAGGCATAAAGAAGCATCAACCGCCGAGGTTAACTGCCGCTTTGTGATCCCGAGAGGGACAGCTGCGCGGATCCGTCCGAAGTAGTCATTCTGGTGTTGCGCTTCCCTGAAAATAAACTACGATCGAGTTCAAGAGGAGGATCCGATGTCGGAGTCGAAATCAAAAGTAGGCGAAAGTTCTCGTGACCGTCTGGCGGAGCTTTTGAATGAAGACCTCTCCCGCGAGTATCAAGCGATCATCGCCTACGTTGTCTATTCCCAAGTTCTCAAAGGAGCGCAGTACATGGACATCGCCGCGCAACTTGAAATTCATGCCAAACAGGAACTCGATCACGCCTTGATACTATCCCGGCAGATCGATTACCTCGGTAAAATGCCAGTGGTCACCCCCAAACCAGTGCGTACGTCCGATGATCCAAGGGACATGCTTCGGTACGATCTCGAGAATGAGAATGAAACGATCCGCAACTACCGCGCTCGGATTCCGCAATGCGAATCGCTGGGAGAGTACGCGATTGCTGAGCAGATTCGGCAGATTCTCACGCAAGAACAGGACCATCAAATCGACTTAGCCACGGCCCTCGGCGAAGAAGTTCCAGATGTTGGCGGCGGTCCCGGGAGACGTAGAGCACGCCCGGCTCGCTGAGGCTGGTCGGTACGAATCGAGTGATCGTGCAAGGCGCGGCGCTGCTGGCTCCGTTCTCGTGTTGCGTGCAAGCTATCTCGCTTGAACGTCCCAATTAAAAGTTGTTTCGGCCCGAGAAATGAAAAGTCCCGAACTGCAAACGCCCCCCTCGATCAATCTTAAGAACACGCCAGGTCTGACCTCCGCACAGGCGGAGCAGTGCCTCCGTCAGGATGGCCCGAACCGGGTAGAAGCGGAGCGGCGGCATCCGCTGCTGACATTCCTTGGAAAATTCTGGGCGCCGGTTCCCGTGGATGCTCGAAGCGACCGTCGCGCTTGAGATTGTGGTTCATAAGCGCGATGAGGCGATCATCATCGCCACCCTGGTCATCTTCAACGCTGTCCTAAGTTTCATTCAGGAGAATCAGGCGAACCGAGCGCTGGAACTCCTTCGAAACCGCCTGGCCGTGCATGCGCGGGCGTTGCGCGACGGGCGCTGGCGGCTTGTTCTTGCCGAGCAGCTCGTGGCCGGCGACGTGATTCATTTGCGCTTGGGAGATATTGCTCCCGCCGATGTTCGTCTCCTCGATGGGACGGTACAAGCGGATGAATCCGAGTCAACTGGCGAGTCGTTACCGATGGAGTAAACGGCAGGCATGGCCGTTTATGCGGGCTCGCGCCTCGAACACGGAGAAGCCGACGGCGAAGTCACGGCCACGGGACAGCGCACGTACTTCGGCAAAACCGCGGAACTGGTGAAGACAGCTCAGACCGCGAGCCATCTACAAGAAATCATTTTCACTATCGTGAAGTACCTGGTTGTCGTCGATGCGGCGCTAGTCGCAGTGCTGCTCGTATACGCGGCTTTCACGCATCTACCCTGGTCCGAAGCCCTGCCCTTCGCGCTGATCCTGTTAGTGGCCTCGGTGCCTGTCGCATTGCCGGCAACCTTCACCGTCGCAACCGCAATGGGCGCGCTCGATATGTCGCGACATTCGGTGCTCGTTACGCGACTTTCGGCCATAGAGGAAGCAGCGGCGCTGGATGTGCTGTGCACCGACAAAACCGGCACGATTACTCAGAACCGGCTTTCGCTTGCGCATGTTTCTCCCGTGGGCAAGCACAGAAGCGATGAAGTGTTGCGTATGGGTGCGCTTGCATCTGACGCGGCGACACAGGACCCGATTGATTTGGCGGTGCTGGAAGCGGCGCAACAAAAGGGCGTGCTGGACGGCGTTTCGAAACGCCTTCAATTCGTCCCGTTCGATCCTGCCACGAAACGCTCCGAGGCTGTGTATGAGGAGCCGTCGGGCAAGTTGCGAGCGGTGAAGGGCGCCCCGAGTGCGGTGTTGCAGATCGTGCGAACACGCGGCAACACAGGTGACGAATCGGAACAGCTCGCGGCGCAAGGAGATCGAGTTCTAGCCGTTGCTGCCGGGACGAGCGGCGCGCTGGAACTTGTTGGATTTGTCGGATTTGAAGATCCGATCCGCGAAGACTCGGGCGCGCTGGTTGAGAATCTCAAGGAGCTTGGCGTGCGCGTCATTATGGTGACGGGAGACGGAGCGCCGACGGCGCAGGCTGTATCAAAGCGCGTGGGCATTGGCGATCGCGTCGGTTCCGCTGCGGATCTGCACGATGGCGCCGCTGAAGCGACGGAACGTTATGACGCGTTCGCCGGCGTTTTTCCAGAGGACAAGTTTCGGCTGGTGCAAGCGCTTCAGCGCAAAGGACACGTCGTCGGAATGACAGGCGACGGCGTAAACGATGCGCCCGCGCTGAAACAAGCCGAGGCCGCGATCGCCGTCTCCACTGCGACAGATGTCGCGAAGGCCGCAGCAAGCATGGTTCTCACGGAGAGTGGGCTTTCGGGTGTGGTGCGGGCTGTCGAAACCGGACGCAGAATCTATCAACGCATGCTGACGTACACACTCAACAAGATTATCAAGACGCTTGAGATCGGAATCTTCCTGAGTCTTGGGGTGATGCTTACGGGAACGTTTGTGGTGACACCGCTGCTGGTGGTGCTGCTCTTATTCACGAACGATTTCGTCACTATGTCGATTGCGACCGATCATGTCTCGTTTTCCTCGCATCCCGACCGGTGGGATATTCGAACATTGATGCTCACGGCCAGCGCCCTTGCCGGTTTGATGCTGGTTCTATCGTTTACGGTGTTTTTCGTGGCCCGGAACGTGCTGCATCTGCCGCTGCAGCAGCTTCAGACACTTGTGTTCCTTATGTTGGTGTTTACGGGCCAGGGCAACGTCTATCTCATGCGGGAGCGGAATCGGTTCTGGAGCTCGATCCCCAGCAGATGGCTCATCTTCAGCTCGCTCGTCGATGTCCTCGTGGTGAGTATTCTGGCGACGAAAGGAATCCTCATGGCTCCGATTCCATGGTCCCTGGTTGGTTCGTTGCTCGGGCTCGTACTACCGTATTCGCTTATAATCGACGCCGCGAAGGTAGACATTTTTCGCCGCTTTGGCGTTCGCTGACCGACGCCAATCCTCTGCAAGGGACGCGTGCACAGAACCACTCCGGGTCACGTCCTCATACCCTGCGGCTTGAATCTCTTGAATTCACGTCCGGACCGGCGAAGAACGTAGTCGCAAACTCCACCGCGTCCTGTGCCGCGCGTTCCCGTCGCTGGAAGAATGCAATTCGAGCGATGCGCACGCCGTTCGACTTCAGAGGTCAGACTCTAAGCGTCGCTGAACAGCTGTTTATGTAGAGCGCCCTTCACCATCGGAGGCGGTTCGGTCGGCTCTTTGAAATCCGGGGTCCATCGCCAGTTTCTGATCTCGGGCATATCCTGAAGATTCTCTCGGATGTAGGTATGATGCTCGGACAGCTTGCGATTGAACATATCGATTACGTCGGAAACCTGCGAACGAAACCGGGAAATATATTTCAATGCGTCGATCGCAAGGTGGAAACGGCTCATCTCGTTCAGAACGACCATGTCAAACGGAGTCGTAGTCGTGCCTCGGTCCCTGAATCCACGCACATGAAAGCGGCTCTCGCGGGAGCGTCCATGGACCATGGGATGAATCACCCAAGGGTACCCATGGAATGCGAAGATCACGGGCGCGGTTTGGGTGAACAAATCCTCAAAGGAGATGTCGTCCATTCCGTGAGGGTGATTATCGGGTGACATCAAAATGCTGAGGTCTACGACGTTCACCACTCTCACCCGAATTTCCGGCACATATTTTTGCAGTAGCCACGAGCACGCGCATGTCTCGAGCGTCGGCACATCGCCGGCACACGCCAATACGACATCTGGGTCTTGACCTTTATCATTGCTCGCGAACTTCCACACCGACGCTCCTCGCGAGCAGTGTTCTCGCGCCTCATCCATATTTAGCCACTGAAGTTCGGGTTGTTTGCCGCACGTGACCACGTTTACGTAATTGCGGCTGCGAAGGCAATGATCCACGACGCTCAGCAGGCAATTGCTGTCCGGAGGGTAGTAAACGCGAATAACTTCCGTCCGACGCGCGAGAGCGTTGTCCACGAATCCAGGGGCCTGGTGGCTGAATCCGTTATGGTCATTGCGCCACGCATGGCTTGTCAGAAAGACGTTTAACGATGCAATAGGCCTTCGCCACGGAAACTTCTTTGATTCTTCGAGCCATTTTGCGTGTTGCGTAAGCATCGAGTCTACAACCTGCGCGAACGCCTCATACGAGGCCCACAAACCATGCCGGCCGCTGAGAAGGTACCCTTCCAGCCAGCCCTGGCAGCAGTGCTCACTGAGGACTTCCATCACCCGGCCGTCGGCACTGACCTTGTCGTCGATCGAAACAGTTTCTTCCATATTGCAGCGTGTTGTGGCTTCGAAGACGGCGTTCAGGCGATTGGAGTTTGTCTCATCCGGGCAAAAAAATCGGAAGTTTGTAGGATTGAGCCTGATCACGTCGCGGAGAAACTCGCCTAGCTTGCGCGGCGCTTCAGCGGCGGCCTGTCCCGATTCCGGAACTTCAACCGCGTAGTCCGTGTAATCCGGGAGTTCAAGTGCATCGAGCACGCGCCCGCCGTTGACGCTGGGATTCGCTCCCATACGACCATCGCCGAGAGGTGCCAAGTCCTGAAGTTCAGAAATCAGCTTTCCAGTTGCATCGAAGAGGGTCTCAGGCTTGTAGCTTCGAAGCCAGGCCTCAAGCAGGCGGAGGTGATCGGGATTCTCGCGGACATTTGCGAGCGGCACTTGATGGGCCCGAAACGTACCCTCGATCGGAATCCCTTCGACTTGTTTTGGACCGGTCCATCCCTTGGGGGTGCGGAGCACGATCATCGGCCACGTGGGACGCCCCTTAAAACCGTTCTTGCGCGCGTCAGCCTGGATCGAACGTATCTCGGCATAGCATTTGTCCAAGGCCGCAGAAAATAGTTGGTGCATTACCACCGGATCGTCGCCCTCAACAAAATAGGGTTCGTACCCCTGTCCCCGATATAGCGAAACGAGGTCGTCGTCGGCAGTGCGACCTTGGACGGTAGGCCCCGATATCTTGTATCCGTTCAGATGCAAGACGGGCAGGACCGCACCATCACGTACCGGATTCAGGAACTTCACTCCCTTCCAACTGCCCGCCAGAGGACCTGTTTCAGCTTCGCCGTCTCCGATGATGCATGCCACAACGAGATCGGGATTGTCAAAGGCGGCGCCAAATGCGTGCAGCAGCGAGTAGCCCAATTCGCCGCCTTCATGGATTGAGTTCGGGACATGAGGACCACAGTGACTCGGAACGCCACCTGGGGTCGAGAATTGCCGAAACAGCAGACGCATGCCATTCATATCCCGTGTTACGTCGTGGTGCACTTCCGAATAGGTTCCTTCTAAGTACGAGTGAGCGTTCAGTGACGGCCCACCATGACCCGGGCCTGCGATGTAGATCACGCTCGCACCGCGTTCCTTGATAAGACGGTTCAAGTGGGTATAAATGAAGTTCTGGCCCGCCGACGTGCCCCAGTGCCCCAGCAACCTTGGCTTGATATCCTCGGCAGTCAGGGAGCGTCGTGGAAGCGGATTGTCGGAGAGATAAATTTGCCCCACCGTTAGGAAATTTGCTGCCATCCAATAGCGGTTCATTCGATCCAGTAAGTCTGGAGACAACGGACCCTTTGGAAGTTGCTGAGTAGTGTGTGGCCGCCCGTTTTTCTTGATTGCCGTGGACAGAGCGGCATCAAACTCAAATTCGCTCTGCTCAACGACCGGAGGCGCCAGGCTCGCCTGCTCTTTGGAAATCGACTCTTCTCGGGCTTGCTTTGGTCCTTGACCGTCCATGATGCTGACCTCCTCATTCTTATGTGTCGCGTGCCAATATCGCTAATCACGCATTCGAAAATGTTCAGAGTCGAAGAAGCCACTTACAGATGTGGCCTCTGGGTTTTCGTGTTCTCGGCTATCAGGGGATTCGAATCGGTGTGCGTTCTTGGTCAGGTGCTCCAGCCATTCGAAATCGTCTTCGGAGAGCATTCCTTCGGTGCAGCGCCAGCGCCAGTTGCCTTCCGCGCGGCCGGGAACGTTCATTCGCGCTTCCTTGCCGAGGTTCAGCAAGTCTTGGAGAGGCGCGACCGCCAGCTCGGCCTTCGATGACCACGCAACTTCCATCAATGCGTGTGCGGCCTCACTGCTGCTAAGCACTCGCTGTTTCAAATAATTCCGGACCCTCTGTTGTTGGTCAGCCGGTAAGTCCTCAAACCAGGCCCGAGTAGGAGGATTATCGTGTGTGCCAGTATAGACAACCGTATTTCTGCCGAAGTTTTCCGGAAGATACGGGTTATCAGGTTTGCCGTCGAACGCGAACTGCAGAACGCGCATGCCCTGCAAATGGAACTGATCTCGCAGAGCATGTACGTCGGCCGTAATGATTCCCAAATCTTCAGCGATGAACGGCAGTCTGCCTAATTCCTTGTACACCGCGTCAAAGAATCCGGCACCCGGGCCCAGCATCCAACTTCCGGTCTCTGCTGTCGCCGCTCCCCCGGGGGGGACATGCCATGCTGCCGCGAATCCGCGGAAGTGATCGAGGCGAACCACATCGACGTGATTCAACAGCGAGCGCAAACGGGCTATCCACCACCGATAACCCGACCGCCGCAGCACGTCCCAGTCGTACTCTGGATTGCCCCAGAGTTGTCCTTTTGCGCTGAAATAGTCGGGAGGCACGCCCGCGACGAAGCGCGGCCGGTGCTGCGCGTCAAGGAGAAACAACTCTGGGCTTGACCAAACATCACTCGAGTCGCCGGAGACAAAAAACGGCAAATCGCCAATCAGCCTTAGGCCATTTTTGTGAGCATACGTCTTCAGGCGGTCTGCTTGGCGAAACACGAGGAATTGGGCAAAGGTGATTTGGTCGATTGCGTCAGCAAGTCCCCGCCGGGCTCGCGCAAGTGCAGTAGGGGACCGGTTGACCAACTCTGCTGGCCATCTGAGGTAATGGACATTCCCAAACTTCACTTTCAGCGCCCGGAAAATTGCATAGTCGTCGAGCCAATGCTTTTGCTCCTGACGGAATTGCTCATACGCGGCTCGCAGAGTCGGACAACCGCCACCTTCGAAGCGCCTCCAAGCGGTTTCGATCAGCCGATGTTTGAAGGACGTGACTGCTTCATAATCGACGACTGTCGGCGGAAAGGGCTGGTGCGTGCAATCGGTCGCGTTTAGAAGCCCATCCTCAATCAACCACTCGATGCTGATGAGTAGCACGTTACCGGCGAAGGATGACAGCGGCTGATACGGTGAATCGTTGTAACCGGTCGGGCCCATCGGGAGCGCTTGCCACCAACTCTGGCCTGCGCGGCAGAGCCTGTCGATCCAGGAGATCGCGGTTGGCCCAAAGTCGCCGATGCCATACGGGGACGGCAAGGAAGTAACGTGCAGCAGGATGCCGGAGGTTCGGAAATTCAAATCACGGAGCCATGGGCCGCCGGTACTGCCGCTGCGCATGATGCTTACCTCTCTTCCCTAATTCGAATTCGTGAACACGACAGTCAGCGCCACGAGGGCGAGTTGTGCCACAAGATGAATGGAGCTTCGATCGGCACGGATGCCCCCTTATACCGAGGAACCATGCGCGGAGTGTAGTCCACCGCGGGACGCGATGCGGGAACGCTCGCCGTGTACACAAATCCATTTGCAGAACCGACCAGAGGCTCACCCCGATTCATGAGATGGCGCACGGGAGCATCACCGTTCTGTCCTTCGGCGTAGAGCTCCACACCAATGTAGTCGGGATCAAGATCATCCAAATAAATCTGGGTCTGAAACAGCAGCTCGCTGCCCTTCTGCTCAACGGTTGCGGAACCGAATCGCACCGCAGTCCAGTGCTTCGCGACCTGCGTCCGCCAATTCAGCAGCTTCGCTCCCAGGGTTCCTTGGTTCTTCGCACGATCTGCGAACGCTGAAGCCGCCGTCAGGTAATGTTCCTCGGTATATTGGCGAACAACGCGGTTTGTGGAAAAGAGTGGCGTCAATCGCGCCATACTCTCGCGCATCCGAGCGATCCAGCGGATCGGAATTCCGTGTTCGTCGCGTGAGTAGAATTCGGGAATGACTTCTCGTTCCAGCAGTCCGTAAAGAGCTTCCGCTTCGGAGGCGTCCCATGCCGGATCGTTCCCATGCTCCCTCATGTCTCCTAGAGCCCAGCCCACTTCCTGCGAATAGGCCTCTGCCCACCATCCGTCGAGCTCCGATAGATTCAGCCCACCATTGACGAGCACCTTCATGCCGCTGGTCCCGCTCGCCTCCCACGGCCGTCGCGGCGTGTTGACCCACAGATCAACGCCCCGCACGAGTTGCTCAGCCATGAGCGCATCGTAGTCGCTCAGGAAGATCACCCTCGATCGCACGTCAGTCCGGCGGGAAAACTCGACCCACTGCCGGATTAGGTCTTGACCACAGGAATCTTGTGGATGGGCCTTGCCGGCAAGCACCAGTTGAACCGGATGATTTCGATTGGTAATGATTCGCACTAGCCGCTCCGGATCGTGCAGGAGAAGGTTGGGCCGCTTGTACGCGGCAAAACGCCGCGCGAAGCCGATCGTCAGCGCGTCGGCATCGAGCGCTTGAGCGGCTTGCTGGAGACCGTCCGCAGAAGCACCCTGCTCCGATAACTCGCGGGAGTGCCGCTTGCGAACATACTGCACTAGAGACTTGCGGGAACTGGATCTCATCTTCCACAGTGCGGAATCACTGGCCGTGCGAAAAGTGTCTGCCACTTTCTCCATGGTTTCGCGCCAGCGATCTTTCCCGCAGGTGAGTTCCCAGAGCGAATCCGCCTCAGCCGAATCCCAGGTAGGCGTGTGCACACCGTTGGTAACGTACGTTACTGGCACTTCGATTTCAGGCCATCTTGGAAACAAGGGCTGGAAGATCCGCCGGCTGACCTGACCGTGTAACTGGCTTACGCCGTTAACGGCTCCGCTGCCGCGGGCTGCAAGGTACGCCATATTAAACGGTTCGGATAAATCTCTGTCGTTATTCCGTCCCAGAGCAAGCAGTTGCTGCAATGGAATTGAAAGTTCTCTTTCGGCGTATTGCTTAAAGTACTTTTCCATCAGGTCAGGAGAGAAACGGTCAAAACCTGCATCGACGGGGGTATGCGTTGTGAAGAGGTTTCCAGAGCGAGTGATGGTGAGAGCTAGATCGAACGACACCTTGTTGCTCACCATGTACGATCGCGCTCTTTCAAGCACGGCAAAAGCCGCATGGCCTTCGTTCAAATGACACACTTCTGGACGAAGTCCAAGAGCACTCAAGAGCCGCCAACCTCCAATTCCTAAGACCAACTCTTGCTCAAGACGCAACTCGGGACCACCGCCATAGAGCTCGCTGGTTATTCCGCGGTGCGCCGGTGTGTTTGCCGGATCGTTGGTGTCTAGCAGATACAGTTTCGCTCGGCCCACCTGGACCTGCCACGTGCGAATCCATAGCTTGGTGCCGGGAAAATCCAAGGAGAGCCGCAGCCAATCGTCTTGTGGGTTACGCACGGGCCGGATCGGCAATTGACCAGGGTCATTGTAGGGATATAAAGCAAGCTGCTCGCCGGAGCCGTCGATTTCCTGGCGAAAATATCCTTGCTGATACAGCAGACCAACACCTGTTACCGGCACTCCAAGATCACAAGCCGCCTTCAGTTGATCGCCCGCGACATTGCCGAGGCCACCCGAATAGATCGGAAGGGCTTCGCTGAGCATGAACTCCATGGAGAAATATGCGACGCCGGTTAGGCCCGTGTGAGGATGCGCTCGCTGAAACCAACCCTCGGAACGTTCAGCGGCTTCGCGGTCGAGATGAACATACGCCAGCAACTTTTGAAACTCCGGCTCTGCTGCCACCGACTGAATTTTTTCCGAGGAAACAGTTTGCAACACACTCCATGGGTTGTGGGTCAGGTCCCATAATTCTGGGTCAAGCTGTTCCCAAAGACGATCCGCCGTATGGTTAAACGACCACCGCAGGTCCAGAGCCAAATCGGTGAGAGCCTCGGACACATCCGTTCTAGATAGACCGCGCTGCGCAGGGCTGCTCATGGCTAACTCCTCACTTGCGCTCAGTTGGCTGCTGCTCGCGGGATCCTCGTGAGCGCCGCCGATACGATTGTCTGGGCTTCCTCTTCGATTCGCCGCAAATGGCTCGCGTCGAGAAAACTCTCGGCGTAAATCTTGTAAATGTCCTCAGTGCCGGAAGGGCGCGCTGCAAACCAGCCGTTCTTGGCGATCACCTTAATTCCGCCGATTGCTTTGCCGTTTCCCGGCGCCACAGTCAGAATCTTTTGGACCTTTTCGCCTGCTACGTCCGTGACGCGGACATCGGACACGGATGGCTTTTCGAGAGCGGATCTCTGCTCTCGTGTGGCCGGCGCCTCAATGCGCTCATATAGCGGATCGCCTAAGTCTCGGGTCAGAGTGCGGTAGATTTCGCCTGGATCTCGGCCCTGACGCGCCATGATTTCTGCCGAAAGCAGACAAGGAACGATTCCGTCTTTGTCCGTGGTCCACACGCGGCCGTCGCGCCGGAGAAAGGACGAGCCGGCACTCTCCTCACCCGCGAAGCCGAGTCGGCTGCCCAGCAAGCCGTCGACGAACCATTTGAAACCTACGGGCACTTCGTATAGGCACCGTTTCAACCGCGTGGCGACACGATCGATCATGCTGCTGCTCACGATGGTCTTTCCAACGGCAACGTCTTTTCCCCACTCTGTCCGGTTCCGAAACAGGTACTCGGCACAAACTGACAGAAAGTGATTCGGGGGAAGCAATCCGCTGCCGCGGGTCACGATTCCATGCCGGTCGTGATCTGTGTCGCTGGCAAACGCAAGATCGAACTTATCCTTCAGGTCGATCAGCCTGCGCATTGCATACGGCGAAGAAGGGTCCATCCGAATTTTGCCGTCCCAATCCACGGTCATGAATCGAAACGTCGGATCAACCGATTCGTTTACGACGGTCAAATTGAGACCGTATCGTTGGGCAATCAGCGGCCAGTAGTCGATACCCGCGCCGCCCAGAGGATCGACGCCCAGTACAATCTTGGAGCTGTGAATCGCCTCCATGTCAACCACGCTTTGAAGATCTGCGACGTAGCTGTGCAGGTAATCGTAGCGATGTGTCGTTGAAGCCCGAATCGCCTGCGTGAACGGGATTCGGTTAACGCCAGTGAGGCTCGCGCAAAGAAATCCGTTGGCACGCGTTTCAATCCAAGATGTTATGCCGAAATCGGCCGGTCCGCCGTGAGGAGGGTCGTATTTGAATCCGCCATCATCGGGCGGATTGTGAGACGGCGTAATGACGATACCGTCAGCGAGACCGCTCGTCCTTTCATAGTTGTGGCGGAGAATGGCATGAGAGACGGCGGGAGTCGGCGTGTAGGAGGTTCCTTCCGCGAGCATTACTTCGACGCCGTTTGCAGCGAGTACCTCGAGCGCGCTCGCAAAGGCGGGCTCGGACAACGCATGGGTATCAATCCCGAGAAAGAGCGGCCCGTCAATTTTCTGCACCTTGCGGTAGTCGCAGATGGCCTGAGTGATTGCGAGGATATGCCATTCGTTGAATGCGCTACTCAAAGCAGATCCACGATGGCCCGATGTGCCGAAGATCACGCGCTGTTCCGCATCACTTGGATCGGGCCGCAAGGTGTAGTAAGCGGTGACCAGCTTTGGAACGTTTACTAAGATTGCGGGGTCAGCTGCCTTTCCAGCGGCCGCATTCACATTCATCCGTCACCTCAATTTCAACCGGGGTCCCGTCCCGCGAGACGCGGGTGCGACCGTGGGGCGCACCCAACCGCGCATCGTTCATGGCGCGAAACAGCTTAGTCGCTGCTCGTGGATGCGCTCGCGATTTCACCGAGTGCGACCCACCTTCGCGATTAAGCCGGAGACGGAGCGAGGAAACAATCAGACGATGGTATCGCCGGTACCTTGGTAGCGGCGATAAGGACTGGCGCTGCCCACCGCTCGCTGGGTCAACCGAAGAGCGGGTGCTGCCTTTGAAGGCCTATCAGGGAGTGCTTCCGTCCCGCAGGGAAGGCAACACAAATGGGGCAAAAGCAATACCAAAGTATAATGGACGCTTTCGCCACGAGAGGCGCACTCTGGTGGCACCGGGGGGCAGGCTGCGAAATAGCGCCGTATAACGCGATCTCAATCGCCTCTTCAACGCGCTGTTCACGCGCGCCACAGCCTGCTCGACATTCGACTCGGCGCCTTGTTCTGTGAGGGGGTGAGACCGTGACCGAAACGAGGGATGACTTTACCATTAAGCCCTCAGTTCCTAACGCTTCTCTGGAGTCGATCCTCTGCACCGAAGAGTTACAGTGCCGTCCATCGCGTCCGCCTGATTACAAAAAGGAAAACCGAGCACTCGTGACGTTGATGAGTGCGCTAGCTGATTCGCCGAACACAATCTTTCAGACATTAGCGCAAACGATTCAGGATATTACCCAGTGTGACTCCGCTGGCCTTAGCCTGCTGACGAGGGATGGCAAAACGCCGCATGTCGACGGCATGAGGTTCTATTGGCCAGCCATTTGCGGCATGTGGAACCCCCACGTTGGAGGAGGGACACCGCGCAATTTCGGCCCCTGCGGAGACGTGCTCGACCGGAATCGTACGCTATTGTTCCGACATTTCGAGCGGCGCTATCCCTATTTGTTGCCTGTCATTCCGGCAGCCGAAGAATGCCTCCTGGTGCCGTTTTATGTTGCTGGCAAGGCGGTCGGAACCATCTGGGCGATCATGCACAGCGACCGCCGTAAGTTCGACGCAGAAGATGATCGAGTCATGGCCTCTCTGGGAAAATTCGCCTCTTCAGCGTACCAAGCACTTGTGCACATCGAGGACCTCAAAATCGAGGTCGCTGAGCGCGAAAAGGCAGAATCCGAGGTGCGCCAACTAGCAAGCGGTTTGGAGACCAAGATCCGGCGCCTGGTCGAAGCCAACGTTGTCGGGATTGTCATGTTTACACTCGACGGTGCGATCACCGACGCCAATGACGCATTCCTCCAGATGCTGCAATACGGCCGTGACGATCTTGCCTCGGGTCGAATGCGCTGGGCCGACCTCACACCCGCCGAATGTCGCGGTCGGGATGACCGGGCAATCGCCGAGCTAAAGGCGACTGGCGTGTTTCAGCCATTCGAAAAGGAATATCTCCGGAACGATGGTAGCCGCGTGCCGGTCCTGCTCGGTGGCACGCTCTTCGAAGCGAGCGGGAATGAAGGTGTGGCTTTCATTCTCGATCTGAGTGAACAAAAGCGAGCCGAGAAAGCTTT
>Ga0307373_10000996_pt1 | contig 53784 bp, 48 predicted proteins | sample OX2MG_FD_202534 | JGI IMG/M metagenome (GOLD analysis project Ga0307373, IMG submission 202534) | Soil microbial communities from Risofladan, Vaasa, Finland - OX-2 | ecosystem: Environmental > Terrestrial > Soil > Coastal area > Acid sulfate soil | place: Finland: Risofladan, Vaasa | collected... | reverse complement strand
CATCTTGGAAGTGGCCCTTCTTGTTGGGTTCCTGTTGCGTTGACAACAACAGTCTCGCCTGCAAGAAGGGCCTTTTCGCGGATACGCGTCAGTTAGCTCACAGAGTCTCGTGAAAGATCAGGGCTAGCTCAATCCCAGATCGCCTGCGAGCAGTGAGGTCAGCTTGCTCATCCTTGATCTCTCGAGACGGGTCTCGCATTCGACATCGAATACCCTCTCAAAGAGCTGTTGCTTGCGTAGCATTGACCACAGCTCGAGTTCCGCTTCATTTTTAACGGTTAGTGAAAAAATCATCTTGTGCCCGGTGGCTTCACCCATCTTGACCTTGAGGACTTCCCCGCTGTGCGAGGCGTCAAATGCATCTGCGATACGCAGGATGCCAATAAGGCGGAGTAGAATGTCGAGGTCAATGCTGCTCAGGACAGTATCTTTCGAAACAGACTTCTCATTACCTCGTAGGTGGTAGCGGGCAAGCAAGGTCAACATCCGAATCTCCTTCGGAGTGAACCCACGAAGATCTCCATGCCCGATCAAGTAGGCACTATGACGATCATGATTGGTTCTGCTGATGTGTTCGCCAATATCGTGCATGAGCGCACCAAACTCAAGGAGCTCGCGTTCATGGGACGACAGTTCATGCAGATAACCTGTCGCGTCGAATATCTGGGTGGCGAGTTCGGCAACCTGCACGCTGTGCTCTCTGTTCCAGTTGCATCGATGACACAGAGAGAGCACCGAACTTCGACGTATGCTCCGAGGGTCATCACCAAAGTCCGACGGATCATGTTCCGCGATCGTGCGGAGGATAAGACCTTCGCGAAGCGCCCAACCACTGATCGTGATCTCGTGCATTTGAAGACGTTCCATAACATGAATCAGAACCAGAAATCCAGCTGGAAGAAGCTCCGAACGTCTCGCATCGGCTCCCTGGATTTTCGCCCGATTCATCTTGGTTTCGGTCAACACCCGCTTTGACGCGGTAATGACATCGTCATATGAGACGGTAAGGTGATTTAGATGATCAGGTTCGGATCCGTCGCGCATCGTCGCAGAAATTGAGGCGATCGCGATGAACGTTCCGGACGACCCGATCAGAAGCTTTGGACCGAACTCAGCGAGCTCCGATAGCACCGGATCGAGCTCGCGTTCAATGTAGCGACGCGCTTTGGAGAGCTCTGACTCCGACGGCGGATCGCTGTCAAAAAACATTGACGTAAGCCGTCCGACTCCGAGCTTCACGCTTGCAGCAAATGCGAGTCCGGCAGCATCGCCAAGCATCAGCTCAAGACTTCCGCCGCCAAGATCCAGTGCGAGAGCGGGCGCCGGATCAAGTACCACGCTGGCACGAATTGCATTGAAAATTGTCGCGGCCTCTTGAATTCCATCAATGATGTGGATAGTGAGTCCGAGTTTGCGGCGAACGTTGGCGACGAAATCGGGACCGTCGCGCGCTTCGCGAAGTGCTGAGGTACCGACCGCCACAATTTGATCTGCCTGCTGGGTGTCGGCAATCGTCTTGAATCTCCGAATCACCTCAAAGGCGCGTTCGCGAGCTTCGCTGCCGAGCTCTCCGCTCTTTGCGACGAGATCGCCAAGGCGGAGCATCTCACGCTCTTTGGCAATCGGAACAAAGCTTCCATCTGGGCGCGTCTCGACCAAGATCATGTGAAATGAATTACTTCCAAGATCAAACGCGGCAATGCGCACGCTATGAGACTAGGAGGTTTCCGATCCCCAACGGCGCTTTCCGCGCTCTAGTGCGAGGGATTCGAAACGCCTACGGGCGGAAAATCCCAACGTAGCCGGTATCCGGGTCCAGGAGCCGTCCGCGCCGAGTCGCCAGGCATTCATATCGTCATCGAAATTCATCGAAAGCACCTCCTCGAGACGAATACACAGGTCTGGGTCGGTAACTGGAACAAATGCTTCGATGCGACCGTTCAGGTTCCTCTCCATGAGATCGCCAGAGCCGATGAAATAGGTGGCTGGATTTTCCATCGCGACAGAACGCGAATCCGCTGCAACTGGGTAATTGGGTTGCGGGTGGCCAAACCGGTAGATCCGGGAGTGTTCGAGAAAACGCCCCACTATCGAGCGGACCTTGATGTTCTCCGACAACCCGGCAACATCTGGGCGTAAGCAGCACATCGCCCGCACGATCAGAGAGATATGGCATCCCGCCTGCGACGCCCGGTAGAGCGCATCGATCACTTCGGAGTCGGTGAGTCCATTGACCTTGATCGCAATGTTCCCGGCGCTGGCATAGGCCGCTTGACGGTTGATCTGCTCGAGCACCCAGGGCCGGAAGCGATTCGGAGCAAGGATGATTCGATCCGTAGCGGGTGGGTGGGAAAACCCGGTGAGGTGATTGAACAGGTTGGTCAAGTCGGCCCCGATGACCTCGTCCGAGGTCAAGATTCCCATATCTTCATAGTTACGGGCCGTATCCGCGTTGTAGTTGCCAGTCCCAATATGGCAGTAGCGCCGAATACCGTCGACCTCTCGACGGACGACAAGGGTGGTCTTCGCGTGGGTCTTCAAGCCCATCACGCCATAGACGACGTGCGCACCGGACTGTTCGAGATGCCGGGCCCAGGAGATGTTGCGCTGTTCGTCAAAGCGGGCGGTGAGTTCAATCAGAGTCGCGACCTGTTTCCCCTCCTCCGCTGCCCGGGCGAGTGCAGAGACAAAATTTGCCTCTCCTGAGGTGCGATAAAGCGTCTGCTTTATGGCGAGCACCTCCGGATCATTCGCGGCCTGCAAAATAAAAGATTCAAAGGAGGTCTCAAATGAGTCGTACGGGTAGTGCAAAAGAACGTCTCGATCTCGAAGTATCGCGAATATGTCAACCGGTTCCTCCGCGTTGCTCAGACCGGTCGGAGTCACTGGGGTCCACACAGGCTCCTTGAGGTCCGGACGATCGATCGAGAGAAGTGACCAGAGTTGCGCAAGGTCGATCGGCGCATCATTGCGATAGAGATCTTCGAATCCAAGTTCGAGTTCATCGAGCAGCAGGTGGATTACCTCTGCAGGCATCGCAGAGTCAATCTCGAGTCGAACCGCGCGGCCGAACCGGCGACGGCGTAACTCAGTTTCAACTGCAGCAAGAAGATCGTCAGCCTCGTTGTCTCCAAAATCAATATCCGCGTTCCTCGTCACACGAAAGGTATGTGTTGCTCCGATCCGCATCGCAGGAAATAAGGCTTGAAGATTATGTTCGATGACATCCTCGAGCAGCACAAATCGAAGATCGTCACCGAGTGCAACGAACCGATTGAGAAGCGGAGGGACTTTCACCCGGGCGAATCTTCGCTCGCCGGATCCGCTATCTTCGACAGTGACTGCGAGATTTAACGAAAGATTCGAGATATAGGGAAACGGATGTCCGGGATCGACCGCGAGCGGCGTTAAGACTGGATAAATTTCACGAAAAAATATTTCTACGAGTTCGGAACGATCGCTTTCGTCGAGATCCTCATATTTGATGATCAAAACTCCTTGCGGAGCGAGAACATCTTCAATACAGATGCGATAGAGCTCTGAGTGCTGTTTGTTCAACTCAATCGAAATCTTACGAATCTCCGCAAGTTGTTGAGGGACACTCATGCCATCAGAAGAAAGTGACCTTACTCCGGCCGCGAGCTGATCCTTCAGCCCCGCTACCCGGACCTGGAAGAACTCATCGAGTCCAGAGGAGAAAATCGCAAGAAATTTCACACGTTCAAGCGCAGGAAGGTTCTCGTCGTTCGCGAGATCGAGGAGTCGACTCGCAAAATCAAGCCACGAGAGCTCGCGATTGAAAAACCTCTGGCAGCCGAATTCGACAGGATCCATCAACTGGGTCTCTTGGGTCCAGTGCCCACTGTTTCGATCATTCGGGCTGGTCACACTCTTAGGCTAGCTGGAGAGATCCAACAATGGTTGTCCACTAGGGTAGGCGTTCGTGATGGGCTTTCTTTCGGCACTGCTCACGAATCCGAGGCGCCGCAGTGAACTCGGACTGCTCTTCGTAGGATCGATCGCTGTTTTCTTCGCCCTCGTGCTCGTTTCTCTTTCAAAATCCAATACGCTGCCACATCGATCATTGCTTTTCGCCACCGGGCTCATCCTCGCGGCGCTCTTTATGCAAGTTGTCAACCGGCGTTATGTTCCCGATGCAGACGGCGTTTTGATGCCGGTGGTCCTGGTCTTGAACGGAATTGGATACGTCATTATTAGCAGGGTCAATCCTACGTACGCGGGTCAGCAGATCGCCTGGACGACTCTCGGGCTACTCCTTTACGGTTTCGTCATTGCGACCGTGCGGAGGGTGAGTGACCTCGAGCGATTCCGTTATATCCTGCTGTTTTTCGCAATGGGGCTGCTCATCTCACCGTTGCTGCCAGTGATTGGCTACAGAGTCAATGGCGCGCGGCTCTGGGTGCATTTTCACACCCTCGAATTTCAGCCAGTCGAGATAGCCAAGATCTTGCTGGTCATCTTCTTTGCCTCGTACTTCATTGAAAAGCGCGAGCTCCTGACGCTCCCGACAAGAAGGGTCGGCAATCGGCTCTTCCCTGATATGCGTGCATTTTTGCCTATTGCGGTTGCAGGCGCTCTCGCGTTGATGATCATTCTCGGCGAGCACGATGTTGGCTTTTCACTGATTCTCTTCGTGGTCTTCCTCACCATGCTCTGGGTGGCGACTGGACGATGGACATACCTCGCGATCGGACTTGGGCTCTTCGCGTTGGCAACACTGCTTGCGAGTCACCTGCTTGTACAGGTCAACGATCGGATTGTCGTCTGGCTCGACCCATGGAAGTACCCGTCGACAGGAGGCTTCCAGCCAATCCAGGGATTACTCGCGTTTGGTCGCGGTGGAGTGGGAGGATCGGGGCTCGGTCTGGGCAACCCTACTGCGGTTCCATTTTCCTACAGCGACTTCGTGTTCGCGGCTATCGGTGAAGAGCTTGGACTCGCTGGAGCGGCTGCTGTCGTCGCTGCCTACATGATCATTGTCGCAACCGGTATCCGATCCGCGCTTCGCGCACGCGGAGAATTCGCGAAGCTTTGCGCATTTGGATTGATCGCGACATTTGGATTTCAGGCATTTTTCATTATGGCTGGAGTAGTGCGACTCCTTCCGCTCACGGGTGTGACGCTTCCCTTTGTTGCCTATGGTGGCTCTTCGCTCGTCGCGAACTATGCCCTCGTTGCACTGATCATGAGAATCTCCGATGAATCGAACCGGACCGCAGATTACGCGGGAATGCCGGTCTGGTCTATAACCGAGGGAGAGGCCGTAATCGGCACGGGAGGACGCTGACGGAGACAAAGCGCGATACCGTCCGAGACACGACATGGCAAGATTCTCTGTCCGTCAGGTCCGGAGAGCACGATCTCTCCGACAAAGTTTCCTGAGACAAGATCGGTGATACGCAGGGTAACGACCTCTATTCCGAACGCTTCAAGCACATTGATCGTCAACTCGTGCGTCAACGGTCGCGGCGTCTGAGTCAGTTGCGCAGCGTGAGCAATTGCCGTGCCCTCGGCAAATCCGACGGGAATCGTGATGATGCGATGCGGAGAATCGTATTCCCGGAGGATCACGATGGGGAACTGGGCCGGGAGATCAATTCTCACCTCGACGAAGGAGAGGGGCAGGAAATGCGGTGGGGATTCCCCACCCTTTGTGTTCTCGTCAGGACCGATCTCTGCGTTGACATGGTCAGTCATCGTCGGCCCGGTGCGTTCCGCTCGACATTGACGACAAGTCCGATTGCGATGAAGAACGCGAAGAGGGCCGACCCGCCATAGGAGATAAAGGGTAGAGGAATACCGGTGATTGGCATCAAACCGACCGTCATCCCGACATTCTGGAATACCGAAAAGACCAGGAAGGCGAGAATACCAGCGCAGATCAGCTGACCGAATCGGTCGGCCGACCTACTTATCGCACGGAAGATACGAAATGCAAGCACTCCGAATACCATCAACACCGCGATACTTCCGGAAAACCCAAGCTGCTCGCCGATTGCCGAAAAGATGAAGTCCGCATATTGGACTGGAACGTACTGGTTGTTGGTAAATGCTCCCTGGAAAAGACCAGTTCCGCGCAACCCCCCCGCTCCGATCGCAGTCTTTGAAATACACAGGTTGTAGTTTTGGACGAGATTGCAGTTCTGATTGAGATAACCAGTCAGTCGGCTCAACTGGTAACTGTGCAAGATATGAGCGCTCGTGAAGAGAAAGAACATCGCAACCGCCAGCGCCAATCCGGCGAAAAGATACCGTGCACGAACGCCTGCAACCGTAAGCAAGGTGAAGAGTACGACAGCAATGATGATCGTAGTTCCAAGATCAGGCTGGATTAGTACAAGCGCCATGGGCAATCCAGCAATGGATACCATCTTGACAATGTCGTGGCGCGTGTAGGGGCCGTGGTGTTCGTCAACAACCTTTGCGATTGCAAGAATCACGACAAGCACCGCGAACTCCGAGGGTTGAATCGCAATGGGACCAAGTGCGATCTCGCGGATGGATCCTCCGGAACCAGCAGCGTTGCCAAAACCCGACGCGTGTCCAATCGCGCGCACCGCAAGCAAGGAGAGGACAACGAGTACGTAGAGCAAATTTGTGAACCTCTGGAGGAGGCGATAGTCGACGACCACGAAGAAACACATCGCGATGAATCCAATCACCGCGTAGACGATCTGGCGCTTGATGTAATACGAGGGCTCGGTAGGAATCAGATTGCGCGTAGCCGAATAGACCATAAGCAGTCCGATGACGGTGAGGACCGCGGTTGAGAAGATCAGATAGAGATCGAGTTGTGAGAGAAATTCAACTGCTGCCACCAGCACATCGCGCGGGCCCCTGTCACGGCCGTAATGAGCGCCTCGAGTGTATTTTGCCTGCTCGAACAGCTTGATGCTCACAATCGGCAAGAATACCGTCTATGCGAATAGCCCGGCAGAGCAGTGGGTACCTCTACGACTTTTTTCATGCACTCGGTCTTTCGAAGACTACATCCACACATCTGCAGTCGGCGCTCACGAAGCCCACCGCGGTCATCCTGCTCCTCGCGGGGACGATTCTGCTCGCGAGACTCGGAGGGCGTGCGATCCGCAAGACACTGGGAAGAGTCAGACGGCGAGTCGCGCAGACCGATCCAGCCAGGGCGAGTCGAATCGACACCGTCTCACGGATCGTCGCGAATATCTGGCGCGTCATCATCGATGCGATTGGCATCTTTGTCATTCTGTCCGTGGCCGGTCTCAATCTCACGCCATTTCTGGCTGGAGCAACGATCATCGGCGCAACGATTGGTTTTGGAGCACAATCTCTTGTTCGAGACTTTCTCTCGGGATTTCTGATGCTTATCGAAGATCAATACCGGATCGGTGACGTCGTCACGATCAATGAGATCAGCGGACGTGTTGACGAGGTCTCGCTACGGATAACACGCCTACGCGATGCGGATGGCACTGAGTGGTATATCCCGAACGGTCAGATTCTCAAGGTCGGGAACAAGGCTCGGCATTGGTCACGGGCGATTGTCAAAGCACAGATTGCGGTGAACGTTGACATTGCCGAGGCCACGGCTCTGCTGGACGACGCAATGCAAAAGGCGGTCAAAGAACCGGCTCTCGAGGGAAAGCTCGTCTCGGAACCAAAGGTGCTTGGAGTATCGAACGTAACGACGAATGCGATCACGATCGACATCGAGATAAGGACCCAGCCCCTTGCTGAACTTGTGGTCGAGCGTGCGCTGCTCGAGGTCGCGACGAATGCGCTCCGAAGGCGCGACATGCTTCCTCCATCGGAGCCTTGATAGATTTCAGTGATACCACTCACAAATTCCGACATGGTCTGTACAAAGCGTCCTCTCGACCGATGCTCTCGAAGAACCGCCTGGACGCGCATTCGTGCTCATCGCGCTGCTCGGCGAGCGAGCATTTCATTTATTGCAGCTCTCCTGACACTCGCAATGAATCCGTCGACCGCACTCGGCGCAACGGCCGGTGGGAATTCCCGTGCTGCGCTTCGCGGGCCGCTCATTCCTGGCGTCGGCGAGCGAACCGTCCTTTATCTCGACCGCAGCCGGACGACATTCAACTACCTCACCGGAGCGGTCACGCCGGGGCGAAGGCTTATCAACGAGATCCGTTATCCGTCGAGCGAGAGATCGGTTGGCGAGAGAGCAGATGCTCCGGTGCTGTATCGAACGGCTCCATATCCGGTCATCGTCTTCGCCGAGGGTTATCGAGCCCGACCGGATCTTTATGCAAAGCTGCTCGACACCTGGGTCCGCGAGGGCTACGTCGTGGTCTCACCCGAATTTCCCGATACCACCTATCCAGCGACCGACGCCGCGATCGATGCGGGGTATCCTCATGGAAATCCCGAAGATGATCTTGTCAACGAACCCGGGGACATCGCCTTCGTCCTCTCCCAACTCGCCCGCTTCACGCTCCGTCCGAGGGGCTTGCTCCATGGCCTGGTCAATCTCAACGAGGTGATTCTTGCGGGTCAATCGGATGGGGCTGCGCTCGTCGGCGCCTATGCATTCGACATGAAATACGCGCTCAACCGCACGCCCATCCGCGCCGTGGCGATCTTTGCCGGATATGAAATTTCTGCCGATTCGGCACGATATGAAGAGCCGGTGAGCGGTGTCGTACCGGCACTGATCATCCAGAGTGCCGCCGACACGTGTAACGAACCGGAACTCTCGGTGCAGATGTACAACCACATCCGCGGTGAGAAGTTCTTTCTGAGAATCAACGGAGCAACGCATCTCGGACCATTCGACGGTTCGGACATTGCTGGCTTCGACGCTGTGAGAAACATGTCCCTGAGGTTCTTTGCCCACGCCCTCACCCCCGCCACTGTCTCCGCTGCGGCAGTTTTGAAGGCTGGCCGGCTCTCCGGTATCGGGGTCCCATCAATGGCTCCCTCGGTCGCATCGATTCCGCTCCCGGCAGGATCTCCCTACTGCGCGCCCGCCTATTGACTGCACCGTCACTGAGGGTCGTTCAGCGTCACCTCGCACTATCGTGAACGTCATGCACGAGTTCATCTTGCGAATGCCGACGAGCGGAGAGGGTCCGCGTCTTGGGGTAAAGGACCTCATCGACATTGCCGGCGTCAAGACAACAGCCGGGTCACCGGCAGTTGCCTCCATCGCCTCGGTCGCGACGAAAGACGCCCCATTGATGCAAGGTGCTCGGGCCAACGGCGCGCGCATCGTTGGAAAGACCAACCTGTATGAACTCGCCTACGGCGCATCGGGCGTGAATCCCCACTTCGGTACGCCGACCAACCCGCTCGATCCCGCCCTCGTTCCGGGGGGATCTTCGAGTGGCTCTGCGGTCGCAGTCGCAGTCGATGAGGCGGACATCGCCTATGGATCCGACAGCGGTGGATCGATCCGGGTTCCTGCAGCGTTTTGCGGGATTTCGGGACTCAAGACAACGCACGGACGGATCTCGCTCGAGGGCGTCTATCCACTTTCGCCGCGACTCGATACCGTTGGACCGATGGCGCGCGACGTCTCGGGTCTCATCAACGGTATGCAACTCCTTGAGCCGGGGTTTTCGATCACCGAGCATGCGCAATCAATTGGTCTCGTTCGATCGACCGGGGTCGCCATTGATGAACGCATCCAAAAGAGCGTCGACGATATCTGCCATCGGTCGGGAATTCGGTGCAGGGAGATTCACCTCGATAACTGGAAGCGTGCCTTTGCGGCGGGATCGACCATCTTGGACTACGAAGCTGTCGAGTCCAACCGCGCGATCATCGACGACGAGAGCCTGTTCTCAATGCTGAGTGCGCCCGTACGCGAACGTTTTGGCATCGGCCGAAGGCTCTCTCGCGACGATTTCGTGCAGGCGCTTGAATTTCGTCCCAGGTGGCAGGCTGAACTCGATTCGATCTTTCAACAAGTTGACCTGCTTGCCCTGCCATCGGTGGGATTCTTTGCTCCCCCACTCGATCAGGCATTTGGACACACGTTTACCCTCCTGACGATGCCCTTCAATTTCGCGGGATACCCGGCGGTATCGATACCGATCTCCTCCGGACACTACCTTCCCGCGAGCCTTCAGCTACTCGGTTCACGTTCGAGCGAGGAGTTGCTGCTCGGGAGTGCGCGACACTTCGAGATGCTCAACCGAGATTGAGGACGAGGGAGTGCTCTCGATACGCGCGGACCAGTACATCAACTGCTCCGCTGACGACGTCTATCGACAGGTCTGCGAGAACTACTTCACCTTTCAGCCGGTCTGGGACCCGGCGATCCTCGCGATGCGCGCCGCCTCCGACCGTCCGATCGCGGTTGGCTCCGAGGCAGAGATCTCGCGCCTTTTTCGCAACAAGACCGAGTCCGGGCGATCGACGGTGACCGATCTTGTCGCGGGAACGTCGATCACGGTACTCAATTGTTACCCACGCAGCAGCGAGACCCGCCTCATTTCGTGTCAGCAACTCAACGCCGGAGGAACGCGACTTCACGTGGAGATCAGCTATACGTTGCATAGTCTGGCCCGTCTCGTTGCCCCACTCAGTGCAAACCTTCTCGAGCGGGCTCTCGCCATCAGCCTCCGCTCAGCCAAACTCGAACTCGAAAAGGGAATCCACGCGGATGAAGCCTCCTGAGTGGCTGTACCAGAGGCTGGCAAGGGGCGTCCCTGCTCTTCACCGGAGCCTCTGGCATCTCACCAGAGGACGACTTGGCTGGCGACTCGGCGGGGTGGAGTTCTGTCTTCTCAAGACGACCGGGCGCCGATCGAATCGGCCGAGGACAACTCCACTCGTACTGATCCGGGGTGCCTCGCACCTCTTTCTCGTCGCCTCCAACGGTGGCAGCGACCATCATCCCGACTGGTATCTCAATCTTGTCAAGCACCCATCGGTAACGCTTGAGACACGCGAGGGCCGTGTCACAAGATCCGCACGGACCGCAACCGAAACGGAGCGGTCGCTCCTCTGGGGGGAGGCAGAGCGTGTCTATGTTGGTTACGGTACCTATCAACAAAAGACCAAACGTGTCATCCCGATCGTCTTGCTCGATGAAACCCAATGAAGCCGGTCGGTAACTGACTCTGCTGACCGAGCGCCACTTCATTGGGCCAGATGGGTTCATTGCGCCAGATGGGTCAGGAGCGCCGGAACTCCCTGAGTTCGCTCCACATTTCATCAACCGGTGCATCAAACCCCGTGAACAGCCGCACCTGCGCCGCCGCCTGGTGAACGAGCATGCCAAGACCGTTGCGGATCGCAGCGCCCCGCTGCTCGGCGATCTCGAGAAAGAGCGGCTTTTCGGGTTGGTAGGAAAGATCCACAGCAAGTTGACCGGAATGGAGCGAGTCCGCGAGTTTGCGCGCATCGTCCCGGGCGGATTCGCCGGTCCCTTGCTGGAGCCCAAGCGAGGTCGCATTCACCACGAGCGCGGCAGCGGCGACATCACCAAGCGAACCAAGTCGCGCGACCTGCGGCGCGACCGCGATCGCCTCGTTGCCCCTCTTCTCGCTGCGGTTCACCACGATCACCTCGCTCGCTCCCGCGCGTGCGAGTGCGAGCACGACCGCCCGCGCCGCGCCCCCAGCACCGAGAACGACGCAGCGTTTGTCACTTGTCGAGAAATCCCGGTTGATTGCAAGGTCGTCGATCAGACCCTGACCATCGGTGCTCTCGGCGACGGCGACGCTTGAGAGGAAGACGATCGTGTTGGCTGCTTCGAGCAGGACCACATCATTAGAGCGCTGGTCGGATAGTCGTGCAGCCTCGTCCTTGTGCGGCGTCGTCACCGAGAGTCCGCGAAATCCGAGGGCCCGCGCACCAAGAATTGCCGCGTGGACCTGTCCCACGGGAACGCTAAAGGCCCCGTAGCGCATGTCGACGCCAAGCGCCGCGTAGGCTCGGTTATGTAGTCGCGGGGAGAGTGAATGGGCGACTGGGTCGCCAATCACCCCGACGAACTCGGTCGTTCCTGAAATAGGCATGAATTGAACACCCTGGTCAGTCATTTTGCCCGCCGTCATCAGTTGTCTGCTCCGTCCGTTCGCGAACCAAGCGGTCGAGGTGCGACTGGAGGATGATCGTCGCGGCAACATCATCAATGACCGCAGGTCCTTTTGGAGTTCCTCGTTTGGAGTAGGTCCTCGCAACCCCACCGCGTCCGCCGCGCCGTACTGCGTTGCTCAACCGTCGCAATTGTTCGCGTCGCGCGTTCGCTTCGACGGAGCTGAGTCGCTCATCGACAAGTATCACCGGCACCTCGAGAAGATCGCGAAGTGTTCCCACCTCAGACTTGACTGCGCGCGTGGAGATCGAATCACCTCCAGAGAGCGACAGAGGAAGTCCGACAACCACCTGTATCACGGCGTACTCCTCGATGATCTTTGCGACCGCTCGGTGCACATCGGCATCCTCGCGGCGCAACACCGCGTGGGGGCTGGCGAGGATCTGACGTGAGTCCGAGAGGGCAATCCCCACGCGCACCGTACCGAGATCGAGTCCAAGAATCCGTCCACGTGGCGCCACCTCTCGAAAATCCCTGGATACGGCCTCTGGCACCGCACTCACAACGTTTCACGCAGGGCAGATTCAATCACAGACAGCGCCGCTCCGATCTGGGTGACATCGCGCCCACCCGCCGTCGCGAGCTCTAAGGTCCCTCCTCCGCCGCCTCCAACGAGGCGCGCGCCGAGTCCTGCGACCTCTTTGGCATTCAGATCCACCTCTTTCGCAAGGGCGACGACGATCGCAACCCGTTCGTCATCAGGCGATCCCGCGAGCGCGACCCGTGCGACGCCGAGGTTGCGAATCAACAGGGCGAGTTCGCGCAAGGCGTTGGGTTCGAGACTGTCGCGACGAATGACGAGCACTCCGTCTGTTGCATCGCCAACAAGCGTCCTCGCCTCATCTCCAAGACGCTGGGCGCGCAGCGCCTGGATCTCCGATTCAAGCTCAGCGTGATGTTCAACAAGCCTCGCGATCGCCGCCTCGATCTCGCTCGGTGGAATCTTCAAAGCCGTCGCAGCCCGCTCGACGCGCTCACGATCTTCCTGGAAATCCGTAAGTGCGACCAAGCCAGTCGAGGCCTCGACGCGTCTCGTGTTGGCACCAATCGAGCCTTCGGAGAGAATGCGGAACGGGCCGATCATGCCGAGCGTGTCGACGTGAGTCCCGCCACACAGTTCGACAGAGGTGTCGCTCGCCTCTACGACGCGCACGGTCTCACCGTATTTGTCGCCAAAGAACGCAATCGCCCCCGCCTCCTCGGCCTCGTGCTTCGAGGTCTCGTAGATGTGCACTGCGTGATCCGAGATGATCTCTTGATTGACAAGACGTTCGATCTCCCTGCGCTCATCTTGATCGAGCGGCCCAAAATGATTGAAATCGAATCGGAGTCGGTCGGGAGCGACGAGCGAGCCCTGCTGTTTCACGTGATCTCCAAGAACCCTGCGCAGCGCGTCCTGAAGGAGATGGGTCGCGGTGTGGTTCCGTCGGATCGCGTTGCGACGCTCTTCGTCGATCTCGGCGATCACCTCGTCCCCCTCGTCAAGCTCGCCCTCGCTGAGATAGCCGCTGTGCCGGGTAAGGCCCTCGGTCGCGGCCGTGGTGTTGAGTACCCGCATCGTCGCAGAAGACGACCGGATGTATCCGCTGTCTCCGACCTGTCCACCACCCTCGGCGTAAAAAGGCGTCGAGTCGAGCACGACATCAATCAACGCGGAGTCCTCCGGAACACGTTCGCCCTCGAAGTTCTCGTAATGAGCGCCACCTTCTCGGGTGATGACCCCGAGTATGCGCGCCGCATTGCGACTCTCCGCGTAGCCGACGAAGTTCGTCGGACCATGCTGATCATAAAGCCGTCTCCACTGGCCCTCGGAATCTCCTCCACCGCCATCTGATCTAGCCGCGAGCCTCGCTCGTTCGCGTTGTTGTTGCATGGCAACATCGAATCCGTCTCGATCGACCTCGACGCCGCGCTCAGTTGCATATTCGATCGTCAGATCGACCGGAAACCCGAAGGTGTCATGCAATTTGAAGGCAACATCGCCATCTATTCGCTTCACTCCCTTGTTCAGCTCCTCCTCGATGAGCAGAGTTCCCGAGCGAATCGTCTTGCGGAAGGCCTCCTCTTCGTGGACGACGATCGTCTGCACAAAGCCTTCATTGTGCGCGAGCTTTGGATAGGCGATTTTGAGACTCTCGACTGCGCTCGAGACGAGATAGGGCGCCACCAGCTCCTGGACACCGAGTTGGTGGGCCCTCATCACGGCGCGTCGGATCACCCGACGAAGGGTGTAGCCCCTCCCCTCGTTGCTTGGAAAGACGCCGTCAGAGACGAGCATGGTCATCGAGCGGGCATGATCGGCAAGAATCCTCAGTGCGACATCAACGGCGGGTGATTCTCCCAGTTTGTGACCCGTGAGACGCGACGCCTCCTCGACGAGCGGTCGGACCAGATCGGTCTCGAACACCGAGTCAACCCCCTGGAGCAGCGTCAAGATCCGCTCCATCCCTGCTCCTGTATCGATGTTCTTGCGCGGAAGGTCCGTGAGCGACCCATCGGAACCCTGATCAAATTGCATGAAGACGAGGTTCCAGATCTCGATATAGCGCTCGTCCGCTCCGTTCACCGGTCCGCCATCTTCGCCATACGCTGCGCCACGGTCGTAGTAGATCTCTGAAGACGGCCCACACGGTCCGGTCTCACCCATCTTCCAGAAATTGTCCGCACCCATCCTCTGGATTCGACCCGGCAAAACGCCAGTCGACTCCTCCCAGATCCCGCTCGCATCAGCATCGCTCTCGTGGATGGTCACCCAGAGCCGGTCTGGATCGAGGCCGAGCACCTCCGTCACGAATTCCCACGCATAGGGGATTGCGAGTTCCTTGAAATAGTCTCCGAAGCTGAAATTCCCGAGCATTTCAAAAAAGGTGTTGTGACGTGACGTCGTCCCGACCTGGTCGATATCGACCATGCGAAAACACGGTTGCACCGTCGTCGCCCGGGGCACCGGAGAGGTCTGCAGACCCAGGAAATACGGTTTGAACTGGACCATCCCGGCAATCGTGAACATCACCGAAGGATCATGAGGGATGAGCGGAGCGGCCGGAAGCGCGGTATGGCCGCGCTCGACAAAAAAGCGCGTAAAGGCGTGGCGGAGGCCATTCGCGTCAAGCGTCATTCATCCACCCCGTCCTCTACCGAGCCACGCTCGCGCGTTCCGCTGGCGTGTTCGTCCCTTACATTACGAGAGCGATGCGCGCCGCGCGCACGGAGCGCGTCGAGGCGCTCGCTGAGCTCTTGCTCGAGACCCCGCCCGATCGGTCGATAATAGCGACGGCCGACCAGTTCAACGGGGAGATAGGTCACATCCACCCACCCGCTCGGATCATCATGGGGATAGCGGTACCCGGCTCCATGTCCGAGTTGAGCTGCCCCCTGATAGTGCGCGTCGCGCATTGAAGGCGGGACATCACCAAGCGGCCGATCTTCCACGTCACCTGCTGCCTCGCCGTAGGCGACCGCGACCGCATTCGACTTTGGCGCGAGCGACAGGTAGGTAACTGCCTGGGTGAGATTGAGCGCGGCTTCGGGAAGTCCCACCCGGTCGAGAGCATCCGCGGCCGCGTTGGCGACGACAAGCGCCGTCGGATCCGCGTTCCCGACGTCTTCGCTCGCGAGGATCACCAGACGGCGCGCAATAAAGCGTGGATCCTCGCCTGCGGCGATAAGGCGAGCGAGCCAGTACACACCAGCGTCTGGGTCAGATCCCCGAATCGATTTGATCAGGGCGCTGATGAGGTCATAGTGCTCGTCGCGACCAAAACGCAGCGAGCGCGTGGTCTGTGCGGCCTCGATTGCCCCGAGCCCGACCCGCGGCCGCCCACCGGCGCTGGGATTGCCGGGCGCCGTTTTGGTCAGGGCGATCGCGACCTCGAGGGTGAGGAGAACATTCCGAGCATCACCTTCGGCACGATCACAACATCGGCGCAGCGCATCGTCATCGATATCGACCTCCTCGATGTCAAGCGCGCGGCGCGCGACCTGTTCGAGCGAATCCATCGCGAGCGAGACAAATCGAAACAGCGTCATCCGGCTCAACAGTGCACTGTTGAGCGAGAAAAATGGATTCTCGGTGGTCGCACCGATCAGAACGATGGTCCCATCCTCTACTCCCGGCAAGAGCGCGTCCTGCTGTGATTTTGTGAAGCGATGGATCTCATCGAGAAAGAGAACCGTCATCCGCCCGAGCATGCCAAGTGTCCGCCTTGCACTCTCGAGAACCTCGCGCACCTCTTTGACTCCGGCACTCACCGCGGAGAGCTGCATGAAATCGCCCTCGATGTTGTCGGCAATGAGCCTCGCAACGGTCGTCTTTCCCGTGCCGGGAGGACCAAAGAAGATCGAGGAGGGAATCTGGTTACTCTCGATCAACCGTCGAAGCGGCGCGTCCCTGCCGAGCAGCTCGGCTTGCCCGATCACCTCGTCCAGCGAGCGCGGGCGAAGCCGGTGCGCAAGCGGAGAGCGTCGCGTCAGCTCATCGGCTGCCGCGTAATCGAACAGATCCGGCGTCCGCTCAGTCGGCATCTCGTGCGTCAATCACTCGCTGGTGGAACGGTGCCCTTTTTGGGAGCTATCGCCCGAATCCCGAGTTCGCCCATCTGGCGAGCCGTGATCGGGCGCGGGGCTCCAGTCATCAGGTCGGTGCCCGACTGCGTCTTCGGGAAGGCAATCACCTCACGGATGTTTTCCTCTCCGGCGAGAATCGCCACGAACCGGTCGAGTCCCACCGCGAAGCCGCCATGCGGAGGTGCGCCGTACTTGAACGCGCCAAGAAGGAATCCAAATCGTGCCTGAACCTCTTGCGGCGAGATACCGAGTGCCTCGAAGACCCTCTGCTGGATATCCTCGCGATGTATGCGGATGCTCCCGGAGCCGAGTTCCCAGCCATTCAGCACGAGATCGTACGACTGAGCGCGCACCGAGAGCGGATCACTCTCGAGACGTTCAACGTCGTCTGGATGGGGCATCGTGAACGGATGATGCGCGGCAAGAAGTCTGCCCTCCTCGTCGAATCCCTCGAACATCGGAAAGTCGATCACCCAGCAGAGACGTCTTGGGCCCTCGTGGACCGGTGGGCGCCCGATGTCGATGCGCAGCTGGCCAAGTATCCGACAGGCGGCCTCGTGGACATCCGCGACGATCAGCACAAGGTCGCCATCGAGCGCTCCGGTCATCTCGACGATGCCGGTCCGCTCCTTTTCGCTAAGGAATTTTGCGATCGGTGACTCAAGATCGATCACTCCCTCAGCGAGGGCAACCGCGCGCATCCATACGAGTCCCTTCGCCCCGAGCGCCCTGGCGCTCTCGATCAGGCCATCGAGCCGAGTTCGGCCGTAATCACCTCCTCCGGGAACGCGGATCGCCTTGATGCACGGGGCCTTGAATGCATTGAAGGTGGTCTGGTCGAGCACCTTGGTCAGATCGACGAGCTCCAACGCGAAACGAAGGTCGGGTTTGTCCGTGCCGTAACGATCGAGTGCCTCATGCCAGGTCATCTCCACGATCTCATCAGGAGGTTGCCCGTCAACTGCGCGGGTTGCGTGTGCTACCGCGCTTGCGACGAACTGTCGCACATCGCGCTCGGTGACGAACGATGCCTCGATGTCGAGCTGCGTGAATTCGAACTGGCGATCGGCACGCAGATCCTCGTCCCGAAGACAGCGCGCGATCTGGAAGTAGCGATCGAATCCGCCCACCATTGTGAGCTGCTTGGCAATCTGGGGCGACTGCGGCAGCACGTAGAACGATCCATGTTGAAGACGCGATGGAACCGCGAACTCACGCGCACCCTCTGGAGTGGGCGTCCAGAGCAGGGGCGTCTCGATCTCGGTGAATCCCTGGCTCAGCATCGACGCCCGCAGCGCGCTCGATATCGTTGCTCGCAGCCGGAGGTTGCGTTGCATCCTCTGGCTGCGTAGATCGACGAAGCGATAGCGCAGGCGCACCGCCTCGTCCGTCTCGCTGTGTCCGTCGAGGACAAAGGGTGGTGGCTCGGAGGCGTTGAGAATCTCGACCTGACTGTCGCCGATCTCGACCGTGCCGGTGGAAAGAGCCGGGTTCTCGGTGCCCGCGGGACGCGCGCGCACTACGCCAGTGATCCGGACGACAAACTCTGCGCGCAGCGTGTGTGCCCCGTCGACGACGCACTGGACCAACCCAGTGTGATCTCGTAGATCGACAAACGCGAGATGTTCCCCGTGCTCGCGCCGATGCGCCACCCATCCACACACCGATACGGTCTGGCCGATGTGTCCGACTCCCAAGGTCCCGCAGTAATGCGTTCGCATCCCGACCGGGACTGGCGTCGACAAAACACCTTCGAACTCTCTGGTCATGACAGCAACTCCCGCAGGCGCGCGACGAGCTCCTCTTGCGAAATCTGCTCCTGGTGTTGTGACTGTGCGCCACGCAACATCTTGACGGTGATCACATTCCGTTCCGCCTCGTCTGCCCCGACGATGAGTGCGATTCTCGCCCCCGAACGATCCGCCTGGCGCAGCTGTGCCTTCATCGACCGATCATCGAATGCCCGATCCGACGCGATCCCCTCCTCTCGCAGGAGATGGGTCAGGTTCCGCGCATGACCACCGCCGGTGACATCAACGACAAACACCGCGATCGGAGACTCGTGCTCATCGAACAGTCCCTCCGCCTCTCCGGCGAGGAGCACCCGTTCGATCCCGCTTCCAAAACCGATTCCCGCCATCGCGGGACCTCCGAGACGTTCGACGAGTCCGTCGTATCGACCACCACCACCGACGGCATTCTGAGCTGAATCAAGCACCCCCGAGGTGATCTCAAAGGTGGTACGGGTGTAATAGTCGAAGCCCCTCACGAGGAAATCATCGCGTTGATAGGCAATTCCGAGTGCCTCAAGTCCCGCGAGTACCCGTTCGAAATGTCGCGCGCATGGCTCGCACAACGAGTCACGAAGGCGCGGAGCGCTCTCGCGAAGCGCGACGCACTCTGTGCGCTTGCAATCAAGGACGCGCAACGGGTTCATGCTCCATATACGCCCGTGTTCCTCGCACAAAAGGGAGCTGTTGCGCGCGAGGAACTCAACGAGGAGGGATTCGTAGCGTGGGCGACAGTTTGGATCACCCATCGAGTTGACGCTCAGGTCGAGTGAGCGAAGTCCGACGTCTCGAAGGTATCCATCGAGCAGCGCGATCGTCTCGACATCGAGATCAGGGTCCTCAGTGCCGATCACCTCGACACCAAGCTGGTGGTGCTGACGGTATCTGCCCGCCTGCGGGCGTTCATAGCGAAACGCCGGTGTGACGTACCAGGCCTTCCACGGTATCTGGGGACGATGCTGCACAAACGCGCGCACGACAGATGCAGTGCCCTCGGGACGCAGCGCAAGGCGTCGGCCGCCTTTGTCCTCAAACTCGTACATCTCCTTGGACACGACCTCGGATTGCTCACCAATGGAACGGTTGAACACGCCCGCGTCCTCGAACATCGGCGAGATCACCAGCCCATACCCCGCAGTGTGCGCGCGTTTTGAAAATCGCGCGACCAGCAACGCGAAGCGCGCGCTCTCCGGGGCGAGCACATCGCGGGTGCCCGTTGGCGCCTGAAACGGGTTCACTTCGTCGAAGCAGTGCTTGTTCGGTCGCCGCCAGGCAGGAGTCGATACGCGTCGTAAACGCCGTCGAGCTGTCGGAGAGCATTTAGCACCGATTCCAGGTGCTCGACATCAGAGAGTTCACACTCGAAACGCATACGTGTCACCCTATCTTCTGCCGTCTGGGTCGAGGATGAGATGATTCGGACCTGGAACTCACCGAGCACGCGCGCCACCTCCGCGAACACCTGGGAGCGTCCTATCGCCTTCACCTCGATACCTGCGATAAAGACACCCTTGCGGGCATCGATCCACTCGACCTCGATGAGCCGCTCGCGACTCTCCCCCGCTAGCGAGAGCGCATTGATGCAGCCATCGCGATGGACCGACACTCCCCTGCCTCTCGTCACGAATCCGATAATTGCGTCGCCGGGTACCGGGGTGCAACAGCGCGCCAGGGTCACCATGACATCGTCGAGCCCCTCGACATACACTCCGGACCCTTCGACGACGCGTGTCGAGCGACGAGACTGGAAGACCGTTGAGGGAAGCTGTACCTCTCCCCCACGGAGGTCGCGCTCAAGGTGTTGCACGACAGTCTGGGCGCTGGTGTGCCCCTCGCCGATCGATGCATAGAGGAAATCGAGATCGTCGAAGCCGAGCTCGATGGAGATCTTGAGCAACTCGTCGGAGTTGACGAGTTGCTGCGCCGACATCCCTTCGCGTCGCAACATCTTGAGCAACTCCTCATGACCAGCGGCGATTGCATCCTCACGGCGCTCCCGGGTGAACCACTGGCGGATCTTGTTCTTCGCCCTTGACGAGACGGCGATGTTCAGCCAGTCACGGCTTGGAGCTGCGGTCTGGGCCTTGGAGGTGAAGATCTCGACGGTATCTCCAGAGGAGAGGACCTTGTCGAGCGAAACGAGCCTTCCGTTGACCCTCGCGCCGACGCAATGGTGACCGACCTCGGTGTGTATTGCATAGGCGAAGTCAACCGGTGTCGCGCCCGTCGGCAGCGTGATGATCGCGCCTTTGGGGGTAAAGACGTACACCTCGTCCTGTTCGAGGTCGAGTTTGAGGTTTTCGAGAAACTCGACTGGATCATCGGTGTCACGGTCGAGTTCGACAATGCGGCGCAGCCACGCCATGTCCTCGACAAGTTCGGCACCGTTCTCTTTCGAGGCGCTCTCTTTGTACTCCCAGTGCGCCGCAATACCGTGCTCGGCCCGTCGATGCATTTCATGGGTTCGGATCTGGATCTCGAGCGGCTTGCCACGGGGTCCGACAACGGTGGTATGCAAAGACTGATACATGTTGAACTTGGGAGAGTTGATGTAGTCCTTGAAGCGACCCTGCACCGGTGGCCAGAGCGCGTGCACCGACCCCATCGCCGTCCAGCAGTCCGTCTCCTCGTCGACGACGATGCGGATACCCACCAGGTCATAGATCTCGTCGAACTCCTTGCCCCGCACCACCATCTTCTCGTAGATGCTCCACAGATGCTTTGGGCGCCCGGTGATCTGGGCTTCGATTCCAAGCGCGGCGAATCGACCGCGCAGCACGTCTACGACCTGGTCGAGCTCAACGTCGCGACGCGGAGCTCTCGTCTCGACCATCTTTACGATCTCGGCATAACGACGCGGATACATCGCAGCGAAAGAGAGGTCTTCAAGTTCGCGTTTGACGGATTCGATGCCAAGGCGGTGCGCGAGCGGAGCATAGATATCCAGCGTCTGCTGTGCGGTTCGTTCCTGCTTCCATTCGGCCATCACCGAGAGGGTGCGCATGTTATGCAGCCGGTCGGCAAGCTTGATGACCAGAACGCGCCAGTCCTTCGCCATTGCGACAAGCATCTTGCGCACCGTGGCGGCCTGCTGCGCCTCCTTCGAAGAGAAACTCAACCGGTCGATCTTGGTCACGCCGTCGACAATTGCCGCCACGGTCGGACCGAAATCGCGTGAGAGCTCTGCGAGTGTGACATCGGTGTCTTCGACGACATCGTGCAAAAGCGCCGATACCACGCTGGTCTCGTCCAGTCCGAGTTCTGCAACAATCTGTGCAACGGCGATCGAGTGGGCCACGTAAGGGTCGCCGGTCAATCTTGTCTGCCCTCTGTGCGCCTTCGCGGCGAGCATGACCGCCTTGGTGACCATCTCGTGACCGCTATCAGGATGGTAGGCCGCGACGGCTCCGAACAGGCCCGATATATCCACCTGGGCCGGCAGATCGGAGCCCTTCGCATCCTCGGCTACCGATGCGGCAACCAGCGGGTCAATGGCCATAGACAAGGATACCGTGGCATCGTGCGCATTGACGGGCTGGGCTCGTTTCTCCCAAGCTCGAGATGGAGATTTCGACATGCTCACTAAGCTGGGTACGTCCGTTTTACACGTCGCTGACAAGAGAGCCCCACTGATGCGCACTATCGCCGAGAGCGGGCCGACGGTCGAGAGTTCACCCCGTGCCTCGCTTCGACCAGCGCTCATAGTCCCCCTCATCGTTGCCACGATCGTGCTTGGCGGGGGGCTCCTCGCGATCTTCTCCGCGAGGAGCGCGCGCACCGTCGGTGGATCGGGCGGAGCCATCTCTGCTCCCACGCACCTTGTCGAACAAGGCGTGCATCTTGACCCCGCTCAGACACTCCTGCAAAGGACCGAGCAGAGCGCGCTCATCCCCGAAGACGTCATCTCGTCGCTGTATCTTCCCAACAGAGCTCGTCTCGTCCGGGTCATCGACCTCGACAACGGGAATGGTCCATTCGACCGACAGATCGACGTGACGAGCGCAGTGGCACCGGCGCAACTTGTCACGGCCTATACGACGCTGCTCGAGCAGTACGGTTGGACACTATCGAGCACCAAGGCCGTTGCCGGTCCCTCTCGATCTACCGGCACGGAGCTCCTCTCCCAGCGGGCCTCGCGTGACGGCTACAACTGGGAGGTTGGAATCACCCTCACGAACAACACGCTCGCCATCGCTCCAAGCCAACGCAATGCGAACGCGTCCCAACGATCATTCATCTCGATGCGCCTCCTCCAGGTTCCTCAGGGCAACTGAAGGATCGGGTAGTCCCGGTCTCACCAACTCCGGTCTAGCCAGCAGCCGCACGCTGGTCATCAAGGTGTGGTCGGCGATAGCCGGTCAGCACGTAGGACCAGATAAAGAGCAGGGTCGGATAGATGAGGTACCCAAAACGGGTTGCGGGCGCGAGAACGGTAGCAACACAGAGCGCGAACCCAGAGAAGCGCGCCACTCCAGCGGCATCTCTTGGACGATGGTAGGTAATGGCAACGACCACGATCGCAGACCCCGCGATGGCCAGCAACAGAGTAATCAGCCGCCGTTGGTGGGGAAAGGCGGAGACGAGGAACTGGCCGAGCAACGGGCTCGCGGCCGGTGACCTCACCCTTGTCAACCCAAGGGGGAAGCGGATGACATTTTCGACGAATGCCTGGACGTTTCCATACAGACCAAACAGCAGCACCGGGATCACCAACGACAGGCCGGCGAGATACGAACGGGTCAGGTGAGAGTCCTCTTCGTGATCCGAGATAAGCAGTGCAAGAAGAGCGATCGGCCAGGCGGTGAACTTCAGCGAGCACGCCAGTGCGGCGAGAATCCCGGAGGCGAAACCCTGTCGTCGCTGCAACAGCGCGAGTGAGAGCAGCACGAGTGCGATGACGGGAAGATCGTCGCCACCCGTGACCATCGGTAGTGCTCCGACTGGGAGGGCAACAAAGAACTGGGTGGCGCGGATCTTGCGCTCCGGGGATGCACGCGTCAGAGAGAGCGCGACAAAGAATGTCGCGAGTGCGACGAGTGCAAAGAGGACCCGCGCATCGCCGATCTCGGGCGAGACCGCTGTGGCGTTGAGGAGACCAAATATTGCCATTCCTGGCAGGTAGGGAAAGAAAGAGAACTGGTCGACACCATGCGAGTCATTTGTCGGAGAGATCCCCACACTCGAAGGGTGCAAAAGATAAGGACTGCGTCCAAGTGCGATGCGGTCACCGGCGCGCTCGATCACCGCAACTTCCGGCTGCGCGTGCGCGTTCTGCGTCGCGGTGGCGCGCCAGACCAGTTCGGAGAGAAGCGGAACCACGACGGTGGTGACTCCGAGCAGTACCACCACCGAGATGCGCGCGCGACGCAACATTGAGACGGAGATCGGCCGTCGGCGATGGAGAAGATATAGCGCGAAAGTGAACGCCCCGGCAACAAGGTAGGGAGCTGTCGCAAGGGTTCCCCACTCGCGGTAGTCCGCGGTGCCGGCGTAGACACTGTTGACACCGGCAAACAGAGCGGCGAGAGAATAGACAATCAGATCCTGGACGAGGTTCGGAAGAACACAGATTCCGCGCCAGAGCGACACAGCCAGTTCTTGCACGTCGTCATGCTAGCCAGCAGTGGGCCGAAGCCGAGGGTGCTGAGGAAAACTCCCGTCGGTTCGTTTCAGGTTCGCGGAACGCGACACCCCCGGTCACCCATTGGGGACCGGGGGCGGGGCGAACAGACGAGGTCGTCTTTGGTCAAATCAGCGATTTGGCTGAGGGGTGAATCGAAGATAGGGCTTTATCGTCGTGAATCCCTTGGGAAACTTCGCCGTTGCCTCTTCATCGCTCAATCCAACACCGACGATCACGTCGTCGCCGTCTTGCCAGTTCACTGGGGTCGCGACCGTGTATTGAGAGGAGAGCTGCAGTGAGTCGAGTACGCGCAGGATTTCAATGAAATTGCGACCCGTACTGGCGGGATAGGTAATCGTCAACTTGATCTTTTTATCCGGTCCGATAATGAACACCGAGCGCACCGTCATCGTGTCGCTCGCATTCGGGTGGATCATCCCGTAGAGGTTGGCAACCGTGGCGTCCTTGTCGCCGATCAACGGGAAATTCAGCTCATGGCCAGTCGCGTCCTTGATGTCGTTCGCCCAGTTTCCATGCGAGTCGACCGGGTCGACCGATAGGCCGATCACCTTCGTGTTGCGCCGGTCGAACTCTCCCTTGAGTCGGGCAACCTCACCGAGCTCAGTGGTGCACACCGGAGTGAAATCCTTTGGATGCGAAAAGATCACGCCCCAGCCCTCACCGAGATACTCGTACAGGTTGACCGTTCCCTGAGTCGTCTCCGCGGTGAAATCCGGAGCTGCATCGCCAAGTTGTAGTGCCATAGTGCTCTCCTCTTGATAGGCCACACGGGTGCGGACGAGTATACCGAGGTTCCCGGCAATTGTCGACCTGCTGGGTCGGATTTGAACCGAGCCAGACTCGCTGGCGCTCACGACATTCTCCGCAGGCAAAATCATCACTAGATTCTGCTTGCCACAACCGCACGGCGCGGACGAGTCGCCGCCCGCGGATCCAAGCAGGAGACCAGGGACGCACCGAAGGGTAGTGACATGCTTGCGACAACAGTCCAGCTGCCGGGGATTCTCGCCCATCTCGGGCCGACGCTCGATCACTATGGATATCTCGCCGTCGCCGGTTTCATCTTTCTCGAGGACTTCGGGGTTCCCGTTCCAGGAGAGACAATTTTGCTCGCAGCAGCCGTCTATGCCGGTGCGGGCGCACTCAATCCCGTTCTGGTCGGCATCATCGCGGTCATGTCCGCGATCGCTGGCGACAACGTCGGGTTCGCGATCGGGCACCTGGCCGAGCGAAGGGTCATTTTGAAATACGGCAAAGTGGTGTTCCTCACCGAGGACCGCCTTGCGCGCGCCGAGGACTTCTTTGCACATCAGGGTGGCAAGATCATCATCGTCGCCAGATTTGTCGAAGGTCTCCGGCAGGCAAACGGCATCATCGCCGGGCTGACGGGGATGCGCTGGCTCCGCTTTCTCATGTACAACTCGATCGGCGCGCTCTTGTGGGTTGGCTGCTGGCTCACCATCGGCGTCACCGCCGGCGTTCACATTACGACGATCTATCGTGTGATCACTCGCTACTCACTCATCGCCGTGGGCCTCGCCGTCATTTTGGGAATTGCGTATCTTCTCGTCCATCGCGCGAGGCACAGAGGGGCCCGACGTTCGACCTCGCGAGCCACCGATTCGCCCTCGGACGAATGACCATTCCGCACTAGCGTGGGGCCAATGTCTGACGCAACAACCAAGCCCGACGCGACAACCGGGCCTGTGACAGGTTTTCGTTCCTCTGCCTCAACGGATTTGGCCTCCTCGAAGTTCATCGCACGCAACCTCGTTCCCCTGACGGTCGCTGACCGATTCGCGATTGCGCTGTTCATCTGCCTGCCGCTGTGTTTGTATGGCATCCCGGCGCTGACCGGACACCTCGTCGTGCCGGGCGACAATCTCAACCAGAACCTTCCCCTTCGCATCCTCTCGGGCACCTTCTACCGGGCGGGCAGGATGCCGGCGTGGAACCCGTTCATCTGGGCGGGCACTCCGCTGCTCGGTGGATGGAACTCCGGGTCAATCTTTCCCGGGACGCTGCTCTTTGCATTCCTGCCGATCTCGCTTGCCTGGACGATCAACCTCGCCTTCGCCCCGGCCGCTGGAGCGGTCGGGCTCTATCTTCTCCTGCGCCGATTTCACATCACCGAATCCGCGGCAGGTTTTGGTGCATTGGTCTTTGCCTATACCGGGTTCATGGCAGGTCAGATCGTGCACATCGGGCTGGTCCAGGGCACCGCCTTCACACCGTGGATGTTGCTCGGCTTCGATGTGCTGTTCCGAGGTGACCGAACCAATCTGCACCTGCGAATGAGTTGGCGCGACCTGTTTTGCCCGCACTCACTGCTTTGGATCTTGATCCTTGCGACATCGATCGCGGGAACGGTACTCGCGGGAGATCCACGCGCCATCTCGAGTGCTCTCGTGGCTGGCATCATCTATCTCGTCTCGCTCTTTTTCCGCAAGGGCGCGATGCGATGGGTTGGTTCGATGCGCGCCGTCATCGCGGCGCTGCTCGGAGGACTTTGCTCGGCGGCCCAGCTGTTGCCCGGCCTATCGTTCCTGCACGCCTCACAGCGCGGCACGACACCCCTGAGTTTCTTCGGTGCGGGTTCGATCCCAAAGCGCGAGTTCTTTTCCCTTTTGTTCCTGCCTTTTTCCCTCGGCGGAAACGGCAACTTTGGTATGCCCGTCTACGAGGGCAGCTACAACCTTCCCGAGTTGACGATTGGCGCCGGTCTTCTTGCGATTGTCGCCTTCTGCGCACTTTTACCGGAGGGCTTCGGACGACTCGTCCACCGATTCTCGAAGACTGCGCCGTTGGGCGGAGATGATCCGCGCCATCAACTCGGCGTCTGGTACGCGTTTTCGATCATCGGCGTGGTCCTCGCGATGGGAACGACGCTCCCAACCGGCAAATTGCTCGTTCATCTTCCCTTCTACGGACACGAGCGCCTGCAGAACCGGAACATCGTGCTGCTCGATCTTGCCCTCTCCGTCTTCGTCGCGCTCTTTCTCGATTGCATCCTCAAAAGACTTCGCGCACGCCACCTACAAGACTCCGGGCTCTTCGACCGCCGAGCACGCATCGCAGCGCTTGTGCCGGTGCTGATTGCAATCGGATTGATCGTCTATGAGCTGTTCAACACCGTGCCATTCCAGCACTACCTCAACGTTCCGAACGTCAATCCGCATCTTGGCTCCGATCTGCTCGGATACCTCATCGCGAGCGCCGTGATAGCCCTTGCAATCGGAGGATTCCTCATCTTCGGCGACCATTTCGGGACGACATTCGCGCGGATTTCGATCTCTGCCATCGCACTGTGCGATCTCGGGCTCTTCATCGCAAACAGCTCCTTTGCCAGCGCGCCCACCTCGCTGTTTGACGCATCGTCCACCCTCTCGACACGGCTTCGCCATCTGCTCGGAGGACAGGGGCGCTTTGCACTGTTCGATCCCTACTACCAGATCACGAGCCCGCTGCCACGCGTAGCCGAGGAGGTGGGCCTTCCTGATATCAACGTCTTGCAGGGCAATCCAAGTATCCAGGGTTACGGCTCGATTGTGAACGGGGTATACCAGCGCGTCACCGGGTCCCACCAGCTCAACAGCCTCACCTCTTCGATCCTGCCCGGACCGACGGTCAACACACTCGATCTGCGCATCCTGCTCACTCCGTCGAGCTATCTCGAACACGGACTCGCCGAGGGTCAGTCAATCCCGCTGCCCTCGAGCATGCAGCATCTCGCCAATGGAATCCCCCACTTTGACAATGGTCCGTGGATAGAAAGGCCCAACGGCACGGCGACCTTTCAGCTCGCCAGACCGCGCCTCGTGCGTCGGATCACGTTCAGCGTCGCCCCGACCACGCTCTCTCGAGGACCGATCGATGTCACCGCACTGAATGGCTTGAGGGTGGTCGATCGCCGGGTGGTAAGGGCTACGAAAGCCCTCCGGTCCGTCGCGCTCGATGCCTCCGCCCCGATCACCACCATCGAGGTCACCAACCGGAGCTCGGCATCGCTCGAGTTGCTCTCCGCGATGGTCACCACCGTGAGCCCCGGTCAACGACTCGTCCTGAATGGCCTCCTCGAAGGTTTTCTGCCGATTGGCCACTGGGTCTTCGTCGGGAACATCGGACCGCTCAGCGCATTCAAGAACACCCAGATCCACGGACTCGCGTGGCTCCAGCCCCCGTTCACCCACACGCCGAACACGAAGGTCGCGACCTCGGGACGGGTGAATGTGACACGGGGCGCCGTCACCGCCGAGCAGGTGATGCGCGTCCGCACACCACACTCCGCGATCCTCGTCCGCTCCGAGGCATACAGTTCGGGTTGGAGCGTCGACATCACGCCCGTCGGCGGGGGTAAGACCACCCACGAGATCGTCCACCGGTTCGGTCTGATCCAGGGGGTGACCATTCGTGGCGGGAACTGGATCGTCACCTGGCACTATCGGCCACGCCAACTGTTGCGCGGCCTTTTGGTGAGCGGAGCCGGAGCGGTCATCTGGATTTGTGCACTCGCGACCATTGTCGTGAGGAAAAGACGCACCCACGCGCGTGCGTGCAATAGATAACGCCTCACGGCGCGCTCGCAGCGATCATCGTCCGTCGATCCGCGAATTCGTCCGACGCGACTTGTGTCCGACCGGTAGCGTAGGCGACAACCCCCAAGCTTTTGAATCTTGTGTGACAAAGGAAGCTCGCATGCAGGCCCACGAGATCACCGAAGTCGAGAACCTTGCCCGGCAGCTACGTGTCGACATCATCCGCGCCAGCACGAAAGCGGGCTCTGGTCACCCAACCTCGTCGATGTCTGCAGCCGATCTGCTCGCTGTCTTGGTCATGCGCCATCTGCGCTATGACTGGAAGAATCCGAAGAATCCCACTAATGACCATCTGATCTTTTCCAAGGGGCACGTCTCTCCGCTCGTCTATGCCATCTACCGCGCGGTCGGCGTGATCGATGAGGAGGAGATGGTCAACTCCTATCGCCAGTTCGGTTCCCGACTCCAGGGGCATCCGACCCCCGCCCTGCCATGGATCGACCTCGCCACCGGCTCACTCGGTCTCGGCATCGCCGCAGCGGTCGGCATCGCGCTCGCCGGCAAGGAGCTCGATCGCCTCGACTACCGCACCTGGGTCCTGTGCGGCGACAGCGAGATGGCAGAGGGTTCGGTCTGGGAGGCACTTGGCAAAGCGGCCAACTACGGCCTTGCCAACCTGACCGTACTCGTCGACGTCAACCGCCTCGGCCAGCGGGGACCGACCGAGTTCGGGTGGAACCTCGACGCGTATTCGAGGCGTATCGAGGCCTTCGGCTGTCAGGCCGTCGCGATCGACGGACACGACATCGCGGCGATCGACGCGGCGATGTCTCTCGCGTCCGGGGCCGATCGACCCCTGGTCATCCTCGCCCGGACCATCAAGGGCAAGGGATTTTCCGAGGTCGAGGACCAAGGTGGATTCCACGGCGTCGCACTCAGCGCCGAACAGGCCGATCGGGCGATCGCCGATCTCGGCGGTGTGAGTGAGATGAAGGTCACCTCACTAGCTCCGCAAGGCGGCACCCCCGCGATCACCCCAAACCCGGAGACTCCCGACACCAAGATGCCGATCTACGAGCTCGGCACCAAGGTCGCGACGCGAAAGGCCTTCGGCGAGGCGCTGGCAGGTTTGGCGGCGCGTCCCGAGGTTGTCGTGCTCGATGCCGAGGTCGGGAATTCGACTGGCACCGAGGATTTCGAACGGGTCGCACCCGAGCGGTTCTTCCAGTCATTCATCGCCGAGCAGCTGATGGTCGCCACCGCGGCGGGCCTCGCGGTGCGTGGTTACGTTCCCTTCGCCTCGACCTTCGGTGCCTTTTTCACGCGGGCATATGACTTCATCCGCATGATCGGCATCTCTGAACTTCCGATCCGACTCGTCGGTTCACACGCCGGTGTCGAGATCGGCGCAGACGGACCGTCGCAGATGGCGCTCGAGGATCTCGCCTGCATGCGCGCGGTGAACGGTTCCGTCGTGCTCTATCCCGCCGACGCGACCTCCGCCGCAGCACTCACCTTCGTCATGGCCGATGTTCCCGGCGTCGCCTACATGCGTACGACCAGGGGTGCCTACCCCGTGCTGTACGCGCCCGACGAGATGTTCGTCGTCGGTGGCTCCAAGGTGCACGGACCCTCCCCCGATGACCTGGTCACCCTTGTCGGAGCCGGCGTGACGTTGCACGAATGTCTCGTTGCGCAGCGCATCCTCGAGAAAACAGGCATCGCATCGCGCGTGATCGACTGCTATTCGATCAAGCCGCTCGACCTGAAAACGTTCACCGAGTGCCTTTCGGTCACTAACGGCAAGATCGTCATCGCCGAGGACCACTACCCCGCCGGCGGGATCGGCGAGGCGGTGACGGCCGCGATCGTCGAGGCGGGGGTATCACTTCAGCTGCGTCACCTCGCCGTGCGCGAACTCTCGTGTTCTGGCACCCCGGCGGAGCTGCTCGAGCACGCACGGATCTCCTCGCGCCACATCGTCGACGCGGCGAAGAGTCTCCTCTGAGGCGCCATCGGGACAGGCTGCAAAGATGGGCGGTCTCGCTTCGACCATTGGTTATCCTGAACCCATGAGTCGAGCGTCAACCAAGGGTCCAAGTAGGGGTCTCACAACTCGGATGACGGTTGCCCTTTCAACCTCCCTCGTGCTCGTCTCGGGCCTGCTCATCGCGTTGATCATCAACTTCACCTCGTCTCCAACGGTGGTGACGAAATATCCGATGGCGACCTTTGTCCCCTCGACGACGCTTCGCATCGGTTCCAAATTGCCGCCGACGCCGACGCTGCACGATCTGGCCGGCACGGGCTCAGCAGGGCTCGCCGTGATCGCCGCGCACCGGCCGATGGTGATCAACTTCTTCGCCTCGTATTGCACCGCCTGTGCCGAGGAGATGAGGAACTTCGCACAGGTCTCGAGCGCCGAGCACACGGTGGCGTTCGTTGGCATCGACACCACGGATCCGAATGTCGCAAAGGCTCGATCGCTCATTACGGGGGCGGGGATCACCTACCCGGTACTGCTCGACAACTCCGCCTCGGTGATGATGAACTCCTTTGGCATCTCGAACCTTCCAACGACGTTCTTTGTCTCGGCATCCGGCAGGGTCGTCGAAGAGGTGCTCGGACTTGAATCCGTGGGCGAACTGCGTGCAAATCTCGCCAAGATCTGATCTCAGGGCGTGAGCACGCGTCGCAACCGAGCGCTCACTACCCACATCCCGACCAATGTGACAGAGACGAGATAGGCGACGTGAACGAACAGGAAGGGGTCAATCGCTCCGATATCGAAAGCTCGCAGGAGACTCACCCCCTGATACAGGGGGGAGCACTTGACGACCACCTGGAACCATCCCGGATAGACACCAAGACCATAAAAGGTGCCAGAGAAGAGGAACATCGGCAGCATTGCCAAAGAGACCGAGCCGATGTCCTGCCAGGACTTCATGAATGAAGTCACCGCAAGTCCGATCGATCCGAACGCGAGGCTGATGAGCGCCGCACCGGGAAGACAGGCGATCGCCCAATAGGAATCGCAGTATCCAAAGCCTGCCATGACGAGAAGGAAGCCGGTCGCATAGATCATCCCGCGGATCAGGGTCCAACCGAGCTCTCCTGTTGCGATGTCGATCACGCGCAGTGGCGTCGCAAGCATCGCCGCATAGGTCTTCTCGACCTTGAGACGATAGAAGAAGTTATACGTTGCATCGAACACCGCTCCATTCATCGCCGACGAGGCGAGAAGGCCGGGCGCGACAAAGACTGCGTAGCTGACAGGATGGCCAGAGACGGTCAGCGATCCGACGAGCCGGCCGAGACCGATGCCGATTCCGAGCAGGTAGAAGAACGGCTCGAAGAACCCGGAGACGATATAGACCCAGCTCTTGCGATAACTCAGCACATGGCGTTCGACCACAGACAGCGCGCCGCGCAGCGACAGCGCGTGCGGCGTGAGCCTTAGCTCACGCACCACCTGGGTCATCGTTCGAGCCTGCGTGAATATGTCCGTCTTCCAAGGGCCACTCCGAGTATTGCCAGAACCAGCAGATAGACGAGATGCACGAGATTCGACCAGAGCAGGAGCTGCCCGCCAGCAAGTGATCGACACAGCGCCACACCGTGATAGAGCGGGGTCAGTTCGGCGAGCAACCGGAGCTGCGGGGGCAGCTGGGCGATCGGAAAAAACGATCCGGAGAAGAGAAACAGCGGAACGATGACGAGTCGGTTGATTGTCGAGAAGGCCTCATCGCCTTGTAGGGCTGCTGCCAGCGCCGCCATCGGAGTCGCGAACGCCAGTCCGAGCAACGTCGCGGCGATGATCTCGACAAGGCTGAATGGCGAGGTGACCGCGCCGAATCCGGCGCTGATCGCGACGAACACTGCGCAGGTGAACAGAAGACGCAGGGCAATCCACGCAAGATGTCCGACGAATACATCGATCACGCGTAGAGGTGTCGCACACTGTGCGAGATAAGACCGCTGCCAGCGGATCGCGCTCATCACCGGCCAACTCGCCTCGTTGATCCCGATCTGCATCGCAGAGGCCGCGAGGATTCCCGGCGCGACGAATCGGAGATAGGAGACGCCACCCAACGAGAGCGCGTGGGCCCCGACGTGTCGGTTGACAAGACCACCCAGTCCGATACCGATCGAGGCGAGATACAGCGTCGGATAGACAAAGGTGGAGAGGATCGAACCCCGCCAGGTCCTGCGATAGAGCAACAGCCAGAAAGAGAATGCAAGCAGCCAGCGCGGATGTCCGTGATCTCTCGCCGCCTCGCGCGCGACGAGACCCTCAGGGACCACGAGATCAGTCATTCAGGCTTTTCCCGGTCAGCGCGAGGAAGACATCTTCGAGACCGGCGCGGCGCACCAACGAGCTGATCGGCCGAACCCCGAGCGCGAGAACGCGCTCGAGAATTGCATCGCCATCTCTTCCATAGCAACACAGCCGATCACCAAGCATCTGCGCACGATCCACCAAGGCCCCAAGGCGCTCAACCAGTCCGGCTGCGTCGCTTTCTTCGAGTCGAAATTCAACTGCCTCTCTCGAGACGATCGAATCGATGAGCTCTCGTGGTGAGCCCTTGGCGACGATCAACCCCTGGTCCATCACCACAAGTCGGTCACACAGCTGTTCCGCCTCGTCCATGTAGTGGGTGGTGATAATCAGCGTGACCCCCTCGCCCTGAAGCCGGTGGAGCCTGTCCCAGACAAGATGACGCGCCTGTGGGTCGAGACCGGTTGTCGGCTCGTCGAGGATCATCAGTTCGGGACTTGAGATCAACGCGCGCGCAATCGTCAGACGCCTGCGCATGCCGCCCGAGAGCTCGTCCACCTTGGTATTGGCGCGCTCGGTAAGCTGCGCGAACTCGAGCAGCACCTTCGCGCGCTCTCGGATCTCCTTGCGCGGAAGATCAAAATATCGGCCATAGATGCACAAGTTATCGAGCACCGACAGCTCCGCATCAAGCGCGTCGTCCTGGGGAACGAGCCCGATCCTCCTGCGGATCTCGGGTCCATCGGTCTCGGGGTCGCGACCCGTTACTCGCAACACTCCCTCCGAGCGCGGCGACATGCACGCGACCATGCGCATCGTCGAGGTCTTGCCCGCCCCATTCGGTCCGAGAAAACCGAAAACCTCACCGCGAGAAATGGTGAAATCGATTCCGCCCACTGCCTCGAATCCATCGAAGCGCTTGACCAGTCCGCGCGCCTCAACCACGAAATCATCCAAACGTTGCACGTCATGACGCTAGTCGGCACCATCTACAGCGCGACGATTAACGTCGGGCGCCGTGGAACATCATCTGTTTGACGACAGCGATAAGGAGTTGCGGGTCCGTCCAGCAAAGATCGAAGACGCGTCGGCAATCACGCGACTCTCGACACAAGAACTCCCGCTCAGCGACGCGGCGCGCTTTGCCGCGCAACGGATCGTCGAAGAGCGTCTCGGGATCGCCTCCGGCGATGACTATTTCACCATCGTCGCCGAGCGCAAACCCAGTGCCGAGATCGTCGGCTGGCTCACGGGGGGAGGATGTCGGGGTCAGGAGTTCAAGGGCTGGGGTGAACTGTACGCGCTCTCGAGTGAGCAGTTCGCGACGAACATCGAGATCGACGAGGCATTGCTCGGCGTCGCGCTTCATGCGCTCGAAGCCGCGCGCTTCTCAGGCGTGACGATCCTTCTCGAACGGGCGGACTCGATCCGCCGTGAACTCCTTGAGGACCTCGGGTTCATCGCCGAACATGATGACACGGACAACGAACCAGCGATGCGTGATGTGCTGATCCGCTACTCGTTCGAGTTCGCCGCTTCCTAACAGCCAAGTTCTAGCGCGTCGGCCATCCGATCGGAGCCGAGGCACGCTCGAGGTTCTCCTCATCGCTCAACGTGGGATCCCACAGCTTTGCGATGATCCTCCTCGCGTTCACCGACTCCGACGCGCCAGAGGCAAGAAATACTGCCGGTGCGCCCATGACAACCGGTTGGACGAGATCATCTCGTGAACGTCCCGCGATCACCGGGACATACCGGGTATTCGACGCTCCCCCTGGGATGAGGATGTTGGCAGTGATCTTCGAGCCCTCGAGATCCTGGGCCATCGAAGAACATAGCGCCTCGCTCGCTGCCTTCATCATCCCGTAAGGAGCATTTCCACCGCCGAGCATCGTTGCGAGACTCGTCGTCACCGTCACGATGCGGCCAAATCCCTGCGCGCGCATCGACTCAAGCGCAACCTTCGAGAGATAGAACGGCCCCATCACATGCACCTCGAAGAAGCGCTGCATCCAGTGTCGGTCAAGCTCCCAGAAACGCACCGGATTCGCGTAACGGTCGCCTGGACGGATCGCGGAAAGGCCGATCCCCGCGTTGTTGATCACGACGTCAATCGATCCAAAGATGGAGATGCACCGCTTGACAATCTCCTCGACCTGATTTTCGCTCGAGATGTCGGCCTGGTGACCGATCACTCGTCCGTGCACCTCGGTCATCACCTCGATGATCGGCTCCTCGTCGATGTCGACGACGAGGACAGACGCCCCGGCGAGCGCGAGAGCCTCGGTCATCGCACGACCAAGGCCGCGCGCCCCTCCGGTGACGACCACCGAGGTCCCGGTCAGCACCTGCACGTGTTCATCGGACATGATTGTTCTCGCGCCTAGATCGTCGAGATGACCGCACGGCTGATCATCTCGGCGATCTCGCCCTCGTCATAACCGATCGAGGTCATGATCTCTCTCGTATGTTCGCCGAGCAAGGGTCCGGCGATGCGGATCTCGGCTGGAGTGTCCTTGAGATGCATCGGCGAACCAATCTGGGTCGTGTCGCCGATCTTTGCGTGCGGAGCCTTCGGAAAGAACCCACGCACCTTGAGATGCTCGTCATTGAACACCTCGTCATAGGTCCGTATTGCTCCGCTTGGCACTCCAGCCGCCTGGAGCGCATCGATCCAGTGCCGTGCAGGTTGGGTCTTGGTGACCGTCTCGATCCGCGCGATGAGAGCCTCCCGGTTGTTGAACCGATGGGGATTGTCGACATAGTCAGGGTCATCGATCAGCTCCTTAAGGCCGAACACCTCGCACAGTGACCTCCACGTCGGTGCAGAGGGAGCCCCGAGACAGAAGTATCCGTCACTCGCCTCGACCGCCTGATAGGGGGCAGATGCCTGATGGACCGCTCCGAGCTTCTTTGGCACCTCACCGGTCGCGAAGTACTTGCCCGCCTCCCACACAGCGAGCGAGACGCCAGATTCAAACAGATTGACCTCGATGAACTGGCCCTTCCCGGTGATCGAACGCACGTAATACGCGCTCACCGCAGCAAGTGCTCCATACAACGCGCAGATGAGATCGCTGATCGGCACGCCAACCTTGACCGGAGGTCGTCCCTCCTCGCCGGTGATGCTCATCAGTCCGCTCATCGCCTGGACGATCATGTCAAGTCCTGGATAGTTCGCGTACGGCCCCTCCTCACCCCAGCCAGAGGCCGCGACATAGATGAGACCGGGGTTGTCCGCAGAGAGATTCTCATAGGTGAATCCCAGCCTCGTCATCGCCCCGGGAGAGAGGTTCTCGACAATGATGTCGGCATCGCCCGCCAGTCTGCGGAAGACCTCCTTGCCCTCCGCCACGCTCATATCGAGCGAGAGCGATCGCTTGTTGCGATTGATCAAGAGATAGGGCGAGGATTCGCCATCGATGAACGGTCCCGTCGAGCGGACGATATCTCCAACTCCGGGTCGCTCGATCTTGATCACATCGGCGCCGAGATCGGCAAGCTGCATCGTGCAAAAGGGAGCGGCGAGAAAGTTCCCGATCTCAAGTACCTTCACCCCCTTGAGCGGTGGTGTCATCGTTATTCCCCCTCGGTCAGTGGCAGTCTCGGAGCGGGTCTGTCGAGCCCCGAGCCGCCCCGGTAAATCTACGTGAAGTCGCGCTGGCGTGTCGCGCCTGGCGATCAGGCATCCCGCGGCATCCCGCGGCTCCCGGATGAATTCGATCGAACATTTCGCCTGATACTGCGAGACTATCTCTGCCATCACCAAGAGGGCGGGACCGTCGGAGGTCCCGTTCGCCGCGATGACGGGAGTTGCTCACCTCAAGGTCTTGAAGATGCTCCACAGCGAGACCCCGAGCAAGATCACCTCAACTTTCCCCGAGGCGAACTCGCCAGCCGTTGTCGACGGTGGATCGAGATCACCAAAGACAACCAGGCAACAGCGAGGAGCGATCCGAAAAGCCCCAGCACGCCATTTGACGATCGAATCTCTCGAACCATGAGGATCCCGGACGACACTCGAGGACTCGCCCGAACGAGCGCCGCGCCACATCGTCCCATCGACCCTCCGCATGCCAGCCGCCGGTTGCTCGGGGTGGGTGGGACTCGCACCCACCCATTGCACTGGCCATTCCATTGCACTGGCCGTTCAACAGCGCGTCGCACTAGGTTGGTCGAGCCGGCGAGCTTTGGCTCGGCAAGGGCATCAGATCTGTGATTCTCAAAGGCACAGAGCATTACCAAGGGGGAGACATGCTCGCGATCGACCACAAGAAGTTACACAGCCTCTACGGCTCCACGATCAACCTCTGCGCACGCGACGACCTGTTCGCGCTGACCGGTGTGCTCGGCATCGATCCCGCGACGAACAACCTCGCGCCCACTCCAGAGGAGCAGTTTGCCTGCGCCTTCGCCAACGTCGAGAGGATCGCCGACGAGGTCGGTCTGTCGCTTGACGAGATCGGACGGATCACGGTCTTTACCCCCGATGCCTCCTACCGCCCGTTGATCAACGAGCCCTGGCTGCGACTCTTTCCGAACGAGAACCGACCGGCGAGAAAGACCACCCATGTGCCGCTAGCCGAGGGCGCACAGATCGAACTCGAGATCGTCGGCGTTCTCGGGAAGAACGATCGACAACCGATCGAGATCGACGGTGTCCGGCACAAAGATCCCCTCCCGATGGGTGCGCGACTCGGTCGTCACGTCTTCTCCTCGGTGCTCGTCACCGACATCCCCAATTCGCGCGTCCGTCCCGAACGGCTCGATGCGATCAAGCAGGTATACGAAAACATGACCGCGTTCATCGAGGCCGCAGGCGGCACGCTCGATGACATCTCCAATGTATGGACCTACCTCGGCATGTGGGACCTCCATCCGGACTATGTCGATGTCTGGGTCGAGGCCTTTCCCGATCCCGCCAGCCGCCCCTCGAGAAAGACCTTCTACTACCCGCGCGTCGATATCCAGCTCCAGTGCGAGGCGGTCATCGGTGGGAATCGCAAGAACCTCGAGATCGCTGGCATCGCCCACCACGATCCGATCCCAATGGGTGCAGTGACGGGAGGGGTGTTCACCTCGTCGGGCATCGACAGCCGTGACCCCGAGACGAAGAAGGAGCCAAATGGTGTGCCGGCGCAGGCCAAAAACGTGATGGCGAACCTCGTACGCCTGCTCGAACAGACCAACTACCGGCTCGACCAGCTCTATCACGTCACCGGACTGGTCGGAAACCGCAGCTACATCCCGGCCTTCGAAAAGGCCTTTCGGGAGGTGTTCCCCGATCCTGACCGTGCACCCGCGTGGCAGGTGATGCCGCTCGGACTCGATGCGCGCGACAATCTCGTCCAGGTCGTCGCGCGCGGCACCTCGCAGGCGAACTAGGAGGAAAAGATGATCAACCGGGTGCCACTGGAGCGGATCGCTCTCGCCTCTGAGGCGGTATTTGCCGAATCTCGGGTCGACGGGCGCGACATGGCCTTTGCCGTTGTCGACGAGGCGGGAGGGCTCGTCTTTGGAGTCCGCTACGAGAACACCGCGACGAGGGTTCTCACCCATTCGATACGCAAGGCCTACACCTCGGCGATCATGCGTCGCGACACGATTGCCTTTCGCGACGAGGACAGAGAGCGCGACAAGACACTCGCGGACTGGGGGGACATGAATCTGACCCATCTCGTCGGTGGCGTCGTCATCAAGATGGAGGGTGAGTGGTTCGGCGGCCTGGGAGTCGGAGGGAACTCGACCGAACGCGACGACGAGATTGCCCGTATCGCGCTGGCGATATTGACCAACAGCTAACGCAACCAACACCACCCGACGCGGCGTGCCACGATGGTGGCGGCGAATGAGGCGCGACCTTCCTCCCACGCCAATCCCTAGACAGGCAATCCCTACCGGAGCGAGCACAATGACCGAACTGACGACCACCACTCGAGGCATGTTCTCGCTCGACCAGGACCTCACCGTCCGGCTCACGACGGTCGGAATCGACATCGGCTCTGCGACCTCGCAGTTGAACTTCTCCCTGATCGAGCTGCAACGGATCGAGGCGAGGTTCGTTGTGACAAGGCGCGAGCTGATCTATGAGTCGGACATCATGATCACGCCCTATCTCGATTCAACGACGATCGACACCGACCAGCTGAGTGCGTTCCTCGACGAGCAGTACGCGAAGGCCGAGATGACCAACGACGACATCGACTCGGGTGCGATCATCCTCACCGGTCTCGCGCTCGCCAAACACAACTCGCGCGCGATTGCCGACATGTTCTCGGAGCACGCGGGAAAATTCGTCGCCGTCTCCGCCGGCGATGCGATCGAGGCAACGCTCGCCTGCCGGGGGGCCGGGATCGAGCGAATCTCGGCCGAGACCGGCCAGAGCATCGTCAACATCGACATGGGTGGGGGAACCGTCAAGTACGCGTATGCAACGAACGGAAAGCTCGCCCGTGTCGGAGCGATCGACATCGGTGCCCGACTCATCACGACCGATGCCGACCAGCGCGTCCAGAGGATCGAAGAGCCAGCCGCGATGATGCTCAAAACCATCGGCCGGGAGCTTCATGTCGGCGACCTGCTCGACGAAGAGACACTCGCCAAGCTCTGCGCGTACATGGCCAACGAGGTGCTCACCCACGCCGGAGTGCTCCCGGGCGCGCCCGATGAGCCTCGGCTGTTGCGCACGCCACCGCTGTTTGGAACCGATGAGAGGCCCCAGATCGATGCGGTCACCTTCTCGGGTGGGATCAGCGAGTACATCTACGACCGCGAAGAGCGCACCTTCGGTGATCTTGGCCGACCGCTCGCCGACGCGGTGATGAGCGCGGTGCATGCGAATCGGCTCAACCGGCTCGAACCTCCAAAGGGAATCCGTGCGACCGTGCTCGGTGCCTCGCAGTACAGCCTGCAGCTCTCTGGCAATACGGTGTACGCCTCGCATGAGAGCCTCTTGCCGCTGCGCAACATTCCAGTCGTCAAGCCCGAGATCGATCTTCGCGCCGACGATCTCGATTTCGAGGTGATCGTCGCCTCGATCCGCAGGACTCTCGCGCTGCGCGAACGGGCGATCGATACCGATGCCGTTGCGATCGCCATGCAGTGGGGCGGATCGGCGACCTATGCCCGCCTTGACGTCCTCGCCCGAGCATTTCTCGAGAGCGCAGAGAAAGAGGTCATCGACTCCAAGGAGGTACCGCTCATCATCGTCTGTGACATGGACGTCGCCGGTCTGCTCGGACGACACATCCAGGACCTCACCCACCAGGGAGTGAAGCTGGTGACGGTCGATGGGATTGAGGTCTCCGAGTTCGATTTCCTCGATATCGGAGCCTTTGTTCCCGGTACCGGCGCGATGCCGATCGTCGTGAAATCGCTGCTCTTTCCGCCCCAGGAGGACGGGGGTGCATGAGTTAGAGTGCTGAACTAAGTTTGTGGAACGCCATCCCGGGTCATTTCGGATGCGCCGCCCAACGATCGATCGCGAGTGTTGCGCCAAATAGAGGAGAGACGATGTCGGAACTCGAAAAGGAGCTCTTTGTCGAGCCCACCGGAGAGAAGTCCCGCGCAGGAATCAACAGCTGGGAGGCTCCGAAGACCGGCTATGAGCGATTCATGCAAGAGGAGAACATCCCGATCGTCTCCGGGGTCATCGGTGTCGAGAATGTCCGCAACGTGGAACTTGGTCCATGGGACCGCCTCGGCGGCAACGGAGCATTCCTCTACCTCGACAGCCTCGAGGGGATCAAGGGGATGTACGTCCTCGAGATCCCGGGCGGCTCGCAGCTGAACGCCGAGCGCCACCTCTATCACGAGTTCTACCTCGTCCTCGAAGGTCGCGGTACGACCGAGACGTGGGTCGAGGGTTCGGACAAGCGGCGGATCACCGAATGGGGTCCAGGCTCATTGATGTACTTCCCGCCAAACGTCATGCACCGGCTCATCAACGCCACGAAAGAGCGTGTCCTCATCATCGCGACGACGAACGCCCCGCCGCTTTACAACATGATCCGCGACAGAGAGTTCATATTCGACAACGACTACATCTTCAAGGCGCACTACAGCGACGACGATGACTTCTACAAGTACGACGAGAAGCTCTATGCCGTACCGAACAACAAGCGCGCGCAGGCAAGGACGAACTTCTATCCTGACGTGATCGACGCCGAGCTCCCGCTCGACAACCAGCGCATGCCGGGATACCGCCGCATCCAGCCCGCCTTCCGCGGCTTCGAGCACGACCACAACGGTTTCGTCAGCCAGTACCCGGTTGGCCGTTATTCGCGTGGACATCACCACGCCGCAGGAGCGGTGCTCGTCTGTCTCAAGGGAGCGGGCTACACCTTCAACTGGCCGCGCCAGTATGGCACGACACCGTGGAAAGACGGCAACGGCGACAAGGTGCGGACCCTGCACTACGTCCAGGGCGGACTCGTCGCCGCAGCTCCGGGCGGAGGCACCTGGTTCCACCAGCACTTCCCTGTCTCGGAGGGGCCATTCCGCGTGATCAACTACTGGGGCGGGCCGACCCCGACGCCGCTTGACAGCCTGAACCGCGAGACCGGTATGAGCAACAACTTGAACATCGAAGATGGCGGCGGCTCGATCGGATTCTCGAAAGAAGATCCGTACATCCGCACCAAGTTCGAAGAGGAGCTCGCAAAGGTCGGCCAGAAGTCGACCATGCCAGACGACCTCTACTTCAACGACTGAGTCGCCCGTCGATGCCCTTTGACAACGGCGTGACCCGCGGGCTGGGCCGTTGTTGTACTTCGAGGCTGGCACTGGCGATCATCGGTCGGGCGATAATGTCATGAATTGGTACCATTAGGTCGTCGCACAAGAGACCCGATCCCAGCGGTCGGGTCGGGACAGGGACACACCATGACACCAGGAGCGAACGAGATCTCCCCTACTGCGTGGGTGCGCGTCACGCTTCGTCAACGCAAGGTCGTCGATGTCGATGGTGACGTTGTGAGCCTTGAATTTACGCTGGATCTCCCCGACGACAAAGCCTGGTATCAGTGCTTTGCCCAGACCAGCGGTCCAGAACGCAACGGGAGTGCGTTGTTTGTCGACACCAACCCGCACTTTCTGAGCGCCGAGGTGCTCGCGTGGAAGATCGAACTCGAAGACATTCCAAAAGCTGCGCTCTATCTCGCCGATCGTATCGATCGGTCGAACGCGCTGTTCGTCGAGCTGCTCGAACGCAAGGAACAGATCCGCCGACAGCTCGAGGAGGCGGCGCGAAGAAGGACCGATGCGATCGAACACGCACAGCGACTTCTCGATGCGAGCTGGCCCGTAGTGGAGGCGCCAGCGCCAACCGAACCCGAGACAGCTGAACCAGAATCAACCGCACTAGCACCCGGTGCGTCGCGAGGGGTCACCAAGACCGAACCGGCTTGGGTTGTCGCCCAGGCTCGCGGATCGCATTAGGGAGAGCTTGCGAGGAGTAACGCGCTGGGCGATTTGATCACGACGGTCATCCGTCGCCCACCCGTTGGGCGTTTCACACGCTTTTGGTCATCGGACTGACTCGAGAGATGGTGGCCTCGAAAGACGAGAAGATGTCCCCGGAAATTCCCGCGATCGTCCCGAGCAGATCCCGGTCTGGGGAAAGATCCGCGTCCCGGTATAGATGCGCGTCCGGCGGATCGATGACCCGATCGGATTCAGACCGAGACGGCCGCTCCGCGCTCCGCCTTCACGCCGTCGTACTCCGGGGCGTTCTCGAGATAGGCCACCTTGTCGTATCCAAGGTGCTTGAAGACCCGGTTCTGACCCGAGAACATCAGAAGCTGCTGACCGTCTGAGGCAAAGTGCTGGGTGATGGTGTTCTGGGGAACGTAGAGCGTGTCACCCTGTTTGAACTCATAGCGGGTCGGCTCCTTGGCGATCCTCGCGTAGTAGCGGTCATCGATCTCCGCCTCGACCTGCCAGTGCAGGCTGTACCCGGATCCGCTCACGATGTGCAAGATCTCATCAGCCATCTTCCAACTCTTGCCAGAATGGCTCCCGGCGGGAATCTCGAGTTCGAAGGCGTCAACCGAGAACATCCGGACGTCGGTGCGCTCTGGCGAGGAGAAGACGCGGATCTTGCCAAGCGGAGTCATCTCCCACGGGGCATCGTCCCTCCCGACGACCTTCTTGCGCTCGATCACCCCGTCGGTCCAGATCTGTCCCCACTCGACGCGCTCCGAGAAGTTCGGGAGCTCGCCCTCTTTCACCGGGTTGTAGCTCTTGCCCTGCTGAACGAGACCGAGAAACATCCACATCGGTTTCGCCTTGACGATCATCACCGTGGCGGGCTCGTCGTAGGGGTTGAAGTGACGGTGGACGGAGTCGGTGTGGACGACGTAGAAATCGCCCTTTTCCCAGTCGTAACGCTGTCCGTCGTGGATCTCGTAGCCCTTGCCGTCAAGGACGTAGAAGGCTGCCTCGTTCTGGTGGCCATGGCCGCGGTTCGAGGAGTTCGGCGGGAAGTCGTGAAAATAGACCTGGAGGCTCTGGGTAAGGAACGGATCATCGCCTGGCTCAATGTGATCCCACGAGGTGATCCCTCGTGCCTCATTGCTGGTGTTCGCGTCTCCGCCATAACTTGATCCGGCGTACTCCGAGATCGAGTCGTGATCATCACCCGAGGCCTCGCGCACCCTCGGAGCAGCAAGCTGACGGCGGCGGAACTCTTTCAGCCCATAGTCCTCTGAGGTCAGTGCCCTCACAAAGATCCGGTCGTTGTCTCCCATGGTCCTCTTCCTCTCCGTGCCTCAGTACGAGAAATATCCCGAGATTGCTGGCATTGCGCGCGCCGCGATCCGCCCTCTCACGCAATCCTAGCCGATTGCTGCCAACTTTGTTAGACACCTTAACTATTTTTCCTGTCCCTGGCGACGACCCCCTGGGAAAGAGATCGCCACCGCCAAAACAGTATTTTCGCAGCGAATTGGCGAAACCGCCCGCTCAGCTGCGATAGGTCGGCCGCGCCATCGTCGGTGTGTAGCCGCGATCGACGAGCTCTTTTTCAAAGATCGTGTAGATCTCGGGCAACTCGTCCGCGGGCTCGACCTGACCACCGCCGCGACGCAGGTCATCACGGTGTTCATAGGTTGCCCTCCGCTCGAGCGTCAACGGATAGCGGTTCGATCCAAGGAAGGTGGCGAGATAGCGCGAGGGCTCCATGCTGACGTTGAAGTGCTGGTGCCACCACTGCTCCGGCGGGGAGTAGACGTGCCCGTGCTCCCAGTCGACGCGATGACGCTCTGTCGGGTCATCGGTCCACAACAGCGAGTACCCCTGTCCCGTGACCGGAAAGATGTGGAATCCCGCCTCGTGACGGTGAGCCTTCTTGTACCCTCCGACTGGTATCTCCGACATGTGCGCGTGCATCGTGTTGTCACCGGTGATGAACTCGACGGTGCGCGACCCCTTGCCGCGCTCGTCGTTCTCGGGAACCTGGTCGAAGCTACCAAGGTCGGGAACGAAGTTCGTCTCCCAGATGTTGCGTCGGTCCTTCGCGAGGTCTTTTGGAATCAACTCTCCGATACCTGAGTAAAAGTCATCGCGACCGTACCGATCGGTAAAGACCCAATCGTCTTGGAAGATGAAATCCTCATCGTGCAAGAGATTGATCATGATCGGAAAGGTGGTCGTCGAGGCGAGCACTGCGCGCTCGGTACCACTGGTATTGAAATGACGATAACGGGCGTTGAGCGGGATGACGAAGAAACTTTTCGGACCCCATTCAAACGAGTGGGTCTTTTCGCCAGGCGCCTCTATCGATGTCGTGCCATGTCCGCTGATGACGTAGATCACCTCTTCAAACACGTGGTGTTGCGGCGAGGTGGCGCCGCGAGCAGGAATGTCAAGCAGCCAGAGGTCGAGAAAGTCCCCAGATCCATCGACCTTGAGGATCGCGCCGCGGGCGTCATAGCGCGGCCACGACGTTGTCTCGACCCCCATCAAGTTGACCGCAAAGCCGCGTACCAGTGGCAGGCCCTCTTTGGTCACCCATTCCAGATGGGGATCCCTGACGTAACTCCCTGATGATGCATCACCGATGTCCATATTGATCTCCCCTGTCATTTCACTCCAGGTATCAGAACGAACCGCCAAATTCGTCGCACGGGTTCGTCCGAATGTCTTCAGATCAACCTAGCGAAGCACACCCTTTGGCGTCGAACCTGAGCAGCTCGGCGACGCTACGCCTACGTTCCGGCCTCGTTCTTGTCGATAGTTTCCCATTCCCACTCATCCGCGTGTCCATGACCATCACCGTGCTCATGATCATGCTCCCAGGGGTGCTCTCCAATAATCGCCCGGCCACTTTTGTGAGCAGCCCGAGCGGACGCGGGATCGGCGACATGGTGTTGATGCGTGCCATCGTTGTGTTCATGCCCGTCGTGGTGCTCATGTTCAACGTCACGGCCTGTCGATGGTGACGCGTGACCGATCAGGCGGAAGCGACCGGGATAGGCACGGGCGGCGGCCTGGGCAAGGATGTATCTCGAAATGATCTGCGCGTGTTCGAGCAGAAGCCTCTGGTCGAACTCTGCAAGCGGAAGCGTTTCGTCACCGCCGGGCGCTAACTCGGCGATCGCCCCGCTCAACTCTGCGACGATCTCGACGATGTGCTGTTCAAGCGGCGTCAGGAGTAGATCGAGATGTTCCGGTTCCGTCCCCATCACCTGAGACTATGTCCAAATGTCGGTTCTTTCCATCAGGCACCGAAAACCGGCACGAAGCATCCGGATTAACCGCCAGGTTCATGGCTCACAATCTCGTTCAGACATTGAAACGGAACTCAACCACATCACCGTCTCGCATGACATAGTCCTTACCCTCGATTCGTGCCTTGCCGACCCCTCTTGCCGCTTGAACAGAACCGAGCGCAATCAGATCATCAAAACTCACGATCTCTGCCTTGATAAATCCTCGCTGAAAATCGGTGTGGATGACGCCTGCCGCCTCAGGCGCGGTATCGCCCTGGTGAATTGTCCACGCGCGCGTCTCCTTCTCCCCAGCGGTGAGGAAGGTCTGCAGACCAAGGACGGAGAATCCGATTCTGACGAGTTGGACGAGACCACTCTCGTGTTGTCCATAGCCTGCAAGGAGCTCACTGGAATCTTGCGCATCGAGACCGGAGACCTCTGCCTCGATCTGAGCACAGAGCACGACCGAATCGGCGTGGGGAACCAAGGAAGCAAGTGACGTAGCGAGCTCTACGTCGCCAAGTCCAGTCTCGTCGACATTGAAGACATAGATGAACGGCTTCGCGCTGAGCAGCTGAAGATCCTTGATCAATGCGACATCGAGTTCGTCACGCGATTCAAAGATTGTCCGTCCAGAGTCGAGAATATCTCGGGCACGTTTGGTCGCCTCAAGAACCATCGTGAGATCTGCCCGCATTCTCGCCTCGCGAGCCAGCCTCGAAAGACGGTTGTCGACTGTCTGAAGGTCAGCGAGAATCAGTTCGGTGTTGATCGTTGCAATATCATCTGCTGGCGAGACCTTTCCATCGACATGGATGACGTCGGGATCGTCAAATACGCGGACAACCTGACAGATTGCGTCGGATTCACGAATCGCAGAGAGGAACTTGTTCCCGAGCCCCTCTCCCTCCGAGGCGCCTCGAACGATTCCTGCGATGTCGACAAAGGTAACCATTGCCGCAATCACCTTTTCGCTGTGAAAGAGTGAGGCGAGTTCGCCGAGGCGGGGATCGGGCACCGCGACAACACCGACATTTGGTTCGATCGTGGCAAATGGGTAGTTGGCTGCGAGGACCTCGTTCTGGGTCAACGCGTTAAAGAGCGTGGACTTGCCGACATTTGGCAGACCGACAATACCAATACTCAAACCCACCGAGCCACGCTCCCTGTCATTGAACGACAGCTCAGGCTAATCGTCCCTGCACAGGCTCCTACGACGAGACGCGCTCAAGCAGGACAACGGGGATCACGCGGTCGGTCTTTTGCTCGTATTCTGCGAAATTCGGGTACCTCTCCTTCTGTCGCTCCCAGATCCCATCGCGCTCGGACTTTGGCGCGACCTTTGCTGTCATGGAAACCTTCTCCGTACCGATCTCGGCCACGACCTCGGGGTGCGCGACAAGGTTGTGAAACCAGTCAGGGTTGGTCGGTGCACCTCCCTTCGAGGCAAAGACCGCAATCTTGTCTCCCACGTTCTGGTACATCATTGGATTGATCCGCTCAGCTCCAGATTTTGCCCCCGTTGTGTGCAACAACAGAACCGGGGCGCCCTCATATCGACCCCCTACCTTGCCCTCATTCGCGCGGAATTCCGCAATGACCTGTGTATTCCATGCGTTCGCATCCGTCATCTCATTCTCCTTCGCTAGATTGGTCCCGGTTTAGGACTGACAACGCTCCGTCTCCTACCGGACACAGACCTCGTCAGTTGTGATTTTCAGAATCACGCGCTCGCTCTTGATCGTCGCGCCGTAATCCTTTCCGGTGTACTTATTCGCGAGCGCATTGATGTGCACGAGCGCGGGAGCACCCAGCACTTTCTCAACGACCCGACCCCGCACCTCCACGTAGTGATAGGGATTTTCCGAATCAATGATGGTCACGGTGACGCGGGAATCTTTCTCGACATTCTTGTACTTCACGCGATGGATCTCGGTGTTGACCAATACATGGTCATCATCCGCGTCGACCCACATCATCTGGGTCTGAGGGCGTCCATCGCCAAAGAGCGTCGTCAGGGCGGCAAAGTTCCGCCCCTGCGCGAGCAGTTTCACCCTCTCATCGATCATGAATTCATTGTACTGAGCCACACGCGAAATCGATCGCTCGATTCTTCGTGTCGTACCCCCGGCAGTCGTACCCCCGGCAGGAATCGAACCTGCGACACGCTGGGTAGAAACCAGCTGCTCTAATCCGCTGAGCTACGGGGGCCCGTGACAGATGATGTTCTGTCTGCTCTATTCTGACCTATGTCGGCGCGGCGATGGTTCCATGGTTCTTTCCGCGCATTTGATCCGCGCAATGGAGTCGTTCATGGAAGGTGAAAAACAGGTCAAACCGCCAACAGTTGGCCTGATCGAGATCGGTATTGACTGTCGAGATCCTGAAGCACTCGCCCCATTCTGGGTTGTGGCTACGGGATACGAGCTTGGAGACTTCGACCCGGCAGAGAATTATCTCGATCTTCGGCCGCCCTCGAAGGAGTTCCCGCTGATCTACTTCCAACGCGTGCCTGAAGACAAGATCGTGAAGAATCGCCTGCACCTGGATCTCTACGTCGATGACGTCGATACCTCTGCCGATCTTCTTGTCACACGGGGAGGTACGCGCCTCGGCGATCTTCAGACCGGGTCCGCCGGAGGAACATGGCAGGTAATGGCAGACCCTGAAGGAAATGAGTTCTGTCTCTGCCTCCTTCACGAAACGTAAGAGAGGGCGCGCTCGGCCAGTCCTGACCTCGTACGCAAACATGTCGGGATGTGTCATGCTGTTTGCCGACGTTGACAGATATCATCACCGCTTCACATGGTGGCCGTAGCTCAGTTGGTTAGAGCGCCAGGTCGTGGCCCTGGAGGTCGGGGGTTCAAGTCCCCTCGGTCACCCCAAAAATTTACCGATAGAGGATATGGAATTGCCCCAATAAGTAGTTTGTCCAACCTCGGAAAGCCCGGACTGACAGGTATTTTCTTTTAAAGGGGTATCCATCTAAGCGGACTTCAAAGGTGTAGTTCGCGTTAGACGTACAGCAAAGCCCTTCCTGCACTAAATAATGTCAACGTGACGTCGAGTCATTGACGCAGATTCTTAGGAGCCAGATCTTCAAGACAGGTTGCGTCTCATTTGCGCGACATGAACGGGGTCCCCCATGCGTCGTCGCGTTTACCCCCATTGTCACAACGCAAAACTGCTAGTCCGGCTCAGCGAAAACTGACCGTCTTGAGTCCCCTGATGCCGAGAACATTCCAAAGAACGTCATCTCCGACGATGGGTAAGTCGAGATGAAGCGCCGTCGCAATGCACGTGCAGTCTGCGAGAGAAAGCGACTTCGCCAAAGTTGGCTGCACTTCTCCCAATCGCACTCCCGCTGCTTGGACAAACGGAACGAGTGCAGCTTGTTCGGCATCAAACGGAATGATCGTCAGCCCCATCTTCATCAGCGATTGGGCAAGATCATCAAGATCTCCCTTGTATCCCTTCACTTTCGACTTCCAAAGGACTTCTGCCAAGTTCACAGCGTTGACTCCCGCGTGGTGCATGGCCGCTTCGACGCTTGGGGCACCCGGTTCATCGAAGATCCACGCTATGACGGCGCTCGCATCGAACACGGTCTTCAGTTCTGAATGACTCATAGACCAATGGCTCGAAGCATCGCCTCTCCAGCGGCTTCAACGTCCTCCGGTGATCGCTTGATGGCTTCTTCCGCAAGCCGATCTCTGATCTCCCATGAGTTCTGTTGAGCAATGGTGTCCTCGATCCTTGATTCGCGAATCAATTGGGTTGAGTCCCCGCCGTGAGCACCGCTGGTCGCGTTTGCGCGAACCCTATTCCTCACAGCATTCTTTGTCTCAATCAAAATGATCCCTTCACCCACCACTTGAGCAAATAACTCGTCTTTCGTATCAACTTTGGCAGCTGAACGCAGACCAGCCGACAACAGGGTTCGGCCCTTTTCATTCATGCTCAACTGAAAACTCTGTATTGGGTTAATGGGCATTATCCACCTCTGGTGTCACTTTAACCAATGAGTACCACTCTATCACTATTGTGCCACGATCTGACTATAGTGCACTTAACCTTCAAAGGACCCGGGAGGTTACGAGATAAGGGGTGTCCATTTAAGCGAACTACACAGTTAAAGTCCGCTCACATGGATACCCCCCCTTTCTTTTATGTCGGAGCCGTATAGTCAGATATATGGATTTCGGTCTTCTTCATCCCGGCGAAATGGGTGCTGGATTTGGTCTGGTGCTCAAGAACGCAGGTCATAAGGTTGTTTGGCTCCCTGAGGGGCGAAGTGAGGAATCAATTTCGCGTGCAACAACCGCTCAGCTCGAACCGGTCGCGACGCTTGATGAAATGCTCCAACAATCAGACGTCGTGCTTTCAATCTGCCCTCCCCACGCTGCGATCGACGTTGCCCGCCAGGTGGCGGGAGCGGAAACTGCCTTCGAGGGGATCTACCTTGATGCCAACGCCATTTCGCCCGCGACCGCCGAGACCGTTTCGTCAATCGTTCGGGCACGAGGCGCTCGATACGTTGACGGTGGAATCATCGGTACGCCACCTCCGAAAGAGGGTACGCGGCTCTATCTCTCTGGCTCGAGCGCACATGAGGTCGCACAACGATGCTACGACGTCTCACTCGAAATCGCAGTACTCAACGAGACGGAAACATCTGCCTCCGCGCTGAAGATGGCCTACGCGGCCTGGTCAAAGGGCACCTCGGCGCTATTGCTCGCGATCTACGCGGTCGCCAACCACTATGGGATTGACGAGGCATTGACCGCCGAATGGGAGAGATCCCAACCAGGGCTGCCCGCGAGATCCAACGTATCGGCAAGATCAGCGTTGGCGAAGGGCTGGAGATGGAGTAGTGAGATGGAGGAGATTGCAGCCACCTTCGCAACTGCAGGGCTTCCGGAAGGATTTGGAAAGGGAGCCGCGGAGGTATATCGACGAGTGCCGAGAAATACGCCGCAGGGAGATGCGAGCGACCTCAAGCAAGTCCTCGATGATCTTGCCAGATAGCGATCATCGAACAAGAACGGTCGCCAACAACCACGCAGATACCAAACAATTTGGACAATCTGAAAATCTCATCAAGTCGGAAACTGTCCGCGAATTCAAAGCGCACGCTTCACATCGGTCCGAGACCAGAAGAGCCAGACATACTGCAGGTTATTGAAGTTGGCAACACATCAAGTTATTCGCGGAGACTATGGTATTAACCCTTACGCGCTCCTAGCTCAATTTGGCAGAGCAACGGACTCTTAATCCGCAGGTTCTGGGTTCAAGTCCCAGGGGGCGCACCACATAACCGTAGGTCATTGGCACTATATGATTACCTTGTACCATTGATCTTTCCCTATTTGCTACTGCTTGCTACTGTAACTCTAAAAGACTGGAGTAGCAGCAGATGCGAGGACACTTGCGACGCAGGGGAAATGCTTGGGAGCTCAGAGCGTATGTGGGTCGCGATTCTGTCACGGGCCAAACCAGATGCAGAACGCGAACTTTCCGTGGAGGCAAGCGAGAGGCTGAAGCAGCCCTATCGCGGTTCGTGGATGAAGTTGGGGCGACTGGCGTTGCACCGTCTGATGCGACCGTTGGTACCCTTTTGAATTCTTGGCTCAGTCTTGTTAACGAAGATCTCTCCCCTACCACTGTCAGGAACTACCAGTTAGCAATCGATAATTACCTCGTGCCGCACATTGGAAATATTCGCCTCACCAAACTACAAACCGCCGCGATCGATCGGCTGTACCGAGAACTACGCGAGCGCGGCGGCAAAGACGGGAAGCCACTTTCTCCAGCGTCGGTACATCACGCCCATTCAGTATTGAGAAAAGCACTTCAACAGGCCCTCCGGTGGGGCTGGCTCAAAAGTAATCCGGCGGCTCTTGCAACTCCTCCTAAAAAGCGAACGCCTCAGCTCAACCCTCCAGACCCGACTGAGGTGATAGCACTCATCGAATCCGCAATGATTACTAACCCGGTATTCGGAGGCTTTCTACATCTTGCCGCAACCACCGGAGCGAGGCGCGGCGAAATCTGCGCTCTTCGCTGGCGCGACATCGATTTTGAGAATGCGAAATTGCTAATTAGCTATGCAATTGTTGAAGGGACGCGTGGTGAACTCATTGAAAAGGACACCAAGACCCACGCATCACGGCGGATTGCCCTGGACGATTTCACGATCGATATATTGCATCAGGTCCGCCGACAGATGGACGACCGAGCAGCTGCTGTCGGTGGCGCGATTGTTCCTGAGTCGTTTGTATTCTCGCGCAGCGCCTGTGGTGAGAATCCGTTGCCCCCGAATGAGGCAAGCGCAATCTTTCGTAAGATTCGCGATGACTCTGGAATGCGACAAATGCGTCTTCATGACTTTCGGCACTTCGCAGCAACGCGGCTTCTGGCCGCTGGAGTACCGGTTCGTACCGTAAGCGGGCGACTCGGTCATGCAAACGCTGCTACCACCCTCGGCGTGTATGCCCACTTCATTGAGGCATCAGATCGCGATGCCGCAAACAAATTGGGAGCCTTGGTACATCCGTCAAGGGACTAACGACGACGAGAAGAACTTGATGGATATTCGAATTTAAATTATGAAACCTATACCGAGCTGGCAGGGTTCCCGTGAACAGATACAACTGACCTGATCCCACAAAAGTGGTCAATCCGAGCGAGTTCCCGTCAGTCTTCTTCATTGGATAAAAACTCAGGGTCATCCAGCAATACGCCAGCTTCAAAGGCTTCAATGACATCAATTGGAAGCTGATCTTCCTCTTGTTCGTCATCAAAATCGATCTCGCTGGCACTCGGTGCGATGTCTGCAGCGTTCTCGGGCTCCAATGGAGCGGTCGGTTCGATGAATGGAACATCTTTGTCAGATCGGGCCATTATGTTCCTCTTCCCTTCACTCTTTCTATCGCATCTCGACCTTGACGACTACACCCCAAATTGCCAAGTGGTATCGGGAGGGCGGTTTCACGACAGCGACCTGAAGTTGCTCCGCGGAGGGCTCGTCCATTCGCTGAGACAGTGGCAATAATTAGGTCAGCACCCAAGCCGTTGTTCTGCACGCCGCGAATCCCCGAGACGGAGGGTGTTCGGTGTTGACGTTCGGCGCTCGCGACTGCCGTCCAATGAACGGGGCGGCGGGCCCTCGGCCCACTGTCTGTCGAGCACTTCTCCAAGCCAGGGAACGGACGCGCGTGCTGCTTCGACTGCCTCGTGTTCGGTGTCGTACTCATGTCCCGAAAAGTAAGCGATCGGAGTCCAGGCCCCCATGTCTTCGGGGTCCCGTCGGAACTCCTCAAATCCAAAGGTTCCGTCGGGCCTGAAAAAGATGTCCACACACCGGTCGACATTTGGCGTTGATAGACTTGCCACTACCTTCCACGGTTTGTCGAGGCGTGAAGACATTTTTGAATGGTAACGCAAGTGAGCGGTGCCTATTTCTGGTCTGTCCGATTCACCACGACGACGATCGGTATACCCGACCATGCGGCGATCCCGAGCCGTCGATGTGTCGCGGACGCACTCTTTATCCATGCTGTTATTCGGTACGCCGATCTGTTTACAACAGCCGGGTTCACTTCTAAATGACGCGCGTAACCCTGTGTCGGGCAAGCGCCCGGAAAACATGTCGATGCACCGGTTGGAGCAACTTCCAGTAAAGGAAACCGGGAACTCCTTTCGGGCGGAGCGAGCCGACCTGGACGAGCTCGTCCCCGGTGCATCTATAGCCAAGCCATGCTTCTCCGGGAAACCACCGGATCGTACGCAACACAAGAGCGCCGGGGTCATGTCGAACGACGAGCCACCAGTCAATAGCCGCTCCTTCGATAACTTCCCGTGGAGAGCTGAGCTTCCAGTACTCCCCGACGACACGACCGATCAGCGCACGCAATCTCCACGCGAGCGTCAGACCGTACCAGCTGTAGCTTCCTCCGATCCTTTCGAGATCAGCGCCGAGACGTATCGATGTGGCATCGGCAAGAGGGACTGTCACTCGCACCGTGTAGACGCCGTCTCGGAGCCCGCTGTCGCGCCCGAGGAGGCCGTGGTCGAGCTCGAGCGCCTGGTCGTCAAGGGCCGTCAGGAGCGCATCGGCAAGACCCATCGGCTCGATGCCAAACGCCGCGTCGGTTCGCGCACGATCTTCGACGACGACCTCGGTGACGA
>Ga0307373_10000995_pt1 | contig 53809 bp, 62 predicted proteins | sample OX2MG_FD_202534 | JGI IMG/M metagenome (GOLD analysis project Ga0307373, IMG submission 202534) | Soil microbial communities from Risofladan, Vaasa, Finland - OX-2 | ecosystem: Environmental > Terrestrial > Soil > Coastal area > Acid sulfate soil | place: Finland: Risofladan, Vaasa | collected... | reverse complement strand
GCCAGCTGCGGCTGTGGGCGTTTCAGCGCAACCACAGGGCACGGACTTTCTACGAGCACCGCGGCTTTGAAGCAATCGAATTCGGAGACGGCTCCACCAACCAGGAAGGCGAACCTGATGTCCTCTACCGCTGGGTAGCGTCGGATCCCGGTGGCAAGCGGTAGCATCGGCCTATGTGTCGCAACATCACCACACTCAGGGGTTTGGAGCCGCCTGCGTCAACCTTGGAGATCGAAGCCGCCGCGCGTCAATACGTAAGGAAGGTCAGCGGCGTGAATGTGCTGACAGGCCGCACTGACCAGGCGTTCGAGACCGCCGTGCGCCGGGTCGCCGCCGCCACCACCGAACTTCTGGCTGAGCTGCCTCCGCGGCAACGGCCACCCCGGACCACTCCTCCGCTGCGTCGCATTGGCGCTACAGCTGGCTAGCCGTGCCGCGAGGTAGGGGCGTCTTACCTGTCCGGAGCTGGTAGCGCGGCTCCACAAGATCGCCGGGAGACCCGCTACCGAGCCAAGCCTGGCGCTGCCTGGCCCGCGCCCGGGCCTAAGCGAGATCGGACTTGGCCGGATCCGCGTCTTCCTCCGCCAGTATCAGGTAGAGGTTGCGCTTCGTCTCTTTGATCAGTTGAGCTGCCTTGGCCACCTGTTCAGGGTTGCCCGCCTGGGAGACCTGCACCATGGCCGCTACGGTCTGGCGCATGAGAGCCAGCAGTTCGTGAACGTCGTCGCCGACCGTGCGGGCCAGTTCCTCCCACGGGGATCCAAATTCGGCGCCGTGCTCTTCGGTGTAGGCAGTTCCGGCCTCGGTGAGCGTGAAGAGGCGCTGGCCCTCCGTCTCCTGGGAGCGGACCAGTCCCTCGTCCTCCAGTTGCTGCAGGGCCGGGTAAACGGATCCGGGGCTCGGGCTCCAAACCCCCTTACTGCGCTCGGTGATCTCTTGCATGATCTGGTACCCGTTCCTTGGCTGCTCGGCTAGGAGCAGCAAGGTTGCGGCACGGACGTTCCCGCGGGGAACCCGACCTCCCCGAGGGCCCCGCATCCTGCCGCCAAAGCCACGCCGGGAAGGCCGGTCGAATAGGTGGTCCCCAAAGGGACCAGGTCGGCCCCGCGGGCGCCGGCCGCCGTGGCCGTGGTGTTCTCCGCCCGGATCGTGGGCCGAGCCTGTTGGAAAGTTCGTCATCATGACGCCGCCTCCTGTTGTCCGATATATACGATACGAGCATGCTAGCTCATCGATATATCTTTGTCAAAACCCAGAGCGCGACCGGATCAGATCAAGAGACGAGCGGTCGGTTGTTTGCCGCTGCTAAGGTCCCGGGCAGTGCAGTGCAGGGCGGGACGTTGAACCACTGGGTGCGCTGCCTGGTCGCTGGCCTAGCTTTGGCCGCCCCTTTCTGGGCCCCGGCACCAGCCCGGCCAGTGGCCGCCACGTCCTTCGGAACTGGGCAGCTGGGTGTGCTGTCGAGCGTCAGCGCGGTCTCGGCCAACGATGCCTGGGCGGTGGGAGAGGGCACCGATGCAGTTACCGGTGCCCACACGACGCTGGCGCTCCACTGGAACGGTGCAACTTGGGCGCCGGTGGCCAGCCCCAACCCGGGAGGCACAACCACGAGCGGGGAGAACTCAGCTCTAGATGGCGTCAGCGCCGTGTCCGCCAAAGATGTTTGGGCGGTCGGCAGCTATGCCAATCCGACCACCGGAGCCCACGAGTCACTGGTGGAGCATTGGAATGGCAGCGGCTGGCGCCAGGTTGCCAGTCCCAACCCCGGGGGCACTGGCTCGAGTGGATCGGGGACCAACCTGCAGGCAGTAAGCGCCGTCTCGGCCAAGGACCTGTGGGTGGTCGGGGGTTACCTCGACCCGGCCAGTGGAGCTGACCGGACCTTGATTTGGCATGGCGACGGCAAGAGATGGACCAGGGTCAGCAGTCCTAGCCCCGGGGGATCCAATCAAAACGATCTCAGTGACCTGGATGGCGTCCATGGCGTATCGGCGAGAGACGCATGGGCCGTCGGTGAGTACAGCACCAAGGCGAAGAGCAGCGGCCGCGACACTGTCGTGCTGCACTGGAACGGTACTCGGTGGACCCGCGTCGCCAGCCCCAATGCGCTGGGGGCCAGCACCAAGCGGGTGACCAATCTAGCCAGCGTGGCCGCCGTTTCGGCGCACTTCGCCATGGCGGTGGGTACCTTTAGCCCGGACCCCTCAACGAGTGCGCTGGAGTCATTGGCGATGCGCTGGACGGGAACCCGTTGGGTTCAGGTGGCGAGTCCCGATCCGGGCGGGACAGCCGACCCGAGTGACTTCACCAATCTTTCCGCCGTCGCCGCTCTTTCTCCCCGGGACGCCTGGGCGGTTGGCGAGGCCACCGACTCCAGCACGCGAGCCGTGGACAGCGTGGTACTGCATTGGAATGGGCGCAAGTGGAGCCGATTCAGCAGTCCCAATCCTTCGACGACGGCAACGTATCTGTTTGCCGTGGCTGCCGTCTCGGCGCGAGCCGCCTGGGCTGTGGGCTCCTATTACGACAGCGCGACCAAGTCCGACTACACGCTGATCCTGCGTTGGGATGGGACCAGCTGGTTGCCGGCCTAACCGTCCCCAGGAGCATCCCCAGGGCGTTGGGCCAGTCGGCGATTCTGGGCTTCGCTCTGCCATCTAGCCAGACGGACCAGGCCTCCGCCTGACCGATCCGAAGCAGTCCCATAGGCGCCCAGGGGTCTTGGCTCAGTCGCTGCCTGACTTCATCTTCGTCGGAGCCTTCCACGATGAGGAGGGCTCGCTCACCTTGGCCAAGCGGCCCGCCCATGACCACCATCCTCTGATCGACGAGCCCATCCATGAAGGCTGCATGCTCGTCCCAGGCGTCCTGCTCGCGGTTGGGCCGCGATCCGTCCCATTGGGCTCCATGCCCATAGTCAGCACGAAGAACGCCACCAAGTCAGTCTAGGCACCAGTCGCCGACTCGATCCGGTGTGGGTGAGTGCCGAGTCGACTTTTGGTTGCCTCTAAGCGGAGCCCGCCGGCCGCGCTATTTCGGTTCTAAACTTCCGACGGGACGGATGCCTGCGTCAGCAGGCCGGGCGATTCAGGAGGTGAGGAGATGACGGATCCCGACCGCCAGGGCGGTAGCCAAGAGCCCGGGCCGGAGTGGGCGAGCTACGGCCGCGCCATGCTCCACTCCATGGCCGAGGTACTGGCAGAGACCCCGGAGACAGTCCACCACCTGCTCCTGGAGACGGCCGACTACTGGCTCGGGGTCGGTATCACCCTGGGAGCCCGATCCCCGGAGAGGGCCACCCGACTTCTTCATCTCCTCGAGGCGCAGGATTCAGAACGGATCGAGATCGAGCAGGACGCCCGATCCTTCGCCGCCGAGGTACTGGGGTGAGGCGCAGAAGTTTAGTCAGCGACCTCTACCGCACCGCGCGGCTGGCCAATGACCTGAGCACTCTGGCCTCGGGCGACCCGCATCGCATAGCGCGGCGCGCCAAGAACAAGATCGTGGGACGGGCTCTCGGGCGAGCCGGGGTGTGGAGGAGCCTCTGGCGCTAGCGTCAGGTGCTTCCGGCTCAGCCGAGCTGCGGCGGAAGTGACCGGGGCTTCAGCTGACCGCCCGGGTTGGCCGGACCAAGAAGATCCAGACGTCCCACAGACAGTGGCTCACGACCAGAGCTGGCATGGGGGTGCCGATGGCCGCCAGCCCGGACCATCCCGCGCCCGCCACCGTGGCCGCTCCCACCAGGGTGGGGTTGCCGGTGCACAGGTGCGCGCCGCCGTATAGGGCAGCGGAGAGGGCGGCGGCCCTGCTTCGGCCCAGACGTCGACCCAAGGCCCCTTGGAGCAGGCCGCGCCAGAACAGTTCCTCGGCGGGAGCTATGACCAGGGCCAATCGCAAGGCCAACTCCAACCGAGAGCGAAGCCGGCGCAGCTCGTAGATGTTGCCGATGTCCTGGTCTCCGTTGGGCATCAGCACCCGGGCGGCGCGATCACCGATGGCGAAGACGCCATAGAGACCGGTGGCGATCGCCGCCCCCAGCGCCAGGTCGCTGGGCTCGAGTCGCTGGCGACGCAACTCCTTGCTGGACAACAGGGAGAGGGATCCGAGACCGATCGCGGTGCCGGTCATGCGCTGCCAGAAGCGCTTGCGAGGGCCTCGAAAGGTGGCGGCGAAGGCTAGATAGGCCAATACTGAACCCGCCATCACCACGGCGGGAGCGGGTTGGTCGGGAAGAGCGATCCTCACCTAGCTCAGCCGCCCGGGTGCCAACTGACGCTGATGGCGATCCCCGCCACCAGCAGGAACCCGAAGGCGGCGTGGAGCTGGGCCGTCTCTAGATCGATCATGGCAATGGCGCGCTGCTGGCCGGCGGCGCCGAGCTCGGAGGCATTGAGACTGCGGACCAGCAGAGGCAGCGAGAGCAGGGCCAAGAGGCTCAACCGGGGAAGCAATCCGACGGCGACGGCGAGACCCAGGGTGACGAAGGCTCCCACCAAAAGGCTGACATAGAGGTGGTGGGCGACATGGCGTCCGGCCCGGATGGAGAGCGTGCTGATGCCGGCCCGGGCGTCCTCGCCGATGTCCCGCCACTCGTTGCCGTGCAGGATGGCTGTGACCAGCAATCCGATGGGAACGCTCGCCGCCCAGGCGGCAACCGCCAGGTGCCCGGTGATGGTGAAGTAGGCTCCCAGCACCATCAAGGGACCCATCAGGACGAATACCAGCGGCAGTCCTGCGGCACGGTACTTGTACTGCAGGGGTGGAGCGGTGTAGCCCCAGCCGCCGATCAGACCGACGGCGCCGAAGACGAGCAGCGGCCAACCTCGAGTCAGGATGAGCACGACCCCGATCAGGGTCGCCAGCAGAAATGCCGTCCCGGCCAGGAGGAATGCCTCACGCTCTCTGACCCTTCCGGTGAGCAGGGCCTGGCTCGCTCGAGGCGAGGTGATGGCGTCGATGCCCTTGCGGACGTCGTAGATCTCGTTGACGACGTTGGTCCCCACCTGGAGCATCACGGCCCCGCCCAGCACCAGTGCGAACAAAGCCCAGTTGAACCCGGGGCGGAGAGCCGCCAGCGCCGCCGCCGCTGACACCGGGACGATGGAGGCGGTGAGCGCGAACGGCCGAGTGATCTCGAGCCAGCCCCGCGATCGTCGTGCCAGCCCGATCTTGTCGGTGGACTCGGCGGAGCGCTTTCGTGACCCCCAGGCTGGTGCCAAGGCTCCGGCCGAACCGTAGATCACTGCTGCTTCGATCACCGCCGCCACCTGGGCATCCTCTTGGACGACCGGCTGGAGGATGGGCAGATCCATCCCCGCCTCGCGGAAGCGTTCGGCGCCCGCCGCCACCTCCTCCCGGGTCCCACACAGCAAAAAGGCGTCGACCAGTTCGTCTGGGATGAGCTGGGCCGCTCCGTGATAGTCCTCGGCTCGCCAGGCGGCCAGGATCGGCTGACGCAGCGAGGGGTCCATCCCGGCTCGACGCATGGCGACATCGGTCTGGACCGCCAGCATGTAGATGGCGAACGGCTCTCGTTTGGCGCGGTCCAGGGCGGCGCGGCGACTGCTGTCGATCAGGGAGAGGAGATAACCCCCGATCGAGATCGATGCGGGATCCCGCCCCGCCGCCTTGGCGGCAGAGCGGATCCTCTTAGTCGCCAGCGCCACCGCCTCCAGCGGCTCGGCTGGTCGAGCCAGGTAGCCATCAGCGAGCCTTCCCGCGAGTTCGTGGAAGGAGCGGCGGTAGCCAGCCGCCCAGATCGGCACTTGGTGGAGAGGCGGAAACATGGGCTCGACATCGGGAACGCCGGGGGCGCCCAGCGCCAGGCGCTCGCCCCGCCAGAGCAAGCGCAGTTCCTCCATGGTCTGCCCCACCTTGGCGACCGCCACCTCGGGCTCGTAGGGAATCCCCATCTGGGCGAGCCTCAGGGGAAGGGCAGTCCCCAGAGCCAGGGTGATTCGCCCCGGAGCCAGGTCGTCGAGCGCGCTCACCGTCATCGCCAGAACAACTTGATTGCGCGTGTTGGGATTGAGGGCGCCCAGGCAGATGCGCAGGCGGGGAACCGAGGCGGCGACGGCGGTGGCGTAGGTCACTGCGTCTCGGGCGAAGTAGGACTCATGGAACCAGATCGAGTCCAGACCTGACCGCTCCGCCATCTCCGCCTGCCGCACGGCATCCCGCACGTCGCCCTGGGCATTCAATCCCAGGCCGACCGCACGCGCCAGAGAGGGCATCGGCCACCTCCACTTCGAAGTTCGGTCAGGCTCGCTGGCGAGCCACTTCGATGAAGGGTAGTCGCTAGCCGGCGGAGTCCGGCGGAGCGCCCTTGCGACTTAGCTCGCTCCGACCGACCCTGCTCCGACTGGGGTGAGCACGACCAAGGGGATGGATCGCCGCGTCTTGCTCTGGTAGACGTCGTAGCGGCCGTGGTTAGCTTGGTTTACCAAGCGCCAGAGGCGGTCGTATTCGGGATCGTCTTCTGCCACTACCCGCGCCTGAGCCGCCGTTCGACTCCGGCCTCGCTGCAGGGCCACCCCAGGATTGGCCCTGAGATTGAGCAACCAGGCCGGCGGCCGGTCGGACCCCCCGTTGGAGGCCACGACCACAAAGGCACTGCCGTCGCTGGCGTAGACCAGGGCGTTAATCCGCCGTGCTCCGGTCTGTCGCCCGGTCGTCTCCAAAAGGAGGGTGGGTACACCGATCAGGTGGTGCCCGAACCGTCCAGCGCTGCTCCTGTAGAGCCAGCCGTGGAAGCGCAGAAACTCCCGCTGCAGTCTGGCGCACAAACCCACGACTGGCCAAGTCTAGAGGCCTTGGCCGCGCTAACTCGCGTTCAGTCTAGGAAGACCACCAGGGCGGTCTTGTCGTCGCGTTTGCGCGCCATCGCCACTAGCTTTTCCGCGGCGGCTTGGGGATCGTCTCCTTGAAGGGCGCGAGCCAGGTCCTGCTCTGTGAGCAGGTCGGGAGGGTAGTCGCCGGTGATGCCGTCCGTCACCAGCAGCAATTTGCTCTTCGCGGCCAAGGCGACCCTGCCCATCTGGGACACGACCCGGGAACGGTGAGGGTTGTCACCTTCCCCCAAAGCGTTGAAGAGGATCCGGCCCTCGCCTTCATCAACCGTGACCTGAACCAGCTGGGCGCTTTCGGCTGCTTGGATGTAGAGGCGGGAATCGCCGACTGAGACGTAGATCACTCCCTCATCAACAACCCATGCCACCGTTGCTGTAGTTGCTCCCAGGCCGGCTTGCCTGATCGTCCGGTCGGCGCTCTCGCAGCTAGCCACCAGGGTCTCTGTCGGGGCCAGGCTGGTCGATCGACAGCCCCAGCCGATCGTCCTGGCTGCCAGCTCGGCCGCCTCTCCGCTGTTGCCGAACTGTCCCACCCCGTCGAATACCCCGAACAGACCCAGGTCGAGATCGACGAGCGAGCGATCTTGGTTGTGGAGAGGAGCCTCCGCTGTACCGACCCGCCATCTCATCTCAGTCAGACGGTGGCTGGACCGCCAGGCTGAGCAACGTTCGCGCTAACCGGGCTGGCGTGGGCTGGCACCTGGGGATATTCCTTCTCCTGAGGCTTGCCAAGATTGCGGCCGGCCAGGAGGGCCACAATCGCCACCAGGGCGACCAACGGCACCTGGGCCATGTACTCGTCGAGACTACGCCAGCTCAGCCAGAACCCCGCGAGCACGAGAACCCCGGCGCTGATCCGCCAACTCGGCCGGAGCCAACCCCAGAGCAGGGTCAACGCCATTGCCGTCGCGGTGGCCGCCAGGAAGAGGACAGATGGGAAGGGCTTGATCAGGTGCTGCAGGATGAGCACGACCGGGCCATAGCCGAGCGGGAAGGTGGGCGCGGACAGGTAGCGCCAGATCGTGCCCAGGGCGTCGGGATAGGCGACCAGCCAGGGGACGACCGCTACCGCCAGGGTCGCCACCAGGGCGGCCACCCGCCGACGCCAGTCACCTAGGCTGAAGCTGAGCAGGAGGTAGGCGGGGAGAAAGAAGAGAGCCAACTCGTTGGACCCGATGGCAAGTCCCAGACAGACGGCCGAGAGAAGGGGCCGTCTGATCCAGAGCACCGAAAGGGCGATCAGCAGATAGGCGACCGACTCGGCGTTGCCGAAGCTAGCGAAGTTGAGGGCCGAGCCGGGAATGTAGTAGGTCGCCAGGAAGGCAGCCAGGGCAGCGGCCCAAAGTGGTCCTGCCGCGATCCCCAGCAGGACCGCAAAGACCACTGCCGCTAGGAGCGTCCACAGGGAACGGACCTGTGAGGATTGACTGGCTACGGGAACCATGACCAGTGGATCGAGGGGTGGTTTAGCGAGCCCCGAGAAGAGGCTGGCGGTGCCCCCCTGGCTCTTCGCAGCCCGGGCTGCAGCCTGTATCTGAGTTGGGCTGGGATAGATGCGGACATCGGCCAGTGAGCCCACCCGAAGCGGAGTCGCCAGAGATACAGAGAGGCCCATTTGGCGGAGGCAGGCAATCTCCTTCACCTGATAGGGATCTTGTCCTGCCACTATCGCCTGAGCCCCGCACACGGCCATGGCATTGGCGTCGTCGATCCGTTGAGAGTCGCCAGCCAGGGACCCGGCGATGGTGGCCAAGACGAAGGCGCCCACGACGAGCAAGGCGACCGGGGCGAGGATGAGGACGCGCCCCAGGCGCAAGCGTTGGATCCAGGTGGGTAGCACAGTTCGGCAGCTGAGGGCGGTCAGCCCGACGAAGACCAGGAAGCAAGCGAACTCCAGAGCGTCGCTGGCGTAAGCGCCGACCTGACCGGGGATAGCCGACGAAAGCCACTGGAAGTTGGCGAACTTGAGGGCTACCAGAGCCAGCCCGATCAGGATGAGCCGGTCGGCGGCCATTGGTGGGGGTCGCCATCCGCTAGAGACCCGGTTCCACCAACGCGCCACCCGGGCCACCATCGTCAATTCGCTGGACGCCTCCCTTCCCGGCGTTGGTCACAAGTAAGACGCAGCGCGCCGGGATGTGACCAGAACCCGCCGCTCCCCGCGATGGTGGCCTGCCTCAGCCGCTACAGGTATGTGTGGTCCCGACGAGTATGCCTGGCCGAGCTTAGAAGAAGCTGGGCACCAGCTCCCGGGATCTCAGACGCCGGTTGGCAGGCTGCCTTTGCCAGTGCCGTCGGCTTGCTCCCTCCGCTGGCGCGCCGGTTCAAGATGGAGTCGATGACGCACTCCAGCGCGACGGTCGGGGCGGTGCAGTCCAGAGAGAAGGGAGATAGATCGGCGGACCGGGCTACTCTCGGGTCCAGATGAGCCACCAACACTCCGGGAGGGTGCTGAGCCACGAGGTCCCGCCGGAGGCGGATCGTCGCTACATCTACGCTGCGCTCGGGCTGATCGTGGCCTTCATGGTGTTCGAGGTCATTGCGGCGGTCCTTGCTGGCTCGCTGGCCTTGCTCGCAGACGCAGGCCATATGCTCGCCGACGTCGGAGCCCTCAGCGGGGCGCTCTGGGCAACCTACCTGGCGGCTCGTCCGAGCAGCAATCGCTTTAGCTTTGGCCTCAAGCGCGCTGAGGTTCTCGCCGCCGCTGTCAACGGCGTGACTCTGCTGGTGGTGGCCTTTCTAATCGGCCTCGACTCCATCGGTCATTTGGTGTCGCCCCGTCCTGTCCACGGGCTGACCCTGATCGTCGTGGCCGCCGTGGGAGTCGCGGTCAACCTTCTTGCTGTCCGTATCCTGGCTCGAGCGAATCGATCTTCGATGAGCGTTCGTGGCGTCACGGCGCACGTTCTCACCGACCTCTACGCCTTCATTGCCACAGTGGCTGCCGGCGTGGTGATTCTCCGGTTCGGCTTTGCCCGGGCCGACGCGATCGCATCGCTGGTCGTGGTGGGACTGATGTTGCGCGCGGCTGGCCAGCTGCTCCTCGCCTCCGGTCGCATCCTTCTCGAGGGAACTCCGGATTCCGTCGACCTCGATTTGGTGCGTCGCCATCTGACCGGGCTGCCCGACGTGCTCGGCGTGCATGAAGTCCACGCTTGGACGCTGACCTCCAACCTACCCGTAGTCTCGGCCCACGTCATCGTCTCGGACGCCTGCTTGAGCGACGGGAGTTCAGGTCAGGTGATCGACCGGCTGCAGGAGTGCCTGGCCGGTCACTTTGACGTGGAGCATTCGACCTTTCAGCTGGAGCCGGCCACCCACGCTGACCATGAGCAACCCCAGCACAGCTGAGCCGCGAAGTTGTAGGCCGGGGCCTGGTATCAATGGCCACCTTTGCGCGCCGAGGGAGCGACGGCTTCGAGCCCGCGGGGATCGCCGTCTTCATCGAATAGCACCTGCACCACGGTGAGTCCGGCCCGCTCGAGATCAGGGGCCAGACTTTTCGCCTGATCCCCACCGATTTCCAGGAGCAGGTGTCCGCCGTGGCCGAGCCAGTCACTCGCCTGTGCCACCGCTCGGCGGACGAACTCCAGGCCGTCTTGGCCTCCGTCGAGGGCCGATCGGGGCTCGTAATCGCGCACGTCGCGGGCAAGGTAAGCGATCTCTGCGGTGGGGACGTAGGGCAGGATCGCCGCGACCACATCCACTCGTCCCATCCACGAAACGGGCACCGCCCCGAAGAGGTCACCCTCGACCACGGTGACACCGTTTCGGCGCGCACAAGCAGCGGCCACGGGGTCGCGCTCAGTACCGATCACCGAGGCTGCGGGGTTTCGATCCAGCAGAACCCGAGCGACGGCACCGCTGCCGGTGCCGAGATCGATCGCCCGGCCGCGGGGAGGGAGCAACTCGGCGGCGCGCACCGCCAACTGCTCGCTGTGCCAACGAGGCACGAAGACACCCGGTGATATGGTGACCGAGCAACCACAGAACTGTACGGTCCCGGTAATCCAGGCCAGCGGCTCACCCGTTGTCCGGCGGGTGACCAACGTGCTCAGAACTTGTCGCATTGCCTCGGCCGCCACCGCCAGTTCCTGCGCCTCTTCTCTGGGCGCGACGCAGCCGGCTGCGGCCAGGCGACGGGTTGCCTCAGGGAGGCCATCATTTGCCATTGGGGGTGCGAGCTCCTTGTGGTGCGTTATGCCAAGGGTGCTTTATGCCAAGCGGGATGCTAAGGCTGCATCGACGCTTTCCTCGCCGCCGGAGCGCCATGGGATAGTACGGTCATGTCACAGGAAGAAGTTGACACCTACCTGGAGTCTCTCGACGAGCCCAAACGCGCTACTCTCCGCGAGTTGCGCCAGATAATCCTCGACTTTGTTCCCGAAGCGGAGCAGGGCATTTCCTACCGCCTGCCCGCTTTTAGATTGCAGGGCAAAGTGATCGCCGGCTTCGCCGCGTTCAAGCGGCACCTCAGTTACCTACCGCACAGCGGATCTGTGTTCCCGGAACTACGAGAGGAAGTCGCTGGGTACGTGACATCCACAGGGGCTCTCCGGTTCTCCATTGACGAATGCCTTCCCGAGTCACTCGTGCAAAAACTCCTGGCAGTCCGAATCAGGCAAGCCTTACCTGAGTGACCGACTCGCTCACGGTGCGCGGTCCATAGATACCCCAGACCGGATGGGTGGGATCGTGAAAGGAGGTAAGTCCCTTCGTTCGGCCCGTGTGGCGATTTGCGCGTTTGGGCTGGCCCAAAAATACCCACCTTTTAGGCGATTGTCCAGTAACCGTCCCGGGAAGGCCCCGGTGGTCGGACGCCTCGCCCCAGGGAGACGCCAGGAAAAGATGCTGAGTGCACTTCGAGGTGGCCGTCTCTGGGAAGTGGTGCGTCTCGGTCAGGCGCGGGACCCCAGAAGGATCAGGACCACGGCGATGGCGGAGTCGATGAGGGCGGCACGCCGCCATCGTCGGTCACCGGTGGCCACGACCAGCCCGCTCAGCGCGTGGGCGGCGTCCACGGCTACACCGGTCCGGCGCCAGTGCGGCCACCACATCAATTCGGCCGCACCCTGCAGCACCTGGCGGGCGCCGAGGAGTCGGGCGACGCGGGGAGCGCCCGGCCCGGGAGGCGCCCCCAGCAGTCTGCTCGCGCGGCTCGGTTTGACCATCAGGAACGAGCCCCAGGCGACTCGGGCGAGCCCGAGCACTCTTCCCTCCCAGGCCGATTTCATGGTTGACATGGACGATCTGCCTCAACTGAAGGGCTGTCCAAGAATCGATGCGACGCGCGGCTCAATTGGAGCCCGCCTCGGCCAAGGCGGTAGCGGCGTTGATGAGTGCCAGATGGGAGAGCCCCTGGGGCAGGTTGCCAAGAAACATCCCGGTCTCGGGATCAATTTGCTCGGAGAAGAGCCCCAGGTCACTGGCCAACCCGACCGCCTGGTCCATCAGCTGGTGGGCTCGGTCAAGCTGGCCGGTTCGCGTCAGGGCATCCACCATCCAGAAGGTACAGGCGACGAACGCGCCCTCCTCGCTCGGCATCCCCGAGTAGCGGTAGACAAGCGCGCCTCGCCCCAGTTCACCCCGGACTGCCTCGATGCTGGCAACCAGCCGGGAGCCACGCTCGAATCCGGTACGCCCGGCGAGCAGAACGGCAGCATCGAGCTCCTCGCTGCCGGCGTAGAAGACGTAGGCTTGCCGGCCCTCCGACCAGCAGTTGCGGTTGACCCAGTCCTTGACCTCGTTCGCCTCTTTGCGCCAGCCTTCAGCCTGCTCCCTCGGAAGCTGCCCGGAGTCGGCCAGCCTGCTAGCCCGGTCCAGTGCAGTCCAGCAGCCGATCTTGGAGATTGTGTAGTGGCGCTGCTGCTCAAGCTCCCAGATCCCGGAGTCCTCCTTGCGCCAGCTTCCACAGCAGCGGTCGGCGAGATCTGCCAGCAGCTGCCCAGTCCCCGCGTCGAGGAGGTGGCCCGCCGCCATGTAGCGGGAAACCGCGTCGAAGAGGTCACCATAGATGCCCAGCTGCCGCTGGGAGGCGGCGGCGTTTCCTGACCGCACCGGCCGACTGTGCCAGTAGCCCTCGGCACTCAGCTCCCGCTCTCCCTCGGGCAGGCCACCATCCAAGGTGTAGAAGACGTGTGGCTCTGGCCCGTTGCGACGGAGCGCCGAGAGCAGCCAGGATATGGCGCGGTGGGCCTCCTCGTGGAGCCCCAGGCTGAGGAGAGCGTCCAGGGCGAAAGAAGAGTCACGCACCCAGGCGAAGCGGTAGTCCCAGTTCTTGGCACCCCCAAGTCTCTCGGGAAGGGAGGTGGTTGCGGCAGCGGCGAGGGCCCCGGTGCTCTCGTTCAGGATGGTCTTGACGGCCAGCGCCGACCGCTCGACCGCATCTCTCCAGGGGCCACGATGGTCGAGCTGGGCCGTCCACATCGACGCCATGACTCCGCCGTCCGGTCCAGCCGGGCGTCGATGGCACTGGCCGACGGGATCACGACCGGCTCAGAGTCGGTCGCGATCAGTCCCAGGACCACGCGAGCGTCGGGCTCAGAGGAGAACTCGCCCGTCACTGCAGCGGCGTGAAGGGAGCCGCCTGGGGCACCTCCGACAACCACGGCTATGGATTGGGTCCCCACGGTCACGACCGGGATGCCACCCCGCATCCTCACGTCCGGCCGGACTGTGCCGAACCGATCTCCAGGAGACAGTTCCCACCTCATCCGCACCTGTCCCCAGAGCGGCTCTACCCGGTGAGCCAGCTCACTCCACGGCAGGCGGCCTGCGCTCCCCGTGTTGAGAGCCTGGGTGATGCGCACTGCCCCGGTGGTGGTGGTGAGGGTGGACTCGAGTACGTTTGTACCTGGCAAGTAACGCCGGCTCGTGTCGAATGGATCTGCCGGCGCGAGCGAGAAGAAGCCACCCCGCTGGGGGTCGAGGATGGCGGCGCAAACTGGGTCGGCGTCGAGGGTGGGGTGTGGCCACCAGTCGACGCGGCCATCAACTGCCGCAAGCGCGACGCTTCGACCGTCACCAACGACGGTATAGTCGGCCAGAGCGGCAAATCCACGGTTGCGCGGACGCACGGTCACGACAACCCAGCCGGGGGCGGGATCGGCGATTGATCTCGGGCCGCGGCGGCCCGGGCCAGCGGCCAGCGCCCCATCAATGGCCCCAGGACGATCACCACGGCCAGGCCCAGCACCAGTCCAATGAAACCCGGTCCGGGCTTGGCGAGCCCGGTGGAGACGGCAGGGCCGTCGCCGCCGCCGGAGCGTGGTGCGAACCGGCCAGTTGCAGTAGGAAGAGAGTCAGTCCGATCGCCAAAGCGGCCGCTCCGATCTGGGACCAGGCAGGCGCTCCGATGGCGCTCACCGACGGATGATGCAGCAGGCCAAATACTGTAAGTGATGCCAGTCCGACGCAGATGGCGATGCCGTGACCGATTATGCCGTTGCCAAGCCCGGCGCCCTCGCTCTGCGGGTCAGCGGCGAAGACGTACGCGGTGGGGCCGACGGTACTGGTGATCAAAGGCCAGGCGAGAAGCCGTCCCGCCAGGCCCACCACCGCCACCAGGACCGCCGTCAGCACAAAGTAGCGGAAGGCGGCACCGACCCTCTCGGCAGGGGTCAGGCGCGGCGCAGGTCCGGCGAGCTTAGCACCCGCTCCGCGCGAGCTGGTCACCACCCTGGGCTGAGTCGGCTCGCGCGGCTCCGTCGAGACCGCTCCGCACGGTGCCGGGAGCCGTGGCCCGACCAACTCCTGCCGGGCTGCCGGTGATGATCGCGACCTTGCGATTGGGGCACGGAATTCCATGTTGCACGCTGCCGGGCCACCGGTGACGGATGGAGAACCGGGATCAGGACGCCGGCGGCGAAGGCCGCGCATTGGCTAGGTAGGAGAGGAGTGCAAGTCACTGACCACCGTTCTGCTGGACTCCCCAGTGCCCTTCGCTTTCGGCGGTCGGGAGCGCCGGCCCAATCGGCTACTACCCGACACGGCTAACAGACTGGCGAGTCTGTTTGCTGAGGCTCTTGGTATGTCCCCGGAACCGATCCCGACAACAGTACGCAGGACGTCATCGTCGAAATGCGGAAAACGGCTGTCATGAGATGGCCAGCAGTGCAATCACGAACCCCACATAGGCCCCAATGATCATCCAGCCCGACCAGGTGCGGAGCCCTCGGGTTGCATAGGCCAGCGCCAACGTCAGTACGGTGAGCCCCACATACCAGGCCGCGATCAGTGTGGCCGGGTTGGAGGGTCGGGTCAGGCCCAGCAGCGCCGACGGAATCAAGAACCCGGCGAGGACGTTCAACGTGTTGCTGTTCAAGGCCGTGCTGAAGGCGGCGGCTCCCCTGCCTTTGGAGGCGAGGTAAACCGCGGCCACCGCGTTGGGCAGGCTGGTGGCGGCGGCCAGGACCAAACCGCCAACCACGATCGACGCCACCTCGTATTGACGCCCCAGCGCCGATGCCCCCAGCTCCATCGCGATGCTGGCACCGATCACCACGCAGAGAGCAGCGGCGGCCACCACTACGTCGCGCCGTCTGCCGCGTTGGGGGCGGATGGCTTGGGTCAGCTCGAGAGACTCTTCGTCAACAGCACTCGCCAGCCAGTTCGCCCAGCGTCGGGGTAGATGCAGGCGCGCTAAGTAGCCCACCCGAGCTCCCAGTAGCAGGCAATACGGTCCCAATACCAGGACCACAAGTCCCACTGCGACTGTAGGTGGCAGCAGCCCGAGCACGGTGGCCAAACAGACCAACGCCACCCAGAGCGCGACGGAGCCGCCCAGGATCACCACCTTGCGATGGAGCCGGAGGTGCCCCGCGACGAGGGCCCCCAGGCCCAGCAGGGCTGCCAGTTGGAATACGTCCGACCCGATGATGACGCCCGAACCGACCGCTCCCTGGTGGTGGAGCAGGGCCGTGACGGCAGTGCTGATCTCCGGACTGTCGGCGGCTAGGGCAGCCACCAATCCGAGCAGCGCCTCCGATAACCCAAAGCGTTCACCCACCCGCTCCAGCCGCGAGACGAGGAGCCAACTGGCGCTGAGACCCAGCGCGGCCCCACCGACGAAGGCGCTGACAGCGACCGCGTTGCCCATCACCACCCGCCGTAGGGGGGGAGCGAGTTGACTCGGTGCGAGAACGCCGATGTGGTGTCAGATCCATGGCGCCGATCCAGAAGATCCATGCCAGCCTCCATCCATGGGTGGATGTAATGCCGACCAGACTTCCCGGCTCTCCGGGCGCCATCCTACTCGACCGACCCGGTTGGCTTGGCCGCCGATCCAACCTCAGCCAGGCATCGGACCAAGCGGGCGCCTTCGGGCGCTAGGACACCACAGCGCTCAGGGCCAACCTCCTAAGGCCAATCTCCGGGCGGGTGCTTGGTGCCGGACTCGATCTGCATCCTCACCGTTGTGGTTGGCCGATGCCCTGAAGCACATATTCCAGGCCGGTGGCAAACTGCTGCGGCGTTGTATACGCCGCGAGCTGCTCAGCCAAACCATCCGCATCCGCCTCGCTCGAGGCCCCGCCCTCTCGCGCCGCTTCCAGCGCTGCGAACCCAACTGTGTAGGTGTGAACGGCGGCATAGGCGCGGCGCGCAGCCCCTTCGTCGAGCACCGCTTCGCGAAGAATTTCCATCATGGCGTCCATGCGGGCGAGCGCCGCCCGCGACACGACCGGGTGTTGCAGATAGACGTGCAGGGCGGCTGGCTGGGCCACCAGGAAGTGGCGCAGCTTGTCGGCCGCCTCCGCCACCCACGCCCGCCAGTCGTCTGGGGTCGCTGACGGCCGCCAGATGTCCGCGAGTAGCCGGTCGACCACCTCTGTAAGCAGGTCGTCCTTGTCCCGGACGTGCCGGTAGAGGGACATCGGGGCCACTCCCAGCTGTGCCGCCAGACGGCGGATGGTGAGTTGCTGGTAGCCCTCGGCAGTCACCAGAGCCATGGCGGCCACGATCACCTGCTCCCGCGAGATCGATCCCCAGGGACGGCGCCCTCCGGCCGGCAACGTGCCCGTCCGGCCAGATCCCCGCGGAAGCCGGTGTTCGACGGAAGGCACAGGGGCTAGTCTAAGTATCTTTGCGTACACGTACGTCAGCCTGCTACTTTGAGTACGTATACGCATATAGGTTGAGCCCCCGTCCAAGGTGAGGTCCTGTAATGGACGCGTTTGGCTGACGGCAGTTGCCGCTTCTAGGAGCCGTCGTCGCCGGCGGCCATTCAGTCGAGGAGTGGTTCCCTTCCTGCAGATTCGCCGCGGGGCTCAAGGGATGGACCCCGGGCCACTTGGGCGTAGCCTGGATCGTCGGTGTTGGGTCCCCCTCGGCGCGGTGGCGTCGGGTTTGCTGAACTGCGCTATGGTCTGGCTGGTTACGGATCGCAAGCAAGGTGGTTCGCACGGTAGGGCGGCTCACCGTCGCTCTCCTGCCCTCGCGCGTCGCAATCGGGTGGGAGCCCGGTTGGAGTGGTGTAGATTCGGCTGGCCGCTCGGCCAGGGCCACTACGGGTCAAAAATCGGAGCCCCGCGTATTACAGCTGTGACTAGGAGGCGGCAGATCGTCTCGACCCGAGAAGGGCTGCTGTCGGCTGGAGAGGGACGGTTCGAGCAAGCGGGGCGGGGACGGCGGACTGTCGGCTACCGCCCTGGCGTAGCGGCCCTGATCCGGGATGAGGGTTAGCGAAGGTGCAGGAGAACCCGGTCACACCACGACAGCGAGCATCGGGAGGGGCGCGCTCGAACCGCGCCGTTGGCATGCTCCGACGTCGGAAGCCCGGATTCGGGACTCGCCACCGCTGGCTGGGGAACGTCGCGGCGGTCATCTTGGTCGTGGTGCTCATCGGCTGCGCCGGGGTGGGAGCGGGAATGATCGTTCTGGCCGCCTTCCAGGTGGGGTTGCCCAGTGTGGAATCGCTCCCTCAGCTGGGGCCGCCCAACGACAGCCAGATGCTGGCCAGCGACGGAACCCTGCTGGCGATCCTCCACGAGCCAGGCGAACATCACGTGGGCGTGGCCCTGAACAAGGTGAGCCCACTCCTGATCATGGCCACGGTAGCCATCGAGGACCGCCACTTCTACCAGGACACGGCCTCGGCTGACCTCCCCCGGATCATTGAGTCCGGCCTCAATGACCTGCGCCATCACAGCGCCGTGCAGGGGGCCAGCACGATTACCGAGCAACTGGCCAAGATCGCCTTCCTTACCCCCCAGAAGACGATCACCCGCAAGATCCGAGAACTGCTCCTCGGCTACGAGATCTCCAGGGTCTTCACCCCCGACGAGATCCTCCGGATGTACCTAAATCGGATCGCGTACGGCAATCAGGCGGTTGGAGTCGAGGAAGCAGCCGAGCTTTACTTTCACATTCCCGCATCTCAACTCGACTTGGCCGAGGCGAGCATGCTGGCAGGCATCCCCGACGCTCCCACCGCCTACAACCCCGTCCTCTATCAGGGGGTAACCGGTTCGACCAACCTGGCCAAGGACCGCCAGAGCGTTGTGTTGCAAGCCATGGTCCGCAACCGCTACATCACCCAGAAGCAGGCTGACGCAGCCTTCAAGGAGGTGCTCACCGTCTACCCCTGGGGAGCCAGCGAGGTCGATACCCAGCCAGATTTCGTCCAGTTCGCCGAAGGCCAGCTGCAGGCGCAGTTCGGAGATGCTTACCTCAATCCCGGCGGCTGGACCATCTACACCTCGCTCGACACTGCTGATCAGGCGGTGGGAATCGCCGATCTTCAGAACCCCGCCAAGGACGCGGAACTACTGCGCGACTTCAACATCGGTGATGCCTCGCTTTTGTCAGTCGATCCCGGCAACGGAGCGATCCTGGCTATGGTCGGCACCACCGACCCCAGCGGCCAGTGGAGCCAGATCAACATGACCACCCGCCCGAGGCGTCCGGGATCGTCCTTCAAGATGTTCACCTACTCCGCCGCGCTGGCCTCGGGCAAGTTCACCATGACGACGCCCATCCTCAATGAGCCGATCGACATCGACGGCTACTCTCCCCTCAACTACTCCCGAACATTCACAGGCATATGTCAGTTGAAGATCTGCTTGGGCAATTCGATCAACGTGCCTGCAGTCAAGGTCGAAGTGATCACCGGGCTGCAGAGCGTGGTGAATCTAGCGGAGCGCATGGGGGCCACTGGTCTGCTCAATCCGCAAAACACCTACGGCGACGCCCTCACCCTGGGCGGCCTGGCGCTGGGACTCCCAATGACCCAAATGGCGACCGGCGCCGAGGTGTTGGCCAGCGGCGGGGTGCGACACAACCTCACCAGTATTCTTCGCGTGGTCCAGGGAACCAGGACGACCTACCAGTACGACGTCGCCAGCAACTCGGTGCGGGTACTTCCTACCAACGTCGCCTACATTATGAACGAGATTCTCCAGAGCAATCACAACCGACAACCGGAGTTCGGAATTGTCAATGGACTGACGCTACCGGACCGCACCGTAGCGGTGAAGACCGGTACCTCGGACTACGGTGTCGGCGACCTCGCCGGCATCGGCGACAACTGGACATTCGGTTGGACGCCACAAATCCTGACTGCGACGTGGGTCGGCAATCCCAATTACCAAACCCTCTCCGCCGTTTCTTCCGGACTCTCGGGGGCAGCCCCGCTCTGGCAGACCTACATGGAGTCGGTCTTGTCGGGTCAGCCGGCGCTCTGGTACACCAAACCTGCCGACGTGGTGCAGATGGGTAGGGGCGAAGACGCCGACTACTACCTGCCCAACACGGCCTCCTACGCTCACGCTGACGTCAACTGCCCCGGCGCCTACAAATTCGACTGGAATGGCAACTGCTAGCCTTCGGTCACGGTCGCGGCCGCTCCCATCGCTCGCTGAGATTGAGACGTCACCCGGCATGACCCAGTCTCGCCGATGAGTTCATCCGCTGCCGGCTCCGCCGTCACGCACCGCTCTGGGCGGACCGATGACACGGCTGGTCTGACGTCGACAGTCCGGATTGCCCAAGCCAAGCGAGCAATGCTTTGGGGGCTTGCGGTCCTCTGGCTGATCGACGCTGGGCTGCAGTTCCAACCCACCATGTTCACCTTCGACTTCGTCAGCGGCGTCATGCAGCCGTCCATCGCAAGCGACCCTTCTTGGTTGGGAGCAATCTCCACTTGGACCTTTGGCTGGGTCAGTCCGCACATCGCCCAGTGGAACTGGGTCTTCGCCTGCACCCAGCTGTTCATTGCGCTGGGGCTCTTCTACGGTCTGATCCGGAGGAACAACCGTGCAATCGTGGTCGGTTTGGTGGTCTCCATCTTCTGGGGCGGTAGTGTCTGGGTGTTCGGTGAGGGCACTAGTGGCGTCTTCACCGGTAACGGGACGCTGCTCACAGGTGGCCCTGGGGCGGTGCTGCTGTACGTGTTCATCGCTGCGTTCTATCTCCTTCCTGACCGCTGGTGGCAGCTCTCGGCGAGGTTTTGCTTCCCTCGGGACGCACTTGCTCTGCTCTTCCTTTACGGCGGCCTGGCGCAGGTACTGACGCCCGGATATTGGGGAGCTCGGGGACTCCCGGTGCTGATTGAAGGTCAGGCCGCCATGGCCCCTCCGTGGATGACCGCCACCCTAACCCCCGGGGTGACCGTTACGCAGGCCAATCCGGTGCTCTGGAATGCGGTTTTTGCCATCCTCTTGTTCGCGATCGCCATCCTGCTATTCGGTCCGCACCCCAAGACCCTCGGATACTGGATCCTCGGAACAACCTTAGTGGCGATCTGGTACTGGGGGCAGGCGTTGGGTGGAGTGTTCAACTCGATGGGAACTGACCCCAACACTCCACCGCTCTTCGTCCTCCTCGCGATTCCTGGCTGGCTCGTCTGGCAAGCAAATCGGCAAGAGACCACTGACCAGTCGCTGGGGCCGCCTTGAGTGTCCCGACCGGGCTCTTGGTCTGAAGGGTGCAGGGATATGCAGACAGTTCGGGCCCAGGGTGCCCCCAAATCACGCCGAAAATGACAAATGAGTACCGTGCGGGGCACTCCGCTGTCATTGGGTAGAACTCGTTTGGAGATCGGGCTTGGTCAGGGACGGAGAAGACTGCAACGAAGGTACTACCCGACTACCCCCGTGCAAAGCGGACGAGCTCGGAGTAGTCGTCGGTCCCTATGGCCAGCACCAAGGCCCGAATGTAGGCCGCCCGGCCGGCGTCCACTTCATCCAACCTGGACTCACCCCAAGTAAAGGTCGGGGAGCCAATTGCGATTAGGTACAGGTCGGCCATCAGGCGGGTCAACCGTCCATTCCTGTTTGGGAAGGGGTGAATACTCACCAGGCGGCCGTGTACGCGTGCCGCCAACTCGTCGGCCCTGAATAGCGACTCTCCGTGCCATAGGAGAGCGTCCCCAAACAGCGATTGAGACTGCATGACGATCTGTGTCGGATCGCCCCCAATATCTGCGAGCCGTTGACGAAGCGTGCCCGCCCAGCGCCAGACGTCGCCGAACATGTTGCGATGTAGATCCAGCATGAATCCGTAGTACAGGACACCCTCAGGGCCATCCCGCCGTGCTCGTTCATAGGCCCACGGCAGAGCCTTAGCGATGTTCTCGAACTCCACCGTGTTGAGGTCTTCCCGGTTCGCCACGAAGTCAGGGATGAGGCCGACTAGATCCTCGTAGTCTATGGGCATGGTGCCAGACGGCTCCGGACCGATGTGCCGCAAGCTCATGACTTCCGGGCCTTGCTGGCCAACTGGACCAGCACCCCGGTCATGGTGTGGGTGCGGAGGCGTGCTGAGCCAGCGGTGAGCGCTGCCAGAGAGCACCGCGGTCAATGAGGTCGTGGGCCAAGCGCCGCACGGCTTCGCGCTGACGGCGCTGATCGACCTCTTGGGCTTCGAGAGCCATGGTCCGGCCGGCGTACCCGAGAATTGATGCGGCCGCCCTGCGAGCCTCTGCTTCGACGGTCTCTTGGATCGTCTCATTCGGCACCAGGATGTAGACGAGCGAACAGTTGAGGGTGGTTGCCACCTCGGCCAGCTTGGCTATGGTGATTCCGCCCGTTAGCTCGGCGCGCTCCAACTTGTTGACGGCAGAGCGGGACAGCTCTAGCTCACTCTGCGCTGGGCGGGTGCAGATACATGGTTTGGATTCCCACTCTTCCGGGACCGCGAAAGCGGTTGAAAATCAAGTCACCTACTCCGGCCATGATGCCTGTTCGCAGACCGTAGACGGCCGGGCGCATGCGCACATCTGGGTCCATGTAGACCCAGCCCCCGGGTTCGACATCGATCTCCTCGCCGTCGGCGAGAACCTTCTCAAAGACGTTGCCGAACCCGTGTAGCCAGACGACTCCGTCGCTGTCGCGGGCCTCAAAGCGGTCCACCCAGAAGCCACTGTGGCCGAAGAGGTTGTTGCGAAAACCGCGCAGGTGGCTGGTGCTGTAGCGGACCGAACCGGTGGCGGCCAGGAACTGGTGCTCCCTGGCGAGAATCGCTGCCCTGTGAGGCAACTCCAGCGGAAAGACGTGGCCCGGAGCGTCGCGCGAAAAGGCGATGTCACCATGGCCCTTGGCTTCTGTCAGAAACACCTGCCGTCCGGCGACTAGGCGGCGGACGGCTCCCCGGACCGCCTTCAGCTTAATACCGATCTGCGGATCCTTCCAGAGCACCACGTGGTGTTCGAAATAGACGGCCATCGACCCATCCAGGCTGCAGTGGAGCATGGGCACCAGTTCGCCCTCGATCAGGTAGGTGATCCCTGGGGCCAGGCCCTCGTGGATCCGGGTCGGGAGGATCTGGGGACGATTCAAGCTGACTCTCTCTTTGGCAACGCCACTCACTCCTAATCGTCCGGAATGCCGCTCTCCGTCGTCGGTTCAGAGAGCGGGGATGAGGACCAGCTTGGTGTGCGGTGAAGCGGCCTGACGGTGCCAGGCCGACGAGACCTCTGACAGGGGAATCTCCTCGAGGCTGAGGTGTATCCGGCCGGCGGCGGCATGGTCGGCCACCTCGCTGAACGCCCGGGCGCGCATCTCCCAGGGGGTCTGGGGACTGGCATGGCCAATGATGGTTAGCTGGCGCCCGCGCACGATGGCGGAGCTGAGAGTGGCTTCGCTGCCGGCGCTCTCTCCCAGATGGATGACCCTAGCCGACGGAGCGGTCGCGCCGATAGCCTCTTCCAGAGGATGGCCCCAGACCGGGTCGAATATGACATTGAGCGGACCACCCGCGGCGTCCAACAACTCCTGCTGGACGGTCTCCGGGGACTGCTCGGCAATCGTCACCACCGCATCCGCGCCTAGATCGAGGGTCCTCGCCAGGGCTCCGGGATCACGACCGGCGGCGACGATGCGCCCCGCACCCAGAAGCTTGGCGATCTGGACCGCCATCTGTCCCACCGCCCCGGTGGCGCCCAGGATGAGAACGCTTTCCCCGGCCTTGAGCTGAACCTTGTCGACCAAGCAGATCCAGGCAGCGATCCCGGCCACACCCAGGCCAGCAGCTGTGGCTGTGTCGAGTTTCGAGGGTAGCGGGAGACAGCTCTGGGGCGCGGCTACGGTCCATTCGGCGAGGGCCCCGCTTCCACCTCGGACCGTCTCGAAGCGCACCCGCTCGCCTCTTAGGTCGGGGCTGCCATCAACGACGACTCCGACTCCTTCTGATCCGGGAACGTAGGGCACGTCGGGAGCACCACCGTAGAAGGTCCCCGAGGCGATCCGCAGGTCGATCGGATTGAGGCCGGCGGCGGCGACTCGGATCAGTACCTGATCGGCTTTGGGCGTGGGTCGCTGGATCTCCTGGAAACTCGGAGCCGACCCCAACCTTGCGACAACCGCGGCGCCCATGGAGGTCTCGGTCATTGCTCGGGCACTCTAGAGCTCAACACTGGGGACCCCTCCGCTGGTCACGGTGAAGGTCTCCCACATTCCTGCGGCCTCGTGGCCGGGCATGAGGCAGGCCAGCCGGTAACTGCCGACTTGACTCGCGGCGAAGGTGAAGGTGGCCGTTTGTCCGGGGGCCGTTCCCATCGTGGGGTTGGGCGTCCCAGCCCCGGAAAAGACCGGGGTTGTCCCGGTAGAGGTCACGATCACTGCCGAATGGTTGGTCGTACCGACGTTGCTGAAGTTGACGGTAACGCTCCAGCCGCTGGGCACGGATACCTTCATGGCCCCATCGGCTTCTCCGTCGAAGCTGAGGCCATGGTTGACCCCCTGGTAGCCTGCCACCGCCTTCCAGATCACGGTCTTGGTCGCCGAGTCGTAGGAGACCCATTGGTCGAGCGTGACCGCGGAGGGGGTGGCCGAGGGGCTGGCGCTGGGCTTGGGCGTGGGGGCGGGGCTTGGCGCGGCGTGGGAGACGAAGTAGGCCGGGCGGACCGAGACCAGCCCGTCGACGGTGACCCTGAGCTGGGCCGAAGAGTTGCTCTGGCCACCAACTTTCCACCCGGTGAACGGGTGTTGGGTGGGGTAGGCCGCCGTCGCTGTGAGCGACACCTGGTCGCCGCAGGGCACCGCGAGAGTGCCTATGTCTCGAGCGAAGCGGTGAGTCTGTCCCGCCGCCGTTGCCCGAACGCTGCCCAGAAGCGCGTTTCCAGAACTCGGGATCTGGACGGTCACGGAGCAGCCGACGCCGGTGTCGGCGCTGTTGCTGGGACCGCCGCCGCAACTAGTCAGGACCGCAGCCAGACTCAGGCTGAGTGCCAGTCCCCCCAGTACCAGCGGGCTCCGCCGGAGACGTTGCTGAGTTTGGTCGAGCAGGGTTGGGCCCGCACCTCGCATCCCGACCAGGGTACCGGATGGTACTGGTCCTGGGACAGCCGCCAAGCACCGGAGATGCCAATCCTCGAGCTGCGCGCTAACGTAGGAGTCCGTGAGTGTGACCAATGAACTGGTGGTCAAGGAGACGGGAGCTCAGGGTAAAGACAGCGCCCGTCGCGATCGTCCCTGGCAGGTGGTGGTCTGGAACGACCCGGTAACGCTGATGAGCTACGTCGTGTTCGTGTTCCGGCGCCTCTTCGGCTACGACCTGGCCACCGCCACCAAACTCATGCTCCAGGTGCACAACGAGGGCAAGGCGGTGGTGGCCACCGAACCTCGGGAACGTGCCGAGGTCGCGGTCGCCCAGCTCCACGCGCATGGGCTGCAGGCGACGATGGCGCGCGACTGAGCTTGGCGCAGATCAATCGCCAGGGTGACCTTGTCTACGTGCGAGTGAGCCGGGGCGAACGCAAGGCGCTGATGCAGATCGTGGAGCGCTTGGAGCCTCTGATTGATGACTCCCAGTGGGCCCGCCCCCGTGCCTACCAGGACGAGCCCGACGAGCAGGAGTTCCAGCGTCTAGTCGGGACCGATTTGGCCGAGGCCCGGGCTGCCGATCTAGCTCAGGTTCGGGACGCGCTCCAGTCTGACGACCGCATCCTGCTGTCCGCTAACTCCGCCATGGCCTGGCTGCGCGCGCTCAACTTGCTGCGACTGGCCCTAGCCGAGAGGGTGGGGATCAGCGCCGACGGCTGGGAGGAGCAGTACACGATGCACGAGCACCGGCGCCCACCTCTGGCCACGCTGCACCTGCTGAGCTGGGTTCAGGAGGGCTTGGTCGAAGCGCTCAGCGTCAGCTGAAAGACGCGCTCTGGCTCAGCTTCCCGAGCCAGCCCAGAGGTCGGCCATCCAGCGTTCGATCTCGTCCGGTTGAGAGGGGATCCCGACGCTGAGGAGGCGGTAGCCACCCTCGGTGACCAGGACGTCGTCCTCGATGCGCACCCCGATGCCCCGCAACTCCTCGGGGACGGTGAGGTCGTTGGGCTGGAAGTAGAGTCCCGGTTCGACGGTCAGCACCATCCCTGGTTCGAGGAGGGCCTTGATGTAGGTCTGTTCGCGCGCCTGGGCGCAATCGTGGACGTCGAGACCGAGCATGTGGCTGACCCGGTGCAGCGTGTAGCGCTGGTGCAGCTGGCTGTCCGGGGCAAGGGATTCCTCGGCGCTGACCGGGAGAAGCCCCATCTCCGCCAGCCCGATGGCTAAGACCTTTTGGGCGGCGCGGTTGGGTGCCAGGAACTCGTTGCTCGGTCGCACCTCCGCGAATGCCGCGAGCTGGGCCTGGTAGACGAGCTGGTAGACCTTGCGCTGAACTGTGCTGAAACGCCCGCTGATGGGCAGGGTTCGGGTCACGTCGGCGGTGTAGTAGCGATTGCTCTCCACGCCGGCGTCGAGGAGCAGGAGGTCGCCAGGCCGGACCGCCCCGGAGTTTCTGCTCCAGTGGAGGATGGTGGCGTGGCTGCCGGCGGCGGCGATGGTCGAGTAGCCGGTGTCGTTGCCGGCCACCCGGGCCCGGGCGAAGAAGGCGACCTCGACATCGCGCTCGGTGCGGGCCGTGGGCAGGGCTCGCACCACGTCCTCGAAGCCCTGCCGGGTGAGGTCGCAGGCCTCCTCCACCAACTTCACTTCGAGGGGATCCTTGACCAGACGCATCTCGGAGAGCTGGTGAGACAGCTCCTCGTCGGGACCGGCCAGGTCGGCGGCGAGCTGGTCGACCTTGGGATCGACCCCCCGGAGCACGACCCCGTGGTCATAGGCGGTCAAAGTTTGGGGAAGCTCTGAGATGGCCCCCGCGCCTAGCCCCAGCTGGCTCTCGGTTGCCTCCAGGCCACGCGATGGCCCGACCCACAAGGATCCCTTGCCCCGGTCGGTGAAGAATCCGCTCTTGGTGTAGTCAGGGCTCGGCTCGGTGAGGATGCGTGCGCGGTGGCCGCCCTCGGCCTGGGGTTCCATCACCAGAACCTCGTCAGGCTGGCCGGCACCTACCAGATAGAGGTAGTCAGTCGAGGGCCGAAAGCGGTACTCGGTGTCGTTGGCGCGCATCTTCTCGACGCCCGCAGGCACCACGATGAGCATGCCCGGGAAGCGTTGTGAGAGATCCTCCCGACGCCTCTGGTAGTTCTCGACTCCTTCGATGGGAGTTCCCGGGTCGGCACCGGAGGTGTCCCACCCGGTGGCCATGAAATCCAAGAGGGCCCGGGTCGGCTTGCGGTCATGGGTGGCCCGGGAGCGGTCCCCGGTGGGGCTGACAGCCGAGTCCTCCTGAGAGCGTCCGTCTTCGGCCATCACCGGCCGATCTTAGCGGACGACGAGGCCTCGATCCGGGCCAGGTGTCGAAGCGGCGGGCGGGCGGCGACAGGTTGCCGCTACCTTGTCACTGTGCGCGCCGTCGAGCGGTTCAGCGTTGAGCAGACATCCGCCCCGGCCGGACCCCTGGCCCCCGGATCGATGCCGCGTGTCGCCTACTTCTCACCGGAGTTTGGAGTCAGCGAGCACATCCCCCAGTACTCAGGCGGGCTGGGGGTTCTGGCCGGTGACTACCTCCGGGTCTGTGCCGACGAGGGCTGGCCTCTGGTGGGGGTGGGGCTCTTCTATCACCAGGGCTACTTCCACCAACGGTTGGACCAGAGCGGCTGGCAGCTGGAGGGATACCGGGAGCAGGACCCGGAGCAGATGGGACTGACGGCGGTCGCCGGCGAGCCCATAGAGCTGGAGCTGGGTGATCGTGTGCTCCGGGCTCGGGTCTGGCGGCAGCAGGTGGGCCGGGTGCCCCTCTACCTGCTCGATACCACCGGGGTCGACAATCCCGAGGAATTGGCGCTGGTCACCGACCGTCTCTATGGCGGGGACGTGGAGCATCGCCTGCGGCAGGAGATCCTGCTGGGAATGGGCGGGGTGCGGGCTCTCGCCCAGGCCGGCGAGCAACCTCTCCTCTTTCACAGCAACGAGGGGCACGCCGGCTTCTTGGTGCTGGAGCGGATCCGCCGTCTGGTGGAACTGGAGAGCCTCAACTTCGAGGAGGCGGTCGAGGCGGCCCGAGCGGCCACTATTTTCACCACCCACACCCCCGTCCCGGCCGGGATCGACCATTTCCCGAGCGATCTCATGGCCCGCTACTTCCGTCCCTGGTGCGAGGCCGTGGGGGTCTCCCTGGACCACCTCATGGAACTGGGCCATTTCCCGGGTCAGGAGAAGGGAGATTCCTTCAACATGGCGGTGCTGGGGCTGCGCTTCTCGGGGCAGGCCAATGCCGTCTCCAAGCTTCACCGGACGGTCAGCCGGCGCATGTTCGCCGGCCTCTGGCCCGACCTTCTTCCCGAGGAGGTACCCATCCGGGCCGTCACCAACGGGGTCCATGCCAAGACCTGGGTGTCCACCGAAATGCGCCACGTGTTGGAGCGTTATCTAGGACCGCGTTGGGACGTCCATGGGGCCGTCGACTGGAGCCGGCTCAAAGCGGCTTCCGACCAGGAGATCTGGGAGGCTCGTCAAGCCGGTCGGGTGCGACTCATCGAGGCGGCGCGACAGCGTCTCGACGCGGCCGAGCGGGGTCGGGCGGTTCTTGAGTCGGAGTTGGCCTGGGTCCAGGGGATACTGAAGCCCGAGGCGCTCACCATCGGGTTCGCCCGACGGGTTGCCGAGTACAAGCGAGCACTGCTTCTCTTCTCGCAGCCGGAGCGTCTGGCCCGGCTCCTGCTTGACCCCGACCGTCCTGTCCAATTGGTGATCGCCGGTAAGGCCCACCCTCAGGACGAGCGCGGTAAGGAGATCATCCAGGCGCTCTCGCAGGCGACCCATTCCCAGGAACTCCGCGCCTCGGTGGTCTTCCTGGAGGACTACGACATGGGTTTGGCTCGCCTCCTCTACCAGGGCTCCGACCTCTGGCTGAACACGCCCCGACGGCCCATGGAGGCGTGCGGTACCAGCGGCCAGAAGGCACTTCTCAGCGGCGCGCTCAACTGCTCCACCCTGGACGGCTGGTGGGATGAGGGCTGGGACGGTGAGTCGGGGTTCGCGATCCCCTCCTTCGAGCAAGTCGAAGAGCACGCCCAGCGCGACCGGTTGGAGGCCGATGCTCTCTTCGAGATCCTGGAGCGCGAGGTCGTCCCCAGCTTCTACGAGCGGGCGGAGAGCGGGATGCCCCACCGCTGGTTGGCCCGGGTGCGGCACTCGCTGGAGACCCTGGGACCACTGGTGTTGGGGTCCCGGATGGTGGCCGACTACGTCCGCCTGATGTACCAGCCGGCTGTCGACGCGGCCGTCTTCACCCCCGAGGATCGCCATCAGGTGGCCCGCCAGCGCGCCCTCTGGTGGGAGCGCGTCCGTCGCGACTTCGCTAGCGCCCGGGTGTCCGCCCGGGCGCTCTCACCGGTCCCGGCGGCGACGCCTCAGCCGGAGGGCGAGGAGAAGGTGGTGGAGGCGCTGGTGGAGCTGGGCGCCTTGCCTCCCGAGGACGTTCAGGTGGAGCTCCTGCACGGCCCCATCGGAGCCGACGGACGGCTCATCTCCCCGACCGTCGAATCGATGGTTGAGGACCATCCCCATGAGAACGGACATCGCCGCTACCTGGGCAGCCTGGTGCTGGCCGCCGGCGACTATGGCTACACCGTCCGGGTTCTGCCCCGTCCTCCGGCCAGCGACCCTCTGCCTGCCGAGACCCCGGTGAGCTGGGCGGAGCCGCCCCGGCGGTTGCGTTGAGCAGAGCGCTTCCCGGTCGAGCGAGTGCTGGGGAGCGCGCGATCGGAGCTGGGCGGTGATCGGACAGTCGAGGTCCCCTGGCCCCCAGGGTCCCGGCGAGGAGCAGGTCGAGCTCTACGTGCGCACCTATCGATCACTGCTCCGCTCCTCGGGGGAGATCCGGCTTCAGGCTCTGGAGCGAGCTCACCTGGGCATGGAGTCGTCGTTGCATCCGCTGGGCTCCCAGCTGGAGCTCGACAGCGGCGCCCTCCTCTACAGCCTGCATCGCTTGCCCCCGGTGGTCCTCGACCTGGAGCACGTTTGTCTGGGCCAGTCTCCCACCCAGCTGCTCCACTACCAGGGCTCAGAGCCGGCCGACTGGATCCCGGTTGTGGCCCCGGGAAGGAGGCGTCGCTGGTGGTGGAACGCCGAACTGAAGACGCTCGTCGTGGCCCTGGCCAGCAGCTCCGATCTCGACGACCTCGTGCCCACCCTGGTGGCCATGCAGATCGAGTGGAACAAGGCTCATGCCCTGCTCGCCGACCAGGCCCGACCGGAAGCAGCCCGAGCCGAGCTTGAGATGCAGCGGCGACTGGTCATATCGGACGACGACTGGGAGCGCTTGCGCCTGGTTTTCGGCACCCAGCTCGACGACTTTCTAACCGAGGTGTCGTCCCGGCCCATAGACCTGGGTATTCAGCTGCTCGGAGGCTCCCAGGTGGGGTACGCTCGCGCTACCCGGGAGTGGTGGCGACCGGTGGGCGATGTCTTGCGTCAGGAGCAGCTCCTCGACCGTCCCCTCTACTTCGTCAGCAGCAACGGCCACTGCCTGGTGAACCTGCTCTCTGGAGTCGCGCGACAGCGGGCCTCACAGGTCGCCCAGTGGGTGGCGACCTCGGGTGATCCAGAGCTGCAACTGATTGCCACCGAGCTGGAGCAGAAGGGGTCGCGGCTCTCGCCGGAGAACTTTCTCTACTATGCCGCGCGGCGCTGGTTTGGGGCACATCCGGATGAGCGCCAGGCGCGGACCCGGGAAGAGCGCCAGGAAGGCATCTTTCACGTGCCCTCGCAATCGGGAACCGACATCGCTGCCCAACTGATCGTGCTCGACCGGCTGCAACCGGATCGCCTCGACCCCCGCCTCCGGACTGGGACCGGAGTCGGGGAGCTTGCCAGCTCACCCCACGTCATCCTCAACATTCAATACCCGCTCGGGCTGGGTGCGTACCACATTCTGCGCCAGGTGATGGAGGCCACCGAACACGTCGATGGCGTGTACATCCTGGGTAAGGCAGCCACCCTTAACGCTGACGTCGGTGACGTCATGGTGTCCGATGTGGTACATGACGAGCAGAGCGGTAACACGTATTGGCTCAACAATTGCTTTTCCTTTGCTCAACTCGCGCCGTTTGTCACCTCGCGGTCGGTCCTGGACCGGCAACGGGCCGTCTCGGTGCGCTCAACTTTCCTGCAAAATCGTGGCTATCTCGAGCGTTACTATCGGGATGCCTACACCGTCGTGGAGATGGAGGCTGGACCCTATCTGGGCGCCGTCTTCGAAGCCGGCGACAGCGCCCGCTATCCCGGCCGGGAACAGGTCGACCTGACCCGAGCGGCCATGGAAGTAGGAGTAATTCACTACGCGTCGGACACGCCTTACACGCAAGCACGCACCCTGGGCGCACGGGGCTTACATTTCGAGGGAATGGAAGCAACCTACGCCGGGGCGCTGGCCATCGCCGCTCGCATTCTCGAGCGCTGCGCCGGCGAGTCCACTCCGGTGTCGAGCTAACCCGTGACCGAACTGGCGCGGGAGCGCTGCCAGAGCTGCACTGCCGATACGCCAACGCTGCGTCCAGCTGACGCCGCTGGTCTGCTAGCTCAACTTGATGGCGACTGGACGATCGCGGGGGCCTGCCTGCGCCGCCGGCTGACCTTCCCCGACTTCGCCTCCGCCTTTAGCTTGGCCACCCGGGTGGCCCTGCTCGCGGAGCGGGAGTCTCATCACCCGGACATGAGCATTGGCTGGGGTTACCTGGCTCTGGAGTTGACCACCCACGCCGCCCAGGGCCTGACTCGCAACGACTTCATCCTGGCCGCCAAGATCGACCGTGCGGCCGGGGGGCCACAGCGTTCTTAACCAGACCTACTCGTCGTCATCGTCATCGTCATCGCCGCCAAGAAGATGATGGTGGAGGGCTGCCCTCCGCTGCATCCTGTCGGCCCGGATCTGCAGCCGTTCTGCATGGCGCTGGTGGCGGTCGAGCAGATGGTCGCGGACGCTGCCCAGGGTTGCGGCCAGCTCGGTCCCCTTCGAGGTCGGGCCCTTGGTCACCACCTTCACCTCGCCCATGAGGGCCAACGCTGTGATGGCCACGGTGGGCGCACCGGGGAGGGGCTGATCGGCACCTCCCCGAACCGTCTTGTTCCCCATCACGGCGAGGCCATCCACCTCGACGTTTATGCCCTCGGGCACAATCACGCTGATCGACCCCATGAGCGCCACCGCGGTGATGTGGCTGTACCGTGCGCCCACGTCAGCGCCGCGTAAATCCAACTTCACCTCACCCATCACCGCCAGCGCGTGGGACGTCGGGTGCAACACCCAGTGCCCCCTTCTCACCGTCGAAGATAGGAGCGCCACGTACCAAGCGGGGGGGCGGTGGAGGGTCCCCGTGGTGGGGTAGGTGGGTGGCGGCGCCGGGCCCAAATCCGCCTCCAGAAGACTCAGCTCGCCGACTGTTCGCGCCGCCAGAGCGAGATCCACCCGCGTCGAGAAGTCCTCAAGGGGCAGGCGGCCATCAGCGCAGGCGGCGCTCAGCATGGCTACCGACTGATCGCGGCGCTGGTCCGATGCCAGTACCTGGGAACCATCCCCGGAGCGTACTGGCAGGGCCGAATCCTGACGAGGTTCCACCATGCCCGCAGTCTATATCGAGACCGGGCGGGCAATTCCCTCGACGGGATCCCATACCCGGCACCGGAAAGGGTGGCTAGCCGTACGCAAGCAAAGCTAGCGCCCTAACTCTATTCTGTTCTGGTGAGATACCAGCGCCTGGCCGCAGTGGCCGGCCTAGCTATGGCCCTGCTCATCGCTTCATCGGTCAGCTTCGCCCCCGTGGTCGTGGCTAGTGGCGGCACGCCGGAGCTGGCCAACGTGGCGAGCGCGGGCTCGCTGCAGCTGCTGATGGACAAGTACCTCGGGCCGCCCTTCATCAAGCAGACAGGAGACGAGTACCAGAACGAATCGATGGGCAGCCTGGGTCTGGCTCAGGAGATCGTGGCCGGTGAGATCACTCCCAACGTGTTCATTCCCATCGGTGCTGCCCCTATGGCTCTGCTCGAGCCCAAGTTCACCAAGTGGGCAGTCCAGTTCGCGGCCAGTCCCTTGGTGGTGGCGTACTACCCCAAGGGTCCCCACGCGGCGGAGTTGAAGAAGATCTCGCAAGGTAAATTGCCCATCAAGGATCTCTTCACTCTGATGGCAAACCCAGGTTTCAAGCTCGGCCGCACCGATCCCGCGATTGACCCCCAGGGGCAGGGCTTCATCGAGATGGTGCATCTGGCCGAGAAATACCTGGGCGTGAGCGCCACCACAGCTGCCGCCGACCTAGGCGGATCCGACAGCAACTCCCAAATCTTCTCCGAGACGAGCTTGGAGCCAACCCTGCAGGCGGGCCAGCTGGACGCCGCGAGCGCGTACCTGCCCCAGGCGGTCCAGCTCGGGCTTCCCTACGTCCGGCTTCCAGCCGACATCGACTTCGGTAGTCCCAAGGACAGCGCCATCTACGACAGCGCTTCGCTGACCCTGTCCACCGGCGAAGTGGTGCAAGGCTCGCTACTCGACCTCGAGGCGTCAGTCGTTAAGGGCAACGATCCCGCTGCCGCCACCGCCTTGGTGAAGTTCCTGATCGGCAAGACGGTCAGGAACTTCCTCACCAAAGAGGGCTACCAACTGCTGCCGCCGGCCCTGCTCGCTGACAAGTCGGCGGCTCCAAGGTCAATCAGGGACCTGATCAAGAGCAAGTGATCGTTCCACCGACACCGGCGGCGGTGCGAGGGTCTGGCATCCGAGCCAGCACCGGCGCCGCCCTGCTCGGGGCGCTGATCGTCTGGGTAGCTCTGCTCGGCCCTCTGATCGCGCTCCTCGCCCATCTGACTCCCGGCGCGGTCGTCAGCGCCCTCCGCCAGCCAGGAGCTTTTCAGCCCCTGGTGGTCTCCGTTCTGGCATCCCTGATCGCGCTGGCGGTGATCCTCCTGCTGGGCACGCCCCTCGCCTACCTGCTCGCCCGTGGACGCCTGCCCTTCCCCAGGCTCTGGGAGGTCGGGGTGATCCTGCCTCTGCTCACCCCGCCGTTGGTGATCGGTCTGCTTCTGATCTTCATGGTTGGTCCCAACACGGCAATAGGAGTCGCCCTGGGCCACCTCAATCTGAGCGCCTCCGACACCTTTCTGGCCCTGGTGGTGGCCGAGGTTTATGAGGCAGTGCCCTACTACGTTCTGGGCGCGGCGGCCGCGTTCGCCGGCGTTGAGCCGGAGCTGGAGGAGGCTGCCACCCTGCTGGGCGATGGGCGCTGGCGAACCTGGCGGCGGGTGACCGTACCCCTGGCGGCGCCCGGGCTAGCCACGGCGCTGGCGATAACCTGGGCCCGGGCCATGGGCGCCTTCGGAGCGGTGCTGATCATCGCCTACCACCCCTTCGGGCTCCCCATGCAGATCTGGGTGACGCTGCAGGAGACAGGGCTCAGCTCGGCCCTGCCCTTTGCCCTGGTGCTACTTCTGGTCGCCCTGCCACTGCCCGTCGCCGCTTACCTCTGGAGTGCTCGTGCTCGTCGCCGACTTTGAGGTCGCCAGGCGCGAGTTCCCGGTCCGGCTGGCCGTCCAGGCTGAGGCGGGGGAGAGGCTGGCGATTCTCGGGCCCTCGGGAGCGGGCAAGACCACTTGCCTGGAGGCGATGGCGGGACTGCTTCCCCTGAGCGCGGGTCGAATCTCGCTCGAGGGCCGCCAGCTGAGCCGGGCGGCTGAACCCGGCTCGGACGTGCGCGCCGGGCATCGCGGGGTCGGATTGCTTCGCCAGCGACCGGGGCTCTTCCCCCACCTGACGGTGCTGGAGAACATCTGCTATCCACCTGGGGCATCACCAGCCCGGGCCCGGCAGACGGCGTCCAGAATGGGTTTGGACGGGCTCCTCGACGTCCGTCCTCGCGGTCTTTCCGGCGGTGAAGCCCAGCGGGTGGCTCTTTGTCGCACCCTCCAGACGGATGCCCGCCTGCTCTGCCTGGACGAGCCATTCAGTTCGCTTGATTCCGCCCTCGGGATTGAGCTTCTGGAGCTGGTGCGGCGGGAGCTGGTCGAGGTGAGCGCCGTACTGGTGACCCACCAACTCGGTGAGGCCCAGGCGTTCGCCGATCGGGTGATCGTGCTCGCCCGGGGCCAGGTGCTCCAGGTGGCGGGTCCCCGAGAGCTGGTGCTCCGTCCCAACTCCGCCCGAGTGGCGGAGATGGTGGGGTACCGTGGCTTCTTGCGCTGTGGTAGTCAGGTCTTGGCGATTCATCCCGAGCGCGTCCACGCGCTCGGCCGGCAGGACGGCGCAGGCGGTATTTCCGCCAGAGTGGTCAAGGTCAGGCCCGAGGGCGGGCGCGTCGACGCTGAGGTGGAGGCCGAAGGAGAGTGGATCGGGCGGTTCCACTGCCGTTTCGACGAAGCACCCGAGCTGGGCTCGACGCTGCTGTTTGGTGCTCCGGACGCTCCCCAGTTCAGCGGGGCGGAGGCCCTGCTTGACTGAGGGTCAGTCCTCTCGCCGGGGGGCCCACGCGGGGGCCGTCGAAGCCGGACGCCGCTTGCGCCTGGGCCGCCTGGCGGCCGGGCTTACCCAGAGCCAATTGGCCGACCTCTGCGGTGTCACTCGACAGGCGGTTGCCGGGGCGGAGGCGGCCACCTGGTCGCCGTCGCTGGGGGTGGCGCTCCAGCTGGCGCGAGCCCTCGGTACGACTGTTGATCAACTCTTTGCTACCGGGCACGAGCCGCGCTCGGTGGCGGCTGTGCCATTGAGCCCGGACCCGCTGCCGGGGAGGGCGCGGATGGCCCTGGTCTGGGAGAGGTGGGTAGCCCTGCCGTTGAGTGGCGATCGAACCACGAGGGCCGGCTTCAGTGCCGCCAGCGGACGGCTGATTGGGCCAGGAGATGCGCAGGTCTGGGAAAGTGGCCGGGCCATCGTCGTTGCCGGCTGCGACCCGGCTCTGCCCTTGCTGGCCGAGCCCATTGCCACCGCCCGAGAGGGCTGGAGCATGGAGTGGTGGTCGTGCTCCAGCCGGGAGGCGGTTCGCCTGTTGGAAGCTGGCCTGGTTCACGCTGCTGCCGTTCACCACGCCATCGCTGCCAACGATCGGACGCCCACCGCGCGAAGTCGGGCCAGGATCGGCTTCGCCGGCTGGCGAGAGGGTGTGCTCCTGGCCGATGCTGGTACACCCCGGGCTCGCTCCTTGGAAGAGGTTTTGGGCCGGAGGCTGCTCTGGGCCAACCGCGAGATCGGCTCGGAGGCGAGGAGCCTACTCGACCACGAACTGGGCCGCCTGGGGGTGGCCAGTTCAACCTTGATCGGCTATGCCAGCCGGGCCCAGGGTCACCTGCAAGTGGCCAGCGCTGTGGCCAGCGGAGTTGCTCAGGCTGGGATCGCGACCGAGCCGGCAGCGCTGGCCTTTGGACTCGGCTTCCTACCTCTGGCCGATGAGGAGTGCATCCTCGAGGTGGAGCGAGACCGGCTCGATACCCCCGAATTGCGCCTGCTCCTGGCCGCCTTGGGGAGCCCCAGTTTTAGTCGCGAACTGGCGGCCATAGCAGGCTATGAGGTGGCGGCGCTGGGCCAAGAGATGTAGCTGGATCCGGCCGCGAGCCCGGAGTGGCTGGCAGATTGCTGAACCGTGGCTATCGGCGCTCTGCGCGGATCAGGGAGAATCGTCACCTCGTGAACAGCAGCGAAGCTAGTGCGCGTGGCCAATGACGGCCACATTGCTAATCGCGCTGGCCGTGTTCGGTGCCAGTGCGGTCGAGACCGTCGAAGCCCTGACCATCGTTTTTGCGGCCGGGCTCACCCGGGGATGGCGTTCCGCTTTGGAGGGTGCCGCGGCGGCCTTCGGATGTCTACTGGTGGTGGTCGCTGTGTTTGGTCCCACGCTCGTCAATTACGTCCCCATCAACGTGCTCCGTGTGGTGGTGGGGAGTCTGCTCCTGGTGTCGGATTGCAGTGGCTGCGCAAGGCGATTCTGCGGGCGACGGGATACCGGCCCAAGCATGACGAGGACGCCATCTACCACCGCGAGGTGGAGCGCCTATCCGGCCCGCCCCGGACCCAGTCCGGGCGCGATGCGATTGGCTTCACCATCAGTTTCAAAGGAGTCCTCTTGGAGGGCATGGAGATCGTGATGATCGTCCTCACCCTGGGGCTCAGCTCGGGCCACTTGCTGGTGGCTTCGTCGGCCGCGCTGGCGGCGGTGATTCTGGTCGCAGCGGTCGGTGTACTTGTCTCCCGGCAGCTCCGCGAGGTGCCCGAGAACGCCATGAAGCTGGCGGTGGGGCTGATGTTGGTCAGCTTCGGTAGCTTTTGGGGTGGCCAGGGAGCGGGGGTGAGCTGGCCGGGAGGTGACCTCTCTCTGCTCGGGCTTCTGGCCGGCTACGCCGTGGTCACCTGGCTTGCCATCCGGTTCCTCGGCCAGGCCGGATCTGGTCCGGTGCAGGTTGTGGGATGACCCGCTGGCCCCGTGCCTTCGCTCTGTTCTGCTACGAGTTCGCGGTTGGGGACACCCCCGAGCTGGCGATTGGCGTCGGTCTGGTCATCGTCGCTACCTGGGCGCTGGCCGGGAAGCATTCCCCGCTGGGGTTCTGGTTCATCCAGGCCGCGGTGACGCTGCTCCTGGCGGTGAGTCTTTGGCGAGGTGCGGTCACCAAGGCGCGCACCTAGCTTTACCCCGGGAAGTCATCCCGGCGCCGGCTCCGACAGTGGGGTCGGGCCATCGGTCAGGGCAGGGCCGAGTATGGAGAAAGTGAACTCTTCCGTCAGGCCGCCGACCGACCCGTCCGGCCGCGACCTGGAGGCTGGGGCAGCTCCTCCGGCGGTCGACCTGGGAGCCGTCTCGGGGTCGGGTTGGCTGGTGGCGCTCCGGAGGCAGGCTCCTGCGGCGCTGGAGATAGCCAACTTCCGGCGCTACATCCTAGGCAGCTCTCCGCTGTCGCTGGGCGCCTGGATGCAGCTGGTGGCCCTGGGCTACCTCACCCTTCGGGTCACTGGTTCGCCTGCCGCGGTCGGTCTGGTCGGAGCCGCCGACGGCATTCCGGCGATCGCACTCTCGCTGCCGGCAGGCGCGGTGGCCGACCGACTTTCCAGGCGGCGGGTTCTGATCGCCACAACAATCGCCATGAGCCTGACCGCGCTGTTGCTGGCCCTGGCGGCGGCTCTGCACCGCGTCGATCTGCTGGTGCTGGTGGGGGCCGCCGTCTGTTTTGGGGCCGCCGATGCCTTCGACCAGCCAACCCGGCAGGCTCTGGTGGCAGATCTCGTCCCGCCCTCGGGGCTGGTGGGAGCCGCTGCCCTGTCCAGCAGCGTGGGCAGCGTGAGCCGCATCGTGGGCCCGGCGGTGGCCGGGCTGCTTCTGGGATTTTGGGGTGCCGCGAGTTGCTTCCTGGCAATGGGCATAAGTGGCGTGCCCTTCCTTTGGGTCCTGGGGCGAGGCGGGTGGACCGACCTGCGCCAGCAGGGGGCGGGGGAGAGGCTGCGGCCGCTGGCGCAGATGCTCCAAGGGCTGCGCTTCGCGGGCCATCACGCCACCGTCCGGGCGGTCCTCGTCGCCAGCGTGGTCCTGGGCCTGCTGGGGATTGGCTACATGCCGTTCCTGCCGGTCTTCGCCCGCGAGCAGTTGCACGGCGGCGGTCAGGTGCTGGGCTTGATGTACAGCCTGGGGGGGATTGGGGCCCTGGCCGGTGGCCTCTTCATCAGCGTGATGAGCCGGCGCTTGCGCCCGCGCCTGATGCTGGCGGTGGCGGGGCCGGTATACGCCGCATCGCTGTTCGGATTGACCCGAGCCTCCGACCTGCTTCTGGCCGCCCCTTGCTTGATCGGGATCAGCCTGGGCTTTGTGGCCGCCAACACCGCCATGCTGGCGACTCTTCAGGCAGGCGCTCCGGGGCATCTCCGAGGTCGCGTCCTCGCCCTCTACACCCTTTCCTTCTCGGGGGCGGGTCCGCTGGGGACGCTCGTCTACGCGGGGCTGAGTCGGATCATCCCGCTCTTTCAAGCGATCGGGGTAGGGGCGCTGCTGGTCGGTCTGGTTCTGCTCTGGGCGGCGGGTCAACTCCGCCCCAGCTCGCCGAGTGACCCGCCAGGGGGGCAGACCTAGGGCCGCCAGATGGTCTGGATGTTGGTGAATTCGCGAATTCCGAATTGATGCAACTCCCGCCCATAGCCGCTCCGTTTGACACCGCCGAAGGGGATCCGGGCGTCGGAATGGGTCATCCCATTGACAAAGACCCCGCCCGTCTCTAGATCACTGGCCAGCCGGACTCCGCGCTCGACATCCCCAGTCCAGATGTTGCCACCCAGTCCATAGCGGCTGTGGTTGGCCAGGCGCAGGCCCTCGGCCTCGCTGCTGAAGCGGGTGAAGGCTGCCACCGGGCCAAAGGTCTCCTCGTCGAAGACTGCCATTCCCGGCTCCGCCCCGAGAACCATGGTGGGCGGATAGAAGAACCCGACCCCAGGGGCGATCTCGCCGCCGAGGACCACCTCGCCGCCCCCGGCGACCGAGCGCCGAACCTGCTCGTGCAGCTTCGCGCGCAGATCGTGGCGGGCCAGCGGTCCCAGCCTGGTGTTGGGGTCGAGGGGGTCGCCACTAGGGATCTGGACGGCGCGCTGGAGAAAGCGCTCCTGAAAGTCGTCGGCGATCTCCTCGGCGAGCAGAAAGCGCTTGGCCGCGATGCAGGTCTGGCCGCCATTTTGAAAGCGCGACTTGACACCTATCTCGGCTGCCTGGTCGATGTCGGCATCGGCCAGCACCAGGAAGAAGTCGGAGCCGCCGAGCTCCAGAACCGCCTTCTTGACCGCCCGGCCCGCCATCTCGGCGACCTTGCTGCCGGCCCCGTCGCTGCCGGTCAGGGTCACGGCCCGAATCCGGGAATCGGCGATCACCTCGGGGATAGCGTCCACGTCCACCAAGAGGGCACCCAGGGATCCCTCGGGGAAGCCTGCCTCATTCACCAGCCGCTCCAGTGCCAAGGCCGTTCCGAAGCAATTGGGTGCGTGCTTGAGGACGGCCGCGTTGCCGGCCATGAGGGCGGGGGCGGCAAAGCGGAGAACCTGCCAGAGCGGGTAATTCCAGGGCATGATCGCCAGGATCACCCCGAGGGGCCGGAAGGCCACCAGGCTGCGGGGCGAGTCCGAGGGGGTTGCTTCATCGGCAAGGAAGGTGGCCGCCTGGTGGGCGTAGTACTCACAGGAGGTGGCGCATTTGTCGACCTCTGCCTGGGCTTCGGTCAGCGGCTTGCCCATCTCGGTTGTCACCAAAAGGGCCAGCTGGTCGCGCTCTTGACGCAGGCGTTGGGCCAACTCCAACATGCGCTCGGCTCGCCACGCGATCGGCTGACGCCGACTCCGCTGATAGGCGAGCTCGGCACCGGCCAGCTTCGCCTCCACCTGGGTGGAATTCAGCGCCGGGTACTCGGCGCTGACCTCTTCGGTGGCCGGGTTGAGAGAGCGGAATACCGCTGTGGGGCGCTGGCTAACCGACACCACTTTGGGCCTCCTTAAGCGATCAGGCATCGCCCGCGGCGACTGTGAATTCGACTCTCAAGTCTGCCATTTCTCGCTGCAGGGCGCCTCTCTCGGCGAGCAGTTCGAGATGGGCCACCGTCTCATTGACGGCCAGCATCTGGTTGAAGGAGTCGAGCTCGGAAAAATGCCTCTCCCGGCGGGTCCAGGGCAATGCCCCGGCCACCGCCATGGCCGTGTGCGAGCCGGCTCCGACGGCCTCCAGGCAGAGCTGGAGGCGGTGCTCGTGGTGGACCAGAAGCTCGTCGACCCGGTCTTTGAGATTTGTGAAGGTAGGCCCGTGGGCGGGCAGGACCAGCTGGGCGGGGAGGTCGCGCACTAGCTCTAGGGAGCGCAGGAACTCGAGTAGGGGCAAGCCTGCGGAAGGGACTTCGACCCCGATCGAAGGGGTGATGTGAGGCAGTACGTGATCGCCCGCGAAGAGTGTCCGATCTTGGCCGTCCCAGAGGCAGAGATGCCCTCTCGTGTGGCCTGGTGTAGGCAGCACGTCCAGCTCCCGACCTTGGAAGAGGAGCTTGCCACCGGAGATGAAGAGATCGGGGAGTGGGGAGAGGTGTTGGGGCCGGGGATGTTCGGCCAACTCCCGATCCAGCGCGACGACCAGGGAGTCGGCACCGTTACGAAGCAGGAGCTCTCTGGTTCGGCTCCTGGACAGTCCCGGGTCGGTGGCCAGGATCTGCGCTGTCTCGTGGTCGCCCAGTCCCAAGGTCACAAAGGCGCCGCCGGCCTCGCGAATCTGCCCGGCCGCGCCCAGATGGTCGCCGTGGACGTGGGTGGCAAAGACCTGGCGGACCGACTGGAGACTGCTGCCGAAGCGCTCCAGCGAGCTCTTGAGTACCTCCCAGCTCCGGGGATCGACCCAGCCGCAATCCACCAGCAGGTCACCTTCTTGGCTCCGCCAAAGGTAGGAGTTGACCGCGCGCAGGGCGTCGTTGGGGAGGGGTAGGGGAATCCGGAAGATGCCCTCGGCGACCTCTTCCGGTCCGTCCTCCGCCCAGGCGGACGAGGCGGGGACGTAGGCGCTCAACCCTTCTTTCCAGACGTCTCTTGCTTGTTCGCTGGCGGACGCGGCTCGGGCTCACGCTGCTCCGCTTCAGTGGAGCTGGCCACGATGGCCCGGTTGACAGCTCCCAGATCGAGCACCCGGTGGGAGCGGATCTGAAGCTGGCAGGTGAGAAGCCCCGGGCCCTCGGTGGTCAGCCGCACCGGGCGCAGGGTGACGTTCTCACCGGGGCCCAGCTGGAGGGTCTCGGTCAGTTCGCGGTGCAGTCGGGCCAGCTGGATCTGCGGTGGCAGCAGTAGTTCCATGTCGAGCTGAATCGGTACCCGGCTGACGGTCAAAGCCGAGGCCAGGGCGGCGCTGTTGGGGATCCGGACCAGGCGGCCGCCGACATCCATGGTGGTGTAGACGACGCCAATCTGAGTCACGACCCCGGAGAAGTCATAGGCTCCGAAGAGCGAGCTGCGGAAGAGAACCCAGCTGCCCACGGTGAAGGGTCGGGCCATGAGCAGCACGATCCCCGCAAAAACACTGGACAGCGACGTCTGCGCCGCCACCCCGACCACCACCCCGATGACTGCGCCGGCCGCCAGAAGGCCGGTGAGGTTGATGTTGAGGGCGGAGAGGACGCCCAGACCGAGGACCACGTAGAAGGCCCAGGTGACGGCGGGTCGCCAGCCGGAGAGGCCGGTGCCCCGCAGGCGGTAGAAGATGCGGGCGACGAAGGAGCGAATGGCAATGCCGCCGAAGATCACCGCCAGCACCAGGACCCCCAGCTGCACCTCGGTGCGGTAGTGCCTGGGAGTGAGCGAGATCAGGTCCGGCCGCACCGCCAGCAGCGCCGCGAGCAGCACCATGGCCGCCATGGCGGTGATCCAGGAACCGTGCCGTTCGGGAGTCAGAGTCGGCCGGGGTGCGATCACCGGCCCATGCTGCCAGAGAGTGAGCCAGCGACGCAGGTCGGGCTATCTGCCGGGCGGTGGCATCGAGCCGGGTCGGATGGACCATCCGCCCGCTATATTCGGCTCCAGGTCATGGACGAATTGGTCTCGCTTGAGGGACCCACCGCCAACTTCGATCAGCTCGCGGCAGCGCTGCAGGCTGACTCCGGCGACCTCAGCACCTTCTTGGAGGTGGTGGCCGGGAAGTTCGAGGCCGCCCTGCCGGGGAGGACCAAAGTGGAGCGTGACGGCGGCATGCTCCGCCGCAAGCGCCAGGTCAAGCGGGTGAGTCTGGAGTTGGGCGAGCTCCGCTTCGAGCTGGCGAGGTCGGGGGGAGCCGTGGTGGCCCAGTGCACCCGGGTGGTCCGGGGAATCGCCCTCAAGACCGAGCACCTCAATCTGGATATCTGGCTGATGGAGCTGGCGAAAGCCCTCTCGGCCCAAGCCGGCGCCAGCTCCCAGGACCGAGTGGCCTTGGAACGGCTGCTCAGCTGATGCGCTTCTTCCGCCGCAGTGCCGGGTCGGGGGAAACCCCCGAGGAGGAATCTCGGCGACTGGAGCGCGCCGAGCGCAGCCGACAGCTGGTCGAGGGTGGGGGCATCCCTTTGGAGGCGGAGGAGAGGATTCGCCGCCAGCAGGAGAGGGGAGGCGTCTGGACCTCGGATCTCTCGGTGGATGAGCTAGCCGCCATCCGGGGCATCGGCTACGAGCCGGTCGCCCAGGTCTTGGGGAGCTCGCTCTACCGGCTCGGCTGGATCAACACCGGCTGGAATCAGGGCCCCGGCCTGGGTGTGGGGATGCGGGGCGCCTACGCCTGGGGGACCATGCAGCCGGAGGAGAACGCCGCGCTGACCCGCTCTCTGCTGGAGGCGCGTGCCCGGGCGGTTCACCGACTTCTTCTCGAGGCGCAGGGCCTGCAGGCGGACGGGGTGGTCGGAGTCCGTCTCAAGGTGAGCCACTGGGAGTGGGCCCAGGGCATGAGCGAGTTCACCGTGCTGGGGACGGCGGTGCGCAAGATCGACGGTCCCCACGAGTCCGAGCCATTCACCTCGACCTTGACCGGCCAGGGCCTGGCCAAGCTACTCTCAACCGGGTACTTCCCGCTCCGTCTGGTGATGGGGGCCAGCGCCCAGCAGGCGGTCGCGATCTTCGGTCGGGGCTTCGGGGGCTACGCTGCCTGGACCAACAGTGAGATCGCTCCGTTCAGCCGGGCCATGCACCAGGCGCAGACGGCGGCCCGCCAGAGGATCGGGCTGGAGGCTGCCCAGACAGCGGCCAACGGGGTGGTGGGGGTCGACTTTAGTTCCAAGGTTATTGAATACGTGACCGGATCGGAGGCCGTGCTGGGCCGGATCGTGGAATGGGTCATCCTGGGTACCGCGGTTGTCGCGCGCCCCGGGGCAGCCTCCCTTCCACCGCCTTCCCTGGTGGTGCCGCTCAGATCCAGGAGGACCGCCGATGTCGGATCAACTGGCCCATAAGCCGGACATCCCGGAGGATGCCGTCCGGCGCCTCCGGGAGATGCGCGGTGGTGAAGGCAAGAAGGGCCTCTTCACCAGTGACCTCTCGATCTCTGAGTTCCTCCTCGTCAAGGAGGCTGGTTTTGACCCCGTCGGCCTGGTCATCGGCAGCTCCATCTACCACATCGGGTTGCAGATAGCCAACTACCGCCAGAACCAGGAACTTCAGGTGTTGAGCCAGGCCATGTACCAGGCTCGAGAGCTGGCCATGAGCCGGATGGAGGAGGAGGCGGACGCGCTCGGTGCGGACGGCATCGTGGGCGTCCGGCTCGACATCAACCGATATGAATGGGGCCAGGGACTGGCCGAGTTCATGGCCGTCGGAACCGCCGTCCGCAGCCAGACGGGGAGCATGCGGACACCCCAGAACAAGCCCTTCACCTCCGACCTTTCCGGGCAGGACTTCTGGACCCTGTTGCAGGCGGGGTACGCGCCCCTAGCCCTGGTGATGGGCTCCTGCGTCTACCACGTGGCCCACCAGGGACTGGGGCAATGGATGCGCAGCGTGGGCCAGAACCAGGAGATGCCCAACTTCACCCAGGCCCTCTACGACGCCCGCGAACTGGCCATGGAGCGGATGCAGACTGAGGCTGAGGAGGTCAAAGCCGAGGGCATTGTCGGGGCCCAGATCCGGGAGAGCAACCACGGCTGGGGCAGCCACGTGATCGAGTTCTTCGCGGTCGGGACGGCGGTCAAGCCGACCAAGGAAGACCACCGGATCGCGCCGCCCCAACTGGTCCTCTCGCTGGATCAGTAGGTGGCGGTCGGCGCCAGCCCCGGCCGCCCCCTGGTCTTCCTCTACGACGATCTCTTCCTGCGCCACCAGAGTCCGGGGCACCCGGAGTCCCCTGACCGTCTGCGCTCCATCACCGAGCGGCTCTACTCGGAACCTCTCCTGGCGCCGTGCCCGTGGCGGACCGCCCCGTTCGCAGTTGACGAGGACATCCTGCTCGTCCACACCAGTGGCCATCTGGATCACATCCGGGGCCTCTCCGCCAGAGGTGGCGGCTGGATCGACGCCGACACCTACTGCGGTGGCGAATCCTTTGCGGTCGCCATGGCGGCCGTTGGCGTCACTCTGGCGGCCGTGGCGGCAGCAACCGGGCGTCCGGCAACTTCGGCCTTCGCGATGGTCAGGCCGCCGGGCCACCACGCCACTCCCGAGCGGGCCATGGGCTTCTGCCTCTTCAACAACGTGGCCATAGCGGTACGCCACGCCCAGACCAGGCTCGGGGTGGAGAGAGTGGCCGTGGTCGACCTCGACGTCCACCACGGCAACGGCACCCAGGACGTCTTCTACCAGGACGGCAGCGTCCTCTACTGCTCACTCCACCAGTCGCCGCTGTACCCGGGCAGCGGGACAGCGGCGGAAAGAGGCGTCGGCGCCGGATTGGGGCAGACCATCAACGTGCCGCTTCCGCCCGGAACCGGGCCGGATCGTTGGCTTGGAGCCCTCCGCGATGAAGTCCTGCCGGCCATCCGCCGCCACCGTCCCCAATTGATAGTGGTGAGCGCCGGTTTCGACGCCCTGGCCGGCGATCCCTTGGCCCAAATGGAGCTGCTGCCTGAAACCTACGGCGCTGCGGCGCAGATGCTGGCTCAAGTAGCGGTCGAGTTGGCAGCTGCGCCCACGGTCTGGGTCCTTGAGGGCGGCTACGATCTCAACCAGATGCCGGAGGCCGTGCGGCAGGTGGCGCTCGCTCTAGCGGCAGCCTAGGTTCGGGAATTTTGCCGCGCCGGGGCCGCGATAGCGTGGCCTGGTGCCGCGAGCCGTCTCTCCTTTCCAACTTGACAAGTTCGAACCGGAGACTCCCTATGCCCAGGACCTGGCGATCACCTATGGCCGGGTGCAGATAAGCAAGACGTTCACCGGCCACCTCGGGGCCAAGAGCGAGGTTGCGATGCTGGCGCTCAACGCGGAGCCCGAGGGAGCCGGATACGCAAGGAGGGCATATTTGCCCTGCTGCATATGGGGACCATGACCCGGGGGACTCCCTGGGCCAAGTGGCCCATCGTGCCCGGCTCCGGGACCGGGGCTATCAAGGGGATCTCTGGCGAGGCGCGTATCGAGATCGACGCCGACGGTGCTCACACCCTGTTCCTCGACTACCAACTGCCCTGAGCGCTCGTCCGGTCGCCCTTCACCGTGCGGTCAGCAGCAGGTCTTCCAGATGGTCGGGGAGCGGCGGGAGCGGGGGTGGGACTTCGTCTTTCTCGGTGCCGACGTTGACGCCTACCAGCTTGGGGCGCTCTCAACGTGCCGACCGGCAACACCATGAGCTACTCCTCCGCCAGCCAGGCAAGACCGGCGTTCGACGCGCTGGCGGGGACGGCGAGCCGGTATCGGCAAAGCCGCGGAGCGACCGGCGGAGCGACGGAGGCGCTGGCAAATGCTTCCGTCTCGCGTCCCGGCGACGCACCGGCCGCTGGGAAGCCGAAGCCGAATGCGAGCTATCCGAATTGACTCCGGGGAGCCGGGACGGCCCAGCCTGGTTGCGGCCACGCTCGATGCGACTCAGCGCCAGCCCGTTGAACAAGACGACCGTGTATCTGGGTGGAGACCTGCTGTCCCGGATCTACGCTCTGCGGGACCGCGGTATCGATATCAACGTGAGCAAGGTCTGCCAGCTGGCCCTGGAGCAGGCGATCCAGGAGGCGGAGGGGTTGACGCTCCAGCCGTAGGGGGCACAACCGGGCAAGGTTGGAATGGTCGCCTCACCGACTTGGCGGTCTGCCCGCCTGAGTGACCGGAGGTACAGCGCGACCTAGCCCTCGACGTGGTTTCTGGAAATGGGACGACTTGGCCGGGAGTCGAGCACACCGTGCTTCGTGATCGCTCCGGCTCCGGGCATCGGCCCAGACCTCCGACGGACGAGATCAGGTACCTACCCGGCCTGACCCCGTCATCCAGGACCGCCTCACCAACCCCCTGACTGCGGGTTAGCGGTTGATGAATCTGCCGCTGAGTTCCGCCGGAATGCACACCAACGAGGGGACTTGTCCGGGGCGATGCTGTCTTGAGCGACATGGCAGGCCCTAGATTGACCAACACCGACCCGGATGTTCTGCGAGAAGTGACAGTGACCGAGGCCTGAGGTCACCCCGTCGACGCAAACCCGAATACGCCCAGTCCGCGATCGATGTCGACGAGGTGATGCTGCGACTCATGCACTGCCCGCTGCGCGATTTCCAGCACAGTACGTGCTTCCGCGTTGCGGAAACCACGGCGCGCCAAGGCCTCAGGGCTGAGTCCTTCGAGACGTGTCGCCAGCCTCTGCGTGGCGGCGCTGAGTTGCTCGTTCAGCAAGGGTAGGCTGAGCTGGTTGTAGTTGCCCCGGGCGACCTCGTCGTCATGGGAAACCACCTCCAGTGCTGGCTCAGATTCCTCCAGGATCGCGTCGACGCGGCGGCGAAAAAGAAGAAGAACATCCCGCATGTGGGCGGCGTACTCCAGCGGCGACCAAACCCCTTCGGCTGGCCGCCGGCGGAGCCGCGGGTTCTCGGCACTGGCAGTCAGCACCTGGCAGTAGCTGGTGGCGATGTGCCCGACAATCGCACTGGCGTTGGAGACGGTCACTGATGAGAAGCGGAACCCGCACTCGGCGCAGTCGCTGGTCGCGCTGGGATCAGCGGACCCCTTCAAGCGATTCGCACCTCAGCCCCGTCGGCGAGTCGTAGCGTCACGAAGCGCAGCCCGGCAACCCCGCCCACGGGGCGGATTCCCGCGGCCGGCTCAGCCAGATGGCTGGCTAGCACCGGCTCGGGGCCTCCAACCCCAACCTCGGCGATCTCCCGAACGGCGATCCGGTGTTCGGCGGGGAGCGTTGAGGGATGCTGAAGGGGATCTTCCCAACGGATGTAGAAGGGCAGGCGGGCTGCCCCGAAGGCCTGCGCCAAACCCACCGTGGTCCACCTGATCTGAGACCCATTTGGCCGCTCCCGGGCACCGCTTTCGCCTGGCGTCCCGAGCCGCTTCGATGTCAGCTCAAGATCGGAAGCCACCAGGCACACCGCAATCGGAGTGACCCGGTCGCGGTCGGCAGCCGCCAGCACCGCTCGTCCCAGGAGACTGGCCGCGGCGAGCTCCGGATCGGTGACCGCCACCAGTTCCAGGTACTGCTCGCCGATGGGAATGATCATGTTGGCCGTTCCCCAGGCCAGGTGGCGGCCGCCTGGGGCTGAGCCCAGACCGTAGCCTCGCCAGAGCTGGCCCTGGCCGTGGCTGAGATCGGTGGTGGCCAGCACCACGTGGTCGATTCTTAGCACGGCTAGGTCCGGCGGATCTCCACCTTGCCCTCGCGGGTGCGGGTCTCGAAGATGGGATTGGCCACCGTCGCGGGACCATGGGTGACCTGGCCGCTGCGCAAATCGAAGCGAGACCCGTGCCAAGGGCAGTGCAACTGCCCTTCGTCAAGGGGAAGTTCGTCCAAAGGGCCGCCGGCATGGGAGCAGATGGCGCTGGCGGCGCAGATCTCGCCGTTGAGGCGGGTCAGGAGAACCTGGTTCTTGCCAACCTGCTTATGGGTGAACGAGCCTTCCACGACCTCGCCTTCGTCGGCCGCGGCGGTCCATTTTTTGGGCCCGCTGAGGAAGGCATTGCGGTTCACCTGGACGCCCCGACGGAAAACCATGTCGCCGCCGATGTAAGCGCCCGTGAACACCGCTCCCAAGCCCAGCATAGATAGGCCGACGGCTGGCCCGCGCCGACCCTGGAGTCGGAGCGCCAAGGAAGTTGTGAAGAGGGCCAGCGCTCCGGTGTTGATGAGGGCGTGCGCCGTGCCCAGATCGCGCTCGGGGCCGTAGCGGTCCTGCCAGTCAGCGATACCGGTGGCAGCGGCGCCGAGGGCTCCTAGGCAACCCAGCCCGGTCATCAGGTCGGCGGCCCGACCCAGCCCGCCTCCCTCGCCGTGGTCGGCGAGGTCGAGCAAGGCAGCACCCGTCCAGGCGCCCAGGGGCACGTCGGTGAGTGCGGGATGCACCGGGTGACCGAGCCAGGTGCCGTTGAGGACGTCCTTGGCCTGACCGGTGCGAGATCCACCCCTGGCTCCGGCCTTGGCCAGCCACTGGTGGAGGAACTCTCCAAGAGGTGGCAGGAAGGGAAGCTTCTCAATGATCCGATCGAGGAGGTCGGCAGTCATGATCTACACCTCATGCGGGCCGCCAGAGACCGAGGTTGCGCAATGCGGTCCCTGAGAATGGACCCGTGCTAGTCCCCATCCTAGAGGGCGATCCCGATTACGCGGACATGGCCGTTCACATCGTCTCTCAGACGCCGGGGCTGGAGGCACGGGTCGTCGAGAGCCTGGAGCGACTCTCCCAATTGATGCGACGGGAGCAGCCGGCGGCCATAGTGGCGGACCGCTCCCTGCTCCAAGGGGCCCGCGGGGTGGAGGCGGTGCGCAACATTTCCACAGCGCCGCTGGTCGTCCTTACCGCCGATGCCCAGGAGACCGTCGCTCTAATGGAGGCCGGTGCCGACTACGTCCTGGCCAAGCCCTACCCGCCGGCGATGCTCCGGGCGACCATGCGGGCTATCTGGCGCCGCCGCCAGGTCGAGCGCCGCTCCTCCGGTCGAGTCCTGGAGATCGGCCCCTTGGTGGTCGAGCCCGCCCGACGCAGCGCTCGGATTGAGGGCCGGCGCCACTTCCTCAGCCCCCGTGAGGCCGACCTACTCGAGTACCTGGCGCTCAACGCGGGGGTGGTTCTGAGCCGGCGTCAGATCATCGATGGCGCCTGGGGTGGGGATCCCACGGCCACCCCGGCCGCCGTCACCATGTGCGTCCACCGCCTTCGCCTGAAGCTGGAAAGCGATCCTGGACAGCCCCGGTTGCTCCGCACCAAACGCAGCGACGGCTATGTCCTCGAAGCCCCGCTGGTCGGCAGCGAGCGGGTGTGAGCGAGTCCTCCCGAGGCACCGTGCTGCTCACCGGAGCGAGCGGTTTCGTCGGGTCGGCGGTGATGGAGCAACTACTGCTGGCGGGCTACCAGTTGCACGCACTGGTCCGGCGGCCGGGAACTTTCGCGGTCCCGGAGGGGGTCTCGGTTTACGGGGGCGACGTGACCGACCCGCCAGCCCTGCTCCAGGCCGCCCAAAGATGCCAGTTCGCCATCCACTGCGCCGCCGACTACCGCCTATCTCTACGCCCCCGGGAGGTGAGCCAGATGGTCAGCGTCAACGTGGGGGGCACCGCCAACGTGCTCCAGGCGGCGGCTGCCGCGGGGATCCGCCGCTTGGTGCATTGCAGCACGGTGGGGACGCTGGCCTTCGAGCGCTCGGGCAGAGTCTGCGCCGAGTCCGACACCTCCGCCTCATCCGCCCTCCTGGCCGGTCCTTACAAGCGCAGTAAGTGGGCTGCCGAGAAGCTGGCTCTCGAGCATCCCTATTCCGGCCTGGAGGTCGTCGTGGTCCAGCCGAGCACGCCGGTGGGCAAGGGTGACCGGAGACCCACGCCGACCGGCCGGACGATCAGGGACTTCTTGCGGGGCCGAATCCCGGCGTTCGTCGACACCGGACTCAATCTGGTTTCGGTGGATGCCGTCGCCCAGGGGCATGTGCTCGCGCTGGAGCGGGGTCGTCCCGGCCGCTCGTACATACTCGGCGACCAGAACTTGACCCTACGCCAGCTGCTGGCTCGCGTCGCTGACCTGGCCGGGGTGGATCCACCCCGGTGGCGGGTGCCGCTTTCCCTGGCCCTTGCCACGGCTGCCGCCAGCGAAGGCGTGGCCCGCTTGGTGGGCCGCGCTCCCGCCGTCTCCCTCACCTCGGTGCGGATGGCGGCCCACCCCATGTACGTGGATTCCCGGCGCGCCCAGTCCGAACTCGGCTGGGACACGGGCGACCTCGATCTCGCTCTACAGCAGGCCGTGGAGGAGCTCAAACCGGAGCGGCGCGGTCGTGCCTGGTCCATTTGATGGCGCTCCTCAGTCGCTGGTACGCCTTTGGCCCCTGGCTGCTGGTCATCTTGCTGATCTGGCGCCAATTCGGCTGGAGGCGAGCCCTGCCGGTCGCGGTCGGGGGCTGGGCGATCACGTTCGCCGCCGAGTGGGCTTCAACGTCAGGGCCGGGGATCCCCTTCGGCACCTACTCATACAAGAGCGCCGGACTGAGCCAGGACTGGAGGGTTCTGGGAGTGCCCGTCTTCGACAGCCTGAGCTTCACCTGGCTGGCCTTCTGCACCTACCTGCTCGCCCGCCGCTGCGGTGCCCGCGGTCCGCGGCGACTGCTGCTGGCCGCCTTGGCCATGGTCGCGATCGACGTGGTGGTCGACCCGGTTGCCCTCCGGGGCGCGCACTGGTGGCTGGGCTCGATCTACTCGTATCCCGCCCACACAGGAGTCTGGTACGGCGTCTCCGCCCTCAATTACTTGGGCTGGCTGGTGGTTGCCCTGGCGCTCCAGCTCTGGCTCGCCTTCTGGCTGAGTGACCGCTCCCAGCGCGAGGGCGCACTTGTCGCCACCGTTGCGGCGTTGCTGCTGGCCGGGGTCCTGCTGCAGAGCGCTGTGCTGGCGATCGTCCTTGGCATCGGGCTCAGCGAGCTCGTTGCCGTGCTTTTGCTGCTGGCCTTGGCGCTAATCGCCCGGGGTGCGGCCATCCCCGCGGCGCGAGGCCAAACTCCCCGACTGCTCATCGCCTGTGCCCTGGCCGCTGAGTCGCGCGCAATTCGGCGTGTCTGGGGCCGGGGGTGGGCAGCGCAGTCCCACGGGCGTCAGCTGAGGTGGAGCCGACGCGGAGATGCCGAGGTCGAGATCTGGGAGACCGGGCTGGGACTGGCGGCAGCCACCGAAGCCTCGGGTCGGGCGGCTCAGACGAGCACCATCCTGGTGGCTGGGTTCGGGGGAGCCTGCTCGTCCGACTGGGAGGTGGGGGAGGTCGCCGTTGGGTGTCAAGTGCTGGAGCCAGAAGGTGTCTGGCGCGATTTAGATGCGGCCGGTCACCACCGCCTGACCGCGCTCCGCGTGGGTCGATCGGCCCGACTGGCCAGCTCTCGACTGGCCGTCGACAGCGAGACGGAACGAAAAACGCTGAGCCAGCGTGGAGTGGACCTCGTGGACATGGAGACGGCTGCCTGGGCGGACGGTTCTGCCGCCTCGCGGCGGCGCTTGGTGGCTCTGAGGGTGGTTAGCGATACACCAAAGGCACCGTTGGGCGTGGCCGCGACACTGGTGGAGCCGGCATCGAGCGGCCCCAGTCCGCTGCGGATCGCCCAGCTCCTGGTCAGTCACCCGGGTGCCCTGGCGACTTTGATCAAGCTGGGCCGGGGTCAGCGCATCGCCATCGCAGCGCTTAGCGGAGCCGTCGCGTTGGCCATCCCGGCCTTGCTGGAGGAAGCCCAGCCTGATCCGGGGCTGGGGATGGCGGAGGTTTCCACCGAAATTGGTCCCAAGCAGCTAGGCGCCTGAAGGCGCAAGTGGCGCTCGACGCTCCTCGCTTGACGGCGCCGGCCGTCTGCTTCCCCGCTCAGGAGGCAAGGCCTGGCTCAGGGCTCACGGCCGGCGGGCTGACCGGGATCGAGACGGTACCTTCCTTACGGCCGCGCAAGTTGAAATAGAGGAGGACCACGGCCAGGGCGCTGATTGGAGTTACCAGCACGTCGACAAGGATTGACACCGCCGTCAGGACGGCCCGGGCCCCGACGCTGCTGGTGCTGGCCGGGGTTGCCATTACTGCCCCCGCCACCCCACCGATGACGGCGCCAAAGATTCCCGCCGCGATGCCGATGACCAGCACCACCCCAAAAATTAACCAGGCGTGTCCATGGCTGAGGTGCCAGGAGCGCTTGAGCGCAGTCCAGGGGCCGGATCCCTCCAGGACTACCACCGGCACCGCCGTCAGGATGCGAACGTAGGCCATGACGCCGAGGACCAATGCGGCAATCCCGATCAGGACCACGAGCAGGACCCCCACACCCTTCAGAGCCAGTACCAAGAGAGCGCCCAGCAGTCCCAGGGCCACAATGGCTCCCAGAAAAAACAGTGTGATCAGCACGCTGACACCGAGCAGTGGCAACCACCTCTCTCGAGCCTTCTGGAAAACGACCCCAAACGACGTCTTTTGGTTCTGGTAGCGATCCGCCCCAGCCTGGGTGATCGCCGCCAATTCCAGTGGCAGCGCCACCAGGGCGAAGAGCAACGTCAGCACCAGCAGTCCGATCCGCAGGGGGGTGACGTTGAAGCCATGGGCTAGCAGGAGTTGAACTTGGTGGCTCCGCATGCCCGTGTCATGCTGGAGGCGATCCAAGACGGCGGTGTTCTCGCCCTCCTGGAGCAGGCCGGTGAGAACTCCGTAGGGGACGTACACCACGGCTGCCACCGCCACGAAGAGCCTGAAGTTGCGGAAATAGATATGGACAACCGCGTCGATGATCTCGCTGAGGTTCATCGGCCGCGCTGGGTAGGAGGCCGGCTGGGAGTCCATCGCGGGCAGGCTACCGCGTTCGGGCGGATTCTCCTAGCTCTTCTGTCTGCACCCGCTCCTCCCGATCGAACCTCCTCGCCCTGGCCGTGCTGGTCTGCCTGTTGGAGCGGCAAATGCACCCAGAGAACCTGCGCCTGCAGGGGCAACTACATCAAATGTCGGGTGCGACTCTAGGCCGCAGTGTCGACAGTCTGATCGAGCGTTTTGGCCTCCAAGACGTAGCCGACAAGATTTCCAAAACCTACTCCGGCGGCACTCAACGCAAGCTCGATGTCGCCATGGGTCTGGTGCACCAGCCTGAGGTGCTTTTCCTCGATGAGCCGACCACCGGCCTCGACCCGGAGGCTCGCGCTGAGATGTGGCGCGAGATCTCGCACTTGGCCCGGAATGAGGCCTCACGGTCCTGCTCACCACCCAGTACCTGGAGGAGGCCGATCGTCTCTCCGACCAGGTGGCGATCATGGACAAGGGAGCCATCGTGGCACAAGGCACCGCCGAGCAACTCAAGTCGGACGGCCTCCTGCGCGCCCGCGTCGACGCTGGTGCCAGTGCCCTGCCGGCGGTCTTGCAAGCCCTCGATACGGCTCAGCTTCGAGTGGCCACCGCCAGTGTCGTCCGCCCTCTCTGGACGACGTTTATACGAGCCATACCGGGCGCACATTCACGTTCACTGAAGAGATATCCCGATGAGCACTGCCGTCGTCGCGTCGGGGCACGTCACAACGCGTTACCTGCGCGCCTTCGCCCGCCAGCCTTACTACATCGCCAGCACTCTGGTGCAGCCGGTGATTGGGCGGCTGCTCTTCGGTCATATGTTTC
>Ga0307373_10000994_pt1 | contig 53813 bp, 28 predicted proteins | sample OX2MG_FD_202534 | JGI IMG/M metagenome (GOLD analysis project Ga0307373, IMG submission 202534) | Soil microbial communities from Risofladan, Vaasa, Finland - OX-2 | ecosystem: Environmental > Terrestrial > Soil > Coastal area > Acid sulfate soil | place: Finland: Risofladan, Vaasa | collected... | reverse complement strand
TCACGACGTCGCTGCCGAGGCCCATGTTGATCGTGTCGTTGCCGCCGATGCCCAGCCCGGTGCTCTTCACGTTGAGCAGCACGCCTGCGGACTGATACACGATCTTGCCGTTGTCCCCGAGCACCACGTCGGTGCCGTCGCCGGTGGTGATCGAATCCGCACCGTAACCGCCGATCACGACCGCGTTGCCGTCGCCGATCGTGATCACGTCGTTGCCGCCCACCCCGACGTCGAGGCTCTTCGCCATTTGGAGCCAGCCGCCGCCCGGACCCGTGGCGTACAGCAGTTTGCCTTCGTCGCCCAGCACCACGTTGTTCGTGCCGATGCCGCCGCCGGCATTGATGATGTCGGCACCCGCGCCGCCGATCACGACGTCGCTGCCGAGGCCCATGTTAATCGTGTCGTTGCCGCCGATGCCCAGCCCGGTGCTCTTCACATTGAGCAGCACCCCATCCGCTTGATACACGATCTTGCCGTTGTCCCCGAGCACCACGTCGGTGCCGTCGCCGGTGGTGATCGAATCCGCGCCGTAACCGCCGATCACGACCGCGTTGCCGTCGCCGATCGTGATCACGTCGTTGCCGCCCACCCCGACGTCGAGGCTCTTCGCCATTTGGAGCCAGCCGCCGCCCGGACCCGTGGCGTACAGCAGTTTGCCTTCGTCGCCCAGCACCACGTTGTTCGTGCCGATGCCGCCGCCGGCATTGATGATGTCGGCACCCGCGCCGCCGATCACGACGTCGCTGCCGAGGCCCATGTTAATCGTGTCGTTGCCGCCGATGCCCAGCCCGGTGCTCTTCACATTGAGCAGCACCCCATCCGCTTGATACACGATCTTGCCGCTGTCGCCGAGCACCACATCGGTGCCGTTGCCCGTGGTGATCGAATCCGCACCGTAACCGCCGATCACGACCGCGTTGCCGTCGCCAATCTGGATCAGATCGTCGCCGCCAACCCCGACGTTGAGGCTTTGCGCCGACTGGAGCCACCCGCCGTCCGGACCCGTGGCGTACTGCAGCGACCCTTCGTCGCCCAGCACCACGTTGCTCGTGCCGACGCCGCCGCCCGCGTTGATGTTGTCGGCGCCCGCGCCGCCGATCACGACGTCGCTGCCCAGGCCCATGGTGATCGTGTCATCACCACCGATGCCCGAGCCCGTGCTCTGCACGTTTAGCAGCACGCCCGCGGCCTGATACATGATCTGGCCGCTGTCGCCCAGCACCACGTCGGTGCCGTTGCCGGTGGTGATCTTGTCCGCGCCGTAACCACCGATCACGACCGCGTTGCCGTCGCCGATCTGGATCAGATCGTCGCCGCCAACCCCGACGTTGAGACTTTGCGCCGACTGGAGCCACCCGCCGTCCGGACCCGTGGCGTACTGCAGCGACCCTTCGTCGCCCAGCACCACGTTGCTCGTGCCGACGCCGCCGCCCGCGTTGATGTTGTCGGCGCCCGCGCCGCCGATCACGACGTCGCTGCCCAGGCCCATGGTGATCGTGTCATCACCACCGATGCCCGAGCCCGTGCTCTGCACGTTTAGCAGCACGCCCGCGGCCTGATACATGATCTGGCCGCTGTCGCCCAGCACCACGTCGGTGCCGTTGCCGGTGGTGATCTTGTCCGCGCCGTAACCACCGATCACGACCGCGTTGCCGTCGCCGATCTGGATCAGATCGTCGCCGCCAACCCCGACGTTGAGACTTTGCGCCGACTGGAGCCAGCCGCCCGTCGCGCCCGTGGCGTACTGCAGCGCGCCTTCGTCGCCCAGCACCACGTTGCTCGTGCCGATGCCGCCCCCACCGGTAATCTTGTCGGCGCCCGCGCCGCCGATCACGACGTCGTTGCCGAGGCCCATGGTGATCGTGTCGTTGCCTCCGTAGCCCGAGCCCGTGCTCTGCACGCTGAGCAGGATGCCCGCCGCCTGGTACACGATCTGGCCGCTGTCGCCGAGGACCACGTCGTTGCCCGTGCCGGTGTTGATCGTGTCCGCACCGTAGCCGCCGATGACGATCGCCGGGCCCGAGCCCATCGTGATCGTGTCGTTGCCGCCCACAGACACGTCGGTACTCTGCACCTCCTGGACCCAGCCGCCCGGGGCGTAGTCGATCTCGCCCTCGTCGCCCAGCACGACGCTGCCCAGCGTCCCGTTGCCGCCGTAGATCGTGTCCGCGCCCGCGCCACCGATGACGATGTCGCTGCCCGTCCCCATCGTGATGGTGTCGTTGCCGCCGATGCCGAGGCCTGTGCTTTGCACGCGAAGCAGCACGCCCGCCGCCTGGTACACGATCTGGCCGCTGTCGCCGAGCACGACGTCGTTGCCCGTGCCGGTGGTGATGTTGTCCGCACCGTAGCCGCCGATAACGACCGCATTGCCCGAGCCCAGGGTGATCGTGTCGTTGCCGCCCACCGAGTAGTCGGTGCTCTGCGCCGCCTGGAGCCAGCCGCCCGCGGCGTAAGTGACCTCGCCGTCGTCTCCGAGCACGACGTGCACGCCCGCGCCGGTCTGGATCGTATCCGCGCCGCTGCCGCCGAGGATGACGTCGTTGCCGTCGGTGCCGTAGATCTTGTTGTTGCCGAAATCGGCGATGCCGGCGAGGCCGATCGCGTTGCTGCCGTTGTCGACGGTCAGCACGTCGCCCGTGGTCAGGATGGACTGCGTCGACGTCGTCTGGGTGACGACGCCGAGGTTGCCGACGATGATCTTGTCGCCGCCGACGCCGCCGTAGATGGTGTTGTCGCCCGCGATGAGCGGATCGGCGTTCGGGGCGAGCGTCCCGCTCGGCGGCGTGCTGGCCTGCAGCATCACCTGCAGGTTGTTCGCCACCGCCTGGCTCAGCCGCAACGGCGGCGCTCCGGTGTCCTGCAGGACCGCCTCGTAAGCGGAAATCGGGGTTTCGTAGATCGGGTTCAAGTTGAACCCGTCGCTGCCGAGAATGATGTCGTTGCCCGAGCCGCCGGTGATGGTGTTCTGGCCGCCGCCGCCGAAGATCCAGTCCCCGCCCGCACCGCCGTAGATGGTGTCGTTGCCGAGGCCGCCGTACATGATGACCGGATTGGGGTCGTTGCTCGCGATCAGCGTGTTGTTGCCGGGATCGTTGAAGGTGCGCGCTTCCCCGGTAATGTTCTGCGTCGTCGAGTTGTAGAAGTAGCCGTCCTGGGTCGTCGCCCCGAGCAGCACCAGCGCCGAGCGCGGGCCGCCGCCGCCGTTGGCGATCAGGGTGTTGTCGCCGCCGCCGCCCTGGATGACGGTGAGGCTGTCACCCGTGACGCCGGTGGTATCGGTCACCAGCTGCCCGTTCCACATCGCCTCCGGTTGCACCGGGGTCGCGTTGACGGTGAACGTGTCGCTGCCCGATCCCAGCATGACGTTGACGACCTGGACGTCGCGGTACGTAATGCCACCGGGGAACGTCAGGGCCGCTGACGTACCGGCCGCTAGCGTGAGAGACGGCGACGTCGCCGCGCCGATGGCCGCGCCAGTCATGTTCTCGCCGGCGATGTTGCCGAACTCGGCCGGGTTGAGCGTCGTCTCTCCGTACTGCTGCAGGATGCCGCTCTGGTCGACGCTCGGCAGGTTGGCGAGCGTGGTGAGCGTCCCCTGGTCGTACTGCGTGCTGCCGTCGTTGAAGACGTTGAGAACGTTCGTTTGGGTCGCCTGGCTGTTGGGATGCACCACGGTGCCGAGCGACGCGTTGGTCTCCGTCGGCAGCATGACGGCCGCGCGCAGCGTGAGGTCGAGACCCGGCACGCTGTAGCCCTCGATGATGAGCGGCCCCTGGATCGCGGAGGTGCGGTGCGGCTGCGCCGGGAACACGACCTGCGGCTGGCTGTCCGGCTGCGCGCTGGGCTGATAGTTCGGGTTGTACGCAACGTCGATCGTGATCGGGTCGTTCCAGTTGCCAGGACCGAACGTCACCGTCGGCGCATTGCCGTTACTCGCCGGAGTGAACCGGGAGTCGTTCGAGGACAGCAGCGTCTGACCGTTGTCGAGCAGGCTCACCGTCACCGTATCCGTCGGCTGCGTGGTGAGCTGCATGGTGTAGCTGGCACTCTGCGTCGGCGACACCGTGATCGGTGTGCTCGGACTGACCAGCACCTGCGGCAGCCGGCTGTCGATCACGTTTACCGTGAGCTGGTGCTGGGTCGAGTCCTGGCTGTAGAGGCCTGTGGCGCTGCTGCTCGTGACCGTATCCTGGATCACGGCCTGCTTCGCATCGAACGGCGCGCCGACGTCGGGCACCGCGGCGACGGTCACGTCAACCGCGTGGTTCCAGTTTGACGCATCGAAGGTGATGGTGGCGCCGGTGGTGGTCTGTGTAAACACCGGCTCGCCGGTTGCGTTGCCCGCCGAGAGCGCCAGATAATTCTGCGTGCTGTAGACTTGGCTGTTGAGCGCGACGGTCACCGTCTCGCCGGCGGTGGGCGCGCGGTTGAGCTGCACCGTGAACGAGTCGGTCCGCTGCGTGAACGCATTGCCGCTGTCGTTCGGCGAGCCCGTGATCACCTGCAGGTTGCCGGCGTGCGCCGGGGTCAGCACCGCGTCGGGCAGCGTCTGACCGATCACCGTCGTCTCGAGATTCGCGATCGAGAGCCCGTTGAACGCGGAGTTCGTGCTCCGGATCGAGTGGCTGATGATCAACGATTGCTGCCCATCGGCGACATTGTCACCGACCGCCTTCACCCAGATCTTCTGGGTGCGGTCCCACGCGGTCCCGCCGCTGGACTCGCTCGAGTCGAAGGTCAGCACCAGCGACTGGGAGAAATGCACGCCGTCGGTCGAGACCTCGAGCGATGCGCTGCCCTGCGCCATGTTCTCGTAGGGCCGCAACGCCGCCGCAACCGTGACATAGGCGACCGTCGCCTGGGTGAATTCGCTCGCCGGGGTTCCCAGACTGAGCGTGTACTCGCCGACCTGCGGACCGGCGGCCGGGTTCTCGAACAGCTGCGGAATCGCCTGACCCGTGGAAGGCGCGGTGAGCTTGCCGACGATCACGGTGCCAAGCGCATTATTGACCGTGACGCCCGGCGCGAAGGCGTTGTTGTAGTTCGGATCGTTGCTCGACACCGAGTTGTTGATCACTCCGCTGACGCCGTTCACGTTCTCCGCGATGATCGGCGTCGTGACGTCGCCTGCGACCTGGAAGGTGTTGTGCGCACCGCTGCCGCCGATCAGGGTCACAACCTCACCGGGCGCCGTGCTCAGCACATAGAAGGCGTTGTTGCCGTCGACCCCGTCGACGCGCAGGATCTGAACGTTTGTCATGGTGACGCTGCGCCCGGCGCCAATCACCCCCTGGTTGGTGATCACGAAGCTATCGCCGAAGCCGCTGCCGAGCACCGTGACGGTGTTGATTCCGCCGCCGCCGTCTATAGCCACCGGCGCGTTGACGTTGTAGGTGATCTGGTTGTGGCCGTCGCCGGTGTGGATGGTCGTCAACTGCGTCGAGTCGCCCGTGCCGCTCGCAAGCGCGAAGGCGCGCACGACGAAGTCGTCGTTGCCGCTTTCGCCGTAGAGCTTGATCGGCGCCTGGTTGCTGTAGACAAAGTAGCTGTCGTTGCCGGCGCCGCCGTAGGCGGTGGTCGAGAAGCTCGGACCGCTGGTCAGGTAGCCTGGAACGATATTCCCGCCGGCGTCGTAGCCGAGCGCGACCTCGACCGTCGGAACCTGGTCGCCGAACTGCACGGTGCTGCCGCCAACCCGGTCGGCGCCGAACACCTGCCCGAACTGGAAGGTGTCGCCGCCGTCGGCGCCGGTCAGCGTCGTGATCGCGCTGTTGCCGTCGACGTAGAAGTCGGTGTGACTGGCCAGGCTCGCCGCCGCGTAATCGGCGTAGCCCGCCAGCGGCAGCGTTGCCGCGAGCTGCTGGCCTACCAGCCCGGTGGCGTCGTTGTAGACGTAGTCGTAAGCCTCGAGGCCATTGACGTCGAGGACCCCGACCGCGCTCGGCGTGATCCCGTTGACGTCGAGCGCGCCGACCGGTCCGTTGTAGTTGACCCGCTCGTAGGTCGGCAGCAGATTGCCGGCATTGTCGTATTGCAGCAGCGCGACGAAGTTCTGCCGCAGCAGGAAGCTGTCGTTGCCCGGCACGCCATTGATGGTCAGCGTATCGACCCCCGTGCCCGGGTTGCCGATGCGATCGACGTTGACGATGGTGTCGCTCGTCCCGGTCAGATTGACGTCGTACTGGTTCGAGCCGTCCCCGCCGAACAGGTTAATCGTGTCGCGCACGCTAGTGATACCTGTGGCCAGAGTCTCCCCGGTCCCCGGATCGATGCTGGTCGGGCCGTTCTGGTCGGCGATGAACTTGTGCGCGAAATCGACGTTGCCGAGCCGGTTGACGACAAAGGTGTCGCTGCCGGCGTTGCCCCACAGATTGATCGACCCGGCGATCTTTGCGCTATTCAACGCGTAGCCGTCGCCGTTGCTCGGGTTGAGGGCGATCAATGCGTCGCCGGTGCCGGTATTGATGCCGGTGCCGGCATAGACGTCGGTCTCCGCGGCGCTGATGTCGCCCCACAGCAGGATCTGGTCGTTGCCGCCGCCGCCGTAGATCGAAATCCGCGAGGTGCCCGGGTCCGTCGGCAATGACAGGACGGGCAGCGGCGTCGGAACGTCGAAAGGCCAATTGGCGCTGGCCAGAGGCCAGGAAGCCGAGGTCCACGGGAAGACCGCATCGAGCACAGCGGTAGTCACCTTGATGACGTCGGCATTCGGTCCGCCGGCGATCGTGATCGACGGCGCCTGGAGCGTCCCGGCTACGGTGATCGTGCTGCCGACCCCGGCGTCGAGGTCGCTCGCCTCGCTCGCGCCGGTATCGCCGTGCAGCGTGATCTGGTCACCGGCCTGCAGCAGCGCTCCGCCGGTGGCCACGCCGGCCGCCCCCTGGATCGTGATGTTGTTGCCGGCCGCGAGGTTGATGCTGCCGCCTGCGGCCAGCACGAGCGGCGCGCCGTACGTCGTCAGGGCGTCGACGGTGAGGTTGTCCTTGCCGTCGGTGGTGTCGCTCGCCGTGATGTTGATGTCGCCGCCGGCGTATTCGCTCTTGACGACGGTGATCGGGCAGTCCGCGCTGATATTGGTGCTGCCGCCCGAGAAGGTGCCGAGCGAAATTCCGCTGATCACCTGGGTGCCGCCGATGCCGCCGATCGTCAGCGCACCGCTGTTCTCCATCCAGGTGCTGCCGGTCGTCGCCTGCGCCTCGATGTGGCCGATCTCGGTCGTGATCGGGTCCCCGGCGGCGCCGATGTTGTCGAGCGCGGTCAGCAGCGCGTTGCCCCCCAGAACGTTCTCGGGGCTGACGTTGCCGTTCAGGATGCTGCCAAGCGGCGCGGTGAGGAACGCGACCTCGTTCGGACCGGTGGTGACGGTATTGAGGTAGAGGTTGTCCTGGATCGGGGCGTTCGGGTTCGCCACGTTGTCGTTCTGAATGACGTAGATGTTGTTGCCGATGAGATCCGTGGTCGCCGTCGCGGTCAGGGTGCCGATCGTCGCGCTCGTGCCGCGGTCGTAGGCATAGTGGCTGTAGATGTCGAGCGGGTCGCCCGCCGAGCCGATGCTGCCGATCAGCGCCGTCAGCGCGACATTGTTGCCGAAGATGTCGGTGGTCGGAATGTCGGTGACGACGTTGGTGGTAGTGTCGAGCGAGGCCTGGTCGTAGATCGACTGCTGCGCCTGCAGCGTCACGTTGCCGGCCTGCGACAGCACCTGATGCACGTACAGGTTCTGGCTCGTCTCGTAGAGATAGATGTCGCCGTAGGCCGTCGCGTCGACCGAGCCGGCGTAGGTCTGCGCGGCCTCGATGCCGATGAAATCCGGCTGGTTGTCGAACACGCTGCCGATCGAGCCGCCGATCGCGTCCAGGGTGACGTGGCTCGCCTGGACCTGCACCGCCTTGCCGATGGTCGCGACGTTGTTGAACGGATCGAGGATCGAGCCGTCGGCGGTCAGGTAGGCATCGCCGCCGGCCGAGTACACCGACTGCAGATACATGTTGCCGGCGTTGTCCCCGGGGAGGCTTCCGCTGACGGCAGTAACCGCAACGTCGTTCTGGGCGTGGGCGGTCAGCGTGCCGGCCTTGACCAGGTCGATCGTGATCGGGTCGCTCTGGGCGCCGATCGCGCCGGTGGCCGCCTGCAGCAGCAGGTTCTGACCCTCGACGTTGATCTGGCTGCCGCCTGTTGCGTCGACGACGCTTTCGCCCGTCTGGCCGATGGTCGCGATGCGAAGGTTGGCTCCGTAGTTCACCGTCGTGCCCGCCGCCACCTGGGCGATGCGGATGGTCTGGTCGGAATCGAGATAGACGCTCGTTCCCGCGCTGACTTCGATCTGGCCGCCGGCGTTGACCTTGAACGGGCTGACCTGCGAGACCTTCACGTAGGCGACCTGTGGTGCCTGACCGCGGGCGATGCTGATGCTCTGCGGGCCCTCGTTGAAGATGACGTTGCCGTTCGCCAGCGTGAGCGTGCTCGCGGTGACGTAGGTGACTGTGTACACGAGCCCGGGGCTCGTCGAGTTGAGCGGCGACCCGCTCAGCTGCAGAAGATCGCCGGCCTTCAAGCCGTCCGCGATCCAGCTGCCGCTGGAACGCACGATCTCGCCCGCGGTGGGCTTGCCGGTCGATGCGTCGAAGCCGTTGGCGATGAACTGCACGCTGCTCACCGTCTCCGGCTGCGGGGTGCTCTGGCCGGTCAGCGGCAGTGCCTCGAAGGTCGGATCGAGCACGACCGGCGCGATCATGATCTGCTTCGCGATCTCGGTCGTCAGGCTGGCATTCACCGTCATCACGTTCTGCGAGATGGCGGTGATCTGGTAAAAGACGCTCGAGTCGGTGACGTTCTGGGTGACCTGCCCGTTGTTGCCGTCGACGGTCACGTACATCCCGACCGAGAAGCCGCTCCAGTTTTGGCCGTCGGTGCGCGTGATCGTGTGGCCGGAGAAGTTCACCGTCGCGTCGGTCGGCGCGGCACCGAGGAATTGCACGTCGGTGCGCTGGGCCGTCGCCAGCGCCAGCAGCTGGGGCTGGGTGAAGCCCGAGGCAGGCGCCGGCAAGGGGATCAACACGCTACCGCTGTTGTTGCCGACGCTTCCCTGGGTCTGCAGGGTGACGCTGCCGTTGGCGAAGATGTCCGGGCTCTTGACCACCGGAGTCGTATCGGTGACGTTGCTCATCAGCCCCTGGCTGATGCCGTAGAGCAGCTCGTTCGGCGTCCACTGCTTGATGCCGGCGGTGAGCGTGCCCACCTCGATCGGGCTCGGCGTATAGATGAAGTTGGTCGTGCCAGTCGGGTCGAACGTGACCTTCTGCGTGCCCGAGGTGACGAACCACTGGTCCGAGCCGGTGCCGGTCGAGTTCAGGACGACGTAGTCGCCGGCATTGTTGTTCGCGTCGCTCTGGCTGGTGTAGAGGCGGACCGCGCCGCTGCTCTGCACGTTGACATAGTAGGTGCCGCCGCTCGTCAAATTTCCGATCGCGGTGTTGCCCGGACCGGCCTCGTAGGTGACGGCATCGCCGGTGCGCAGGCCGTTGCCGGGCGGCAGCAGAATAGTGTTGCCGCTCGTATCGACCACGCTGGGCGCGCTCGGGTTGAAGTGGATCGACGGCGAGAAGGTGAGCGCCTGCGCGGCGCCGCTGCCGGTCGAGCTCAGCGTAACGAAGTTGCCGTTGCCCGCCTCGGCGTCGGCCAGGCCGTTGCCGCTGCCGTTGCCGTTGCCGTAGAGCAGGATCGTGCCGTTGATCTGGACGTTGACGTAGTAGGTGCCGCCGCTCGTCAGGCCGCCGATCGCGGTGTTGCCGGTTCCGGCATCGTAGGTCACCGCGTCGCCGGTTTGCAGGCCGGTGCCGAGACCGACCACGATCGAGTTCGCCAGCGCCGAGCCGTCGTTGGTGTGGACGATCGGGTCTCGTTGGGCCGTGGTGCCGGTCGGGTTGAACGCGGCCGAATCGGTGGTACCGTCGACGACGAACTTCTGATCGCTGCCCGAGCCGGCCGAATTCAGGACGACGAAGTTGGCGTTGCCGGCGCCCGAATTGGCCGTGGCGTCGCTCTGGCTAAGGTAGAGACGGACACTGCCGCCATTCTGGACGTTGACGTAATACGGCTGCCCGCTCGTCAGGCCGCCGATTGCCGAGTTGCCCTCGGCGTCGTAGGTGACCTGGTCGCCAGTCGCCAGCCCGCTGTTCGGGCCCACGAAGATCGAGCTGGTGGCCGTATCGACCACGCCCTGACCGCTCGGATCGAAGTGGACCGAGGGCGAGAACGTGAACCGTTGCTGCTCGCCCGCCGCTCCCGTCGCGGCATCCGCGTAGGTGAACGTGATCAATCCGGTCTGACCGCCCGCCGAGGCGTGCGCTTCGCTGTCGTACAGCTGCACCAAGCCGCTTCCCAGCAGCCGCGCGTAATACGACCCGCTCTGGCTGAACTGGATCGGCGCCACGGTTCCGTACGCGTAGGTCACCTGGTCTCCGGTCTGCAGGCCGTTGACGCTGCCGAGGTAGATCGTGCTTTGCGCGGCATCGACGATGGGGCTGTCGAACTGCACGTACTGCGCCTCGAGCAGGTGGTATTCCGCGGTGTTGGCAGCCTCGAGGGTCTGGATCTGGGTCTGCGTGTAACCGATGCTTTGGTAGTAGGCGAGCTGGGTCGACGTCAGCGTGACGGTGAAATTGGGGTCGTAGACGGACGGGTCCGGCTGCTGGTTGCGGAACTGCCAGTACGTCTGGTACTCCTGCTGCTTCGCCGAAACGTAGCTGCTGATCGCCGCCTGCACCTGCTGGTGGTAGCCGGTGGCATCGGTGAGCTGGAGCGCGCTCCACACCCCGGAGAGCAGCTGAGCTTGGGTGCGCTGGTCGACGTGCGAGTTGGTGTTCTCGTCGATCAGGCTGCCGTGCGGCACGTCGATCCACACGTCGCCGGTGGCATTGATCGAGTTGACCCGCAGATCGCCGCTCTTCTCCTCGAGATAGACGTTGCCGCCCACCTGGGCGTAGCCGCTGCTGGTGCCGACCTTGGTCGGCGGCGCCGCCACCGTGAGCTTGTCCTGCAACACGTTGGTGGCGTTGGGGGAGTCGACGACCAGCGGCGTGCTGGTGCTGTTGCCGACGCCGCCCGTCGCGAACAGATTGATCGCGCCGCCCGAGACGAGTCCCTGGCCGCCGTCGGCCACGCTGATGCCGCCGTTCACGGCCGTGAGGGTGACCGTACCGAGCGTCTGCGCCATCACCTTGTCGATCGGCAATGTGCCGCCGGTTGCGACCTGGGTGAGAGTGATGTCGCCGGAGGCGCTCGTCGCATCCAGGCCGGACGCTGTTAGCGTGGTGATCGTGAAGCGTTGCTGCGATCCGCCGCCCGCGGAGGTGAGCTGAACCAGTCCCGCCGTGCCGCCGGCCATGGCCTGCTGCGGGGTGGTGTAGAGCTGGATCGTGCCGTTCTGCGCGTTGAAGTTGGCGTAATAGGTGTCGCCGCTGGTCAGCCCGCCGATCGAGGCGTTGCCTTCCGAGTCGTAGGTCAGCTCGACGCCGCTCTTGAGACCGCCGTACGAGCCAGTCTCGATCGTGTTGGCGGAAACGTCGACGATCGGGTTGCCCTTCCCATCGAGCCCGCCCGGATTGAACTGAATCGAGGCCGGCGCCACGTCGATCTGCAGCGGCGCGCTGCTCGTGCCGATGTCGTTTTGCGCCTGGAGCACGACCTGGTTGCCGCCGACCAGTCCCGTGTTGCCGGTCGACTCGATCGAGCCCTGCGAGGTGATTGTGGTCGTGCCGGTCGGATTCAGGATCGGGCCATCGACGTAGACGTCACCGATTGAATTGATCGTAACCGTGCCCTGCGCCGAGCCGATGAAATTGATGGCGACCGGCCGGTTGGCCGAGATCTCGTGGGTATTGAGCACCTGCTGGCCGTACACGGCGTCGTGCTCGACGGTGATTGTGGTCGTGCCGTACCAGGTGGTCGTCGTACCGAGCGGCTTCGTGCTGAACGACGTCGAGCCGGACGCGATCGTGACCGGGGTGAAACTGTAGCCGCTGGTTCCGAGATTGTCGTTCGACGTGTAGTAATACGGGCCGGCGCCCACTAGGGTCGGTACGCCCTGCGGGATGGTGTGGTCGAAGGGTCCGGTGTAGCCACCGCCGGTGGAGATCAGGCCGATCCAGTTGCTGCTCGTCTGGATCGTCCACGCTTTCACCGTCTCGTTGACGCCGACCGTCCACGCATAGCGCCAGCTGCTCATCGGCGAGTACTCGGGCGTGGTCGATGGCGTGAAGTAATCGGTGCTCGCCGAGCTCACGCCGTTGTCGGTGGTGACCGCCACCGTGTTGCCGCTGTCCTGGTACAGCGTCGTATAGTCGTGGCCGCCCAAACGTCCGGAGGACAGATTGCCGGGCGCATACGTGAAGCGCTGCGCCGAGCCCAAGGCGGCGGTGACGATGCCGGTGAAAGCGACCTGCCCGGTGCTGCCGCCATTCACGGCGTCCGCCGAGTCGGTGTAGAGGCGCAGCAGGTTGTTCGTCACGTTAGCGTAATACGTCGCGCTGGCCGTCAGGCCGCCGATCGCCGTATGCCCTTCGGGATCGTAGACGACCGCGGCCCCGTTGCTCAGCCCGGGATTGCCCGCGAGCGAGATCGTGCTGCTGGCGATGTCGACGATCTTTTGGGTGTCGCTGGAGACGGCCGGGTCGCGCAGCGCGTTCGGCGAGAAATTGACCTGCCCGACGCCCGAGGTGTCGTTGATGAGCAGCGAGCCCGCGCCGGGCGTCGCCACGTCGAGCCGCTGCACTTCGAGCGCGTACGACGTGTTGTTGGTGATGTTGAGGTTGCCGTAGCCGCCGAGCACATTGATCTGGCCGTTGCCGGTGTTGACGATGTTGCCGGTGATCTCGACCTGGCCGCCGTTGACCCGCGTCGGCGACACGAGAATCCGCCCGCTGCTTCCGATCGGGTCCCAGTACACCTCGAAGTCCGCGCTCGGCTGGTGCGCGAGCGGCGTCACCTTGGTCACTCTGCCGACCAGGTCCTTCAGATCCTGGGTCAGGTACGGATCGATCGACGGGTCGAGCGTGAGCGAGTAATCGGCCTGCCCGCTCTGGATGAGGCCGTTCAGGTTGACAGTCGCTGCCTGGATGATGATGTTGGCCGCGCTGAGGCCGGGCGTCGGCGCCGGCGTGCCGTACATACTGCTGATCGTCGCGCCGGTGACCGTATTGGCCGAGTTGCTCGCCGCGACCACGCCACCCGCCGTCGTGTTCGGGGCGCCGTAAGTACCGACGGTAGCACCCGTGAGGGGGTTGTCCCACAGCTGCTCAGGTACGCCCCCGGTCTCCAATACCTGCCCCGGAATGTTGATCGAGAGCGTGCCGTTCGTGCTGAGGATCAGGTTGCCCGCCTGGACCGGGCCCTCGATGGGGATGCTTCCCTGGCTGTCGGCCGGAGGTGTGGGGGCGATTTGCTGGTTGTTGACAACCAGGATGCCGTTGTCGAAGTAGCTTCCCAGCCCGTTCGACGCGGTCGCCAGGATCACCGGCCCGTCGACGTTGCTGATCCCCTGCCCGGCCGCGCCGTCGGGGCTCAAGTCGGCCGGGCTCATGACGCGAATGTCGGGCCACGGGTAGTTCGTGCCGTTCTGCGCGTTGTAGAGATTGACGTCGAGCACGTTCTCGACGAGCACGAACGGCGACGCGGTGCCCTTGGCCGGGATCTCGCTGAACCCCGGGGTGACCGCGGTCGGAATCAGACTCGTGTTATCCGACGCGGTCAGGACCTGCTGCATGTACTGCAGGTTTTCCGAATTGTCGGTGGCGATGCTGACAGTGCCGGTGTTCGCGGTCTCCTGGATGCCGTTGAAGTACAGACCGCCGTTGTCGGCGGGGATCGTGATCCCGAACAGGTTCACGAAGGCCGGCGTGTAGTTGATGATCTTGACGCTCGCGTCGCTCGGCGCGATCCAGCGTCCGTCGCCCTCGAGCTGGGTGCCCTGGGTGAAGATGTGACCGGCGTCGGCGAAGATCGGGTCGATGTTGACCGTCATCACGTAGACGTTGAGCGGCTGGCCGGTCACGGGATCGACCAGGTTGTCCGCCGCGAGCTGGGCCTGGAGCTGGGAAATGGCGTTCGTGTAATACGCCGCGAGCGTCGGGTTGCTGCTACCGTAGTTGGCGAGGATCTGCTGGTCCTGCGCGATCTGGTTGACGATCGAGCTACTCAGCGACTCCTTGCCGGTGGTGAAGGTGATGCCGCCCTGCTGGGAGTTCAGCTTGCCGTCGTCGATGTAGTAGTTGATGACGTCCGAGACCGAATTCCAGCCCCCGGGGGACAAGGGGTTCGTAACGCTCGCGTTGCCGCTCGTATTGACCGGCTGACCGTTCGCGTCGGTCAGCTGGCCCTGCAAATTCGTGTTCAGCGACGGCTGCCCCAGGATCAGCGTCTGCTGGCTGGTGATGCCGGTCTCGACGGTGCCGTCGTTGTTAACGACACCGTATGAGAACGACGGCGCCGAGGCGTTCGCGTAGGCGAGCAGCGCGCCGCTTCCCAGCAGCGCCTGCGACAGGTCGCTCACCCAGCTCTCGGCCTTCGCCTGCGCGACCATCGGGTCGCCGTTCGGCCCGTAGGCGGGGGTCAGCAGGTTGGCGGTGCGCGCCGTCTCGACCAGCGCCCCCTGGTCGACATTGATGGTGTCGTACTCGAACAGGTAATCGACCGCGTGCACGTCGCTGAGCGGAATCGCGCTGCCGGCGAAGCCGTCGAAGCGCGCCGTCAGGCTGTACGGGTCGGTGTTGTAGTTGGCGTCGCTGCCCGCGAGCAGGTTGACATCGCCGTAGGCGAGGACTTGGGAGTTGCCGCCCTGGATCTCGATCTTGTTATCCGGGCTCAAATAAACGCTCGGCTGGCCGAGCGTCGCGGTGCCGGCGCCGTAGGTGTTGGTCGCGATCTCCTGATCGAGGCTGCCGTTGCCGTCGGCGGCCAGGGTCATCATGCCCGAGCTGAAGAGCTGGGCGCCGGTGCCGATCGTCACGTAAGCCTGGTCGACACCGAGCGGTGCGCTCTGGGCAGTAGCGCCAGCGCCGGTGGCGAGGATCGCCGCGTACACCGCCGCCCCGGACACCGCGCCGCCGGTGGTGAAGGCGATCTGGTCGTAGACGTCGAAGGTATTGAGCGCCGAAATCGTGAAGACGTTGTCGTTGCTCGGCAGCCCGGGCACGACGACCTGGGCGCTCGCGTCGACGTTGACGTGCGTGTAGAAGCTGATCGTCGTCAATTCGTTGACGCCGGCCGCGCTCGCGACGCCGCCGGTGGTACCCTGGAGGTTGGGCGTCTGGCCGGCGAGCTGCGGCTTGAGCGCGTGGTCGGCCGCGGTGATCGCGATGCTCCCGCCGAACACGGTCGCGCCGCTGCCGACCTCGGCGGTGGTGTGGGCAGTCACCTCGTTGTCGATCCCGGCGCCCGCGCCGGCGAGCACGCCGCCCGCGGTCGTCGTGATCTGCTCGTTGAAGTGCGCGGTGTGGTCGGCACCCAGCGTGAACGCGCCCAGCACGTAGATGGAGTCGCCCGCGCCGACCTCGGCGGTCGTCGTGCTGTCGCTGGTCGTATTCGCCACCGCTCCGGAGCCGGCGAAGGCGCCGCCCGAGCCGGCGTTGGTATAGGCGAAGTTGTCGTCGGTGCCGGTCGCCGTGACGGTCAGGCTGTCTTCCGGAACGTAGAACGTACCGTACGTGACGCCACTGCCGAACAAGGCCTCGCTGACCGTGTTCGACGAGACGTTCGAGGTGGCGATGCCGGCCGCGACCAAGCCGTAGCTGTTGCTGTTGGCGTCGGCCTCGTTCTGGGTCGTCTCGTTCGCCGTCACCTCGGTCGGGCCCGCCACCCAGAGAGTCGACCCGTCGCCGACCAAGCTCTGGACGCTGGTGTTGTCGTTCACGCTTGAGTTGGTGCTCGTGACGCCGACCAGCGCCCCGGCCGAGCCGGTCGAATTCGCCAGCGCAGTGTCGCCGGAAAGCGGCGTGCTCGAGGTCACTGTGAGCGAGCCCGCGTAGATCGTCACGCCGCCGCCGCTCGTACCGCTCGGGCTGCCGAGCGCCGCCACCACGTCGGGGCTCACGGTCACGTTGGTGAGCGAAACGCCGACGGCGAGCGCACCGGCGGACACGCCGAACATGTCCGCCTCCGCCGCGACCGTGCTCTGCGCCTGCACGGTGACCGCGCCGGTCGCGTAGACGGTCGCGCCGGGCGCGATGTAGGCCTGGACCCCGGGTTGCACGTCGACGTACGAGAAGTTGATGCTGAACGAGCCGATGCCGGCGGAGATGGCGACCGTGTCGGCGTGAGGCGTGATCGTCGAGCTCGCCGAAACGTCGAGCGAGCCGATGGGCGAGTTCGACCCGATCGTCGCGTTGCCGTCGACGCTCGCGTAGGTGCCGCCGCCGACGTTGATCCGGGTGTACGAGGCGCCCGCCGCGACCCCGCCGATCGAGGCCTGGCCGGTCGTCTCGCTGAAGCCGCGGTTCGAGCTCGCCGCGACCGTCACCGCGTCGGCGCCGGTGACGTTGCCGAGGCTCGCCTGCGTAACGCTGGTATCGTTGACCACCGCCACCGCCGCGCCGATGCCGACGAATCCGCCGGCGCCGTCGAGCACGACCATGTTGACGTTCTCGTTGAGGGTCGCGTTCACGTTGACCGTGGCGCTGTCGGTAGTGCCGGTCGCAGTGAAACCGACTGTCTGCGCGAAGAATTCCTGGTTCGTCCCCGCAGTGGTGGTTGGCGTCGACAGGTTCACCAGGCCTGTGGCGCCACCCGCGACGGCGTCGACTGCGGTGTCGTAAAAGCTGTACTGGCCGTTGCCGAACGAGTGGACGTAGTAGGCCTGTCCATCCGTCAGGCCGCCGATCGCAGTATGACCTTCCGCGTAATAGTAGATCTCCTGACCAGTCTGGAGGCTTCCGCCAAGCGTTATCGTGTCGCTGTTCGGGTCGACGACGTTGCTCGCCTGCGGATTGAACTGGGACGGCGAGAAAAGGAAGCGCTGGCTGCCCGACCCGGTCGAACCGAGCTGAACCAGCCCGCTGCCCGTGCCGATGCCGCCGGCGAGGGCCTCGTTCTGCGTCTGGTAGAGCTGGATCGTGCCGTCACCCAGCACGCGCGCGTAGTAGGTGCCGTTTTGGCTCAGACCGCTGATCGGCGTGCCGCCGCCGTCATCGTAGGTGACCTGGTCGCCGGTTTGCAGCCCAGAATTGCTGCCGACGTAGATCGAATCCCTAGCGAAGGGCGACGCGTTGGTGTCGTGGGTGGTGACGATCGGCCCCGAGCCCATCGTCCCGTCGGCCTGGGCCGAGGCATTGTCGCTGATCGAAAGGATGGCGACCGAGGCGCCCACCCCGACGACGCCGCCCGAGACCTGGCCGGCGATCACGCTGATATTCGAGTTTTCGTTGGCTTGGACGTCGATGTTGCCGAGCGCCGTGGCCGTGCCGTCCATCACCGCCGAGGTGCCCGCGGGCGTCGGATTCGCGTTCTCTGCGGTCGTGATCGCGGACGCGCTCGGCGCGCCGTTGTTGATGCTCGTCGAGGCCGAGCTGGTCGCGGACTGCACCCGGTTCTGGCTGGTGTTGGAGTTGCCGCTGTTGTCGCCGCTGAAGTTCCCCAGGCTGCCGTCGCCGCTCGTCACCGTTCCGGTCGCGCTGTGCGCCTGGTCGGCGGCGTTGCCGTCGGCGGAGCTGCCGTTGCCGTCGGTGGCGTTGCTGGTGTCGCTGCCTTCGCTGTCCTTGGTGCTCTTCTGGATCTGGGTGCCGATCGACCACACGCTCACCGCGCCGCCGACGCCGACCACGCCGCCTGCGCCGCTGGCGTCGAAGCCGCTGACCTGCTTCAGGCCGACGGCGTTGACTTCGATGTTGTCCTTGGCGTTCACGTAGGCGCCGGACTCGACCTTGGCCGCGGTGTTGTTGTTGAGCGTGCCGACGTCGACCGCCCCGGAGACGCCGACGAAGCCGCCGGCGATGCCGATCATGAAGGTCTGCACGTTGACGTCGTTCGTCGCGTTGATGAACACGCTCTGATCGCCGTTCGCCTCGCCCTGGTAGAGGCCGTTGATGACCGCTCCGGTGCCGACGTCCGCCACGGTGTTCGAGCTGATCAGCGTCACGCCGACCGCGCCCGAGACCCCGACGAAGCCGCCGCCGGCGGCGGCGACAATGTGCAGGATGTTCTCGCTCGATGCCGCCTGCACGACGACGCCGTGGGCCGTCGTCGTCTCGGCGGCGCCCGAGGTGAGGTTGCCGTCGATCGCCGTGATGCCGCTGCCGTTGCCGAGCGCGTCGACGTGGGCCCCCGTCCCGATCGTCGCCTGGGTGTCCTTGTTGATCAGCATCACGCCGACCGAGCCGCCGATTCCGGCCGCGGCGCCCACGCCGAGCGCGCCCGAGAGCTCGAGCACCTGGGTGTCGTCGCTCGCGGTGACGAAGACGTCGCCGCCGGAAAACACGCTGGCGGAGTCGCCGATCGAGGCGTAGGTCTGATTGTCGATGCTGAGCACGTCGACCGCGCCGCCGACGCCGACCGCGCCGGCCGCGATGCCGAAGCCCAGCATCACCACGTTCTCGCTTCCGGTCGCGTCGACCGTGATGTTGTCGAGCGCGTTCACGGTGGCCGAGCTGCCGATGTAGGCCTGGGTGTTCTCGTTGATCACGTTGACGCCGACCGCCGGCGCCACGCCTACCGCGCCCGCCGCGAGCGTGCCCGCGAGCGCGAGGTTGTAGAAGTCGTCGCCGGCGCCGACCAGGACCGACTGCGCGGCGTTGGCGTTCGAGGTGTCGCCGTTGACCGTCGCATTGTTGCCGACGTAGGCCTTGGTGGTCGGGTTGACGACGTCGACCCCGGCCGAGACCGCCACGCCGACCGCGCCGCCGGCGAGGCTCACGGTGAAAGTACGCACCGCGTCGGTGTTGGTCGCCGTCACCGCGACTCCGTGGAAGCCGCTTTGCGTGGCTGCAGACGCCGTGCGGTTGAACGAATCGCTCGGCACGCTCTCGGATTGGCCGTTGTTGTGCAGGTCCATCTGGCCGAGCTCGGGCGAGCCGACTTGGCCGGAGCTTTGCAGGCCGCTGCGGTTGCCGCTCTCGGCGCTGGAGAGCGTGCCGGAATCGCTGGTCTGGATGCCCACGTTACCGTTCGCGTTGTTCGGATCGAACGACGCATTCGACGCACTGCCAATCGCGATGCCGCCGGTGTCGATCGTGACTCCGGAGCCCTTGCCGTCGCCGCTGACGTTCGCGCCGGCGCCGATGAACGACTCGGTGTCCGGATTGAACACGTTGACCCCGACCGCGGCGCCGACCCCGACCTCGCCCGCCGCCAGCACGCCGACGATCTCGTTGATGTTGCTCGCGTCGGTGGCGGAGACTACGACGCTGCCGTCGGCGTGCACGTCGCCGGCGCCCGCGTTCGACGGATTGAGCGGGTCGTCGCCGATGAAGGCGCGCGTCTGCAGGTTGAAGATGTGCACGCCGGCGTTGGCCGCGACCCCGACGGTCGCGACGCCGACCCCGGCCGAGACCGAGATCACGTTCTCGCTCGACTCGGCGGTGACCAGGATGTTGCCGGCGACGGTGGCGTCGACGCCGGAGTCGATGTAGGCGTTGGTGTACTTGGTGTACACGCCGACGTCGGCGCCGACGCCGACCGCCGCGTCGCCGCCGACGGCGAGCGAGCCCGCCACCGAGATGACCGAGGTGTCGTCGCTCGCGGCGACGCTGAGGTCGGCGCTTGTCGTCGCGCTTGTTGTCGTGACCTCGGCGCTCGCGCCAACGGAGGCGGTGGTGTGCTCGGTGAGCACGTTGACCGCCGCCGAGCCGGCGACGCCGACCGAGCCGCTCGCGGCGATGCCCGCCGCGATCGAGAGGATGTCTTCGCTCGCCTTCGCGCTGATCTCGACGCCGGTGCCGCCGGCGGTGACGTCCGCGCGCACACCGGCGTAGGCGTCGGTCGTCGCCGAGTGCACCAGGGTGGTGTTCGCGGCGCCGATGCCGGCCGTGCCCGATACGCCGACTGAACCCGCGATCATCGTGGTCTTGAAAGTGCTCTTGGCGTCGATCGACAGGCCGCCGTCGGCATTCACGGTGGTGCGCGCGTCCGTGCCCGGCGCGTCCGCGAGATACGCGGAAGTGGTGGTGTTGATGACCTGCACCGACGCGGTGCCGGCGATGCCGACGGAGTCGCCGCCGCTCAACACCGCGACGACCGAGAGCATCGTCTCGGAGGAGGTCGCGTCGACGCCGACCGCGCCGCCGGCGCTCACGTCGGCCCCCTGGTCGATGTAGGCCTCGGTGTCCTTGGTGATGAGCTCGAGGTCCAGGCTCGCGCCGATGCCGGCCGAGCCGGTGGTGAGGCCGAGCGCGCCGGCGATGCCGGTGATCGTGGTCTCGTTGGTCGCCTCGACCTTGACGGTCTGCGTGCCGACCTGCGGGAAAGTCGTCTTATTGGTGTTCGTCGCGCCCTGGTTGATCTGCGCGCCGGCACCGATGTAGGCCTTCGCCGTCAGATTGAAATCGTTGACGATGACCGAGCCGGCCACCGACGCGCTGCCGGTGCCCGCGGCACCCGCGACGGCGACCGAGGTCGCCGACGGATCGGCGCTCGTCGGCACCACCGGAAGGACGATCGTGGACGGGTCGAGGTGAATCTCCGCGTCCACCTTCAGCGCGCCGGCGACGTCGGCGTTGCCGGCGATGTACGCGGTGCTCGTCGCGTTGATCACGCCGATCGAGATCGCCGCACCGATGCTCGCACCCTTGGAAAAGGCCCCGGCCGCGGCAACCGTCTGCGGGTCGAGCGAGGTGGTCGCCTGGACCGTCAGATTCCCGCTCGAGATCAGGTTCGAGCTGCTGTCCGCCGAAGCTTGCGTGTCGAAGCTCGACACGACGTTGATGCCGACCGAGCCAGCAATGCCGGCGCTGCCGGTGCCGCCCGCCGCCGCAGCGCCCCAGGCGACGAAGCTGTCGGTCTGGCCGCTCGGGGTGATCGCCTCGATCGTGACGCCGTCGCCCTGGACCGTCGATCCGGTGACGAGCGCCTTGTTCGAGCCGGAGACGACGTTCAGGCCGACGCCCGCGCCGATCTTGCTGCTGTTGTTGAGCGCGACCGCCGCGGAGATGCCCTTCGCCGTCGCGTCGACCTGCGACTGCGCCTCGATCGTGACCGTACCGGCGCTCGCAGTGAGGTCCGCGCCGCTCACCTGCGCAGTGTTGTTCGAGGTGAGGACGTTGACCGACACGGCGGCCGCGATGCCCACGCCGCTCGATTTCTCGCCGGATTGGCCGCTGCTCTTGCCGCCTGCCGTGCTCGATTCGCCGCTCGCCGAAGGCAGCGACGTCTTGCTTCCGTCCGCCGTATTGCTGTTGCCGTTGATCTGATTGCTCGCCTGGCCGTCGGCGCTGGAGCTGCCGTCCTTGCTCTTCGCCTGCGAATCGCTGCTGTCCTCGCCGCCTACCGTCGCGACCGCCTGGGCGTTGCTCGCCACGGTCGAGGTGGACGAGACTGTCAGAGTCCCCGTGCTCGCCGTGATGCCGCGCGCCACCTGCGCGCTCACGTTCTCGATCACCACCGCGACCGAGACCGACGCGCCGACCGCGACGCTGCTGCCGGCGGCCTTGCCGCTGGTCGTGGTGTCGAACGCGCCGAGCTGCGAGGCGGTGATCGAGACGTTGCCGTTCGCCGAGATCGGGGACGTGCTGGGGGTCGTCCCGACATACGCCGTGACCGTGTCCTGCACCACCGCGACCGCCGCGCCGATCCCGACCGCGGCGCTGCCGCCGGAGGCGCCGTTCTCGCCGTGCGTCAACACAGAATTCGCCGAGTCGGCCGACACGCCGAAGGTGCCGGCCGAGCCGCCCCACGTCGTGCCGTCGCTGATCTCGACGTTGACCGTGTTGGTGACGACGTTGACCGCGACCGAAGCGCCGACGCCGACCTTGGACCCGCTGCCGCCGCCGTCCGAGGGCAGCGCGCTCGAGAGGTTCGTCTCGGCGCTCGCCGCGGCGACGGTGACGTCGCCGCCGCTGGTGGTGACCGACGCCGAACCGGTCTGGCCCGGGGCATGGCCGATGACGGCCTCGGTGTCGTTCGTCACCACGTTGACCGCGACCGAGCCGGCAACGCCGATGTTGCCGCCGCTCGCGCCCGAGGTGGCCTCGGCGATGAACGAGTCGGACTGGTCGACCAGCGCCTGGCTGCCGTTGCCCGCGCTCGTCAGCGCGATCGCGTTGCCGTCGTAGGCATCCGCCAGCGTGGCGGCGATCTGGAAGTTGCCGCTGCCCAGGGAAATCAGGTAGTAGGTGCCCCCGCTCGTCAGGCCGCCGATCCAGCCGCTGCTGTTCGCGCTGCTCGGCTGGTAGGTCACTGCGTCGCCGGTGCGCAGCAGCGCGCTGCTGCCGGGGGCGAGCTCGTACACGGTGCCGCCCGCGTCGAACGTGATCGGCGAGAGCAGGTCCGGCACGGTGGCCGGTGAGCTCGTCAGGGGGTTCGCAATGTACTTGAAGAACTCCTGGGTTCCGCTGCCCGCCGATGTGAGCTTCACCAGCCCGCTGGTGCCGCCGGCCTTGGCGTTGACCGCGGTGTCGTAGAGCTTGATCGTGCCGTCGGTACCGACGTTGACGTAGTATTGGCCATACGTCGTATCGCTCGTCGAGCCGGCGCTCGTCAGGCCGCCGATGGCCGTATTGCCTTCGTCGTAATAGAGCACCTCGTCGCCGGTCTTCAGGCCCGAGTTCAGGCCGAGGAAGATCGTGCTGTTGGTCGTGTCGACCACCGGCGCCGACGTCACCTTCATTGGAACGTTGATCGCGGCGACCGTCGCCGCCACGTCGAGGCCGCCGACGTCGATCGTCGCGCCGGATTCGACGTACGCCTGGTTGGTGACGTTCGCGACGTTGACCGACACCCCCGCGCCGACCCCGGTGCCGCCGCTGCCGACCGTGGCCGCGCCTTCGGCGATCGCGTGTCCGGCGGAGTTCACGGCCGAGGTCACGGTGAGCGTGCCCTGCGCCGTGACGCTGCCGACGAAGGCTTCCGCGGTCGCGTTCTCGATCGTGACTGCCACCGCCCCGGCGACGCTCACGCCGCCGCTCGAGGTCTGGGCCTTGTTGTTTGACGCGCCTTCGGAGCCCTTGGCGTTCTTGTCGGTCGTTGTCACCTTGTTGCTGGCGTCGGTGGTCTCCGTGTTGGTCGTGTTGTCGACCGACTGGTTACTGCCGCCGTCGCTGTGCTGCCCGCTTCCGTTGTCCGCCTGCCCGCCCTTCACGCTCGCCTTGGCCGACGCCTCGCTGCGCGAGATCGCGGTGGCGGCGAAGGTGACCTCTCCGCTGCTCGCATCGATCGCGCTTGCGCTCCACGCGTACGCGTCGTCGTTGACCACCGCGACCGCCACCGAGATGCCGATGCCCGTGTCGCCCGACTCGGTGTCGCCCTCGGCGGTGGTGGTCACCTGGTCGGTGAGCGTGGCGTGGGCGTCGAGATTCCCCCCGATCGTCAGCATATTGCTGGTGCTGCTGTCGACGATGGTGCCGATCGTCGCGCGCACGTCGTTGGCGGTGATCGACACCGCGACCACCGGCGTGATCGCGGTCGAGCCCTTCGCGCCGGTACGCGCCTCGGTCTCCATCTCCTGGCCGAGCGAGGCGTCGAGCTTCAGGTTGCCCAGGCTGTTCGCGCTGCCGACCGTGACGCCGTCCTGGATCTCAGCGAGCGTCGTGTTCTGGCCGTAGTTCACCGCCGCCGAGATCCCTACGCCGACCTTGCTGCCCTGGCCGCCGCCGTCCGAGGGCAGCGCCTGCGCGATGTTGACGACGTCGGCCTCGGCATTCAGGGTGACGTCGCCGTTGTTCTGGATCGTGACCGTCGGCGCGTATACCGTGGCCGGATTTGTAGAGGTGTCGGTGTAACCCAAGGTCGCTTCGGTGTCGGTGAACGCGATGTTGACCGCGACCGAGCCGGCGACGCCGGTCTTGCCGCCGCCCGCGCCGGAAGTCGACCAGGCGCCGAAACTGTCGGTCTTGTCGACGAGGTACTCCGACCCGCTGCTCCCCGCCGCGGTGAGCGTTTCGAGGCCGGTGGTGCCGCCCGCGAGCGCGTCCGTCTTGTTGTCGTAGAGCTTGAGCGTGCCGTCGTCCTGCACGTTGACGTAATAGACGGTTTTGTCGGTCAGGCCGATGTTGCTTCCGCCGTTCTGGTCGTAGGTCACCGCGTCGCCGGTGCGCAGGCCCGACTGGCCGACGTCGATGGTGTTGCTCGTGCCGACGTTGCTCATCGCGTCGAACGAGAGGTTGCGATCCGCCTGCGTCGCCTGGACGTCGAGGCCCCCGGCCTGGATGGTCGACTGGCCGATGTAGGCGAGATTGGTGGCCTGCGCGTAGTTCACCGTGACCGCCGCGCCGACGCCGGTGCCGCCGGCTCCCTCGCCGCGCAGCGTGCCGTCGCCGGCCGAGCTCAACGTCTGCAGGCCAGTCGTGCTGCCCGTGTTCTGCGCGTCGGTCTGGTTGTCGTACAGCTGGAAATTGCCGTTTCCGACATCCCGAACGTAGTAGTCGGTGTCGTTGGTCAGGCCTCCGACCGGCGTCGTGCCCTGGAAGTAAGTCACCTTGTCGCCGGTCTTCAGGCCGCTCGAGGTCCCAAGCTGGATCGCGTTTGGGGCAGTACCGTCGCTCGAGGTGTGGACCGCGGTCGACTGGAAATCGGTCGCGCCGATCACCGCGCTGCCGTCGGCCACCGCGGTGCCGTCGACGTTGGCCGACGACAGGAGGCTCAGCGTGCCCTGCGCGTGCACGGTGAGCCCGGTGCCGAGGTAGGCCTCGGAGCTGCCGTGCTCGATGTTGAGCGCCACCGCGCCGGCGACGCTGACCGGGCCCTGGGAGGTATCCGAGGACGGGGACGTCGAGTCCCCGGTGCCCGTTGCCGTCCCGCCCGTCTTTTGCGCGTCAGTTTTCGCCGTGCTGTCGGCGAAGGTCTTGGCGTCCCCGGTCTGGCCGTCGACGTTCTTGCCCTGGTTCGAGCTGCCGTCCTCCTCGCCGCCGGCAACGCTCGCCTTCGCGGTCGACTGGCTGCCCGAGACGGCGCTCGACATGAAGGCGGCCACGCCGCCGGTCGCGATCAGGCTCCGATTCGTGGTGGCGAGCGAGCTGTCGTTCACAATCGTGAGCGCGATCGAAATCCCCACTCCGGTTTTCGACGAGTTGGTGTCGCCCTCGGCGGTCGTGGCAACGTTGTCGGCGAGCGACGAGTTGGCGTGGAACGCGCCGTCGAGCGTAAGCTGAGCGCCGGTGCCGAGCGTCGCGTAGGTGCTGTCGTTGGCCACCGAGATCGCGATCACCGGGGTCACCGCGGTGCTGCCCTTGCCGCCGCCCGTGGCGTCGGTCGTCATCTCGTGCAACGAGCTCGCCGTGAGCGTGAGGTCGCCCGGGTTGTATATCGCCGGGGTGCCCGTGGCGGCCGCAGCGAAGCCCCCGGAATTGTCGATGTAGGCGGCGGTGGTGTCCTGGGCGTAGTTGAGCACCACCGACGCGCCGATGCCGACGTTGGCTTTGCTGCCATCCTCCGCCGCTGTGGCCGTGGCGACGTTCTTGAGGTCCGAAAACGCCTCGATCGTGACGTCCGTATTCGGGCTCCCCAGCGTGACGGTGGCACCCTGGTCGATGTAGGCCTCGTGCTGGGTGACGACCACGTTGATCGCGAGCGAGCCCGCGACGCCGACCTTGGATGCGTCGCCCGAGCCAGAGGTCGCCTGTACGCTGAAGCTGCTTTGCGACGTCGGCGTCGGCACTTCGATCAGGACCGAGCCCGCCGTGATGGTGTCTGCCCCGGTGAGGTAGGCGAGGTCGCTGAGGTCGGCGACGTTGACCGCGACCGCGACGCCGACGCCATTCGCAGACGAGCCGGTCTGGCTGCCATCCGCCGTGAGCGTCACCTGGTCGGTGGAGCCCGCCGACACCGTCGCGGCGCCGGTGCCGGCGCCGATCGTCGCGTTGTCAAGAAAGGCTGAGGTGGTGCCGGTATCGACGTTCACCGCGACCGCGCCGGCGACCGAGACGTTATTCCCGCCCCCCGTCGTCGCGTTGTTGTTCGACAGGGCGTTCTGACTCGAGCTCGTGCCGCCGCTGTCCGAGGAGCCGCCGATCGACGATTTCGCCACCGTCTGAATCGTGCGGCTCGAACTGCCGCCGACGGTGACGCCGCTGCCATCGACGGTCGCGCTGGTGACCGACGCGGTGGTGTCCCCGTAGACGACCGACACGGCGACGCCGGCGCCGGCGCTTCCGGCGCTCGCATCGCCGGTCGTGTTGACGGTGACGCCAGTCGTCGCCTGCAACGTGGTGGCACCCGTGTCCGTGGCTGCGCCGACCGTCGCCGAGTCGGTCACGCTCACGGTGGCCGCGCTGTCGAACACGGTCACCGCGACGGCGCCGTCCGTGCTGCTGCTCGTGTTGCCGCTCCCCGCGTCGGCCGTAGTGGTGATCGCAAAGGACTTTCCGTTCGGCGACGTCGTCGCGGTCGCGTTGATCGTGCCGCCGGCGCTGAGGGAGCTGCCGTCGATCAGCACTTCGGGAACGGCGCTGCCGGCCACGACGGCGAACGGAACAGGGTCGTTAGTCGACGTGCTATTGGCGCTCGCGGTGAGCGACCCGTCGACCGTCGACGTCAGGTTGATGTCGCCCGCGGCGTTGAGCTGCGTGCCTCCGCTGATGTCGATGTTGGCCTGGTTGTAGCTGACGATAAGCCCCAGCCCCGAGCTCAATGTTGTGGACCCGAGATTGCTGCTGAGGAGGCCGGACGCGTAGCCGTTGTCGTTGGCGCTGCTGTCGACGGTGCTCGCAATGCCGGTGCCCAAAGGCAGGGCGCCGGTGTTGACGTTGAGCTTGGAATGCGCGTCGAGGTTGATGCTCCCGCCGCCCGTGGTTGTCAGATCGGCGCCGGTGAGCGTGATGCCGGTGCTGGTGTTGGCCAAGAAGCCCACGCCCGTCACCCCCACGCCCGTCACCCCGGTGCCGTCTGCGCCGCTCTGCTCGGAGTTGAGAGTGAGGTCGCCCTTGATGGTGGCCGTGGCGCTCGAGGAGATCTTCGAGTCGCTCGTCACCGACAGGCTGTAATCGATCGCGCCGCCGGGGCTGGTGCCGTTTACCAGCGCAACGACATCCTTGGATTGGTTCGCATTCGTGAAGTTGAGACCGAGGGTCCCACCACTCAACGCCGAATAGGTGTTAAGCGCGGAAAGGCTGTCCAGGTTGACGTTCAGCGTGACGCCGCCCGTGTCACCAATGGTCGAACTGGGCGCGATGGTGATGCTCGTGCGGCCGAGAGTGTTCAGATCGGCCGAGACAACGCTGTTGGTGCTGTTGTCTTGCAGATTCACGAAATAGTCCGCGTTGTTGTTATGGGACGCGAACAACGTATAGGCGTCGCCCGACGCCAGCGCATACGAGATATCCGCCGACATCAGCAGCCGCGGCTCGAGCTGCTCGAGCATGAAATCGTGGCGCCGTGGCGCCGGCGCGCGCATCGCCGGACGTTTGCCTTCCTGCCGCCCCCAGCGCGCGAATGCCTCGCGCAGCAGATTGGCGAGTACGGTCGGCTTGAAGACCTTGCGGCTCCAGCGGGATGCGAGCGATGTCATGCCTGACTCCATGCAGCGGTGCACCGAGCGCGCGCAGCGCCGGTGCGAGGTGATGTACCTGCGCGGCGCGATGCGGCGCGGGCCGAGCTATGAGCGTGAAAAATTTCCGGGCAGAGAATCGCGCCGTGCGCGCGCTGAAGCCGGCAGGGGCGAGTGCCGTCAGCGTGCCTCACGGCGAAACCGAACCCAATGTGCGTGCAGGCGCGGAAACCGCCGACAGTGTGTTCCGGGGCCAAGCGTTGCTGTCTATGCACTTTATTGTTTTCTTTTAGGGAGTTACAGGACAGTAGGGCAGTAAGGGAGAAGTCGCGCCTGCCTCACCCCTCATTATGGACATCGGGCATCGGGAATGAAAGTTGTTCCGCATTTTTTTTCCAGACTTTCAATGACCTGCTGGTCGATTGCGTCAGCTGTATGCAAGCTCTATGCGCTCGGCGCCAGAGCACGGCCTGCGTCGCACCGAACCAAGAGCTGAGAGTTTGGACAAGCACCCGCGTCTAACACGCTAATCGCGCATCGATTGCGATCCGTTCCGATCACGCTTCGCGTGCGAGCGCGCGATGTCCGCTCAAGTAAACAACAGGAATGCAAGTACCCTTTCGCAGCGCAAAACCGCATCGCCGCTGCCGGTGTCACCGTCAGAACACGCCGTAGTAGCCGCTTTTCAGGATCAACAGCGCCCCGCCGTCCATGCGGTAGTCGAAGCCGACGTCGAACAGGAGGTGATCGAGATTGTGGAGGTTTGCGCGCACGAAGGCGGCGATTGCCTCGGGATAGGCGAGCCGCTCGAGGAACAGCAGCAGCTGGTGCACGTCGACGCCCGAGAAGTAGACGCAGTCGTGGGTCTGCTTGTTGGCGACGCAGATCGTCCTGCAGGCGCACAGCTCGGGTACCAGCACCGCGTCGAGCGACAGGCGGGTATCGTCGAAGTGCGCGGAGCTGCGGATCTTGCCGGCCGCGTCGTCGAGCTGCGTAGCGGCGTCGAAGAAGAAGTAGAAGTTCTCGAGCCTCGCGCCGCCGCCGCCGCGCAGCGCGTAGGCAATGCCCGAGGACACGGTGCTGCCGGGGTTCCCGACGTACATGTGGACCACGTCCAGGTCGCGCCGACCCGCCGCGAGCTCGGCGTCGAGGTCGAGCGAGAACATGAAGTACGGCAGGTTCTCGTTCGCGCTCACGTCGCAGCGCACGAGCGGGCGCAGCGCCTCGAGCACGCGCGAGATCGAGACCTCGCGCCGCCTTCTGGCGTAGTCGTAGAAGTACAACTCCCAGGCCAGGCGCGCCCCCAGGAGCTTGACGCCGTACACGGTTCGGAACGGGCCGATCGCGTCGCGGATCGCGTCGACGATGTCGTAGGCTCGTGCATCGACTCCGGCATGCTCGAACGAGTGCAGCAAAAGATTGATCGAGCGGAACTTGTCCTCGGCGGGCCGCGCGGGGCTGTACTCCCAGAGGCAATAGTTGAGCGCGGGATCGCCGCGGGTCGCGTACTCGAAGCGCTCCGCCGCGCCCATCGCCCTAGCGCAGGCGCTCGTTGAAGCGGGGGAAGCCGGCCACCCCGTAGTACAGGTTGAAGAAATCCTGCCCGTTGCGGTGCACGCCGCCAGCGAGATGCCCGAGCGTCTTGGCCTTGATCTGGTCGTAGAGCGCCTGAAACTGGCCCGGGCGCACGCCGTGCAGGTCGCGCATCCGGTACAGCAGCGCCTGGGCGTCGCGCAGCTGCAGCCCGGCGTTGTAGAGGTTGAGGTCGAACGAGCGCCGGCCGTTGCCCTCCTCCTGCACTTCCAGGTACTGCAGCTGCTCGGCGGCGACCTTGCCGGCGACGAGCGCGAGAAAACCCCGCGCGATGGCGAGCGACGCGTCGTGCGCGCCCCGGTAGACGTGGCGCGCGAGGCGCCCCTCGATCTCAGCGGCGGAGAGCGCCGGGTGCCACAGGTACTGCGTCGTGACCTGGGTCGCGCCGTCGAGGCTCCACTTGAACGCGAGATGCAGCAGCGCCGGCTCACCGAGCGCGCGCGCGCGCCGCGCCTCCTCGGGCGACACCGCGCGCTCCAGGTACAGCTTGCACAGCCCGCCGCCCGCCTCGCCCTCGAAGCCGAAGTGCACGCAGCTCGCCGTGGCGAAGCGCTGGGCGGCCGCCGCGCGCAGCGCGAACGGCATGCTCAGCCGGTCGCAGATGGCGAGCACCCGCTCGCGTGCGTCGCCCGCGAGGTCGCGCTGGTCGACGGTGAGCAGGTAGCGGTTCGCGAGCAGGCCGCCGGCCGAGACGCGGAACGAGCGCTCGTACTGATGCGGAACGTCGAGCGCGCCGACCAGCTGCAGGAGCAGCGCGGCCGGGTCGGCGGCCGCATCCGGCGGCGCGTTCACCGGCACCTTGCCGCGCCGCGCGGCCTCCTCGGCCGCGAGCAGCGCCGCGGCATGCTGCTTAAGCGGCTCTCCCAGCGCGCGGCTCAGCCGCTGCGCGGTCTGCAGCGGCAGCACGATGCGGTCGGTCACCGCGACGCTCGCCTGCGCAGGGTCGACGGCCTGGGAAAGCACGCGCCCGAACTCGATTACCACGTCGCCGGCTTCGATCGATACCTTGAACGCGTCCGCGGTGGCAGGCGGTGTCTCCATCTATGGCTCACGGGGGAACGGCACCAGTACGTCGGCGTGCCAGCCGAACTTGTTCACGTACGCCGTGTTCAGGCCCAGGCAGCGGCGTGCGCCACAGTAGCTGCGGTGCACGCACTGATGAAAGCCGTTGCGCATGAATTCCGGCCAGAATTCCGGATCGATGATCAGCTTGGGCTGGTCGTTGTCGAGCGCGTCGCGGTCGGTCCCCAGCAGGCACTCGGGAAAGTTCTTGACCTCGACCTCGCGCCCGAGGCGCTTGGCCGCCGCGATCGCGGCGCGCAGGTGCGGCAGCACGTCCAGGTGCGAGGCGACCAGGTCCTTGTCGTCGGTCTCGCGCATCGGCCAGTAGTTCCAGAACTGCATCTGTGCGAGGCGCCGCAAGTGGCCAAGGCGCTCGACCACCTGCGCCAGCTGGCGGAAACTGCGTTGGGTGATGACCGTGTTGGTGAGCGACACCACACCGTCGAACGCGTCGAGGTTCTCCAACCCGCGCACGGTCCGCTCGAACGAGCCGGGCACCTCGGTGATGGCGTCGTGGGTGGCGGCGTCGGCGGCCGTGACGCTGACAAAGAATTCGTCCACCCCGGCCTCGACCAGCTCGCGGCAGTATTGCGCATCCGCCAGGCGCATGCCGTGGGTCTGGATGCGCACGTGCTCGAATCCGCCGCCGCGCGCCTTGCGCGCCAGCTCGGGCAGGTCGCGCCGCAGGGTGACCTCGGAGCCCGTCAGGATCATGCCCTTCCACAGCCGCTGCCGCGCGTTCGATGCCACGACGCGTTCGAACTGCTCCATCGACTCCGGCTTGAGCCAGTCCATGGTGCCTTCGATCATGCAATGCACGCACTTGAGGTTGCATTTGAAGTGCACCGTCAGCTCGACGTAGTCGCCCGGCGCGAAGCGCTTCGCGGCGGTGATATCCAGCTGGGGAGCGCCGAGATCGAGCATCGTTTCAGTCTACACGCGGCCGATTCGCCGGTTCAAAGCAGCAACCGCCACGCTAGGCGGCCGCCTTGCGTCCCGCGACGACGAAGAACGGCGCGTCGAGCGGGACGTCGTGCCGGGTGACGGCCTCGAAGCCGAGGGCCTCGAGCTGCGCCGTATAGCCCGAGGGCGACCGGTACGAGCGGAAAAACAGCAGATGCGGCAGCATCGAGAACGGCGGCGTGGCGGCGCGCGCCGGCAGCGGCCCGCGCTCGAAAATGAGCAAGGTCCCGCCCGGAGCGAGCGCCGCAGCGGCCTTTGCGATGAAGCCCGCTGCCTGCTCCGGCGGCCAGTCGTGCAGCATCGACTTGAAGGTGACCAGGTCGTAGCCCGCCGGCAGCGGGTCGTTACGCAGGTCCGCCTTGCGAAACCCGATGCGCGCGCCCTCGGGCTCGGCGAGGACGTGCTCCATCCCGATCTCGCACACCAGCGGCAGGTCGAGGATGGTGGCGCGCAGCTCGGGATTGCGGCGGCACAGCTGCAACGCGAATTCGCCGCTGTTGCCGCCCACGTCCAGCATGCGCCGGTGGGCGCTGAAATCGTGCACCCGCATGCAGGCACGCGCCTCGTAGCGCGTGAGCGTCGAGGTGATCCGCATCCAGGCGCGGGTGCGCTGGTAGTTCTCGTCGCTCGGCTCGAGGGCACGGCGGTAGTCGAACAGCTGGAACAGCCGCGCCCGCCCCATGAAGGTCGCGGGATCCTTGATCAGCGCGGTGAAGTAATCAGCGAAGTCGTCGATAGTGAAACCGGCGAAATCGAGCTTGGCCTCGAGCAAGTCCCGGTAGCGCAGGGCCGTGCCGAAGCGCCGCGTCAGCGCGACGTCGCCGCCGCGTTCCTCGACCACGCCGCTCGCCACGAGCAGGTCGAGCAGGAATCGCAGGCCCTGCGGGTCGGTGCCCGATGCGCGCCCGAGAGCCTCCGCGGAGCCGCGCCGCTGCTCGGCCAGCCGGTCGATCAAGCCCAGCTCGAACGCGGTCTTGAGCGCGCGCGCATCGACCAGGGTACGCATGAACTCGTCGACGACGAGGAACTCGAGCTCGGTTTCCGTCTCGGCGCGCTGTGCGCCCGCGGCGCTGGCGGGGATTCCGGACATCGCGGTGAACGTGCGGGCGCTAGCGCGCCTGGTACTCCGCAATCACGCGCTCGAGTAGCTGCTGCAGGCGCTGTGCTGCCACCGGGCTGAGCGCAATCCGGTGCACAGCGCGCACCGCGAGCTCCCCTGCGGCATCGTGGTGCGCCTCGGGCACACCGAAATGCAGCACCACCGCGCGCTCCGCGCTCGTGGCGTTCGCGATCGTGCAGTACGAGCTCACGGCAGCCGTGTTGTCCCATCCCGGGGCGCTCCCCGGGAGCGCGCCCGGCGTTGCCAGCCGCGCCGCATGCTGCGATTCTTGCGTCATCGCGCCATCCCTTCGCATCCCGCGGCCGTCGGCCCCTGGTTGGCGCCGGCGAACCCGGCACCCCGATTAACTGTCCGATCGCGGGCGAGGGAGCCGATGGTAGCATCATCTTACCCGCGTCCCTGCCGTGCGCGGGGCGTGACTCCGGCATGCGCTCGACACGACACAAAGGAACACACATGAAAACACGCCAGCTCGGCACGCACGGCCCCGTCGTTTCCGCCCTCGGCCTTGGCTGCATGGGAATGTCCGAATTCTACAAGGGCGGCAGCGAGCGGGAGTCGATCGCCACGATCCAGCGCGCGCTCGATCTCGGCGTCACGCTGCTCGACACCGCCGACATGTACGGCCCGTTCACCAACGAAGTCCTTCTCGGCAAGGCGCTCAAGGGGCGGCGCGCGCAGGCGGTGGTCGCGACCAAGTTCGGCAACATGCGCAGCGAGGACGGGAAGTTCCTCGGCATCAACGGCCGCCCCGAGTATGTGCGGCGCTGCTGCGACGAGTCGCTGCGACGGCTCGGCATCGACGTCATCGACCTCTACTACCAGCACCGCGTCGACAGCGCGGTGCCGATCGAGGACACGGTCGGCGCGATGGCCGAGCTGGTCGCGGCCGGCAAGGTGCGTCATCTCGGGCTGTCGGAGGCGGCGCCGGCGACGATCCGGCGCGCACATCGCGTGCACCCGATCGCCGCGCTGCAGACCGAGTACTCGCTGTGGTCGCGCGATCCGGAGGATGAGGTCCTGCCGACCGTGCGCGCGCTCGGCATCGGCTTCGTCGCCTATAGCCCGCTCGGGCGCGGCTTCCTGACCGGACGGTTCAGGACGATCGACGATCTCCCGCAAGGCGACTACCGGCGCCTGTCGCCGCGCTTCCAGGGCGAGAATTTCGCCCGAAATCTGGCGCTGGTCGAGCAGATCACCGAGCTCGCCCGGGGACGCGGCGTCAAGCCGGCACAGGTCGCGCTCGCCTGGTTGCTGCAGCGGGGCGACGACATCGTGCCGATCCCGGGCACCCAGCACGTCGCCTTGCTGGAAGAAAACCTCGCCGCCCTCGACCTCGCGTTGAGCGCCGACGAGCTGGCGCGCATCGACGCCATGCTGCCCAGGGGTGCGGCCAGCGGCGCGCGCTATCCGGACATGAGCACGGTCGACCGTTAGATCCAGCACCGTGGCCCTCGCCGAGAGCGCGAGCCGTCTGGCGCCGGCTTGACCGGACCAATCGGTTGGATGTGAATGAGAAATGAGTTCAGCACTAAGCCTTCGTGGCTTGCCGAAGGAGCATGGGTTCCAGCCTCACTTTCGCGGCACTCCGCTCGAAGCTGCCGCGCGTAGCGCGCGCACCCACACTACGTTGTCTACTCAGCTGGCTTTCCCCGAGACACGCGCATGGCAGCGCGCGCCGTGAACCGCATCGGCCTCGCAGCCCTGGTGTGCGCGCTGGTGCTCGCCGTCGGCGCCGTGGGCTGGCTGCTCGGGGCGCGCTCGGGTGGCGGCGCGGCGCCGCGCGCGCCGCTGCCGGTGCTCGGCCAGGCACCGAGCTTCCGTGACCTGACCGACCAGCTCGGTCACAGCATCGACTCGAGCCGTTTTCGCGGCAAGGTTCAGGTGGTGACGTTCCTGTTTCCTTACTGCACCACCTACTGCCCGCTCATTGCGGCGCACCTCGCGGGCCTGGAGAACGTGCTCAAGCTCGCGGGGCTGCAGGACCGCGTCGCCATCATCGCCTTCAACGTCGACCCCGCCGGCACCGGTCCGCAGCAGATGCGCGCCTTTCTCAAGGAGTACGGCTGGGACCCGCGTGACACGCGGTGGGAGTTCCTCACCGGACGGCCGCAGGCGATCCGGCGCGTCGTCACGCAGGGCTACCACATCGCCTACCAGAAAGTTTCCGACGGCGACGACGGGGCGCAGGGTCCGGAGCTCACGCCGCAGCCGGAGGTGGTCAACGCGCTTGCCGCCCAGGCGCACGTCGGCTACGACATCACGCACAACGACGGGCTCGCGATCGTCGACCAGCAGGGCCGCATCCGCAAGTTCTACACTCAGGCCGACGTGGTCTCGAACGAGCAGCTGTTCAAGGACATCCAGGCACTGCTGCCGCGCGGGTCCTGAGTTCGCCGCCATCGCGCTGCGCGGGCGGCGCGTCACCATGGCGCGCCGGGCGTCTGCAAGGCCCGGCTGGCGTGTCTTGCGTCTCTTGACATAGAGCGGCGACGAACGCAGGGGTCGAGCGGTCCCTAAAGCGCGAAGCGCGCGATCCAGCCGCGGTCGATGCGGTCCTTGAGGCGCCACAGCCAGCGACCCTCGGTCGACAGGCCGTCCCAAGCGCCGATCGCATAGCGCTCGCCGCAGCTGAGCAGCGCGAGCGAACGGCGCTGCGGAACGTAGCGCTCGAGCGCCCGCCCGGCGAGGGCGCGCCGCAGGTTGCGCGCGAGCAATTCTCCATGGCGGACCGAGTACACGCCCGACTTGGGATGCGCCGCGGCGCGCAGGCTCGCGCTGTCGCCGGCGGCGAACACCTCCGGATGAGAGACGCTGCGCAAAGTCGCGTCGACCAGCACGAAACCGGCGCCGTCAAGCGCCAGCCCGGTTTCGCGCCACCACGGCAGCGGTGCCGCGCCCGCGCTCCACACCAGGGCATCGACCGGGCGCCGCTCGCCGGCGGCGATCACCACCGGGCCCGGCTCCACCGCTTGCACCGGCACTCCCGCGCGCAGCGCGACTGCGCAGCGTGCCAGCGCGCGCGCGACGCGCCGCGCCAGCCGCGGCGCGAACGCGGGCTGGTCCGAATACAGGGTCACCTCGCAGGCGCGCCGGTCGGTGGCGAACGCATGTGCCATCGCCATCGCGAGCTCGACGCCCGCGGCGCCCGCGCCCGCGATCGCCACGCGAACCGGCGCGCGCCCCGCGCGCAGGCGCTGCCAGGCGGCCACGAACAGCTCGAAAGGCTTCACCGCAAGCGCGTGCTCGCGCGCGCCCGGCACCCCGGCAAAATCCGGCAGCGAGCCCAGATTGAGCGAGGCCAGGTCGTAACCGATGCTGCGGCCGTCCTCGAGCAGCGCATGCCGCCGGGCGCCGTCCAGCCCGGCGACGCTCGCCAGCACCAGCTCCGCGCCGGCGCGCGCCGCGAGCGGCGCGAGCTCGATCACGCACTCGTCCAAGCGGTAGTGCCCGGCGAGCAGCCCGGGCAGCATGCCCGAGTACAGCTGCCTGGGGTGCGGCGCGACCAGCGTGACCCGCAGATGGGCGGGACGCGATTGGGCAAGCGCGCGCAGCACCAGCGCGTGCGCGTGCCCCGCGCCGAGCAGCAGCAGGTGCTTCAAGGCGCGCCCGCGCTGTCGGTTGCCTGCGTCATCGGTAAACGCTCGGAGTCTCGGAACGCGCGCGATCTGGGCGCCCCGTCGGATCCAGTTTAACATCGGCCCTCACGCTTCCCGGCCCCAGCGGAGACCGATGATGGCCCTCGACGCTCTGGTGTTCGACGCCTACGGCACCTTGTTCGACGTGCACGCGGTGAGCGCGCGCTGCGAGGAGTTCTGGCCCGGCCAGGGCGCCGCGCTGTCGCAGCTGTGGCGCCAGAAGCAGCTCGAGTACAGCTGGCAGCGCAGCCTGATGAACCGCTATGCGCCGTTCTCCGCGGTGACGCGCGAGGCGCTCGCGTACTCGTGCGAGACGCTGGGACTCGCGCTCGACGACGCGCGCGCGCAGGCGCTCACCGCCGCGTACCTGCATCTCGAGCCCTACCCCGACGTTCCAGCCGCGCTCGCTCAGCTCAGGGCCGACGGCCGCAAGCTCGCGATCCTGACCAACGGCTCGCCCGACATGATCGAGCCGTTGCTGAGGAACCGCGGCCTGCAGGGCGCATTCGATGCGGTGCTTAGCGTCGATCCGCTCAAGATCTTCAAGCCGGCGCCGCAGGTGTACCAGTCCGCCGTCAACCGGCTCGGTGCGCCGGCCGCGCGCATCGGCTTCGTGTCCTCGAACTGCTGGGACGCGCTCGGCGCCAAGTCCTTCGGCTTCACCGTGTTCTGGATCAACCGCAGCGCGGCGCCGGTGGACCGGCTCGGCTTTCAGCCCGACGGCATGCTCGCGAGCCTGGGCGATCTGCCGCCGCGGATTGCGCGCTGAGCGCTCAGTTCAGCTGCACGCGCTCGCCCCAGGGCACCTCGCCGCGACCCTTGACGATCCACAGCACCGGGTATTGCGGCGCGAGCTCGGGAAACTCGCCGAGCGCGTCGGTGAAGTAGAGCAGCGCGTCCGGGCGCCACGCGGCGTCGCGCACCCAGTCGAACACCGGCGTGAAGCGCGTGCCGCCTCCGCCGCCGACGTGCTCCGGGAGCGCGATGCGCTCCCAGGGCTCGAACGTCCAGGGCGCGTGCGGCGCGAGCTCGGCGTCGCACGCGGTGAGCACCACGCGCGCGCGCAGCTGGCCGTGCAGCGCGTCGAGCTCGTCGAGAAACTCCTCCAGCTCGCCGCGCCCGATCGAGCCGCTGGTGTCGAGTGCGACCACCAGGTGTGCCAGGCGCCCGATCCGGCCGGGGAATATCGCGCCGCCGGCGCTCTCCTGGCGGCGGCCGGGACGCTCGTAGCCGTAGTCCTCGGGCGCGATCGAGGTGAGGAAGCGCGCCAGCAGCGCGCGCCACGGAAGGCGCGGGCGGGCAAGCTCACCGAGCGCGCGCTGCCAATGCGGATTCAGCCGCCCCGCGCGCGATGCCGTGAGCGCGCTCGCCGCGAGGCGCTGGCTCCAGCGCTCATCAATCCCCTCGGCCTCAAGCGGGGCGGCCCGCGCCGCGAGCTCGTCCAAGCCCTCGCGATGCGCTTCGAGAAAGCCCTCCTCCGGCTGCACCGCGTCGGGCGCACGCCGCGCCCTGGCCCGCGAATGCAGCGCGGCCGAGGACGCGCCCGGAGCGTGGCGATCAAGCGTTGCGCCGCGCGCATCCGCCGCCAGCAGTGGATAGATCTCCTCGGCCGCCAGGCCGCGGAACGCCGGATCGAGCAGCGCGTGCGGCGGCGGCGTCATGCCGTCATCGACCAGCAGCTGGTTCACCGCGTAATCGCAGGCGAGCTCCCACAGCCGCGCGAGGCGATGGCGGCGCCGCGCGAAGTGTCCCAGGGCGAGATGCAGCGCCTGGTGCGCGAGCGCGAACTGCAGCTCGGCGAGCGGCGCCGCGAGCGCCGTCTCGGGATCGAAGAATACGCGCCGGCCGTCGGTGCCCAGGCGCACTTCGCCTGCGCGCGCCTGCGGCTCCAGGTGCAGGGCGAGCTCGCCGAGGAACGGGCGCTCGAGCACCAGCCGCGCGCGCGCGGTCGCGATGCGCGCGAGCGCTAGGCCGCCGCGCGCGCCGTCCCGATGAGGTCGCTCACGGCCGCGGCCCATGCATCGAATCCTTCGACGTCGTACAGCGGCTCGTCGAGCGCGCGCGACAGGTCGGCGACCAGCATCACGCCGAGCTCGCGTTGCGGCAGCCGGGCCGCGTACGCAAGCACGTTGGCACATGCTCTGCGCTGCGCTTCGCCACGCGCCTGGCGCGACACCCTGCGAACGAGCGCCGCGGCCACCGCGTACTGCAGATCCACGCCCTGGGGCACCTCGAAGGAGCGCCCCGCGACGATCGCCCCCAGGTCCGGGAGCCGGCCGAGGTGCTCCAGGTAGACCGCCAGCGCGAGCGCGGCGGGCTGCCCGACGCAGGCCCCGAGCGCATCGGGCAGCAGGTCCGGGCGCGCGGCGTATTTCGCCAGCGCGCGGTGCGCGAACTCCCACGAGCGCGGCGAGGCAAACGCGGCGCGCTGACGCGCGGGATCGAAATCCAACAGCAGGTCCGGGCGGAAGCGCAGAAACGCGATCAGGCGCTCGTCAAGATCCGCGCGGTGCGCCCACGCCGCCCAGTCGTCCAGGTGCGGCTCGAGCTCGTAGTGCGTGAAGCGGTTGGCGAGCGGCGCCGCCATCTGGTAGGTGACGCCGCGGTCGCCGTGGCGGTTGCCGGCGGCGAAGATCGCCCAGCCCTCGGGAACGCGGTACTCGCCCAGGCGCCGGTCGAGGATCAGCTGGTAGGCCGCCGCGGTCACGCTCGGCGGCGCGGAGCTGATCTCGTCGAGGAACAGGATCCCGCGCGCGCCGTGGCGGGCCGCCTCCGGCAGCAGCGCGGGCACCGACCACTGCACGTGCGCGCCGTCGCGAAACGGAATGCCGCGCAGGTCACTCGGCTCCATCTGCGCGAGCCGCACGTCGAGCAGCGCCACGCCCTCGGCGGCGGCGAGCGCCGCAACGATGCGCGACTTGCCCACGCCGGGGGCGCCCCACAGCATCACCGGCGTGTGCTGGCCGCCCGCGGCGGCGCGCAGCTCGGAGGCGAGGATCGCTTCGACGTGAGACGGACGCATCGCAGGTATCATACAGGCGGCTTTTGCACGATTGCATGATGAAATTCTGCTCGAACTGCGGCGCGCCGGTGGCGAAGCGCGTGCCTCCCGGGGACTCGCTGCCGCGCTACGTGTGCGACGCCTGCGGCGAGATCCATTACCAGAACCCGAAGCTGGTGGTGGGCTGCGTGCCGGAATGGGAGGGCAGGCTGCTGCTGTGCCGGCGCGCGATCGAGCCGCGCTTCGGCTACTGGACGCTGCCGGCCGGATACATGGAGAACGACGAGACCGCGGGCGAGGCCGCGCTGCGCGAAACGCTGGAAGAGGCCGGCGCGCGCGTCGAGCTCGGCGAGCCCTTCAGCATGCTGTCGGTGCCGCACGTGAACCAGGTGCACCTGTTCTACCGCGCGCGCCTGGCGAGCCTGGATTTCAAGCCCGGCGTCGAGAGCCTCGAGGTGGCGCTGTTCGAGCAGGCGCAGGTGCCGTGGCCCGAGATCGCGTTCCGCACCGTCGGGCTCACGCTCAAGTACTGGTTCGCAGACCGCAAGCGCGGCAGCTTCGGCTTCCACGCCGGCGACATCGCGCCGCGCTGAGCACGCGGCGGCCGCGCCGCGTCAGCCGGCCCTGCCCGCCTCGCGCTCCGCAGTGGCCGAGATCCGGTGGATCGACAGGTCGGCGCCGTTGAATTCCTCCTCCTCGTCGAGCCTCAGTCCGAGCGTCGCCCTGATCGCGCCGTAGACGATGCCGCCGCCCGCCAGCGCGACCACGATGCCAAGCGCGGTGCCGGCGAGCTGCGACATGAGGCTCACCCCGCCCATGCCGCCGAGCGCCCTCGAGCCGAAGATGCCGCAGGCGATCCCGCCCCAGGCCCCGCACAGCCCGTGCAGCGGCCACACGCCGAGCACGTCGTCGATCTTCCAACGGTTCTGCGTGACGGTGAACAGGGTGACGAACAGCGCGCCGGCCACGGCGCCGACCACGAACGCGCCGACCGGGTGCATGACGTCCGACCCGGCGCACACCGCGACCAGGCCCGCGAGCGGCCCGTTGTGCACGAACCCCGGGTCGTTCTTGCCGACGAGCAGCGCGGCGAGCGTTCCGCCGGCCATCGCCATGAGGGAGTTGACCGCGACCAGGCCGCTCACCTTGTCGATCGAATGCGCCGACATGACGTTGAAGCCGAACCAACCGACCGTCAGGATCCACGCCCCCAGCGCGAGGAACGGGATCGACGACGGAGGATGCGCGTTGATGCGCCCGTCCCTGCTGTAGCGGCCCCTGCGGGGGCCGAGCAGCAGGACCGCGACCAGGCCGATCCAGCCGCCCACCGCGTGCACCACCACCGAGCCCGCGAAGTCGTGAAACTCGGCGCCGAAGTGCGCCTGTAGCCACGCCTGCACGCCGAAGCGGTGGTTCCACGCGATGCCCTCGAACAGCGGGTACACCAGCGCGACGATGAGCAGCGTCGCGAGCAGCTGCGGGTAGAACCGCGCGCGCTCGGCGATACCGCCGGAGACGATCGCCGGCACCGCGGCCGCGAAGGTAAGCAGGAAGAAGAAGCGCACCAGGTCGTAGCCGTTTTTCTGCGCCAGCTGCTCGGCGCCGCTGAAGAACGTCACGCCGTAGGCGATGCCGTAGCCGATGCAGAAATAGGCCACGGTGGAGACGGAAAAATCGCTCAGGATCTTCACCAGCGCGTTCACCTGGTTCTTGGAGCGCACCGTGCCAAGCTCGAGAAACGCGAACCCGGCGTGCATCGCGAGCACGAGGATCGCGCCGAGCAGGACGAACAGGACGTCGGAACCGGATTTCAGGGCCTGCATGGTAGTGCCACCTCCACTCGATCAATGAAGAAAGCGGGACTACGGGGAAGAACCGGGCGTCAACTGCCGACTGGCTGCCGCTGCGCGTTGAGGTTCTTTTTCTGGGCGGATTGCCCGCCCCGTCGCTGCACCATTGTGATGCGTTTGTGGGTTTTTGGCACGCCGATAGTGCACCCGCCGCCCGGCCGGGCCGTGGCATCATGCCGCGTCGAGGCCGATCCTGACGCCGACGCACCGGTGGCAGCCGGGCGGCCCGCCTCGAGAGTTTGCTGCGTCCATGATTCCCTGGCTCGATGCCGGCGCTTCGTTCCCATCCGTTGAGCGCGCGCGGCGGACCCCGAACGGCCTGCTGTGCGCCGGCGGCGACCTGTCGCCCGAGCGACTGCTCGAGGCCTACCGCCGCGGCATTTTTCCCTGGTACTCGGGCAGCGAGCCGATCCTGTGGTGGTCGCCCGATCCGCGCCTGGTGCTGTACTGCGACGCGCTGAAGATCTCGCGCTCGCTGGCCAAGAGCGCGCGCAACAAGGGCTACGAGGTGCGCATCGACGGCGCCTTCAGGCGCGTGCTCGCAGGCTGCGCGGCGCCGCGCCCGGGCGACGGCGGAACCTGGCTCGGCGAGGGGATGCGCCGCGCCTATCTTGCGCTGCATCGCGCCGGTTACGCGCACAGCTTCGAAACCTGGCGCGGCGGGGAATTGGTGGGCGGCCTGTACGGGGTCGCGCTCGGGCGCATGTTCTACGGCGAGTCCATGTTCTCGCACGCCACCGATGCCTCCAAGGTGGCACTCGTTGGACTGGTGCAGGAATTGCGCGCGCGCGGCTTTCCGCTCGTTGACTGCCAGGTACGCACTGCGCTGCTGGTTTCGCTGGGCGCGCGTGAAATTCCCCGACGCGATTTCTTGCGCGCGCTCTCGGCATTGGTAAACTATCCCGAGCCGCCGGGGTCCTGGCAGCGCGCAACCGCGCGCTGAGGCTCCCGCCGCGGGGTTCGGCAAACGCACGGCGCAACGCGCACTTCATGTCCCGGCTCAACGACCTGCCTCATGCGGTCCTGCAGTTCTACGTGACTGCGCCGTACCCGTGCAGCTACCTCCCTGAGCGCATGGCGCGCTCCCAGGTGGCCACCCCCAGCCACCTGATCGACACCGAGCTGTACGGCGCGCTGGTGAAATCCGGCTTCCGCCGCAGCGGCATCTTCACCTACCGGCCGCACTGCGACAGCTGCCGGGCATGCGTGCCGGTGCGCATCCCGGTAGCCGAGCTGCGGCCCAATCGCTCGCAGCGGCGCGCCTGGAAGCAGCACGCCGGCCTCACCGCGCACGCGCAGGCTCTCAAGTTCCGGCTGGAGCATTACGCGCTGTATCTGCGCTACCAGTCGAGGCGTCATTCCGGCGGCGGCATGGACAACGACAGCCGTGACCAGTACTCGCACTTCCTGCTGCAGAGCCGCGTCGACACCCGCCTGATCGAGTTTCGCGACCAGGGGCAGCTGGCCATGGTTTCGATCGTCGATTACCTGCCCGACGGACTGTCCTCGGTGTACACGTTCTACGAGCCGGACCGGCGCGGCGCGAGCTTCGGCACCTACAACGTGCTCTGGCAGGTCGAGGCCTGCCGCGAGCTCGGCCTGCCCTATCTGTACCTCGGCTACTGGATCGGCGAAAGCCCGAAGATGGCCTACAAGTCGCACTTTGCGCCGATGGAGGGGTTTATCGGCGGGGTCTGGCAGCGGCTGTCCACGCACGAGCTGCAGGACGCGAAGTTCTGAAGCACCGCGCTGCGGGCGGCGCGGCCGGTAAAATGGCGCCATGCTCTACGCGCTCGCGCGGCCGCTGCTGTTCGCACTCGATGCGGAAAGCGCCCACGCCCTGACGTTGCGACTCGCCGATGCCGCACTGCGCGCGCGCGTGCTCGGCTGGGCGGCGCGCGCGGTGCCGGCGCAGCCGGTGCGCGCCATGGGGCTCGAATTCCCCAACCCGGTCGGCCTGGCCGCCGGGCTGGACAAGGACGCCGCGCACATCGACGCGCTCGCCGCGCTCGGCTTCGGCTTTCTCGAGGTCGGCACCGTGACGCCGCGCCCGCAGCCGGGCAATGCGCGCCCGCGGCTATTCCGCCTGCCGCAGGCGCGAGCGCTCGTCAACCGCTTCGGCTTCAATAACGTGGGGGTCGAGGCCTTCGTCGCCAACCTGTCTCGCGCGCGCTACCGCGGCATCCTCGGGGTGAACATCGGCAAGAACTTCGACACGCCGCTCGAGCGTGCCGACGACGACTACGCGCTCTGCCTGGAGCGGGTCTATGCGGTGGCGAGCTACGTCACCGTGAACGTGTCCTCGCCGAACACCCAGGGCCTGCGCGCCCTGCAGGAGCGCGACGCGCTCGAGCGGCTGCTCGCGCGCCTAGCGCGCCAGCGCGAGCAGCTCGCCGCGCGCCACGGCCGGCGCGTGCCGCTGGTGCTGAAGATAGCCCCCGATCTGACCGACAGCCAGATCCGCGACGTGGCCGAGGCCGTGCGCCGGAACGCCTTCGACGGGGTGATCGCCACCAACACCTCGCTTTCGCGCGAAGGCGTCGAGGGGCTGCCGCACGCCGCGCAGGCCGGCGGCCTGTCGGGCGCGCCGATCCGCGCCCGCGCCACGGCGGTGCTGGCCGCGCTCGCGGCTGAGCTCAAGGCAGAGGTCGCGCTCATCGGCGCGGGGGGCATCCTGTCGGGCCTCGATGCGGCCCAGAAGCGCGCCGCCGGCGCCACGCTGGTACAGCTGTACACCGGCTTGATCTACCGCGGGCCGGAGCTGATCGCTGAATGCGCGGCGGCGCTTCGCGCGCGCCCCGCGGAGGAGCGCAGTGCCGCCCCGCGTGCCCCCTGAGGCGATCGAAGCTCTGCTGCCGCAGACGCAGTGCACGAAATGCGGCTACGCCGGCTGCCGCCCCTACGCCGAGGCGCTCGCACGCGCCGAGGCGGACATCAACCGCTGCCCGCCGGGCGGCGAGCCGGTCATCGCGCGGCTCGCCGCGCTCCTCGGGCGCGAATCCAAGCCGCTCGATGCGGCCTGCGGGCGCACGGCCGCGCGCGCGCGCGCCGTGATCGATGAGCCGCGCTGCATCGGCTGTACCCTGTGCATCCAGGCCTGCCCTGTGGACGCCATCGTCGGTGCCGCAGGGCTCATGCACACGGTGCTCGATGAGTCCTGCACCGGCTGCGAGCTGTGCGTGCCCCCCTGCCCGGTCGAATGCATCGATATGGTGGCGCTGCCGCCCGAGCGCGCCGCCTGGACGCAGGCCGATGCGCTCGCCGCCAAGGCGCGCTTCGAGGCGCGCGGAGCGCGCCTCGCGCGGCCGCGGGCGCTGCGCCCGAACGCCGAGCGCGACGAGCGCGCCCGGCGCCGCGCGGTGGTCGCCGCGGCGCTCGAGCGCGCCCGGCGCAAGCGGTCCCCGGGCAGCCGCGGGAGCTCGGCGTGAACCCGGACAAGCGCCGGCGCATCTTCGAGCGGCTGCGCGCCGCCAACCCCGAGCCCGCGAGCGAGCTCGCCTATCGCACGCCGTTCGAGCTGCTGGTCGCGGTGGTGCTCTCGGCGCAGGCCACCGACCGCTCGGTCAACCTGGCCACGCCGGCCTTGTTCGCGATCGCCGATACGCCGCAGAAGCTGGCGGCGCTGGGCGCCGCGGGACTGGAGCCTTACATCCGCACCATCGGGCTTTACCGGACCAAGGCGAAGAACCTGGTGGCACTGTCGCGCCTGCTGCTTGAGCGCCACGGCGGCGAGGTGCCGGGGAGCCGGGACGCGCTCGAGGCGCTGCCCGGCGTGGGCCGCAAAACCGCGAACGTGGTGCTCAACGTCGCCTTCGGCCAGCCCACGATCGCGGTCGACACGCACATCTTGCGCGTGGCCAACCGCACCGGGCTCGCGCCGGGCAGCACGCCGCACGCGGTCGAGGCGAAGTTGGTCAAGTTCACGCCGCCCGAATTCGCGCGCCACGCCCACCACTGGCTGATCCTGCACGGGCGCTACGTATGCGTAGCGCGCAAGCCGAAGTGCTCCGCCTGTCAGATCCACGAGCTGTGCGAGTTCCGCGGCAAGACGCGGGACGCTTGAGCCGGTCCGCGCGCCCCGGCTCGTAGAACGCAAAGGGCCGCTCCAGGCGGCCCTTTGCGCGTGCCGCGCGAAAGCGCGGCTACTCGAAGTGCAGCGGCACCACCGGGGTATGCAGCGCCGAGCTCTGGCTGGAGAACCATGCCGCCAGATTGTCGATGTCGGTCTCCGACAGCCCTGCCGCCATGCCGTTCATGATGGCGTTCTTGCGCTTGCCGCTCTTGTAGTCCTGCAGCGCCTCGACCAGATAGTCGGAGTACTGACCGGCGAGGATCGGATAATCGGGCGTCGTCGGCTTGCTGCCGTCAGCACTGTGACAGGCCGCGCACACCTGCGCGGCCTTCGCCTTGCCGGCAAGCGCATCGCCGCTTGCGAGCGCGCTGCCCGCCAGCACGCAGCCCAGCGCCGCCGCCGCGGCCAGTGTCAGAAGCTTGCTCATTGCTTGTGCCCCCCGAAATAGGCCGCCAGGTCGGCAATGTCCTGATCGGTGAGGCTGCCGGCGATCGCGCGCATCGAGGGATGCCAGCGCTCGCCGGCCCGGTATTCCTTCAGCGCGGAGATGATGTACGCCGGCTGCTGGCCGCCGATCTTGGGCACGTGGTAGACCTTCGGATACGCGGTGCGATAGCCCGGAACGGCGTGGCAGCCGATGCACATGTTGGCTTTTTCCTTGCCGGCGGCCGCGTGGCCGACGATATTCTGCGCCGACGCTGCGGGCGCGATCGCCGTCAGCGCCGCGCACAACGCCAGCGCGGATGAGATGCGGGTGAGCATGCTGGGGGACTGTTCTCGGTTGGAAAGGGCAGGATCTTAGCCGAAGGACGATGGCCGCTCAACCCGAATTCTGGCCTGCCAGCCGACCTTTATAATTCAGCTTTAGTCCAGGAACCGCCCATGCGCTTCAACGGAACCAGCGAATACGTCGCCACCGAGGACCTCAACCTCGCGGTCAATGCCGCGATCACGCTGCAGCGCCCGCTGCTGGTGAAGGGCGAGCCCGGAACCGGCAAGACGATGCTGGCGGTGCAGGTCGCGAAGGCGCTCGGGGTGCCGCTGCTTGAGTGGCACATCAAGTCCACCACCAAGGCGCAGCAGGGCCTGTACGAGTACGACGCGGTGAGCCGGTTGCGCGACTCGCAGCTCGGCGATCCGCGCGTGCACGACATCCACAACTACATCGTCAAGGGCATGCTGTGGCAGGCCTTCGGCGCCGAGTCCCCGGTGGTGCTGCTGATCGACGAGGTCGACAAGGCCGACATCGAATTTCCGAACGACCTGCTGCGCGAGCTCGACCGCATGGAGTTCTACGTCTACGAGACACGCGAGCTGGTCAAGGCGAGCCACCGGCCGATCGTGTTCATCACCTCGAACAACGAGAAGGAGCTGCCCGACGCCTTCCTGCGCCGCTGCTTCTTCCACTACATCCGCTTCCCGGACAAGGACACCATGGAGAAGATCGTGGGCGTGCATTTCCCGACCCTCAAGAGGTCGCTGCTGCGCGAGGCGATGGAGGTGTTCTTCGAGATCCGCGAGGTGCCGGGGCTGAAGAAGAAGCCCTCTACCTCGGAGCTGCTCGACTGGCTGAAGCTCCTGCTCGCCGAGGACATCCCGGCCGAGGCGCTGCGCTCGAAAGACCGCAAGACGATCATTCCGCCGCTGCACGGCGCGCTGCTCAAGAACGAGCAGGACGTGCACCTGTTCGAGCGACTCGTATTCATGACCCGCGCCAAGGCCTGAACCATGATCGAGCTCTACTTCTCGCCCGGCGCCTGCTCCTTCGTTCCGCACGTCGGCCTGGAGGCGATCAAGGCGGCGACCGGCGCGGACTTCGAGCCGAAGCTCGTCAAGCTGCACAAGGGCGAGCAGAAGACCCCCGAGTACTTGGCGCTCAACCCCAACGGCCAGGTGCCGGTGCTGGTGGTGGACGGCAGGCCGCTCAATCAGATCGTCGCGATGTGCGACTTTCTCGACCGCCGCCACCCCGAGGCGGGGCTGCTGCCGGCCGAGCCGTGGGCGCGCGCGCAGGCGCTGTCGCAGCTCGCCTGGATGAACAACACCGCGCACCCGACCTTCAACCACGTGTTCATGCCCGATCGCTACGCCGACAGTGACGCGGCCAAGGCCGAGGTGCGCTCGCGCGCGGTGAAGGCCTTCCGCGCCCAGCTCGAGCGCGTGCAGCAGTGGTGCGCCTGCGCCTCGCCGCTGTGGCTGGGCGCGAAGGTGTCGTTTCACGACGCCTACGCCTTCACCCTGCTGCGCTGGGGCGGCTTCGCCGGCATCGATCCGGATTCGCTGCCCGGCTACCGCGCCTACGTGGCGCGCGTCATGCAGGTCCCCGCGGTTGCCGCAGCCATCGCGCGCGAACGCATCGGCCTGGACACCTACAAAGCCGCCTGACGCGTGCTGATCGACTTCTTTCTCAAGCTGAAGAGCCACAAGCTCCCGGTGTCGATCAAGGAGTACCTGACGCTGCTCGAGGCGCTGCAGAAGGGCGTGATCGGGCCCTCGGTGGACGACTTCTACTACCTGTCGCGCGCCGCGCTGGTGAAGGACGAGGCGAACTTCGACAAGTTCGACCGCGCCTTCGGGGAGTTCTGGCAGGGCGTCGAGACCATCCCGGGGATCGAGGCGCAGATTCCGCTCGAGTGGCTGCTCAAGCAGGCCGAGCTCACCCTCTCCGAGGAGGAAAAAAAGCAGATCCAGGCGCTCGGCGGCTGGGAGAAGCTCATGGAGACGCTCAAGCAGCGCCTCGAAGAGCAGAAAGGGCGCCACCAAGGCGGCTCGAAGTGGATCGGCACCGCCGGCACCTCGCCGTTCGGCGCCTACGGCTACAACCCGGAAGGCATCCGCATCGGGCAGGACAAGAGCCGCAACCGCAGCGCAGTCAAGGTGTGGGACCAGCGCGAGTACCAGAACCTCGACGACGCGGTCGAGCTCGGCACGCGAAATATCAAGGTGGCGCTGCGGCGCCTGCGGCGCTTCGCGCGCGAGGGCGCGCCCGAGGAGTTCGACCTGGAAAGCACGATCAGCTCCACCGCGCGCAAGGCCTACCTCGACATCCACATGCGCCCCGAGCGCCACAACACGGTCAAAGTGCTGATGCTGATGGACATCGGCGGCACCATGGACGACCACGTCAAGCTCGCCGAGGAGCTGTTCTCGGCGGCCAAGACCGAGTTCAAGCACCTCGAGTTCTACTACTTCCACAACTGCCTGTACGACTTCGTGTGGAAGGATAACCGCCGGCGCCACGCCGAGCGCACCCGCACCTGGGACCTGCTTCACAAGTACGGCCACGACTACAAGGTGATCTTCGTCGGCGACGCCACCATGAGCCCCTACGAGATCCTGCAGCCGGGCGGCTCGGTCGAATATTTCAACGAGGAGCCCGGCGCGCTGTGGATCAGGCGCGTCACCGACGTGTACTCGAAGTGCGTCTGGCTCAACCCCGAGCCCGAGGAGATCTGGGGTTACCGCCAGTCGGTGCAGGTCATCAAGGAGCTGATGAACGGGCGCATGTACCCGGCCACGATCGGCGGTCTGGAGCGCGCGATGAAGGTGCTGGCGAAGTAGCCCGCGCCCTGCGCCCTCAGCGCCCGCGCCGCGGCGGAAACACCCAGAAGAACTCGCCGACCTGCCCGCCCTCGAGCTCGGCGCGCCGGCTCACGTACTCCATTTCGCCGAGCAGCTCGGGCTCCGACCATCCCATGCAGGAGCGCATCTTCAGGCTCACCGGGTCGTAGTCCATGCGGTACTCGGCGGGTGCACGCACCATCAGCGCCGAGGGCAGCACCACGCAGTGATACACGCGCAGGGCACAGGGCAGCGTGCGCGCGCGCTCGAAGCTCTTGCGGAAATTCTGCGGCGTGTCGCCGGGCAGCCCCATGATGATCTCGACCGCGACATCGGCCACCGCGGTGAGCTGCTGCAGGGTGTCCTCGAAGCGCGCCTCATCGTAGGAGCGCTCCACGTGCGCCAGCACCGCGTTGTCGAAGGACTGCAGCCCGACGCCGACCAGAGCGCGGCCGATGGTGGCGAGGAAATCGATGTGCTCCTGCCGCACCTTCGCCGGATAGACCTCGCAGATCAGGTGGCGCTCGCGAAAGAACCCCGTGCGGTCCGCGGCTTCGCGCAGATGGCGGAAGGCGTGCTGGTTCAGGTTGAGCCCCGCATCGACCTCCAGCGCGCCACCCACTCCGTGACGCGCCATGCCGGCGAACTCGGCGCACAGCTGGTCCACCTCGCGCACGCGCCTGGGCGATTCGAGCGTGCCCCACTCGCAGAACGAGCAGGTGAACGGACAGCCGCGGTAGGTCTGCAGCACGCCGAGGCCGCCGCGCGGCACCAGGTCCATCTCGTAGGGCGAGGGCAGCTCGTTCAGGTCGCCGAGCGGACGCGCGGGGGTCTCGCGCCAGCCCTCGCCCGCCGGCAGCGCGAGGCCGGGAATGCCGGACAGCGCGGCCGCGCCGCGCTCGGCGAGCGCGACGATCTCGAGGAAGGTCTGCTCGCCTTCGTTGATCACCAGCGCGTCGATGCACGCACGGGCCCAGCGGAACGGTTTCTGGCCGAGCATGCTCGGGCGCGCCGAAGGTCCGCCGAAGACGATGAGCCGGCGCGGATCGTCCTGCTTGAGTGCCTCGGCCACTTCGACGAAGAACGGCAACGACCACAGGTAGGCGGAGAAGCCGACCACGTCCGGGTCGTAGGCGAGCACCTCGTCCACCAGCGCCTCGAGCGTGGCGTCCGTGAGGTCCCACACGTTCACCTCCAGCCCGTCGAGCCGCGCGGCGCGCAGCGACGCCTCGACCATGCGCACGCCGTGGTTGGAGATGAACTGCGGCATCGCGGGGTCGCGCGTGGGGTAGCGCGCGAGCAGCGCCACCCGGCGCCCGCTGCGCGGGGCGGGCGCCGCGCTAGCCATGCCCGCTCAGGCGCGCCGTGGAAAGAACCACCAGAAGTCCCCCGCCTTGCCGCCTGACGCCCGCGCCTCGCGCGTGATCCAAGCGTTCATCTCCTGAAGGTCCTCGGCGCTCCAGCCCTGGCAGGAGGTCATGCGCAGCGTGACCGGGTCGTAGCGCACGTTCCATTCGGGCTTGGCGCGCGTCATCAGCGCGTCGGGCAGCACCAGGCAGTGATAGGCGCGCACGCTGGCCGGCATCGAGCGCGCGTAGGCGAGCGTACGGCGGAAGCCTTCGGGCGTGTCTCCCGGCAGGCCGTAGATAATCTGCAGCTCGGTGCGCGCCAGGCCGCTGACCTGGCGCACGACGGTTTCGAAGCGCCGGTTGTCGAACGGGCGATCGAGCCCCTTGAGCACCGCGGGATCGATCGACTGCAGGCCGACGCCGAGGTACGAGGCCTTGACCGACGCCAGAAACTCGAGATGCTCCTCGCGCACGCGCGAAGGGTAGATCTCGCTCCAGAATTCCATGTTCCGGAGCAGCCCGGTGCGCTCGGCCGCCTCCTTCAGGTTGCGGAACGCGTGGTGATTCAGGTTGAGACCCGCGTCGACGAGGAAGATTGCCGGCACGCTGTGCCGCGCGAAGGCCTCCAGCTCACGCTCCAGGTACGCGCTGGAGAATACCGTCTTCGTGGTGTCGCTCGCCCCCCACTCGCAGAACGCGCAGGAGAACGGACAGCCGCGGAAGGTCTCCAGGTAGGCCACGTTACCCTTGCCCATCAGCCCGAGCTGATACGGAGAGGGAATCTCGTCGAGCACTGCGATCGGGGCGCGCGGCGCGCTCTTGCGCCAGCCTCCGGGCGCCGGCAGATCGAGCCCGGCAACGCTCTCGAGCGCGGCGCGCGAGAGCTGCGGCAGACGCGCGATGTCGCGGAACACGATCTCGCCCTCGATGGCAACCACCGCGTCCGCATAGGCGTGCGCGGGCGCGTACGGCGGCAGATCGAAGGCGGCGGTGCGCGCCGAGGGTCCGCCGAACACGATCGTGCAGCCGGGACGCAGGCGCTTGACGCGCCGCGCCACCTCGATCAGGCAGGGCATCGACCAGACGTAGATCGACATCCCGATCAGGTCGGGCTCGAAGGCCAGGATCGCCGAGACGTAGGCCTCGACGTCGGGTCGGCGCACGTCGACCAGCCCGACCGTCAGGCCGCGCAGCTGCGCGTCCGCCATCACCGCTCCGAGCACGCGCCGGATGCCGTAGCTCGGCATCTCCACTGCGTGCTCGTTGGCGTCGGAGTCCGGGGTCATGCAAACGAATGCGATGCGTCTGGAAGCCGGCGCTGCCATGAGGGGAACCGAGGGCGTTGAAGTGCGGGGATTCTACGCGGGCTTGTCGAATCGCATGTACAGGACCCGCAGGTGGCCTTCGCGATGCAGCCACCTCAGCATCAACGCCGCGCGCAACATCGGTTCGCCCGGATCGCTGCGCTCGTCGATCCCGGGCGGCACGGTGTAGCGGTGGCTGGGCAGCGTCTTGCGGGTGGCGTCGCGCAAGTCGCTGCTGCGCAGCCCTGCCGCGGCGGCGAGGGCGGCGTGATCGGCATCTTCGCCCCAGAGGTCGGGCCAGGGACCGTAGCCCTCGCGCAGCACCGCCTCGTTGCGGAACCCCGCAGCCTGCAGGCGCCGGGCCGCAGGGCTCGCCACGATGTCGGAGCACACCAGAACCCCTCCGGGGCGCAGGGCGCGCGCCGCTTCGCGGAAGAACTCGCGCCGCGACGAAAAGTGGAACATCGCTTCGATGCACAGTATCCGGTCGAAGCTCGCGTCGGCGACCGGCAGGCGGCAGGCGTCGGCCAGCTCCCAGTCCAACTGGTTGCCCGCGCGCGGCGCGATCTGCCGGCAGATCTCGAGCTGGCGCGGATCGACGTTGACCCCGAGCAGGCGCATGCCGGCGTGGCGCCCGTCGACGGCCTGCAGCGTGCCGCCGAATCCGCAGCCCGCATCGAGCACGCTCTGACCGTCGGCGAGCCCGGCCATGTCGAGCAGGATCGCGTCGAGCCTCGCCTGCGCGCGGATGAAATCCGCCGCGCCGGGGGTGGCCGCATCCGCAGGCGCGTCCCAGTGGCCGAGATGAACGTGGCGACCGACCTCGCCGCGACCGAATCCCTCGATCAGGAAATCGAAGTACCTCGGCACTGCACCAGTCACGCTCATCCCCAGCAGTACATGGCGTCGCGCGCGCGACTCAGTGCCATGAAGCTGCAGGCGGTCCAGCGCTTGCGTGCGCCGATCACCGGCGTGAGCCGGTGCAGGTAACGTCCCGAGTCGAGGATGATCATGCTGCCGGGCGGCAGGCGGAAGCCTGCCGCGTCGTAGTGCGCCGGATCGGGCTTACCCTCGATCCCGTCGGCGTTGAGAAAGCGCGCATCCTCGGGCTCGCAGCGCAGATTGAACACCTCGAGCGCGCCACCGTCCTCGGGCTGCGTCAGCGCCAGCACGAATGAAAGGATGTGCGGCTCGACGCGGGTGCTCAGGTGCCGGTACGACGGACGGAAATTCTGCTCGTTGTCGAAGTGCGGCGGGATGAATCCGCCCTCGTGGTGCGCGCGCAGCGTGGTGAACATATAGTGCTGGCCGGCCAGCGGCCCGGGCGCGGCGAGGAACGGGCGACCGCGATCGAGCGCCGCCAGCAGTCCCGCCAGGTAGCTCGTGAACCCAAGCTCCGGCGGCAGCAGCGCGGCGAGCTGCTCGTGGAACAGCGCCGCCTCCTCGAAGTAGCTCCCCAGGTCCGGCGAGGACAGGTTGAGGTTGCGCCCGTAGAACCAGGAGCGGAATTCCGGCGGGAACCCGGTCTGCAGGAACGGGGGATCCCGGCGCTCCAGGCGCTCGACGGTCCGCTCGAGGAGCTGCTGCGGGTACACGCCGTGCACGATCACGCCCTGCAGCTCGCCGGCGCGGATTCGCTCGAAGGCGTCCTCGTGACCCCTCAGTCCTGCGAGGTCCAGCTCGAGCAGGCGCAGGAAGCCGCCCAGCGTGCGCACCGCGCCGCGGGTCGGAGCCGGATGCCACGCCTCCGTGCGGCGCGGTGCGTGCGCGCTAGACACCGCGCGCCGTGCCGAGGTAGGCGCGCGCGCTCGCCGCGAGCAGCTTCGGCACGTGGGTGTAGACGTAGCGCACGCCGCCCGCGAGCACGTGCGCGACCTGCTCGGTCGCAGCCGGCATGCCGGCGATGCGGCCCGCGGCGCGGATGCGCGCCAGGCAGCGCTCGATCGCCTGCGCGACCGGGGGCGCCTTCGGGTCGCCGGGATGACCCATCGACTGCGACAGATCCGAGGGTCCGATGAAGAACACGTCGACGCCCTCGACCTCGAGCAGCGCATCGAGGTTCGCGATCGCCGCCTCGTCCTCGATCTGGATCGCGACCAGCGTTTCCTCGTTCGCCGCGCGCACGTACTCGGCCAGCGGGCCGTGCGCGTCGTAGGCCGCGGCGCGCGTGCCAGCGGCCAACCCGCGGCTGCCCAGCGGGTGGTACTTCACCGCGCGCACCACCTCGCGCGCTTCCTCCGCGGTATTGACGTGCGGCACCTGCACGCCCAGCACGCCGCGATCGAGCACCTGCAGGATGTGCTCGGCGCTGCGCGTTGCCGGCCGCGCGATCGCCGTCATCCCGCTCGCCTCGGCGGCCATCGCCATCAGCTCGAGGCTGTCCGGCGTGAGCGCGCCGTGCTCGCAGTCGAGCAGCACCCAGTCGAAGCCCAGCGCGCCGAGCATCTCGACGAGCTGCGGCGAGGGGATCATCAGCGAAACGCCGAGCGCCGCCTCGCCGGCGAGCAGCTTGCGCTTCATGGCGTTTGCCTTCACCGCGCCTCCGCATTGCCCTGTCCGGACGGGATGATACCCGCACGGCGCGGTGCGTCAGGGCGCGCTCAGGCGCGCGCAGCGCCGGCGCTGCGCGCCCCCCCCGGGGTGCCGCCCTCTACAAGGCGTTGAAGATGCCGCTGATC